>Ga0180009_10003786_pt1 | contig 16998 bp, 15 predicted proteins | sample OS_PC_MetaG_FD_123537 | JGI IMG/M metagenome (GOLD analysis project Ga0180009, IMG submission 123537) | Groundwater microbial communities from the Aspo Hard Rock Laboratory (HRL) deep subsurface site, Sweden - OS_PC_MetaG | ecosystem: Environmental > Aquatic > Deep subsurface > Groundwater...
GTCGACTGAGTTTTTACACCAAAGCCCTTAATGATATGGGATACAAAGTCGAACCTTTAACAACCAATGGAGCCACACTCACATGATCGAGTTTCATACGAGGGTTTCCCGCTGAAAGCGGGAAACCCTGAACCCGTGAACGGTTACGAATCTTTTTGTAAACGAACAATAAGCGTGGAACAGGGAGCCCTGTGAGCCAACCTCTTGGCCACACTTCCAAAAACTACCAGACCCACACCTGAAAGACCGTAGGACCCGGTCACCACAAGATCCACACCGTTTTCTTCCAGGTATGTTATTACTTGAGATGAAACGTGTCCGTCGAGTACAACCAATTCAGAATCAATGGAATCACCTATCCTGGAGCCATATTCCTCCTCCATACGGTCTTCTAATTCCGAGATCATTGATTTCTTTGATTCGACGGGGAACACCCATTCTGCTTCTGCCAGGACGGGATTAGCGACAGCAGGTAAAACGTGGATCACTATGAGTTTAGCCCCGTATTTCTTGGCCATCTCAAGGGCTGTAACAAAGGCTGCCTCGGCGTTTTCTGAAAAATCGGTGCAACAGACAATTTTCTTCATGGAAATATCCTCCGTAAAACCCCTGCATCATCACACTATATAGAAGGGGGCTAAGTGTTTAACCACGGACATATAATTTAAATTTTAAATGAAAACAGACTGGATGACAATCAAAAAAATCAGTCCAACTTTTCATGTCAAAACAGGTACGGTCAAAAGGCTAATGAGGAATATACCCTTGACTTCCATTTTTAGATGCATTTAACTCCCCAAATCCCTATTGCCCCGTCTCAAAAATTTAGTGCCTCAAAATGGCAACATGAAATATCCACATAAATTCATACGTTTCACCCATCTTTGGGTGACGGGGAAATCCGAAATTCGAATATCGAAACTCGAAACAAATACAAATGACTAAAATATCAATGACTAAAACGAGAAATGGTAAGTTCTCAATAAGTCCGGGCAGTTCGACTGCTTCCCCCTTTTGCAAAGGGGGATCGAGGGGGATTTTTTTAGATTCAGCCTGGGCTTATTGAGAACATACGAAAAATGGTCGTATCATAATGTTTTTGTTTAGAATTTTGAAAATTCGCATTTCGATATTCGTATTTTTTAAGGTTGTTCCTGTGATTTGATGACATGATAAATTGCCAAAATCAGGGACAGAATCTATGAGACACGGTACTAGGAGGGTGACTGAAGACGAACTTTTTTTTGGAAGACCTTAAGTAGCCGTTCACGGGTTCAAAGGTTCAGCGCCGCCTCTGACCGCCGAAGCGGCCAGTTTGATCGAAAAAGAGACTCCAGCGTTGCGGAGTCACATACGAGGGTTCACCAAAAAAGAAACGTTGAACCCTGAACCCGTGAACGCATACGACCTTAGTCACACCCATGGAAGAAATAGTCCTATGACAGAAGAGTTAAAAACCGATATCAAAGTCATCTTTGTCTTGACTCTCGTCCATTTTGTTGGCGATTTTTATATGTCTTTTGTGACTCCATTACTCCCGGTGTTTGTCGAAAAGTTTTCCCTCACCTTGACACAGGTGGGATTAATCACGGGCATAAGCCGTTTTCTGGCATTTGTTGTTCAGCCCCCTGTGGGTTATATCGCTGATCATTACAGAACGCGTGCTTTTGTTCTTGGCGGTCCCCTTCTGGCTATTGCCTTTATTCCTCTTGTTGGCTTAGCTCCAAGCTTTATAGTGCTAATTATCTTAATATCCCTGGGGTCAATCGGTTCATCTATGTTTCACCCTGCATCTGCGGGCATGGTCTCAGCATATGCGGGGCGTAATTTTGGCTTTTCCATGTCTATCTTCAATGCGGGAGGCACCATTGCCTTTGGGTTGGGACCTCTTTTTATCACCTATTTTGTAGGCTCATACGGCCTGGGGGCATCCCCATTCACGATAATATTAGGCTTGGCAATAATGGTGCTCCTATTCAGGATCGTGCCCCTTCCAAAAGGAGAGGGACTTAAAAACCTCGGCTTTTTCAGCTCCATCAAAGAGGTCCTGGGAGCCGTCTGGAAATCCATTGCACTGATTTGGGTAGTAATGGTCTTACGGTCTTTTGTCGGCCAGTCTTTTTTGACATTCATACCAGTGCTGCTCGGTAAAGAAGGCTATTCCCTGGTCTCCATAGGAACAATCGTGTCACTCTTTACAGTGGCAGGTGCTATCAGCGGGCTTTTGGCTGGACGGCTTTCAGACAGGTTTGGATATAAGCCGATTTTTTTTGCCACTCACGGCCTGGCAACACCCAGCTTATATCTACTGGTCTTCCTTACTGGCAAATGGATTTATCTTGGCGTCTTTCTGGCAGGATTTTTTGTTCTGGCCACCATGCCTCTGGGCGTGGCAATGGCGCAAGAATTGGCCCCCCGGGGCAGGTCCATGGTCTCAAGCCTTATGATGGGTTTTGCCTTTGGGGCAGGAGGAATGATGACCGCCCTGACAGGAAAGCTGGCAGACATCTTTTCAATTCGACCTGTTCTTGCCTCCCTGGCGATAATCCCCTTGCTGACAACCGGCCTAATTGCCCTGATACATGAGAGGAAACCAAGTCGCTGAAATTCAACACATATATCACGCGCGATACAATTCCCCTGGTCTTTTTTTCCGAATGAATTTGCGGCGGGCTGAGATTCTGTTTTCCATTCCCTCCGCTTCACTTATTACGTCCTTTGAGTTCTCTGATCTTCTCCAGCGTATCCATGTAAACATCTCTCTTTGAGGGATCAAGCTCCATGGCCCTTAAAGCGAGATTTTCCGCTTTATCGAGGTTCTCTTCCCTTATGTAGTAAAGCCAGGCAAGATTGTTATGGACATCTGCATTGTGAGCTTCCTTTCTTATTGCCTTTTTGTAATATTTTTCTGCCTGGTCCAATTCGTTTTTTTGAAAATGTACATTTCCAAGATAAAGATACGCAATAGGAAGCCTCCTGGCTGCGGCCTTATATTCTCTAATGGCATTGTCAAACTCTCCATCTTTCTCGTAGGCCATGCCCAGCTTGAGGTGCTCTTCTGATGAAAGCGGATCATCATAAATTATTACTCGGGGCATGGCGCAACCTGCAATTATAACCAGCAGCGTAAGCATCAATAATCGAATGCGTATCATTCTTTCCTCGGAGATCACATGACTCATTCACGTATTTCCGGTTCAACACGAAGGGTCCAGCATTTCGTCCTCTGCCAACGGGTAAGAAATCTGTCCCAACGCATAAGCTTTTCGCGTTCCTTTCCTGAGTTGACAATGACGCCTTCCTGGCCATAGCCAATAACGACCAGGTAGTGATATTTGCTCAGGTTGGCAAACCCCAGATCAATCATTACGATGAGTGGGACATCTCCATCCACAGCGCACCGGATATCATTGGGGCTACCGCTGTACCACCTTGCGGAAAAACCCTTTTCCCGGACATAAAGCACCATATCAAGCGTAACAGTACCGTGGATGTTGTCCCGAAAGATTGCCCTTGCGATTTGATCCGGGGTTACCGCGTCACCATAGAAATTGAGTACTCCTGCAAGCGATGCGGGACCGCATTGGTAGGTAAGCTGGGAATAGAAAGGCACATTTTCCACCTTTCCGGATCCTGCGGGCGCAGATAAAGCGGAAGACGTGCCATCGGGGCTAACTGCACATCCTGTTAAGCCAACAGCCAGTAAAAGAGTAAGGGCCGCCACGGATATAGGCAAGGGCCGGAATCCCCGGTAAAAAGCTTTCCGCGGGGTGCCTTTGAACCGTTGCACAATCCGTATTGCCTTATTGAATCGAAACCCTTTTGCCAGTGATGAAAAGTATGAGAGCAATAATTCCAACAATGACCAGGATGGCAACGAGTACTCCCAGGACATCCCCACCCGCTGCAAGGGCATCAAGCTGGGTGGCAAACCTGTGGAGTTCATTGTCGGAAAGCTTATCAAGCCGGGCCTTAACTTCATCCTCGCTATACCCCAGGGCTTTGAGCCGTTGTTTGACAAGTTTCTGCTCAAGGACCTTTTTTATTGTGGCTGTATCTTGCTGCCGCATATTGTACGAAAAAGACTCGTCCGAAGAAATAAATGCGGCATCTACCTGAGGCACAATGCTGATCAGCGCCATTGATACTACAAGCATGATTGCAATTCGACGAAGCAAAAGGTCATTCATGAATATATGCATAGAAAAAGCCTCCCTTACTTGAAATGTTGATAACACACAGGTGTAAATCCTGCGGCGGCCAATACCACCTGCAGATTACACTTTACATTTTCGTAACCGTTCATGGGTTCAGAGGTTCAAAGGTTGCATTCTCATCACCATACGTCATTTTGTAAACGTTTTGTACGGGAAAACTGACCTCTTTCACATCCCCACAGATCTGGAACATGGTATTTGGCAATTATGTGGCAAAACCAGCATTTTTTACGAGGACTTCGGGTCTTCAATTTTGTCCCTGTCTCTAACCCTCGTATGTGACTCCGCAACGCTGGAGTCTCTTTTTCGATCAAACTGGCCGCTTCGGCGGTCAGAGGCGGCGCTGAACGTTGAACCCTGAACCTGTGAACGCCTACAAAAAATAAAAGGCCCCCTGAGCAAGGAGGCCAACTCAGGGGGGTTGGGGTTTATATAGGGTTAACTATCCAACAGGGCGGTTGTTAAACGGTGAAAACTCAAAAGCCTCAGAGAGAACACACTGATCCTCTCGAGGATATATTCTGAAACTTTTGGGACAACCTCTCTCATTGTAACGCCCTCTTCACCTAAGGTTGAATGTCGAAAGGACGCCTTCCCGATGATTATATAGGCTACCTTATGTTGTATGTCAAGAAAAAAATGATACAATATGTAGATTTTTTCGTGCATCTTTCTTTTAATGTTTTAAAGAGAGATTGCGTGCAGTGTTTAGCAGAAGGGTGGGGATGATGCGTCAATCTCATCCTTTGAATTGCTGGTAAACATCATGCCTCGTTGACATATCAATCAAGTGGGTGTTAATATCTCGCAAATTAATCCAGTGGCAGGAGGGAATGGAAATGGCACGAATTATCAAATGTGGCTTGATACAAACAAGGTGTGATATTGCAGGCGATCAACCCCTGGATGAGATTAAGCAGTCCATGATAGATAAGAACCTTAAGCTTGTCGAGGAGGCTGGTAAAAAAAACGTGAAGATCCTGTGCTTGCAGGAAATCTTCTATGGCCCCTATTTCCCTGCAGAGCAGGAAACGAAGTGGTACAGCCTTACAGAGAAGGTTCCTGAAGGCCCTACGCTAAAGCTTATGCAGGAGCAGGCCAAAAAATACGGGATGGTTATAGTGGTCCCGGTTTATGAAGAGGAGATCACCGGGGTCTATTACAATACCGCGGCCATCTTTGATGCAGATGGGACCTATCTCGGGAAATACCGGAAGAATCACATCCCCCACACACACCCTGGTTTTTGGGAAAAATTCTACTTCAAACCAGGCAACCTGGGGTACCCGGTTTTTGATACAGCTTTTGGGCTTGTGGGTATTTACATCTGTTACGACCGACACTTTCCGGAAGGTGCCCGTATCCTGGGACTGAACGGCGCAGAAATAATCTTTAATCCGTCTGCTACGGTAGCGGGTCTATCCGAGTACCTCTGGAAGCTGGAGCAGCCGGCCCATGCTGTGGCAAATGGGTACTTTGTTGGAGCCGTCAACCGTGTGGGACACGAACTCCCCTGGGATATCGGCGAATTCTACGGCACCAGCTATTTTTGTGACCCGCGGGGACAGATTGTGGTTGAGGGTTCTCGGGACAAAGATGAGCTGATCGTGGCAGACCTGGATTTCGATATGATCCGCGAAGTACGAAACGTCTGGCAGTTCTATCGGGACCGCAGGCCTGAGACCTATGACGAGATGGTAGATCTGCTTCCATAGCTTTAACTAGGAGGCTGCCTGAGAATGAGATATTTTTTTCCAAGATCAAGGAAGGCGAAAATTATAACCACAGGAATACATTGAAGTATTTCGAGGATTATAATTTGAGCCTGACGCAGAGATTGGGGAAAATAGCCATTCTCTGACAGCCTCCTAGAAGTGAAAACGGGAACGGATCGTAGGCCGGGCTCTTGTTATGCAAGCCGGAAAATTGCCAGGGCCGCAAACAAGGCAAAAAGATAGAGTGTCACTAGCGAAGCTCCGCCTCAAACCGACGAGTTTGTGTGCATTTATCAAATTTACTGCTTAAAGCATAGAGATGCTTGTTGCTGGATGCTCGATGCTGGTCGAAGATCCCGTCTTCAGCGGGGATAAAGAAAAACCATTCCTTATTCCATCCAGTATCCAGAGACCAGTATCCAGTATCACGGGTTAACTATCTGGAATTATGTATTTTTAGAAAACTTGACATAAATTTTAAGATTTTAGCATATAATGCCCTTAGAGGAGGGAAATCGATGAATAATATGAAAAATATGATTGCTGAATTTACTGAACATACATATGGTACGTGGAACCGGCAGAAAGCATGGAAAACCCCTATACTGATAAAGGATGCAGAAGGGGTATACATGTATGATGACAAGGGTAAACCGTACCTTGATTTTTCCTCTCAATTGATGTGTTCAAATCTTGGCCATAAGAACAAGGCCATTATTGAAGCGATTATAAAACAGGCAGAGAAATTGCCCTATATAAGCCCCTGCGTTTGCAAATGAGTCAGCAATGGCTGCTGTGGAGGCCTTGCGCTCTGTTATGCCCGAAGGTCTGGACAAGTTCTTTTTTTCCACGAGCGGAACCGAGGCAAACGAAGCAGCCCTTAAGATGGTCAGGCAGTCTAAAGCGCCCTTTTACAAAATTATTTCCCGATACCACTCGTATCATGGGGCCACTCCGGCTGGAGCTGCTTTTACAGGGGATCCGAGAAGGTGGTTTTCTGAGCAGGCACGATGTACCATAGAAGGGGTACGTTTTGCTCCAGACAACTACTGCTATAGATGCCCCTTTGCATTAAAATATCCTGAGTGCAATGTTCAATGCGCCAGGTATCTGGATTACATGATTAAGGAAGAAGGCAATGTAGCCGCAATGATCGTAGAGCCGGTTGTGGGCACAAACGGGCGGATTGTACCACCGCCGGAATATTTTCCCATATTAAGGAGAATTTGTGATGAAAACGGGGTTTTACTTATAGCGGATGAAGTTAGTGCCGCGTGCAGGGTTTATTATCTCAACGAATTTATCTGTTGAAGTATCAATCCACTCCCCGTTAATGAAATTCTGCAATCTTTTTACTGCCATTATCGATCCTCCTTTATTTCGTTTTATCTCATGTTCGCTCGTGCCACTCTTCAACGAGGGCTTCCATGGCGAGATTTTCCTATCCATTTTAAAATGAAATGGAAGATATCACCTGCCTATCCGGGTGTCAACTCAAACGGCAGTTGGAAGCGACTTTCCGATTGACATTATTTGCCATTCTGCCTATAAAATCCATGATTAAGAATAATCAATATGGGGTCTTTTTCCTTTAGAAACCTAACAATTCATATTTTCTCCTTTTCTTTTGATGAGGAAAGGGGATGTGCAAAAAGAAAGAAGGTGGATTATGGATTTTACCCTTTCCATGGAGCAGGAGATCCTGCGGAGCTCGGTCCGTGATTTTGCTGAAAAAGAGATTAAACCGGTCGCCAGAGAGCTGGATGAAAAAGAGGAGTTTTCCTATGACACCATGCGAAAGATGGGAGAACTGGGTCTTTTCGGCATGTTTGTCTCTGAGAAGTACGGTGGTCAGGGCATGGATTACGTGTCATATATCATTGCAACAGAGGAGATCGCCAGGGTGGACGGTTCTCACGCGGCAACTGTGGCAGCAGGTAATTCTCTGGGAATCGGGCCTCTCTATTATTTTGGAAATGAGGAACAGAAACAGAGGTACCTTCCGAAGCTTTGCACCGGTGAGGCCCTTTGGGGCTTTGGCTTAACCGAACCCAATGCCGGCTCGGATGCCGGCAATTCCAAGACTACCGCAGTCCTGGAGGGCGACCAGTGGGTGATTAACGGCAGCAAGATATTTATTACAAATGCATCAACCAAAATTACATCGGGGATAACATCTCTTTGCCGTACAGGTACACGAGACGATGGCAGGCCTGAACTTTCATGCATCCTTATTGAACAGGATACCCCGGGGTATGAGGCCAGGGAAATGCACGGAAAGATGATGTGGCGGGGTTCCAACACAAGTGAGCTCTATTTTGACGATTGCCGGGTCCCCAGGGAAAACCAGTTGGGGGCACGGGGAAATGGTTTTCATCAGATGCTGGAAACCCTGGATGGAGGACGCCTGTCCATTGGCGCCATGGGCCTGGGAGGAGCCCAGGGCTGTTTTGATCTCGCCCTTAAGTACAGTAATGAGCGTGTGCAGTTCGGTAAACCAATATCCAATTTTCAGGTAAACGCCTTTAAACTGGCGGACATGGCCCTTGAGGTCGAGTGTGCCCGCCTAATCCTTTACAAGGCCTGCTGGTTGCGGGATAATAAAAAATCATTTTCCAAGGAAGCGGCCATGGCCAAACTCTATTGCTCAGAAGTTATGTATAGATGTGCAAACCACGCTGTCCAGCTCCACGGTGGCTACGGGCTCATGAAAGAGTACGACATTGAAAGGTTTTACAGAGATCAAAAGCTTCTGGATATTGGGGAAGGGACCTCGGAGGTGCAACGCATAGTTATTTCAAGGCTCATAGGAGCCTTGTAGAATTCTTTCATAAGCCTCCTTTGCTTCCCTCTCCAGATCATCGGCGCGGTGTTTGTAACGCGGTGAGAAGTGGAACAACTGTAAAGACTTCACTCCTGCTTTTCCTGCCAGTTCCCCTGCTTCCCTTGCTGTGAGATGATATTTTTTAAGCGCCATGTCTTTTTCACTATCCAGAAAAGCCGCTTCTATAAAAAGATGATTAGCCTCTTTTGCAAGCTCAATGATTTTTCTGGAATTTTCAGTAGTTGCTGCCACGTCTGTTATATATACTATTTTTTGGCCAGGTGAAATCCTGGCGATCTTTCCCGCCAATTCACCCAGCACGAATCTCTTTTCCCGTGTAGCCTTTCCCTTCTCCTCCCATGAAACCACAAAATCACTGTGCGGATTTTCTTCCTGGTAGATTGCCGCCTTGAACCAATTTAGCCAGGCACCCACTGGAAGCCCCAGCTCCTTGAGTCCTTCCTTGATAATGTTCACATAGAAGTTTTCAGTGAGGGCAAGGCCGAGACAGGGTATTCGATGATCAAGCAGGGCGCCATGAACTGAAAAGGAAGGTTCTTCCAGGAGGTTGCCGGAAAAAAGTCTTGATGAAGGCGCCTTTTTCGGCTGAAATCGATCTTGGCAAATATATGTTTTTGTATAAATCTTATCCTGGTGAACCTCGTTGACTTTAAGCACAAAATCATTTTCATATTCACTGACCAGGTTCCAGGTGTACCCAGCTAATTTGCCTTCCACATGCTGGAAAAAATCCGGTGGACCAAAGAGATGCAGGGTTTTATCCCTGCCGAGTAAGGTCCTCAAAAGGGTATCAAAACCGATGAAATGGTCCATGTGCGTATGGGTGACAAAGACGTGGGATACCTTCAGGAGATCCTTAGATGATAATGAGCACAAGTCCCCGAGATCAAACATCAGCGCCCTTTTTTCAAAGAGAAAGGGGATGAATAGCCCTGGATCTGAAAAGGGGTCGTTGATCAGTCTGGGATGAAAGGAGGGCCTCATCTGAATATATCCAACGTTTTGAAATTACCTCAAATGTTTGACAAAGCTTAACAGATGTGTCATTGTTTGCCAAGTTCCCGTCTGTAAACCTTTATTTTTATAATATAAATTCGAGGTCGCAAATGACGCTGACCAAGACGGATATTGTAAATAGTGTGATGCAGGAGGTACGGTTTAAGAATCGGCACAAGGGCCCGCAACAGTTCCTATTTCCTGAGATGGACTGTATATTCCTGAGCCGGAAACGTGCTGACGAGATTGTGGGCAGCCTGTTTGAGATTATCAAAAAAACCCTGGTCAGTGGAGAAGATGTTCTTATTTCAGGCTTTGGTAAGTTTCAGGTGAAATTCAGATGGGCCAAGAAAGGGAGGAATCCCCAAACAGGAGAGATGATTATTCTGAGATCACGGAGGACCGTTACCTTCCGAACTTCGCCAAAATTAAGGAAAAAAATAAACCCTCCGGACTAAGTTCCAAACTTATTGAAAAACTAAATTACCATCCCTTACATCCATTCTCAAATGATCCCCTTCTTTAACAGATCCGTCTAAGATTTTCATGGCCAAAGGGTCCTGAACAAGGTGCTGAATGGTCCTCTTGAGGGGCCTTGCACCATACACCGGATCAAACCCGGAATTGGCAAGAAACTCTTTTGTCTTATCCGTAAGTTCTAAGGTGATCTTGCTGGCCTCGAGACGCTTAGCCAAAAGTCCCATTTGGATTTCCACGATCTTTTTGATTTCCTCGGGACCCAGTGAGTTGAAGATTACGATCTCATCAATCCGGTTCAGGAATTCAGGCCTAAAGGTGGACCGGAGAGCATCCATCACCCGCTTTTCCATCTCAGGGCTGTTTGTGTCCCCCAATTCCTGTATCCACTGTGTTCCCACATTGGAGGTCATGATAAGAACGGTGTTTTTAAAACCCACCGTCCGGCCTTTCCCATCTGTCATCCTGCCGTCGTCCAGGATCTGGAGCAGGACATTAAACACATCGGGATGAGCCTTCTCAATCTCATCGAATAGGACCACAGAATATGGATGTCTTCTCACGGCCTCTGTCAGGTAGCCACCCTCATCATACCCCACATAGCCCGGGGGAGCGCCTATGAGCCTTGCAACTGAGTGTTTTTCCATGTATTCTGACATGTCAACGCGCACCATGTACTGCTCATCGTCAAAAAGAAATTCCGCTAAGGCCCTGGCAAGTTCTGTCTTGCCCACGCCGGTAGGTCCCAAAAATATAAAAGACCCTATTGGTCGATTGGGATCCTGCAATCCGGAACGAGCTCGGCGAACTGCATTGGCCACAGCAATGATTCCTTTTTCCTGGCCGATCACCCGCAAACCTAACCGGTCCTCCATCTTCAAAAGCTTCTCTTTTTCACCTTCCATCATCCGTGAGACAGGGATTCCGGTCCATTTGGCGACCACTTCTGCAATATCTTCACTGTCTACCTCTTCCTTGAGCATCTTTTGATCGGATTGGAGTTCCTCAAGTTTCTTGTTTTCCTCGTTCAGGCTTTTCTCCAGCTCTATAAGAGTTCCATACTTGAGTTCCGCAGCCTTGGTGAGGTCTCCCTGTCGCTCAGCAATCTGGGCCTCAGATCTGGTGGACTCGAGCTTTTCTTTGATATTCCTGATATTGGAGATGGTTTCCTTTTCCCTTTTCCAGTGGGCGGTCATCTCATCGGTTTGCCCCCTTAGTTCGCTCAAATCTTTCTCAATTTTTTTGAGTCGATCTTTGGATGCCTGGTCCTTTTCTTTCTTTAGGGCCTCTTTCTCTATTTCGAGTTGAGTGATTTTTCTCTGAATATCATCGATCTCTGCCGGCAGGCTGTCAATTTCAATCCTTAACTTGGACGTGGCCTCGTCCATGAGATCTATGGCCTTATCAGGTAGAAATCGATCCGTAATATACCTGTGTGATAATGTGGCCGCAGCTACAAGGGCTGAATCCTTGATACGCACACCATGATGCACCTCGTATTTTTCCTTTAGTCCGCGCAGGATTGAAATAGTGTCTTCTACGGTAGGCTCTTCCACCATAACCGGTTGAAAGCGCCTCTCCAGGGCCGCATCCTTTTCAATATGTTTTCTGTATTCTTTTATGGTTGTGGCGCCCACGCACCTTAATTCGCCGCGCGCCAGGGCAGGTTTTAGCATATTGGAGGCGTCCACAGCCCCTTCGGCAGCACCGGCACCTACCATAGTATGTATCTCGTCTATGAAGAGGATGATTTGTCCATGTACATCGATCACCTCTTTGAGCACGGCCTTGAGCCGATCCTCAAATTCACCGCGGTATTTCGCGCCGGCCACAAGGGCCCCCATATCCAAAGCCACTACTCTTTTATCTTTCAGGGTCTCGGGGATATCTCCCTGGACTATTCTCTGCGCCAGGCCCTCCACAATGGCGGTTTTGCCAACCCCCGGCTCGCCAATTAGCACAGGGTTGTTTTTGGTTCTCCTTGACAGGACCTGGACAATCCTCCGAATCTCATCGTCCCGACCGATCACTGGATCCAGATCCCCTTTTGAAGCAATCGCGGTCAGGTCTTGACTGAAGCGCTCCAGGGCCTGGTACTTGTCTTCAGGGTTCTGATCCGTAATCCGCTGACCACCCCTGATGTCAACCAGGGCTTTCAGGATCATATCCCTGGTAATCCCTGCAACCACAAGTAGTCGTGCCGCCTCCCCCTCTTTTTCCCCTGTCACGGCCAGGAGGATATGCTCAAGGCTCACAAATTCATCTTTCATCTGTTCGGCTTCAGCAAAGGCCTTGTCCAGGACCGCCTTGGAACGGGGTGAGATGTAGGCCTGACCCACGCCTGACCCGGAAACCCGGGGAGTTTTTTCCAAAGCAGCTTCAAAAGATTCCATAAGCCGCCTCTGGTCAACCCCGATTTTCCCCAAGAGGGACGGGATTACGCCCTCAGTTTGCTCCAGGATCGCTATCACAAGATGCTCGGGTTCAATCTGTTGATGGTTAAACCTTTCGGCTAATTGTTGTGAAGTCTGTATGACTTCTTGTGCTTTTAAGGTAAATTTATCAAACCGCATGGTTTATTTTCCTCCAATATCATACGTTATCTTATTGCTGAATATTTAACACTTTAGCAAAGACTGATTAAAATTAAGTTCTATCAAGGGAGATGTCAATATGTGGACATTGGATTGAAGGCATAAGGAGCAAGGGGGAAAAGGCGCTGGGGCAGAAAGTGTCATTGCTGCTTAGCCCATTTGTTCAAGAGAAAAAAGGGCATTCCATCAAATTATGATGAAGGGTCCCATTTTTTTGATACAAAGGGCGGAAGCAAACTGGTTATGATTGTTTAGCTTGGGTCCAATAGGGAAAGCCTAATTGAGCTGCTGTCAAAAGCATTTGCCTTATCCGTGCCCAGTCCGGAGGCCATGAAAATAAAGGACGAGGTCGGCTTTTTCCAGGCAGTCAAGGCCAGACTGATAAAATTTGAGCCCATCGACAAAGCCAAGTCCGACGAAGAAATTGAGCCGCTATCAGGCAGATAGTGGATAAGGCGGTTGTATCAAAACCTGAAATTATCTGAGTTTCAAGGTGAATTTGGGTAGTCTTTATTCGACTAAATTTTAAGGTTTCATAAGGTAGTCGTAACAAAATGAGGGCTATTCAAAGTCAGACACATGGTAAGAAACCTGACAAAAACTTGCTTGAACGACCCACCTTGTATGATTCTCAACTAATTTTCCCACCTTCGCAATAAACTGTGTACGCCAGGTAGAGTAGTATTTCCACAAAATTAAGTAATATCAAGATATTACATGGAATAATTTTTTCTTTAAGGAAAGATAGGATTTCTGCTTGGCTTCACAGTTAAAGTTTGTTACTGTGCAGTTAACTGTGAAGGCATTAATTATTAACTGTAACTTTCCTGTGTATCAACAGGAGAACTAAAGGAGGGAAATATGGAAACAATAACGATTGAGATTGACATTGAAGTCTATGTAAAGTTGAAGGAAATCGCTGATCCATTCGTTGACACAACGCCAAATTTGGTTATTCGCCGTTTACTGGGTTTGCCAAAAAAAAAGATTGAGAAAATGCATGGTGAAATGGGGTCATCTCGCTATCATTCGGCAGTAACTGTCAATAGGCAAGGCGTGGCTGTAGGAAACAAAATTGTGGGATTGTCGTCTTCAAGTGCTGCTGTAGAGAAACTCCGATCATCTTCCCCTCATTCCCATCCAGCATTCCTTACTTTCCTGATGGACAAGTTTCAGAATACGCACGGCAATTACAAGACCTCAGATATAGTCCCCTTTTTGGAAACCGCTAATCTTCGAACTCTTTCGGGAAGCTATCGGAATCCTTGGATGCCAGCCCCATACAAGACACTTAATAGCTGTACCCGAACCATCGAACATTTCAGGCAAACCCGAAAATTTGGCTGTTGGGGGGGGAAAGATACAAAAGCCAATTGTGATGCCCGAGACACCTGTATCTATCATCCTGATAATCAAGATCCAATAAGGAACAAATGCGATCTCAGAAAGGGGGTCATTTGGAAACGAGCAAATCCTGAATCGCCCTATGAATATGGAATGCACTATGTAGAGGTGGTTAAACAAGAGTTGCTAAGTGGAGCACCCATGCCTTTGGAACCATTATTGTCGGTGTTATACCTTGACAGCCGCTGGGAGGAAGACTTAGTTAGCAGCTTCACGAAAAAATTTTACTTCAACGAGAGAGAGATGGAGTTGTTTAGTCTCAGGTCCAAGCATGATTCATAGAACTCATGCACTGTTTATGAAGAACTGAAAACTGTTAAAGAGCAGATAACCAAAAGAGCGGATTAAACTTTAACTTGCAAGAGGAACTGACTGTCCGTCGTGGATATTTACACTTGATATTTATATAAGATATCGGCATTTTCAAGTATTCAAATCGTAATCATGTCTTAATCCAACCCCCAAAAAGTGCTAACATAACGATAAGAATCTTGAGATTCAAGGTTTATTTGGGTAATCGCTATGCGCCTTTTTTCTCAGTGCTCGACATAATTGGATCGGTAATCGCTCGCACCAAGACTTTCTAGGATTCGGCAAATGCAGGCAGTGGAGTAGCGCCCTTACAGGGCGGAGGGACATTAAATAAAACCCAATACAAAGAAGATATCCCTCACTTCAGCCCAGTTTTGCGTAACTCAGCGAGACGACGTTCTTTGAGAGCTGGGTCTTTAAAAGCTGTCAAGAGTTTCATGCTTTCCAAGGAAAACTTGGGATTGATCTTCAGCACCTCTTCAGCTTGCGCCCTGGCTTTGTCCAGCTAGCCAGACATGCGCCAAAAGGGGGCTGATCTCACCTTTGCGACTGCGGTCGAGTCGATCCCCTCATAATACTTAATAACAGATGTCATAACCGCTACCTTTTTGTTTTACGTTTATTTTTCATTTTCCCAAATCGATTTCGTTTTATCTTTTTTTTGCTTCCGTTTATCCTTTAGTGTTTACTTGCCTTTTTTCTGTTCTTCGCGTCTGCCTTTATCTCTTTTTCCCTTGTCGCCCATCTAATCCCCTTTTCCTTTCAAAAAACTTTTTATCCAATAATTACCCATAGTTCATCATATGGCCTCAAGACCCCATATGTTAGTTGTATGGTCCTTGCCAACAAGGTTTTTTTCCGTCTATGATTCCCCCAAGGATGACTAAAGTTGCGATTCCCGGCAGAATATAACAGAGGTGAAACGAGTAAAGCAACCGTCTCTTTTTATTGAAAAAGGTAACCCACCTATGAGTTACCTTTAACAACCAACTCATTTCTTGATAAGAAGTTCAAGCCCATCGGCGCATGCTCGGCTTACAGCATAGCCACCCTCCTTTTGCCCGGGCATTTTATCCCAGCCCCCTTTTTCAATGAATTCAGCTCTCTTCCATGAATCTAATTTCCCTAATTCATTGAGTTTCTCTTCATGGTTCGGGTCCTTCATAAATTGGGCGACGCAGATCGCCGCCTGACTCGCCAAGACCGCTTCTTCGGTCATCGTTTTGGTCGTGCCGGAGGTTGTCCAACCCCCCCACGCAAAACCGATGATCATTGCGATGACTGCCCCAACAATAACACCCCAAATTCCATACTTAATTTTCCCTTCAGTTTCTGGTTTCATTGATAATACCTCCTTGAATTATGTTGTGATATTTTTGCCTACGATGACCTTTCGACCAATGAGTTGGATGAGGTCATCGGCCCCTGCCAGTACCTGACCGTTTTTCCCATATGAAGTTCATTTCCACGATATTTCTTTTCCGGTGGGTTCTCGCCTGTCATTTCATGAAATATTCGACCCGGAGACTCTCCTCACAATCACCATCGTCATTTTCCCCCGGAGACCGCTTTAATGCCCAACGTTTCGATCAGCCAGTTGATATCGGTGGTCTTAATGATTCATCCCACCCTGTCTTCCACCTCTTCTGCCGCCACCAAATCCTCCTCTACCACCGCGATTTTCGGTGCGGGGGCGAGCCGTATTAACCTTTAGTGTTTGTCCTTTAAGTTCTTTATCGTTCAGGGCGTTAATCGCCGACTGAGCATCAGCATTATTTGACATCTCTACGAATCCAAATCCTTTTGATCTGCCCGTGTCATTGTCTTTTAAAACCTTGACGGTTTCTACTTCCCCAAAAACCTCAAAAGCCTCTTTTAAATCCTCCTCAGTCACCTCATACGATAGATTACCTACGTAGATATTCATTCTGATCTCCTTTTAATTATAGAAAATATTATGAAAACCTGACACCTTTGTTCTTCCGTTTCTCAATGGTTTTCTACGCCTCGTTATCCCGCCGCCGCGGCACACAATCTGGGTTCTATGCAGATGGAAAAACGCTTCTCTTTTTCACCTTCCCTACGGCGAATAATATTGCCGTTACCTGGTTGAGGTATTGGTTGCTTTTGTTTAGCTTTGGCTTGATCAAGGTGATTAAGCATCTTCTTAAGTTTTACCTCTAATTGATTCCGTGTCCCTTCGTTCATTATTGCTCCTTTTTCTGTTTTATATGTGTTAGAAATGTTTTGGTTTTTACCCATGAATGATGCCCATAACATCATGGAGAGAGACTCACAAATGGTGTATATTAGTATATCAGTCCTACCCTCGTGAGCTTATAATCTGAGGTCTTGAGAGTGTACTGTCTCAATTCGACAACTCATACCTTTCTCAATCCTATCAACAGTCAATGGGGAAATACCTGCGTTCCTGGCAA
>Ga0180009_10003787_pt1 | contig 16997 bp, 16 predicted proteins | sample OS_PC_MetaG_FD_123537 | JGI IMG/M metagenome (GOLD analysis project Ga0180009, IMG submission 123537) | Groundwater microbial communities from the Aspo Hard Rock Laboratory (HRL) deep subsurface site, Sweden - OS_PC_MetaG | ecosystem: Environmental > Aquatic > Deep subsurface > Groundwater...
GGTTAAGTTAAATACCCGAATAAAAACAAACAGGGACGGCATGGTTGTGTATGAGGGTGTGATGGAGGATATCACCCGGCGCAAGCAGCTTGAAACCCAGCTGCAGCGCGCCCAGAAGATGGAAGCCATTGGAACTCTGGCAGGCGGCATTGCACATGATTTTAACAATCTCCTTATGGCGGTGCAGGGAAATGCTTCGCTGGTTCTTTCACATTTGGATGGCACCCACCCCCATTATGATAAGATTAAGAAAATTGAGAATTTAGTTAAAAGCGGCGCCAAATTGACCGGACAACTTCTCGGATATGCCCGGAAGGGCAAGTATGAAGTCAAGCCGATTGATTTCAACCACATCGTTGAAGAGACAGCAGACACCTTTTCCAGCGCCAGGAAAGAGATTCAAATCCACAAGGCGCTTTCAGAAGATCTTTTTGCCGTTGAAGCGGATCAGGGACAGATAGAGCAGGTGCTGTTAAACCTATATCTAAATGCCGCAGATGCAATGGGTCGCGGCGGGAATCTTTTTATCGCAACAGAAAATATAATCGATACCAATATAAAGAACAAACCCTATGATCCAAAACCCGGCAAATACGTCTCGCTAAAGATCAGCGACACCGGAGCAGGAATGGATAAAGAGACCATCGATCGCATCTTTGAACCCTTTTTTACTACCAAGAAAATGGGAAGAGGAACAGGGCTTGGCTTGGCTTCGGCCTATGGAATTATCAAGGCACATGGCGGATATATTGATGTTGAATCGAAAAAGGGTCGAGGAACAACCTTCAGTATTTATTTGCCCGCACTGGAGATAAAAGTCGAAAGAAAAGTTGAACAGTCCGGACAAAGCGTTAAGGGAAATGAGACGGTTCTATTTGTAGACGATGAAGCGGTTGTTCTAGAAGTCAGCAGCCTGATGCTTAAACATTTAGGGTATTCAGTGTATGAGGCTAAAGGGGGCAAAGAGGCGCTTAAGGTATATGAAGACAATAAAGATAAGATTGATTTGGTTGTTCTGGATATGATCATGCCCGATATGGGCGGCAGCGATACCTACGACAGGCTAAAAGATATCAATCCCGACGTAAAGGTTCTTCTTTCAAGCGGTTTCAGTATCGACGGTCAGGCAGAAGAAATTTTGAAACGCGGTTGTAACGGCTTTATTCAAAAGCCGTTTAATGTGATAGAGCTGTCGCAAAAAATAAAAGAAGTTTTAAAGTAGAACATTCTCAAATTTCCTGCCTCAGCAAGTATTCCACAACGGCGTCTCCAATTTCCGTTGTACCAACAAATCGGTTTTTATCCAGGGCGATATCCGGTGTATGGATGCCTGCATTCAGCACATCCGATACGGCCTGTTCGATGGCATCGGCAGCCTCCACAAAGCCGAAGCAGTACCGGAGCATCATTGCGGCGGATAAGATCTGGGCGATTGGATTGGCGATTCCTTTGCCGGCAATATCCGGAGCCGATCCGCCGGCCGGTTCAAAAAGGCCGTAATTGTTTTCATTCAAGCTGGCTGATGCCAGAAGACCCATGGATCCCGTCATCATTGCGCACTGGTCGGAGAGAATATCGCCGAACATGTTGGGACACAGCAGCACATCGAAATCATGGGGACGACGCATGAGCTGCATGGTGGCGTTGTCGATATACATGTGATTCAACTCGATATCCTCATGAGCGGTTCCAACCCGGCTCACCACCTCCCGCCAGAAAATAGAGGTTGTCAGGACATTGGCCTTATCGATGGAGGTAACCTTGTTTCGACGCTTTGCGGCGGCACCAAAGGCAACTTTTGCGATCCGTTCAATTTCCTTTCGGGTATAGATCATGGTATCAAAAGCTTTCTCTTCATCGCCGCTGCCTTCACGGCCTCTCGGGCTTCCGAAATAGATTCCGCCGGTCGATTCCCGTATGCATAAGATGTCGAAACCGTCCCCGACGATGTCCGGGTGCAGCGGGCTCGATCCGGCAAGCGATTTAAACACCTTTGCGGGCCTTAGATTGCAGAACAGATTGAAGTGTTTCCGAAGCGTCAGGATGGAGGCCCTTTCAGGTTTTTCTTCAGGCGGGAGGTTATCCCACTTGGGCCCGCCGACAGAACCGAACAGTATGGCATCCGAAGATTCACAGATCTTTAAGGTTTCATGGGGCAGCGCTCTGCCGTGACGGTCGATGGCACAACCACCCACATCGGCAAACGTAAGTTCCAGTTTCAGGTCGAATTTTTTCTCAACCATATCCAGCACTTTGACGGCTTCTTTCATCACTTCCGGCCCGATTCCATCACCCGGCAAAACAGCAATTTTCTTCATATCATTCACTCCAACATTCGAATTTAGAATTTGTTTCGGATTTCGTGCTTCATATTTTCGAGTTTTAACATAAATCCTATTTAATTCCGTATCCGGATAAGGGTTTAGGTGAGATCCTTCGGACTGTAATATCGTTTCAGCCAGCGGCACAACCCATCCAGACCGGGGAATAGCACCCGTTCAGTTATACTTTCGATATCCAGCTTATCCCGAATTTCCCATTTCAACTCGGACGGAATAACGATCTTTCTGAATATATCAGGATAATCCTTCAGCCAGTCGTCCATAACGGATGTCGGGTCTGACATAACCGAGAAGAAGGCAAATTGATTGATAATCCGTTCATCCATGGAAGGCGGTTCAAAAAAGATGACAAACGGGCTATCAGATAGATCCGAGAGCATTGATAGGGACGTGATAGATTCGGAGAGCATCTCTACGGTAAAGACATTGGCGCCTTCTTTTTCCAACTGCAGCCTGAGCTTTGCCGGCAGCAGTTGACTGGCTTCTTCATAGTTTACCGCCCAGATAACGCCGTCGATATCGAACTTCTCGATGTTGGCGGTCGCAAAGTGAGTGGCGATAAGCGGCGAGTGGGTCCAGTCCAGCAGCCTCGTGGGTAAACCATAATGCTGCGCCACGGAAAGCCAGTGCCATACCGAATCTCTTTCAACCACCCGGCGGTGAGCGTATTTGCGAAAGTTGCGCAAAAGGTGGCGTTCCAACTCCCGGTAGGGCCCCTGCATGCGGATGAGTGTGGTTTCCAATCGATACTCCGCATCCGACAGCCCCCTGAATGCATACCGGGACCGGAACCGCCCCAGTTCCGGGTTCCAGGAATCCTGAAAGAGTTCTTTTTGCAGATCGTTCCACGAATTGACCCGCACTTCTTTCATTTAACAGCACCTTCTGTGAAAATAAGCGGAAATCGGTTTTTCAATAAAGCCATCACCGTAGATATTACAAAGCTGTCTCCCAGCATGCAAGGGGAATTTTAGAGAGTGACGTAATCCACTCAAACTATCACACGCGCACGAATCGGCTCACCTCCAAAGCCTATTCCTGCAAGTAACTTGGGCTTTGTGCATAACCGCATTTTCTTATTCATTTATGAAATATTCTTTTTGAGTGTTCCGGGGAATCGCGCAGGACGATAATTGTTCAGGTTATTCCTTTTTGGAGTGTGATTTAAGCCAATCCTTCAATTCCTGTATCTGTTTGGACATCTGGTATCTCCCATTTGCAAAAACCCCATAATCCCCGCCTCCAGCCATGGCAGATGCAAATCGGGAAGAGTTCGCATGAAACAGCCACACATCGCTCCATATTTTTTCAACCGCCTCATCATAGGGATTGGCATTTTTATCAAGACCATTCGCCAGCCCTTGTTTCCAAATTTCCCTCATGATCTGGGTGGCGGTCCAGGTATCATCATTGGTTTGTAGAATGCTGTTCTCATACCGTTTCCAGTAACCCTTTACCCAAGAGGTATCGTGGCAAGCGCGGCAGACCGCCTGCATGGTTTCTGTTCTCACTTTCTGCTCTTTTTCATCAATGAGAAAATCAGTGGCAAAACCGCCGTCAAAATCGCTGGGCAAGGGGAGATTATCTTTATTTTTAATGATGGTCGTATCCGGAGACACAGGATGGGGGTGGGCATAGATTAAACCGAATATTCTATGGGCCAGTCGATTGTTGACCTGATGGGTGCGTTCCGCGATGACTGTTTCATCGGTATCCACCAGAAGACTGATGTGGCATGTGGCGCAGGTGGGTGCTTTGAAATCCTTACCGATGGTCCAGGGAACGGTTGTGAAGTTCCATGATTTCTGCATAGCGGAGAAGATGCCGCCGTGCTTGCTGGCCATGTATACTTTAAATGCCGGGACATCCGGCCCTTCGTGGCATTGTTTACAGGCATAAGGTTTTCTGGCCATTTCAATGGAGAATGCGTGACGGGTATGGCAGGAAGAGCAGGCGCCTAAACTGCCGTCCAGATTGACACGTCCAACGCCTTGATTCGGCCAGCCGGAAATGACGGCAAACTCGAGTTCCCCCACATCGGTGTTTCTGGTTTCAAATTTTTTCACTTCCAGTTTGGTTCCATGGCAGGAATAGCAGGTTTCCTCTTTGGTTAAATCGTCAGGTAGTGCATATTTGATGTTGCCGTCCAAAAATACGGGTTTACCGATAATGCTTTTCAAAAGCTTCTGATATAACGGATTCCCGGCTAGATTCTTAAACGCATGGGCCATGATGTTCTTGGAGTATTGTTCGGATTCCACGGAATGACAAACCGCACAATCCTTTGGACTCACCACCACATGAATGTCATAACCGTTGTGCTCGACCGTATCTGCATGAGCATCGGGACGGAGTGTATGGCATTCGGCACATCCAACCGCTACTGTTTTGAGTTGGTCGGGGATAGAATGACTCGATACCTTTTTTGCGATTTCTTCGGCTGCCATAGCCTTTTCCGGATTAGTCACGGCATGACGGCTCTTTTTCCAGTCTTCTACGATCCCCGGATGGATGGATGCATGACAGTCCAGACATTCCCGTGTAGCATCGCTAAGCGGTATTTCCGCCATAAGCAAGGACGGCGTAACCGAAAACACAACCATCGTCAGTATCAGAATTGTTCGAATCATTCCCGACTCCCTCCCTACCTACTTTTTCTCCAAGGATTCCTGGCTTGCGGATCGCTCTTTAGCGAGTTCTTCAGGTGAAAGGGTCCATAACGGGGTGCCATCACCGGACAACCGGGCTTTAAACTCAAAAAAAGCTCCCCTTTTTACCTTTGCGGCAATGAATACATCTTTATCGTCAATTTCCGCCCATACGCCGTTGACTTTTACGCGATCGCCTATTTTAAGACCGATCGTCCCCGGATCGGCGAACCATGCAGGTGAGAGATGAACCAAAATGGGTTCGGATTTCAGTTTTTTATCCTCACAAACTTCAATTGCCACAGCCGGTGACATGCCAGGCATGGGTGTGACCGTTTTGATAATTTTGATCCACCCCTTAAAACTCTCATATTCGGAACTGTTGTAATGCTTATTGTATTCGCTGCCCTTTTCCCAACCACCCATGTCCTTCTTTTGGCCGGCGGATACAGGCTGTGGCGGAAAACCCAGCAGAAATATGGCAATCAGAGTCAAAACCGCAAACTTCTTTGTCATGATGAGCTCCCTTAATCTCAAAATCTCCTTGTCGTATTATTTCTTTAGACCGCCCACGTAGCGAATGATTGCTTTAAACTGGCTTTCACCGTCAAGCTCTGCCTCCAGCATCAATTTATCCCCCTGGCCGCTGCCCAGATAGTGGCCCTTTTGAAAAGGATAGAGGGTCATTTCTCTTCCCCAATCAGACCGAATCCATCGGTACATGGTGGGCAGGGTGAAGCCGGTGATCCCCATGGCTTCTTGGGCATGGCCGGCAGGAAAGATTTTTTCCTGTTCTTCTTTGGGCAACAGATCAAATAGCTCTGCGCTCGCCACATAATAGACGTTCAAGTCAATGCCTTCATTGCGCAGCATGGGTAAAGCGACTTGAATGAAATCGTAGGCAACTTCACTTCCCTGAAGAACCACCGTGCCCCGAGGATTGTCAACAGCCTTGGTCAATGGATAAACTCCTTTGATGGCGGCAGTTGCCGGTGCAAGTCCCAGCGTGCTTCGGTCCAGAACAGTTTCACTAGGCCGTGTAACAAACGGGGCAATAACAGCCGGCCGATTCGCCAGTGACGCTGAAATGAGCGGCCACAATTCTTGAGGATCCCATGGGGTGAGGGTGATCATTGTGGTATGGGGGAAATTGCCTTGAAGCAGTTGAAGCGCCTGCGGTTCGGCGTGGGTCGGTCCGTCTTCTCCTGTTTTCACACCGGCATGACCGCATATTAGAATAAAAGGCCGGTATGGTCCGCCGTCCATTTTTTGCATGGCCTGATTGCCGATGGCGTGAAGCCGGGACGCGATGTGTCCCAACGGTGCGATAAAAGCGCAATATGAGGAACCGACTCCGATATGATGTCCAAATGTGGATATGCCGGCAAGCATGGCCGACATGGCGTCTTCGCAGATACCCCCAAAAGTGAAGAGGCGGGAATCCGGATTGGTATCGGCATTGTAAAATCCTGAAGGGAAGTCTTTTGCAATGGCCGTGACATTGGTGGATCCGTACAGATCTGCAGAGCCCGAAAGAATAGCCCCATTGCTTACTTTATTGTAATATTGAAGAACACGACCGAGTTCACCACGCAGGGTGGTCTTTGCGTTCGGAGACAATACCAGTTCATCGGGAATGGAATGTTGCTTCTCGGTTGCGGTTTTGAAGACTGACTGAACGTCAGGTCCGCCGGTTCTGGGTTTACGTTCCTTCTGATTAATGCGATCCCTGGCTGCATAGAGCTGTTTTGCCATAAAATCCACAAACGGCCGGTTATTTTCCAATACACTTCGAACCGCTTTCATGGCTTCCCAGAAGCATTCTTCTACCACGTCTGCTTCTTTGCCTGCTTCACAACGTTGATCATCAGGGTTGCACCTCGGAAGGGTAATATCCGAATTTTCGATCAAGGACTGAACCGATTGAAAAAATCCCTCCACGCAGAGTTTGTGCCCGCCGCCGTGGGAGGCGCAGCCTTCGATGCCGTACTGCCAACCTTTTATTGTCCGGTAGACAATTGCGGTGGGTTGGCTGTTTTCAAATTGAGCGGCTCGTCTCATAGCGGCAAATACCTGTTGAAAGTCTTTACCATCCGGTACCTGAATGACGTTCCAGTCATGAAGATATGCCAGTTCCATGGGATCCCATTGAACATATTCACCCGGCACACCGTTCTCACGACACACAAAATTCGAATCGATTGAGGCCTGGTTCCAATCCACGTGCATGATAACGTTGCTGAGGCATGCTGTTCCGGCTGCCGCCATTGTTTCAGTCGCCCGACCGGGGGTCAGACCCCCTTCACCCTCCACAATGTGGACCCGGGGCGGATCATCCCGATAGGCGTCCATAGCGCCGAAAGCGAGCCCGACGGAGCTTGCAACGCCGACACCGGAAGCCCCGGTTGACAGCCGGACAAACGGAGTCGCCGGCGTCGGATGTCCATCCAGGGGCTTTGAATTGAATTTTACAAAAAGCGGGGTCCGGGTGGTCGGATTCCTTCGGAAACCGAGGAGATCCTCCAAACGGAATTGAAGCCGGTCATCTGCCGGCAGCAAATCCGGCGCACCGATGCGCATCACTTCGTTTCTCAGCGCCCACATGGTGTAAAGCCCGAGGACTTTGTGTCCGGCGGCAAAGGATATAATGTCCGCATCTTCCCGGTTGGGATCGGACGCATCGTAATCCATGGCATTGAAGACCAGGGCCGAAATGGTGCGTCCTGCGGAAATCGAGCCTCCGGGATGTCCGGAGGTCGGAACATAGTTAAAGCACAGGGCACACATGGCACGATAAATCTCGTCCAATGTTTCAAAATGCCGTAATTCTTCCTGGGACAGCGGTTTTCCGGTTTGTTTCATTTCTTCTTCAATATTGATGAAAATGCCTCGCCGCTTGCCGAATTCGAATCCCATTGTTCACTCCTTTTTTAGTTTTGCTTTAACTCGCGTGCATGTGTTGTTTAGATGGCAGCAACAGCTTCGATTTCTATCTGGACGCCTTTGGGCAAGCGGGACACTTCCACACATGCCCGTGCCGGTGGGGCGTTTTGAAAGAATTCAGCATACGCTTCGTTGATCAGGGGAAAATCGTCCATATTGGTGATGAAAACGGTCGCTTTGAGTACGTTGTCCAGCGATGTTCCGGCTGCTTCCAGTATCGCCTTTACATTGGACAGTACCTGGCGGGTCTGCTGTTTTATATCGCCTTCGATCAACTCCCCGGTTGCTGGATCGATCGGAATTTGTCCGGAAACAAACACCATGCTTCCATGTTTAATACCTTGAGAGTAGGGACCTATTGCCGCCGGGGCATTTTTGGTTTGAATGATTTCTTTATCCAATGTGGTTCCTCCTTTTTAATCCTAACTTATCTGGGAAGATTTGCACCCCATTTAACTTAAAAGTTCTGTTTGTCGATTTGAGATTAATCACCGGTAGACGGCATGATGGTAATCTCTGATCGAACCTCTTTTACGCCGGAAAGAGTGTTCAGGGTCCGGAGAATACGATTCCTGTCCTCATTGGAGTGCGCAAATCCCCCGACTTGAACGATATCCGGTTCCGGAACTTCGATATGCAGAATGCTGACATTGATATCTTTTTCAATGAGGGCGGCTTTAATCTGTTTCTCAAGAGATCTCCGTTTCATGGTATCAACCGCACTCAAACTGCAGGATTTGACTTCATCGGAACCTGCAGCTTCCGTGATCATTCGTACCGCCGAGTCATCTCCCATTTTCTGGGTGTTGATGACAAGATCATAAAGAGAAGGATCGAAAAGGCTTAAATTGAAAGCGTATCTGAAAAAGCCGCGCTGCTGATTGTCGCTTTTAATGACCAGTTTTTCCGCCGCGTCTTCGGCGATTCCCTGTTCGCCGACGATGTTTTGAATCCTTATGGATCTCGGTGCATGAATTAAAACGTGCAACGCACATCCGAAGTCTCTGAGCAGAAATTGACTGCCGTGCCCGATAATAACGCCTTCTCCGGTTTGCGCCACTTCATATACGACCGCCTCCATCAAGTCCAGGTAGAGTTCCGGAGTTCTGCTCAGCAGTCGATCGAAAAACCCCGGGGCTTTTTCGTCCAGGCTTTTTAAATCCTCGGAACGTATTCCCATGTAAAGCGCAGATTCCTTTAGTTCAAAATCGTCATAGAGCTTCACCTTCAGCGATCGGGCTACGCGCTGGGCAATGTCGGATTCTCCACAGCCTATACTTCGGGTGATGGTGACCAGTGCCATTTTAAAATCCTCCCCGATTGTACGTTATCATGGTAATGGAAGGAGATTGGTTAACTGCTTGTTTCTAAAGGGCATTGCGATGAAACCATATGCGATTCACCTGTTGAAGTCAACAGGATATTGATCGAATGAAATCGAGTGTCGGTATGAAATCAGTTGTGAAAAGAGTTTTTTAAAATTCTTGTTGACAAGATGTCAAAGAGCTTGTTAATTGGTCAGGCCGGTAAGGCGTGTCAAGTCTGTACAGTGGAAAAGTAACACCGGATATATCATATCGGTGACCCGTTGAACCTAAAACCCGAACAGGAGGATAACATGAAACTTTGCTTTAATGCCGGCCCGGACCCATTGGAAGATTATTTTCCATTTGCACACGAAAATGATTTTAAATGGATGGAGTTGAGCTGCAACAATCCCAATAATTTTCTCGATAAATTCAATCCGGATCGGAATGCCGGCATCAAAAAATTAAGGGATCAATACGGACTCCGGTACGGGCTTCACTCCGCATCCTTTGTCAATACGGCAGAAATTGAGCCGACAATCCGACCCGCGGTACAACAACACCTCTTTGACTACATGGAACTTGCTCATGATATAGGAGCCGAATACATCGTTTTGCATTTTGGGTATCATTTCAGCCTGTTTATGGATGAGGTTTTCAGATGCCTGATCGAAACCTATAAGCCGGTGGTGGAGCTTGCTGAGAAATACGATCTACCTATCGGTATTGAAAATATGAACAAAATGCACAAGGATTGTGAAGTCGCGTACCTCGGTGTAACCGTGGAAGAATTTCATCGCGTATTCGACGCCATCGATTCCAAGCATTTCGGACTCACGCTGGATGTCGCCCACGCAAACCTGCTTCCCGGTGGAACCGGGCCCTTTATTGAGGCATTTTCGGATAAAATCATCAGTACCCACATCAGCGATAATGATATGGTCCTCGACCATCACATGCCGGTGGGAGAAGGGAAAATCGATTTTCGAAAAGACTTTAAGCGACTTAAGGACATTGGGTTTGAGGGCACATTAAATATCGAACTCAAGAAAAATGACGATCGCCTCCTCAGCAGACAGCGCATGGAGCCCATGCTTAAAGAGCTGGGAATAGACTACGAATAAAAGCCATCTCAAAAATGCATATAATGCTCAATGGCTGCACAGGGAAGGTAACGATATGGAGTTTCAAAAACTGGATCAAAAACGGTTTCGCAGCAAGAGTTCCATTATCGCTGAGCAAATCCTGCAGATGATCAGAAACGGAGAATTGAATGCCGGAAGGAAACTTCCCCCTGAGCGGATTATTGCGGAACAGCTCGGTGTGAGCCGGCCATCGGTCCGGGAGGCCATCAGTGCATTGCAGATCGTCGGGATCCTTGAAACCCGGCCCGGGGATGGCACTTATGTTTCCCGATCCTCCGCCATTGATGATTTGACCCAACAGGCTATGTCGGTGCTTGAACAGAGCGACAGCCCCTATGAAATCCTTCAGGCTCGAAAAGCGCTTGAAATCGGCGTCATTCGGCTTGCCATCGAGGTGGCAACGGATGACGATCTTCAGAAGATTAAAGAAGCGTGGAACGTGAAGTATGAAAAGGGCAAGACCAGAGAATATGAAGCCTACAGCATGCGGGGCAAAGAGTTTCATTTATCCATCGCAAAGGCCACCAAAAACCGATTGATAGAAAACATCATGGACAAACTCCTGGATGCAATGAACCAGCCCCTCTGGGTAAATATGAGGCGGGTCTACTATGAGACCGACGACTCGCGTATCGAGGAGATGCTCAAGGTGCACGACGATATCGTGGCAGCGGTTCTGGAACGGGATATCGAAAAGGCCATTAAGGCATTGGAAGTTGATTTTAATAATGTTCTCAAACAACTTTACCACCAGAATGACTAGAACACGGTTTATGAACAATATACGTATCAAGGAGTATTCGAGTGAAAGTAATCGGCGTTCATCTGGATCGGTGTACCGGATGCAAAACCTGCGAATTATACTGTGCCACGGAAAGAGGCAGTAACGGAAAAACGCTGTTTAAAGCGGTTCAAGAAGAACCGGTTCCCCGACCGAGGGTAAGGGTAGAGGGGGCAGGAGGTGCCTCCTTCCCGCTGCAGTGCCGGCAATGCCTCAATGCGCCCTGCTTAGACGCATGCCTTTCAGGAGCGTTAACCCGAGATCCGGAATCCAATATGGTCATTATCAATGAAGATCGCTGCATTGCCTGTTGGACATGCACCCTGTTTTGTCCATACGGGGTGATTTATCCATGGCCGGAAAGAAAGATGGCATTGAAGTGTGACCGCTGCAATTACATGGAATCCCCGGTTTGTGTGGATGTTTGTCCGACAAAAGCGCTGGAACTCGTAGAGTTGGATGATCTCGACCAAGCTAACCGCGAAAAACGTCGTGCCGTTGTTGATCGCTTGGCACCGGAAAAAATAAAAGGACTCGTTATTTTGGACCTCGAAAGCGACACAGCTATCTAATATCCTTTAAATGGAGTAACTGCATCTATGGAAACCATTCACCTGAAATCAGTGGATCCGATCAGCCAGGATTTGTTGCGACTGGCCGCTCAAAACGGGACTGACCTCAACTGGGAACGGTATGAAAAATTGCAGCCGCAGGACGGTTTTCTCAGACTCGGTTTGAGCTGCCCCTTCGGTTGCATGCAAGGACCGTGTCGAATCGATCCCTTTGAACGAGGCCCTCAAAAGGGATTATGCGGCATGGGAAGAGACGAGATGGCAGCCGCCATGATCCTGCGTTTGACGTTGCAGGGAATTCTTGAAATTTGCAATGGCCGTGTGCCGGAAGAATCCATCCTGAAAGATAAAGCAATTAAAGACGCGCTCGCCGTCTATGAAGGGACATCCCTGTCTCTGCCGTACATGCTGCAAAGTATTTCTCATTTGGGCAGCAGCCATCATTCCGCGGACCATACCATCCTTCGGGCGGTACAACTGGGAATTGCATCTCTCGGTCTAACCCAACCGTCGAATCACAAGCCGGATGTAAATCGATCCTGTAAATCCGGATACGGTTTATTATCCGATGCGGGAACTGTTATTGGAATATCCGGTTATCCGGATAAGGAATTGATTGAAAAGGTTTGCTCAGCCATGACGCAGGCATCGTCATCGCCGGTTCAACTGGTGTCTTTAGGCGATTGGATCATAGATGATACCGGGTTTGTTCCAATCGCCTGCACATCCGGTGAAGCGGAACTCCTAACCAGCGCCGGATGCATCGATTTGCTGGTGGTGGGTCCATCAATGGAAGCTGGATTGGTCGATTTGTGCAGCACCTTGAACATCCCGAAGATTGCAACCGGAGACGTGGAGCAGTTTAAAAAATCAATCAAACTGGCATGCGAACATAGTGAGAAGCGGAGCCGGACTGATTTTCAACCCGATGCTTCGTTGGTGGGAGAAGGGAACGTATCGGGAATAAATGAACTCGAGCGAGCGTTCAAGGATATGGGGGATAAGAGATTAGCACTCATCGGCGGAGCCGACACCCCTCATGTATCATTCGGATGGATTCCGGTAGAACTGTCAAAGGCCCTGGCCGGACTTGATATTCAGGTATCCGCATGGGGAGATGCAGCACTTTGGATGATAAAAGATGGACTTGCCTCGACTGAGAATCCCTCCGCCGCTTTTATTCTGGACCCTTTTGAAGGACCCGTACAGGCAGTCAGAGCACTCCAATCGGCAAATAAATTAAAGAATCTTAAAGGCGTCTGTTTCACAGGATTGAAAGGATGCAGAGATTTTGCTGTGGCTTTGGGATTGGCAGGGCTGGGATTGGATGTATGTGTGGCGTCACCGATTCCGCTCTGGGGGAGTGAATTGGTAAGGAATGTTCTTGAAAACGTACTTTCAAAATCCGGCGGTTCGTTTCATCATTTCGATCACCCGCCACATGCCCAGGAAATTTTGGATTGGTTTACCGAGAAATAGCGATTCCGGAGTTTGGTTAATGGACTGTGTCATTATCGGTGGAGGGGTGGCAGGGTTTGCGGCTGCCAAGGCCATTAGAAGCTCGTGGCCGGATAAATCCGTCGTTCTTATGGATTCGGAAAATGAAGTGGGCTATTACCGAACGCTGCTTCCCCAGTACATGTCGGAAACATTGACGGAAAAGAAGCTTTTTTTCCGGACACCGCAAGATGACCCGCAGTTGATAGTAAAAACCGGCTGCCGCGTCCGATCTTTGGACCGGCTGATGAAACGCGTTATTCTGGAAAGCGATGAAGCGATAGGATATGAGCGTCTGATCCTGGCCGTTGGCGGACGTCCCATTATTCCTCCAATATTTAAAAATACTTTCCTCAAGGGCATTTATCCGGTCCGATACCTTTTCGATGCGCGTCCGGTGCGCAAGGCAATCTCAGGCCACCCCCATATTGTCATCTTAGGCGGCGGGTTGGTAGGGGTCAAGACCGCTGCCCATTTCGCTCACACAGGGCTTGAGGTGACCGTGGTGGAGAGAGAAAACCGGTTACTCCCCATGGCCCTTTCCAAACGGGCATCAAAACCTGTTGAAGCACATTTGGACCGGCTGGGAATCCGATTGAAATTAGGGTGTTCCGTAAATGATCTGAAATCTGAAAAAGAACAACTGTGTGCCGTGCTGGCCGGTGAAGAGTGGATCGACTGTCAGATGCTGCTGTTGGCTGCAGGCTCGGTACCGGACATTGAATTTCTAGAAGATTCCGGGCTCCTTGAAGATGGTAAACTCTTGGTTTCATCCGCACTCCAGACCCTTGATGAAAATATTTTCGCTCTGGGGGATGCGGTAACCATAAAAAACGGAGGCCCGCATACACCATGGACATGGCCCCAGGCGGTGAGCCAGGGCAAGCATGCGGCAGCCAACCTGTTTCGGTCACCCCCTGTACCGATTCAGGTTACCACCCGCGTAAATGCCATGAATCTGTTCGGGTTGTCTCTGATCGTTCTGGGGGCCCCTGTCTCCGGGGCAAAAGTCGTATCCTATTCAAACCCGGCAGACGGCGTTTATCGAGAACTCTTTATCGTCGACGACCGAATCATCGGCGGAGCCCTGGTGGGAGATATCACGGATGCAGGTCCCCTGCATGCCATGATGATTGCCGGTGAAAAAATCGATCCTCAAAACTTGGAACATATTAAACCCCGGGGAACAGCTTTTTCCAAACGGTCCTGGAGCGATCTCGTGCAGTACAGACGGGCCTTTATCATGCCGGTGGAGGAATTTAGAGAATGATTATCTACAAGAATGTGTGTGTGGGTTGCGGAAAATGTCAGCCGTTTTGCCCTGTAGGCGCCATAACCTTTGAAGACATGAAAAGCGTCGTGGATCAGGATATCTGCTATGAGTGCGGAAACTGCCTGCGTGTGGAAATTTGCCCTGTCGACGCCGTTGCAGAATCTCCTCACGTGTACGAATATCCTCGGGCGCTTCGTAAATATTTCAGCGACCCCAATGCCACGCACGCGGTTACCGGTATCCAGGGTCGCGGAACCGAGGAGTCCAAAACAAATGATGTCACCAACCGCTGCGGTCCGGGAGAGGTGGGTATCGCTATCGAAACTGGCCGTCCAACGCTGGGCATGGGACTCCATGATATTCAGAAGATTACCCGCGCTCTGGCAAAGGACGGCATCACTGAAATCGAAGCAAACAATCCCATCCACTCCATGATCGAGAACCCTGAGACCGGCGATCTTAAACCGGAGCTTCTCAATGAACGGGTGCTCAGTGCGATTATCGAAATTATGGTAAAACGGGACCGTCTGGGTCCGGTGCTAAAAACCATTAAAGCGGTGGCCAAGGAGGTCGACAGCGTATTTACATTAGATGTTTTCACCCTGCTGGAACCGGGTCTGACCATTCCCCAAGAGGTCATCGATATCATCGAATCGGAGGATTTCACCTGGCGGCCCAATGCAAAAATCAATATGGGACTCGGTCGGGTATCAGATGAGTGATTGACGATTCCTAGTACCTCAGCGACAGGGCATAATCGTCCGTAAATGAATGGTTTTGTATGCATGTTATAGATATTCGATGCTGGATTCTGGATGCTTGATAAGAAGGAAAACGTTCATCCGTTATTCATATCAAGTATCGAGTATCGAGTATCCAGTAACCAGTATCATGGCATATTTGATATCAACAGCCTTGAACAGACAACAGGCACATTGTACTGCATGATTTGCTTGGAGAACTTATGACCCACAGTTTACATCGAGAAGGAAAATTAGAATCGTTGGAAAAAGACTATGCTGTTTTTATCTATCCTGCCAGAGGATTTAACTATAAAGGCTGTGCGCCGAGGGTTCGCCGTCTGGTGGAAATTGTCTACCAGACCGAGCCTGTCAATATGATCGCTACCACACTGCGCAAGAATCTTTACAGCGGCGTGAATCCTGATGATGTTCTCGACAGTATCAAGGAAGGATGCCGTGTCTTTTCGGTTTTTGACGACAGAGAAAAGATAAAAACATTAATGGAACGATTCAAAAAGGCGGACCAGGGAATTTCCATTGTGATCAGCGGTCTTATCGACAAGGTTCGAGACATCGCAGCGGAAGTCGGATTGAATCCCCACACCATCAACCTGTCCATCGGCGTACACGGAAACACAACCGTCTTGCCTCCGGCGGACATCCGGCAGTTTACCACCATGTGCGGACACGGAATGGTATCGCCGCATCTGGTCCGGGATGTGATCCGCAGGGTAAAGACCCGGAAAGTAAACCTGTGGGACGGAAGTTTGACCCTGGCCAAACCCTGCAGTTGCGGGATTTATAATCCATACCGGTCAGTAGAAATACTCGAGGCGCTTGCACCGGTGTATACGGTAAAACGATGGTAATTGAAAATCGTTCTCGGTTCACCGTTGACGGTTGACCGATACATCAAGCGGTACGCTTAACCTGATTGGTGTACGATGAACAGTGAACGGCGAACGGACAACGGTGAATTGCGTAAAGGAGATTAAATTCAATGCCGGTTATTGACCAAGAAAAGTGCACGGGGTGCAGGACGTGCCAGCGGTTTTGCACCGTAGATGCAATTTTTTTTGAAGACAAAAAGTGTTATGTGGATCCCGGGTTATGCACGGAATGTTATGTGTGCCTGCGCATGGCAGTGTGTCCGGAAAACGCTATCTTCGCTCAGGACCTGGATAATTTCTATAAACAATTACAGCACGTGCTGAGCGACCCGGTGGAAACCCATGCGGTTACGGGAGTGACCGGTCGGGGAACCGAAGAGGTGAAGACAAACGATGTGTCCGGCCGATATCGGAAAGGAGAGGTCGGAATATCCATCGATATGGGGCGGCCCGGGATGGGCGTATATTTGCGGGATGCTGAAAAAGTGGCCATGGCAGCAGCCGAAGCCGGTTTGGAACTGGCACCGCCGGAAGACACACCGCTTGCTGCGCTCATGATCGACCTGAAAACCGGGAAACTGGTGGATGAATGCCTCGATTACCGGCTGCTGTCGGTCATCATCGAAGGCAAGTGCAAAGAAGAGAAATTAAAGGACGTACTCAATGCCATACAGGTTGTTCAATATGAGATCGACACGGTCTTCTCCCTGGGATTGATCAGCCGCGTCGATGAGAGCGGTCACTGTAAGTCACTGGATCTTTTGGATGAACTAGGCCTCCCGCAGCCCCATCGGGGAAAGGTGAATGTGGGGCTGGGCCGACCGCTGGCTGATGCTTGATACTGGATACTTGATAC
>Ga0180009_10003788_pt1 | contig 16996 bp, 9 predicted proteins | sample OS_PC_MetaG_FD_123537 | JGI IMG/M metagenome (GOLD analysis project Ga0180009, IMG submission 123537) | Groundwater microbial communities from the Aspo Hard Rock Laboratory (HRL) deep subsurface site, Sweden - OS_PC_MetaG | ecosystem: Environmental > Aquatic > Deep subsurface > Groundwater...
ATTCGAACCCACGGTAGGCTTGCACCTACCGCTGAATTCGCGGCAGGTACATTCGACCACTCTGCCACCTCTCCGGCGGCGCGTATTGTACCCGAGTCGCGCGTCTCTCTGGACGAAAATTTCACTCTCGGTCAGACTGCGCTCATGCCGATCATAAGAAAAACGGCGCACATCGGAGGAGGCTTGGTGCTGGTGCTGAGTTTGGCACTGGCCGCTTGCAGCCGCCCGGTACCGCCGCCCGAAGTCACGGGGGAATTGTGGGTAGGAACCCGCAACAGCCCGGCTTCCTACTATATTGGTGCCAATGGCGAGCCGGCCGGATTCGAGCATGATCTGATCCAGGCCTTTGCGCGTTCGCAGAACTGGTCGCTGAACTGGACCATCAAGAACCGTCCCGAATCCCTGTTCGAACTGCTCGACAGCAACCACATCCACCTGGCCGCCGCCATCCTGCCACAAGCCGTGGTGAAGGACCGCCACCTGATCTCGGGGCCGGTGCTATTTGAGACGCCGATCCATATCGTGTACCGCACCCGCGAGCGGCGGCCGCGCAGCATGGCCGAACTGGAAGACAAGAGGTTGGCGCTGATCATCGGTTCCGGTCACACCCCCGTCCTGATGCGACAGAAGCGCAAGCACACGGGGATTTCCTGGGCAGCGCTGGAAAACGTCTGGCCGGAAGAATTGCTGGCGCAACTGCAGGCAGGCCAGTACGACGCGGTGGTGATCAGCGGCATGGATTTCGATCCGATGCGCAGCCTCTACCCCGACCTGGGCGTGGCATTCGATGTCGGCGACACGCAAAAAATCGTGTGGGCGCTGCCGCCCCGCAGTTCGCAGGCGATGCGCAATGCGCTCGCGCGCTATGTCGAACAGGCGCGCAAGGACGGCACCATACGGCGCATCCACGAACGCTATTTCGGCCACGTCCTGCGGCTCGGCAGCAGCGACATCCTCGGCATCCTGCAACGCCGTCCGCTGCGCCTGCCCGAATTCCGCCGCCATTTCCAGGAAGCGCAGACGCTGACCGGCATCGACTGGCGGCTGCTGGCCGCGATCGGTTATCAGGAGTCACAGTGGAATCCGCTGGCGACTTCGCCGACCGGGGTGCGCGGACTGATGATGCTGACCGGGCAAACCGCCGATCGAATGGGTGTTTCGAACCGTCTCGATCCCCGCCAGAGCATCCTCGGCGGCGCACGCTATCTGGCCCTGATGAAAGACGCGCTCCCGGCCCGCATCGCCGAACCCGACCGCACCTGGCTGGCGCTGGCCGCCTACAACCAGGGCCAGGGTCACATGGAAGATGCGCGCCGCATTGCGCAGGCGCGCGGCGGCGATCCGGACAGCTGGGCCGACGTCAAGGAAGCGCTGCCCTATCTGAGCCGCGGCACCTATTCAAACGTCACGCGATACGGCTACGCGCGCGGCGGTGAAGCGCTCCATTTTGCCGAGAACATCCGCAACTACTACGACATCCTGTTGCGGCTCGAACCGGCCTACGACCCGCTGATCAATCTGGGCAGCAATGAGGACGCGCTGGGCACACCGGGCTGAGCCGCCTCAGGCGGGTGCGAGCTTTTCCACGCCGCCCATCCACGGACGCAGCACCTCGGGCACCGTCACGCTGCCATCGGCGTTCTGGTAGTTCTCCAGGATCGCCACCAGCGTGCGTCCCACCGCCAGCCCCGACCCGTTCAGCGTGTGCAGCAGTTCCGGCTTGCCCTGCCCCGCCTTGAAACGCGCCTGCATGCGACGCGCCTGGAAGGCCTCGAAATTGGAGCACGACGAAATTTCGCGGTAGGTGTTCTGCGCCGGCAGCCACACTTCGAGGTCATAGGTCTTGGCCGCGGAAAAGCCCATGTCGCCGCTGCACAAGGCCATCTTGCGGTACGGCAATCCGAGCTTCTGCAGGACGGTTTCGGCATGTGACGTCAGGCTTTCCAGCGCGGCGTAGGAGTCCTCCGGGCGCACCATCTGCACCAACTCCACCTTGTCGAATTGATGCTGGCGGATCATGCCGCGCGTGTCGCGACCGTATGAGCCGGCTTCGGAACGGAAGCACGGCGTGTGGGCGACGAACTTCAGCGGCAGCGCTTCGGCGGGAACGATCTCGTCGCGCAGCAGGTTGGTCACGGGCACTTCGGCGGTGGGAATCAGATAAAAAGTTTTGGCAACAGCCTTAAATTCCGTATCCGCCGGGACAGTACCGTCAGCATCAGGTTTCTTGTTTGCGTATATTTCAGTTCCTGCGTGGATCGCGAAAAGATCCTCCTCGAACTTCGGCAACTGCCCGGTGCCGCGCATCGAATCGGCATTGACCAGGTAGGGCACATAGACTTCGGTGTAGCCATGCTCGGACGTATGCATGTCGAGCATGAACTGCGCGAGCGCGCGGTGCAGCCGGGCAAGCGGGCCTTTCATCACGGTGAAACGGCTGCCGGTGATTTTCACCGCGGCCGCGAAGTCGAGTTGGCCCAGTCCTTCGCCGATGTCGACGTGGTCACGCACCGTGAAAGCGAAGGTCTTCGGCGTGCCCCAGCGGCTCACTTCGACGTTGGCGGTTTCGTCCTTGCCGACCGCAACCGATTCGTGCGGCAGGTTCGGCACCCCCATCAGGAAATCGCCGAGCTCGGTTTGCAACTCGGACAAGCGCGCCTCCAGCTGCTTCTGTTCATCGCCCAGCCCGGCCACTTCGGCCATTACCGCCGTGGTGTCCTCGCCCTTGCCTTTGAGCATGCCGATCTGTTTCGACAAAGCGTTGCGGCGGCTTTGCGCGTCTTGGGTGCGGGTCTGGATCGTCTTGCGTTCGGCTTCCAGCGCGTCGAAGCGCGCCGTATCGAACACAAAACCGCGCGCGGCAAGGCGCTCGGCAACGAGGGCTGCGTCTTTGCGCAGCAGCTGGATATCAAGCATGGGAGTGAAGGAATCGCGCCAAAAGCGCTATTTTCCACGATAGCCGCCGCTCCCGGCTAGGGGCGGCGTGAATTTAGGCTGCTTCGACCATTCCCACCGCCTCTTCCACATCGACCGCGACGATGCGCGACACGCCCGGCTCCTGCATGGTGACGCCGGCGAGGTGCTGGGCCATTTCCATGGTGACGCGGTTGTGGGTGATGAAGAGGAACTGGGTGTGGTCGGACATCGCCTTGACCAGATTGCAGTAGCGCTCGGTGTTGGCGTCGTCGAGCGGCGCATCGACTTCGTCGAGCAGGCAGAACGGCGCCGGGTTGAGCTTGAACATCGCGAACACCAGCGACAGCGCGGTGAGCGTTTTTTCGCCGCCGGACAGCAAGTGGATCGAAGCGTTCTTCTTGCCGGGCGGCTGCGCGAACACCTGCACCCCGGCGTCGAGCAGTTCGTCGCCGGTGAGGATCAGCCGGGCCTGGCCGCCGCCGAACAGCTTCGGGAACAGTTCGCCCATGTGCTGGTTGACCGTGTCGAAGGTCTCCTTCAGCCGTGTGCGCGACTCCTGGTCGATGCGGCGGATCGCGTCCTCCAGCGTGGTGACGGCTTCCAATAGATCGGCGCATTGTGCGGCGAGGTATTCGGCGCGTTCCTGCGCCTGGGTCAGTTCGTCCAGCGCAGCAAGGTTGACCGCGCCGAGCGCGGCGATCTCGTTTTGCAGGCGGCTGATCTCGCTCTGTAGTTGGGCGGGCCTCGGACTCTCGGCCAGACCCGATTCGAGGCTGGCCTCGTCGGCCGCCGCCTCGCGCAACTGCAGTTCGAACTGCGACTGCATCAGCATCGCTTCCTGGTCTTTCAGCTTCAGCTGCTCGATGCTGCGCCGCAGCGGATCGAGCCCCTGCTCACAGGCCATGCGCGCCTCGTCGTGGCCGCGCAGCTGCGCGGTCAGGCCTTCCAGCGCGTCGCGCGCGGCGGCCAGTGCTGTTTCGGCTTCGGTCCGCACGGTCAGCGAGAGTTGCAGTTCGGCGTCCAGCGCATCGGCGGGCAGACGCGTCAGCTCTTCGCGCGCCTGCGCCAGGCGGGTTTCGTCGTCGGCGATTTCCTGGTCGATGCGGGCCAGCGTTTCGGCCAGTTCCTTGATCTTGCTGGTGCAGGTGGTCAGCGCGAAGCCGGCTTCCTGATGCCGCCGCTCGGCCGCGCGCTGCAGTTCGCGCGCCTCGAACACCGCGCGGTCGGCCTGGTCGCGCGTCTGGCGCGCCGCGTAGAGTGCGTCGCGGGCAGCGTCGCCCTGCGCACGGTAGTCCTTGAGGCGATTTTCCAGCGTGTCGAGTGTGGCGCGTTCGGCCGTCTGCAGGCGCGTGACTTCGTCGAGTTCCTGGGCAATCTGTGCGGCCCGGCTCTGTACCCGCTCCACCGCCTGCTGCAGGCGCAGCAGTTCCATCTGCGCGGTGTGGTGGCGGCTCTGCGTCTGGCCGGTTTGCGCGCGCAGCGCCTGGACCTCGCGCTGCCGCTCCATGTAGCGCTGCTGCGTCTCGGCGTAGGCGGCTTCGAGCGTGGTCACCTCGTCGCGCAGGCGCACCGCATCGCTGGCCAATCGCTCGAGTTCGCGCCCGCGCGCGAGGATGCCCTCGACCGCCGTATGCGGGCCGTGGAAGGTGACGCTGTGGCGGGTGAATAGATGGCCCTCTGGGGTGACCGCGTATTCGCCGGGAGCGAGGTTCGCCGCGCGCGCGCGCGCGGCATCGGCGTCGTCGGCCCAGTAGACACCAGCGAGCCAGTCGGCGAGCGCGGCGTGGGCGACGGCATCGTCGCTGTCGATCTTGCTCGACAGCCATTCCGGCGCGGCCGCGGCTGCAGTGCCCTGCCCGGTCCATACGGTAAGGCGTGCCGGTGGCGCATCGGCGAACCAGTCGGGGGCGGCGTCGGCAGCCACGGCCTGCAGGCGTTCACGCAGTACCGCTTCGACCGCGGCTTCCCAGCCGGGGGCGACGCGCAGTTTTTCCCACAGGCGCGGCGCGCTATCGAGGCCACGCTGACGCAACCAGCCGCCGAGTTTCTCGTCGGCCTTGAGGCTTTCCTGCAATTTCTTCAGCGCGGCGAGTTCGGCTTCGGTCTGATGCAGTGACTTGCGCGCGGCTTCGAGCTCGCGCGTGTGCTGTGCACGGGCGGCGTCGAGTTCGGGCAGCGCGGTCTCGGCGTCCTTCAGCCCGGTCTGCGCGGTGGCGAGCGTCTGTGCCAGCGCCTCGAGTTCGACCTGTTTCTGCGCCAGGCCGGCCGCATCCGGGCGCGGCAACTGCGCCTGTTCCTGCGCGAGCCGGCGCTGGCGCGCGTCCAGTTGTTCGAGCTGGCGTTTGGTGTGGCCGAGGCTGTTTTCGTCGACCTGGCGCGACTGATCGAGCTGCGACACCACGCGCTGCGCCTCGCCCACGCCCTGCTGTGCCTCGCGCAGCGCGGCTTCCTTCTGCGGCAGCGTATTGTCGGTGGCCTGGCGGGCGGCGGCTTCGGCGTCGGTCAGCGCGGCCTCGAGGCCGGGCTGCTGCGCGGTGACTTCGTTCAGTGCGTCCGCAGTCGAGGCTCGGCGCGCCTGCTGCGATTCCATCCGTGTACCCAGGTCCTGCACCTGGCGGTAGAGCCGGTCGCGGGTGGCGTTCTGGTGCGCCATGGTCTGCTCGATGCGCGCGACTTCGGACTGCGCCTGGTAATAGTTGGCCTGCGCGGTATTGAGCGTGTCCTGCCCGGCGAACTGGGTCTGGCGCGCGGTTTCCAGCTCGGATTCGATATGGCGCAGGCGCGCGGTTTCGGCTTCCAGCTTGTTCTGCGCTTCGGTGAGGTCCTTGTCGATGCGCGCGCGCTGTTGCGCGGCGTCGTGCTTCCTGGCGAACCACAGGCGATGCTGGGCAAACGTCAGATCGGCCTGCAGGCTGCGGTAGTGCTGTGCGACTTCAGCCTGCGCGGCAAGCTTCTCGACCTGGGTCCTGAGTTCGCGCTGAATGTCATCGACGCGATTCATGTTGTCGCGCGCGTCCTTCAGCCGGGCTTCAGTTTCCTTGCGACGTTCCTTGTACTTGGAAACCCCTGCCGCCTCTTCCAGATAGCCGCGCAGTTCTTCCGGCTTGGCCTCGATCAGGCGCGAGATCATGCCCTGCTCGATGATGGCGTAGGCGCGTGCGCCGACGCCGGTGCCGAGAAAGAGGTCGGCCACATCGCGCCGCCGCACCCGCATGTTGTTGATGTAATAGGTGGAGTCGCCGCTACGGTCGAGCACGCGCTTGACCGAGATTTCCGAATACTGCGACCACTGGCCGGCGGCACGCCCGAGCTCGTTATTGAACGCCAGTTCAACCGACGCGCGCGAGGCCGGCTTGCGGGTGCCCGAGCCGTTGAAGATCACGTCCTGCATGGTTTCGCCGCGCAGGTGCTTGGCCGACGATTCGCCGAGCACCCAGCGCACCGCGTCGATGACGTTCGACTTGCCGCAGCCGTTCGGCCCCACCACGCCGGTCAGCTGCGCGGGGACGGGGATGACGGTGGGATCGACGAAACTCTTGAAACCGGCAAGTTTGATGTGGGTTAAACGCAAGACAGCGGACCTAAGCTTTTATAATAAGTGTCGTCTGATGAACGCGCTGCCGCTCGTTAATGCATGCAGGTGGCAAGCGGCGTTCTGATTTTCGCCACATTCTACACCGAGCCCCGTATGCCCTCCACGCCCGCCAAGATCCTGGAAACCTTCCCCAACCCCAAAGTTGGACGTGACTTTCATATTCACATGGAAGTGCCTGAATTCACGTGTCTTTGCCCCAAGACTGGACAGCCGGATTTCGCCACGCTGATCCTCGACTACATCCCCGACAAGACCTGTGTCGAACTGAAGAGCCTGAAGCTCTACATGTGGAGCTTCCGCGAGGAAGGCCATTTTCACGAAGATGTCACCAACCGCATCCTCGACGATCTGGTCAAGGCGACCAAGCCCCGGTTTATGAGATTAACCGCCAAGTTCTATGTGCGCGGCGGCATCTTTACCAATGTCGTGGCCGAACACCACAAGAAAGGCTGGAAGCCAGTGCCACGGGTCGACCTCACGCAGTTCGAACACCAGTCGAACACGCGCGGATAAGGGCCTGATAATGCTGATTTCGCACCTGCGTTGCCTCTCACTTCGTGGACTACATCTCGAAGCGGCCCCGTCGCAGGCGTGAGCAGCATTAACAGGCCCTAACCTTGTATTTTCTCGGCATCGACTTCGGTACCAGCGGCGCGCGCAGTTGCGTCATCGATGCCGAAGGCGCGATCCTTGCCGAGGACGCGCGCGACTTCGGCACGCTGGCCGAATATGAGCGCGCCGGCATCTGGCGCGAGGCGCTGTGGGACCTGGTCTCCGCGCTGCCGCCGCCGATCCGCACGCAACTCTCGGACATTGCGCTCGACGGCACCTCCGGCACCGTGCTCGCCTGCGACGAGGCGCTGGCGCCGCGCCACCCGCCGCTGCTCTACAACGACGACCGCGCGGTCGAGGAAGCCGCACTGATCGCGAAAACCGCCACGCCGGGCCATCCCGCCGCTGCTGCAAGCTCGGGCCTCGCCAAGGTACTGTGGCTGAAAAAACGGCTCGGCCTGACCGGCGCGCGGCTCTACCTGAACCAGGCCGACTGGTTGTCGGGTCTCTTGACCGGCCGCGTCGGCATGACCGACTACCACAATGCCCTCAAGATGGGCCTCGACCTCGATACGCTGAAGTGGCCGGCTTGGGTCGACTACCTGGCCGACGTCGACTACCTGCCGGTGCCGGTGCCGCCCGGCTCGCGGCTCGCCACCGTATCCCGGCCCCGCGCGCGCTATCTCGGCGTGAATCCCGGCTGCATGGTGCACGCCGGCACCACCGATTCGATCGCCGCCTTTCTTGCGGCCGGCGTCAGCCGGAGCGGCGAGGCCGTCACCTCGCTCGGCAGCACCCTGGTGCTGAAGCTGTTGTCCGACACCCGGGTGGAATCCACCGAACACGGCGTCTACAGCCACTGGTTCGGCGAGCGCTGGCTGGCCGGCGGTGCCAGCAATGCCGGCGGCGCGGTGCTGCGGCAGTTTTTCGACGACCGCCAGTTGGCCACACTCAGTGAATACATCGACCCCGAGGTCGCCAGCCCGCTCGACTACCTGCCGCTGCCGCGCAGCGGCGAGCGCTTCCCGGTCAACGATCCCACGCTGGCGCCGCGCCTGACGCCGCGCCCGGCCGACGACGCCGAATTCCTGCATGGTCTGCTGGAAAGCCTCGCCCGCATCGAGGCGCGCGGCTATGGCCTGCTGGCCGAACTCGGCGCCACGCCGGCGGGCCGGGTCGACACCGCCGGCGGCGGCGCCCGCAATCCGGTCTGGACCCGGATTCGCCAGCGTTTGCTGGGGGTACCGGTGGCGCCCGCCGCCCACACCGAAGCGGCGTATGGCGCGGCCCTGCTGGCGCGCGACGGCGCGCAGCGTTTTGCCGCCCGCCCCGCCTAAACCCGCCATCTACAACTAAAGTTGTATATCAATCCGTAAACGCATGGCCTATGTTGGGGGCAGTCACTGTGCCGCCCCGGACAACGGATTTGTCTGCCCCGCGTTGCGGTGACTCGTACGGGGGACACCACAATGAAAATACGCAATCACCGCCTGGCGCGGGATGATGGCTCGGCGCTGGCCTATCGCGCCAGCCCGCATGTCGGCAGCAGCATTTCTCCCCGCTTCCTGATCCTGCATTACACCGCCGGCAGCAGCGTCGCCGGCACCGTCGCCTGGTTCTGCAGCCCGGCCTCCCGCGTGTCCGCCCACCTGGTCATCGCGCGTGACGGCGCGATCACCCAGCTGGTGCCGTTCAACCGTGAAGCCTGGCATGCCGGCCAGTCGCGCTGGGGCAGCCTGTCGGGACTCAACCACCACAGCATCGGCATCGAGCTCGACAATGCCGGTTGCCTGATCCGCAGCGGCGGCAAATGGGTGTCTCCGCTCACCCGCCGCAGTTACCCCGACAGCGAAGTCACCGTCTGCTGCCACCGCAACGACCCGCCCGGCACCCTGCCCTGCGGCTGGCATGCCTATACCCCGGCGCAGATCGAAGCCACGCTGGAATGCGGCATGGCGCTGGTCAACCATTACGGCCTCGCCGATGTGCTGGGGCACGACGACATCGCGCCCGGCCGCAAGCGCGACCCGGGTCCGGATTTCCCGCTCGCCTCGGTACGCGCGCGCCTCCTGGGGCGCGGCGACGACCATACCGAACGCTACCGCACCACCGCCCGGCTCTATGTGCGGAGCGGCGCCGGCCCGGACTTCTCGGCCCTGCCGGGCACGCCGCTGCCGCCCGAAACCGAGGTCGAGGTGCTGGCCAAGCGGGGCCTGTGGTGGGAGGTCGATGTCGTCGGCGAGGTCAACGGCGTGATGGACATCGTCGGCTGGTGCCACAGCAAATACCTGGAAGCGATCGATGGCTGACACGCCGACTTCGCTCGACTGGGACACGATCCATGCGCTGGAGCGCGCACGCATCCGCGAACCCGATGGCCACCATGATGGCCCCGAACGGCCGCTGACGGGGCTGGCGTTTTCCGGCGGCGGCATCCGCAGCGCCACCTTCAATCTGGGCATCATCCAGGCGCTCGCCGAGCTCAGGCTGCTGCGGCAGTTCGACTACCTGTCGTGCGTCTCGGGCGGCGGCTACATCGGCGGCTGGCTGTCGGCCTTCATTCATCTCAAATGCAATGGCCGCGTCGAGGACGCCGAGCCGCTGTTGCACGCCGGCGGCAACGAACATTCCGCAATCCGCTTCCTGCGAAGCTACAGCAACTACCTCACGCCGCGGGCCAGTTTCTTTTCCGCCGACACGCTGACCGCGGTGGCCACCTATCTGCGCAACCTGTATCTCAATCTCGTCCTGCTGTTGCTGGTCCTCAGTGGCGTGCTGCTGCTGCCACGCCTGCTGGTGTGGTTTGCCCGCTGGCTTACCGGCTGGGAAGGCCCCGACGCCACGGCCAACGCCAGCCTGCTGCCGCTGTTTGGCGGCGGCATCCTGTGCATTTTCATCGCCATGGTGTTCATTGGGCTCAACCTCGGCGGCCGCGGCGCCTTCAAAAGCCGGCCGTTCCACACGCGCCAGCCCGGCGTACTGCTGCTGGTGGTGTTGCCCGCCCTGCTGTCGGCCTGGCTCGTCGCCTACGGTTTCTATGCCGGCGCTGAACAGCTGGACCGGATTTCACTCGGCGCCTGGGTGGTGTGGGGGATGCTGGTCTATGTGCCGCCGTGGCTGCTGGGCTGGTCGCTGGGACGCTTTTTCGTTCGCCGCACGCGCGACCCGCAGTCCCGGTTTAGCACGGGCCGCGTCCTCGCGATGGGCGGCTACGCGCTGCTGGCTGGCGCGCTGGGCGGCCTGCTACTGGCCGCGTTTGCCGAAGTGACCGAGTTCATCCGCGCCATCGGCCAGGGCTACAGCGGCTCCTGGATCGCGTCGGCGCTGGCCACCGCGCTGCTGCTGAAGTTCTATTCGCTGACCGTGGTCGGCCACATCGGCCTGATGGGGCGCTATTTCTCGCACGACTCGCGCGAATGGTGGTCGCGCCTCGGCGGCTGGATCCTGCTCGCCTCGCTGGTGTGGGCAACGCTGTTCAGTATCGTCTTCATTGCACCGGCTTTTTTCCGCTGGGCCCCGGAGGCTTTCGTTGCCGCAGGCGGCGTGACCTGGATTCTGTCCACCGTCACCGGGGTGCTGCTGGGTCGCAGCCCGAAGTCCGCCAACGATGACCGGCGAAACTGGCGCGACCTCGCCGCGCAGGCGATGCCGTATGTCTTCATCATCGGCCTGCTGGGCTTGCTGTCGTTCGGCCTGCACCAGCTGCTGATGCTGCCGGTGTTCTGTAGCGGCTGTGAGGAACATGTCCGCACCTCCACGCAGTTCATGAGCGTGCTTTACCAGGAGTCGGCCAATTTCCAGCGCGCCGACATCGCCTGGGTGGCGATCCTGTGTGCCGGCAGCCTGGCGGCCGCGGCCGCGCTGGCATGGCGCGTCGACGTCAACCTGTTCTCGATCTATCACTTCTACCGCCAGCGCCTGGTGCGCTGCTATCTCGGCGCCTCGCGCTGCAAGGTGCGCTCGCCGCATCCCTTCACCGGATTCGACCCGCGCGACGACCTCAAGCTGGCCGATCTCTGCAGCGCACCGCTGGGCAAGCCGCAGTGCCAGCGCCCCTATCCGATCCACAACACCGCGATGAACCTGGTCGCCGGCAAGCAGCTCGCGTGGCAGGAACGCCGCGCCGCCGCATTCGCCTTCACCCCCATGGTGGCCGGCTACAGCTTCATGCTACCCGACGAAAAGGGCCAGCTGCTCAGTCATTACCGCCCCACGTCCGCCTACATGGAAGGCGTCTGGATGGGGTCGGCGATGGCGATTTCCGGCGCCGCCGCCTGCCCCAACATGGGCTATCACAGCTCGCCCGCACTGACGTTCCTGATGACCGTGTTCAACGTCCGCCTCGGCCACTGGAGTCCCAACCCGGCCAGCGAGCCGCACTGGAAAAAACACGACCCGCCGTTTGGCGGCACCTATCTGCTGAAGGAGCTGTTCGGCCACACCGATCATGACTCGCCATTCGTCTACCTGTCCGACGGCGGCCATTTCGAGAACCTCGGCATCTACGAACTGGTGCGGCGACGCTGCACCTGCATCGTCGTCATCGACGCCGGCGAGGACGGCAAGAGCCATTTCGAGGACCTCGGCAACGCCATCCGCAAGTGCTACGCCGACTTCGGCGTAACCATCGACATCCATGCCGAAGACCTGGAGGACGGCTACTCCGCCATCGGCCGCGTGGTCTATCCGCCGCCTGCAGGCAGTTCGGACGCGCCCACCGAAGCCTGCCTGATCTACATCAAGCCCAACCTCACCGGCAACGAGCCTGCCGACCTGCTGAACTACAAGTGCACCCACCCCGGCTTCCCGCACGAATCGACCCAGGATCAGTGGTTCGACGAATCGCAGTTCGAGAGCTACCGCAAGCTCGGACACCACACCGGCAAGGCGGTGTTCGAGGCGGTGCTGATCGAGGCCGCGCAGCGCCAGGAACTGGCAGGCGACAGCGGGCCGCTGCTGCCGTGGATGTGCGAAATCCTGCGCGAGCGACGCAATGAACTGGCTTGAAAACACCTCCCACTTGACTACGTTTCAGGACCGTCCGTCCTGCTGACAGGAGCGCCCCATGAAAACATCGACCTGGCTTGTTGGCATCTTGAGCATTTCAACCCTCGTCCTGTTCGCCTGGCTTGCCCAGCAACCCGATGCTGCGCGCGCCACCCCGTCACCCGTGGCGGACAAGGCGCAAAACGCACTGGCCCCCGCCGAGCCGGCGCCCCTTGCCGCTGTGCTGCCGGATGCGGCGTCGCCCTTTACCGACGCCGGCTTTCATGCAGGCGAAGCCGGCCTTTCGCCGTCGGCGCGCGCCGGTCGCGAAATCTGGTTCAAGGCCACTGCCGGCAATGCGCGTTTCCACACCTATACCTTCCAGCAGCGCGTCACCGCGCTGATCGACTGGTTTGGCGTGCTGCGCGGCGACGCCCGCGACACCCGCTTCCGGACCTGGGGGCTGATCAACGATCCCGGCTGCTGCACCCCGGGATCGGACGGCTGCCCGGCCAAAAGCTACGAGGAAACCTATGGCTTCGACTGGTGCCCAGGCGACGACACCCTGCTGAAATTCGTCGGCAAACCCGGCTACCGCGATCCCGCCTGCGATTTCAAGGACGCCGCCACCGATGCGGGCGACCCCGACGGCCACCAGCAGGGGCGCGAGGACAGCTGCCATCTGGCGTTCGGCACCTCCACCGGTGCGCTCGGCTTCCGCAAGTTTCCCAACCCGCGTTTCGATGCGGCGGCATGGAAACAGGTCAACGGCGGCCTCGGCAGCTGGGAAGGCTACAACCGCAAGCTGTCGGACGACCCCGCCCGCGCCGACCACAAGGTGCGCAAGCTGGCCGATGCCTCGATCGAGCCACCCTTCCTGATCGGCACCGCGTGCGCGTCTTGCCACGTCGCCTTCAACCCGGCCAAGCCGCCGCTCGACCCCGAGCATCCGAAATGGGAAAACCTCTCGGGCCTGGTCGGCAACCAGTACATCCGCGTCTCCGAGGTGCTGATTTCCGGCATGCCGCGCAACGACCTGCTGTGGCAGATTTTTTCGCATGCGCGCCCCGGCACCTCCGACACCTCGGCGATTCCCAACGACCAGGTCAACAACGCCGGCACCATCAACGCGCTGATCAACACCGCGCAGCGGCCAGTGTTTCCAGGTGAAAAGGTCAACCGCTGGCGCAAGGCGGCGGCGTGCCCGGCGGGTGCGAATGAAGCCTCCTGCTGGTGCGAACCCGGCAAGCCCGGCAAATGCTGGGAAAAAAGCATCAAGACCGAAACCGTCCACCACATCCTCAAGGGCGGCGGCGATTCGATCGGTGCGCTCGGCGCGATCCAGCGCGTGTATTTCAATATCGGCTCGTGCGCCGAGCAGTGCTGGCTCAACCACCTCACCGACCTGCGCCAGCTCGACCCGAAGGCGCGCAACTTCGGCCAGACGCCGTTCGACATCGGCCAGTGCCGGCGCGATTGCCCCAATTTCCGCGCAGTGGAAGACCGCCTGCAGAACCTGCTCGATTTCTTCCTCACCGCGCCCGAAGGCCAGGCCCGCGACCTCGTCGAGGCGCGCGCCAACCAGCTGGAGACTGAATACGGCGAAACCGAGCTGGTGCGCGACCTCGAACGCGAATTCGGCAAGGATGCGGTGTCGCGCGGCCAGCAGGTGTTCGTCGCCAACTGCGCGCGCTGCCATGCCAGCGGCAAGGCGCCGTTCGAGACCGTCGACTTCCGCGCCCTCGACAGCAAGAGCGGCCTGCGCGCCGACTGGCTCGGCAACGACGTGCCCATTCCGGTCACCGAAGTCGGCACCTACCGCTGCCGTTCGCTGCATTCCAACCACCGGCGCGGTCATGTCTGGGAGGAATTCGCCAACGAGGACTATCACGCACGGCCGACCGTATCCGGCCTGCTCGAGCCGCACGACGGCGGACGCGGCTACTACCGTAACGTCTCGCTGTTGAACCTGTGGGCGCACGCGCCCTTCATGCACAACAACGCGGTCGGGCCCGAGCTGTGCGGCTGGGGCGGCGACCCGTCGAACCCCAACGAGCTCTACCGCTCCAGTTACGTCGACACCAGCCTGCCCGGCAACCCGCCGCTGGCGAAGGACAAACAGCCGGCGTGCTGGACCTACGACCCCTCGGTCGACGGCCGCTTCCAGCTCTACGTCGCCTCGATGCAGGACCTGCTGAATCCGGCCAAGCGCATTCCCAAGGCGACCAAGGTCGACGAGGACATCGTGCTCGACATCGGCCCGCGCATCTTCGACGGCAAGGAAGAAAAACGCCTGATCGGCTTCACCGTGCGGGTGCCGGCCGGTGCCACCGCCGGCAATGTCGGCAACTTCCGTCACAAGGATTTCATCGTCGACTTGATACGCGCCAAGCTCAAGCCCAAGGAACTCGAGACGCGGCTCGCCACCGTGCTGCCTGCGGACGAGGCAAAAAAGCTGGCCGCTGAAATGCAGTCCATCGGCAAGGCCATCGTCTCCGACCCCGACCGCCTGGTCGAGGTGGTGAAGGCGGCGCGCAACCGCACCCCGGCGCTGTGGCAGGTCTATTCCTCGTGCACCGCGGAAATCGAAAACGACGGCCACCGCTTTGGCGAAGACCTGTCCGACGCCGACAAGAACGCACTGATCGCCTTCCTGGCGACGCTGTAAAGGAGCCCATCATGGACACACGCCTGGTACTGCTCGCCGCCGCACTGATGCTGCCACTGTCGGGTTGCGACAAATTCAACGACTGGTTCGGCAGCAAGCCCGACATTGCCTTCGCCCCCTCTGGCGACGATTACGCCAGCAAGCCGGACTTCGCCCAGGTCGAGTATGCACACCCGATCCCGCTCGCGGAACTGGCCCGGATCACGCCCAAATACCTCGCCGGGCTGAACCAGGAAGAGCTCGACCAGTTGTATGCGCGGCTCGGCTCGGGGCCGATTCCGGACGGCCCGTTCGACGGGGAAATCGTGTTTCCGCGCGGCAGTTCGGGCAAGCTTCGCGCGGCCGAAATCGTCGGTGGCCTCAAGGGCCTGGGGGTGAACTTCAAGGGCAAGATGCTCGAGACCGCAGGCGAGACGCTGTGGAAGGGCAAGGTGTTCTACCGCGAGCAGAAGGTGCTGCGCAACCGCATCCAGGACCTGGCCGTGATGCGCCCGGTGATCGGTCCGGGCGACATTCCGAAAATCGACGTCGACGGCCGCGACGCCTGGCTCTTGTTCCCGGCCAAGCTCTATTGCGGGCAAAGCCTGATCGACTCGCGTCGCGAATCCATCATCATCGACTACGCCTTTACCGACGAGATCGCCGGCTACCGTGAAAACCCGGATTTCCTCGCCGGACGGCGCGGCCTCAAGGTGCGCGACGAAATCCGCATGGTGCGGCCCGGCCTCTATCTCGGCCGCGCCTACATGGACCACGCCTTCATCCTCAACTTCGTGCTCTACAACAAGGACGTCGACAAGGCCGGTCGCGCCGAATTCGAGACCGGCCAGATCCGCGACGATTGCTGGCCCGGCACGCAGAAACGGGTGCTGGCGACTCGCTAGGGCCATGAAGCCGGCCTGGCTCACGATCATGCTCGTCGCCGCCTCGCTCACATCACTTCCGGCGCACGCCAGCGGCGACCTGCCGCCGGCGGGCCACTCGCGTTTCGACCAGCTGGTCGGCGACAAGCCGGTGCCGTATCCGTTCGCCCGCCTGCTGCGTAGCATCAACCGTCAGATGCGCGTCGACGCCGGCGACCTGCCGCCGTTGAAAGTCACGCTGATCCCGCTCGGCCGTTCGCTGCAGCGCGACGCCGGCGCGCCCGATTTCTTTCATTACCCGCGCGTGGTCGCCGCCGCCGACGGCGATGCGCTGCCGGGCATCGCGCCGCTGAAGGATCGTCTGTTCATCGGGTATCACGAAAAGGGCGGCGTGATCGAGGTCATCAGCTACAACGATGCCGCCGGCCGCTTCGAATTCCAGGTGGTGCGCGACTATCAGGCCGGCAAGACGCCGCAGCTGTTCTACGCACGGCGCAGCCTGTGCCTGTCGTGCCATCAGAATGCGGCGCCGATTTTCGCCCGCCCGCTGTGGGACGAAACGCCGGCCAATCCGGCCATTGCCCAGCGCCTGCGCGAAACCCGGCGCGACTTTTATCAGGTCAGGCTGACCGGCACCGATATCGCCTATTTCATCGACAACGCCACCGATCGCGCCAACCTGTTTTCGGTCTGGCAACAGCTGTGGCTGACAGGATGCGGCAACGGCGCCGCGGGCGACCGCTGCCGCCTCGAGGCCTTCGCGGCCGCGCTCGACTATGCCCACAACAGGACGCTGCCGGCGCCGTCCAGCCTGCCGACGCTGTCGCGCAACTGGAAAGAGCGCTGGCCGCACGGGCTGGCCATTCCCAACCCCGACCTGCCCAATCGCGATCCACTGGCAGCCTTGCCCGACACTACGCACGACCCGCTGCTGCTGCGTCCCCCGCTCGAAACCTGGCACGCGCCGGACAAGACGGCCTTCGTCGTCGGCCTGGCGGGCATGCTCGATGCCGCCACGGTGAAGCAGCTGGCGCGCGCCGATCTTGCCGCGCCGCTCGAGCGCCTGCTGGCCCGTGGCGCGCTGGCGGGGCGTCCATTCAGCCACACGCTGGTCGACGTCTTGCTGACTGAGGTCGGCACACCGCGCCGGACAGCGCGCATTGCGCTGCCACCGGCGCGCCTGGAACCGCAGCCGCAGGAAAACGCCGCACTCAGCCCGTTCCGCATCCACTGCGCCAGTTGTCACGACACCACGCTGCCGCACCCGCCCAATTTCCTGCACGGCAGTCCGGCCGCGGTCGAAGCGCAATTGACGCATTGCGCGGCGCGCATTTTTGTCCGCCTGAGCACGGCCGAGACGCCGTCCGCCGCGCGCGGCACCACGCCGATGCCGCCGCCTTCTGCACTCGCCAGCCG
>Ga0180009_10003789_pt1 | contig 16996 bp, 15 predicted proteins | sample OS_PC_MetaG_FD_123537 | JGI IMG/M metagenome (GOLD analysis project Ga0180009, IMG submission 123537) | Groundwater microbial communities from the Aspo Hard Rock Laboratory (HRL) deep subsurface site, Sweden - OS_PC_MetaG | ecosystem: Environmental > Aquatic > Deep subsurface > Groundwater...
AAAAATCCTTCTTTTTCTTATAATGCATTGCTCACAAAACTAAGGGTTTTTTGATATTTATGCTGTTTTATCTTTTTCCAATTCAAATATCTCTTTTATTCTTTCAACAACTATCTTGCTCTGCATAATATATATCTTATAATTAGATATGATATTGTTAACAATTATTTCATGATTTTTATCTGGCATCCCTGGCACAAAAGTTTGTTTAAAGTAAAAATTAATTATATCAGCCAATTCATTCATAATATTAACTTTTGTTCTCACATCAAATATTATTAGTCTTAATTCTTCACTTAATAATGAGAATTTTTCTATACTTTCTTTGTTAAAAGACAAATTAATACTTTTTATATGTTCAACTTCGGTTTCGGCAGTTTCAGAATTTATAATACTCTTTATGAGTATATCGTTTTGTTCTAATAATTTTCCTAATTTTTCTTTTAGGGATTCAATTTTAAGTGCCTTACTTTTATCTTCATACGATGATAAATTATTATAAACCCATTGTACGTTTTCTTTATTGTAATCTCCCGTTTTTTTAATAAGAACGTAATAAGTAAGAACCAACCTTGGTAAAAGTTCTTTAAGTTCACTTAATATTGCGGTCTTTAATCTTTTTCCATCAAGATACCCTTTGTATAATTCATATCCAACAGTATTCAAGACTCCCATAAACCATCCAATTAATATTAATATTACTTGTGAGTGCATGTTATTTCATCCTCGCTTTCAGACATCTTTTAAAATAATTACATAATTTTTTTAATTACAATATAATGAATATCTTTATACTTCTCTTTCTAACTTATATACATATACAGCTTACGATTTTTTGGTTTTAAGTTTTAAAGCATGTGGTGTATTCATGCAAAATGATTATCAAAATCCTTCTTTTTTTATAAAAAGTTTCTATGATTTATTTTTATTTCAATGCTCTTATTTTTTTTAATTCTACCCAATAGGGCTTTTCCTTGATTTTAGAATATATTCTATCCCAATTTAAAGGTAATTCAAATAACGGATACTCTTCTTTGTGTTTTAATAATTCTGCAATAAAAAAATAGAATTCTGCAGACGTATTAATATTTGTTTTTCCAATTAACCAAACTGACTGAAAATTACTCTGCTTAATTCTTGCTATTTCTTTAAAAATCTCTTGCCAATCAATCTTGCCAATAAACCTAGTCCCTACTAATAATATCCTTCCTTTATAATCATGAATAATATTCATTTTATTTTTAATAGTACTTATAATTTCATCTTTTTTAAATATTTCAGTAAATTCCACTTTATAAACAATTGCGTTTTTGAATATTTCTTTGTTGGTAGTTTTAAAATCAGGGATTTTTTCTTTTGGGAGTTTTAATATCAAAAAATCATAACTGTTATTTTCTGGATAACAAACTTGATGAATAAAATTATAATTATTAATAGAATTTAAAAATGCAGCTAATATGCAAGCGTGAAATAATTCATAGAATGTCTTATTTCCTTGTCCTTTTTCCCTAAGAAGTAACATTCCAAAAGAAGCTAATAGCATAATTTTTTTGTTATCTATAGGTTGAGCATAATATTTCTTATCGTCTTTTTTAATTACATTTTGTAACTCTTTAAAAGATTCTTCTAAGGCAATTGGTATAGCTCTGTTTATAATGATATCTTCAATTCCTATTAAGGGATTTTTTGCAAATATTTCATAATTTTCCATTTATAATTTTTCTATCCTTACACAACAAAATATAATAGAAAGAAATCTGGTTGTAAAAAATGTCAAATTTAATTTTTAAAAAATAAATATCTATTATTTATATGTGATATCAATTACTTATTACTCCATTTTTTTAAAAAATCCTCTTTTTATAAAAAAAGCCCTTAAGCAAATGCCAAAGGGCTGGAAATGTCTGGCTCCCCCTGTTGGAAACGTTTAGAACTTTTAAGGGAGACTTATCAATAGAAAATATTAGATTAGTAAGTTAATTATTCGCAATTATAAGTAGTCTTTAAGAGTAAGGATTTTAAAATATTTATAAAAAGAAAAATCCGTAATCATAATACCAAAGGGCTTCTTATTATCTGTCTCCCTGGCCAAGACGATTTTCGCAACTTCTGTATGAGTGATGAAACGGAGAAAGTGTATCAAAAGTTAGAAGATGTAATTTGCATCTGTTAAGAATTAAAATATAGAGTTCCTCTTTAAGTATATTTTTGTAATTAACTTGTATTTATAATTGGAATAATTAATTCCTTATAATCCTCAAGAGATAAGGCATAACCTAAATTGACCGCTGTCGTAGTTTTCCCGGTTCCGACCTTAAAATTTAATATTGCTATTTTTCTCATATTACCCCCTTTTCTTCTTTTCTCTTTTCTTTGACTAATCCTCTACCCAATTAATAAAGATTCCCCACGATATCCACAAAGCAAAAAGCCCTAACATTGCTTTAATAACTCCCCAGTATGCTTACACGTTACCCTCTTTTATTTATTCCTATTCCTGTATTTTTCTTTTTGAATCCCTAACCAAATTCCTAAAAGCAATCCTACCCAAAACATTAAAACTTTCTAATGAAAACGATTCCACATTACCCCCCCCTTCCTGTTTATTCACATTAAATTAAAAATTATAAACGAACGCGTTTTGCGACCATATGTTTACAAATCATCTAAAGAACAAAAAATCTTCTTAATTACTTGAAATTATTCTTCCAAAATAAAATTAAAATAATAAATCTTTCAAAATAATATTTAAAGCTTAAGAAATTTTTAGCTTCTCCTGGAAAGGATAAAAAGCAGTATTTTGAATACTATCTTAAAATTAGAAATTAATTAAATATTTTTTTTCATATAATTATTTACAATTTCCGGAACTTTCTTATCTAAATAATCAGCAGCATCATAAATAACGAAAAAATCAGTTAACAAGTCCTGAACTACTTTTACTAAATTAGTATTTATATCATTTAGTCTTACCTTTGTTTCTGAAAATACATTTTTTTCATTCGTAGTAAAAGGATGTAATTCTTTCCCTATTTCTCTTTCAAATGGAGTTAATAATTTGAATTTATTCAAACTATAATACTTAACTCTTACGTTTAAAACACTTTGATCCTTTAATTCAAACTTCTTATAAAAATCTTGTATAAACTGTATTATATGTAGTATATTATGAACTCTTGTATCAGTATAAAGTATTTCTTCTGCACTATCTGTTTCAGTGAAGCTATTCAAAATAAAAAAAAATAAATCTCTTCTAATAGCAGCATAAAAACATGAATTGTTAAAATTTTCTAAAACAAAATCTTTGATAATTTCGTTTTGGAAAAGCTTCCATTCATAAGAACTTGTATTTAGTTCTGCTAAATATGCCAATGGAAAACAATTCCAAAAGTTTTTCAAGTTCATAATCACATCTCTAATTTTATCTTGCCTAAAAGTATTAACTAAACTATCAGAATATACATTTACTTCTATAAAACCTTTCCCTTCCAACTTTCCAAATTCATTCATTGCTTTACTAGAATGGTTTAGAAACCATCCCTCGTTATCCTTTTTAATATAAACCCCTATACTTCCTTTCTTTTCTATTCCACTTAATCTTCTTTTGATCTCTTGTGTTAGTATTTTTTTGAACTCATCAATATTTTCTTCCTTCCAAGGGAATATCGGATAATCATTTAAATCAAAATGAATCTTTGGCCCTTTATTATTAAAATTATCACTTGCAGGTAAATGGTCCTCTCTTGCGGTTAAAATAACATTTAAATGCTTTCTTAATCCATATGCATAACCAACTTCATGATAACAACTCGGTCTTTCACTAGTTAAATCTGCAATTATTATTTCTGCTTCTTCAATATATTTGTCTATTGTTGTCTTAATCAAATCACCTTCATTGTCTTTATCTACTCTAAATATTCTCAGTCCACATTCTTGGGCAATTGGCTTATATATACTTTCATACATATCATCTAAATCAGGATTCCCTATTTGCATTATCATAAATGCTTTCTTCATTTATACCCTCCCTTGCTGATATTTATTGCTTTTTATCAAAAAGCTTTCTAAAGCTTTGTCCAGCAATAGTATTTTTACTTAAAGGTTTAGATATTTTACAAATATTAAAAACCTTGAGGCACTAAGCTAAGGTTATTTATTATTGAATTTACATACTCTAAGCTCTCGTGTACTCTGGATATTTCTTCATAATCCCAGTATTTTAAATCAAGCTCTTTCGCCAAATACATCATCAAACTCTGCTAAAGCTTTTCTATCTTCATTAGTAATTATCTCTAATAAATCTCGAAAGGAGACGGCATCAAGTAAAATATCTGGCAAATTCTTTATGTTAGGTACCTCATCACTCTTTATTGATTTCCGTAATGGAAGTGAAGGGAGATCCCCTTTTAGAATTGAAGGCAATGGTAAATACATACCTAATGTTAAAAAAGCCAAATCAACATATTTTTCTCTAAGTTTGGTAAAACGCTGTTGAGATTTTTTATCTAGTTTATTTGCCTTTCGAAATACTCTTGCATTCATTGGTTCAGTATAATCTACAAGCGGTTCATTTTCTTCACGGAGACGCTTTTGCATATAATTTTCGAACCAACGCTCTACAAAGAGTTCTTGGAATTCTTTCCATGTGAGTAACCGAATATTGCTATTAGCAGCTGCAGCAAAGGTTCCTGATTGAAAACTATGAGATGATATAATTAATCCCCAGTTTGCACCAAAATCATTCACTACAGTTCGAAGGGAATGTACAACTGATTTAGGAATCGCTTTTTGCCAAAATTTGCATTCACATAGATAAATCGTTTTCGGCCTTTGAGATGTATCCTCTGCGTAAACATCAATATTTACAATACCACGAACAGTTTCAATATCTTTTTCAAAATCCATAATAAACCCAGATTCCTTCATAATTTTTGCTACTTGCATCTCTAAATCATGCCAATCTTTTGGAAGGGATGAATTAATCATAATATACTCCGTTTATAAATCTCTTAATATGCTAACCTAATAGATTTATCTATATTTATTTAAATATTTTACATTATTATTATAATCACGATAATTTTCATAATAACTTATTTCAGGTACAATCTTACCTGTTTTAAATATATCTAAGAATCGGTTTAAAAATTTATTATTACTTTTAAGATCTTTATTTTTTCCCTTTCTAAAACATTCTGGATTTATTATTGCAATCTTTTTTAATCTATCGCTTGTCTGTCTAAATAACCACCTATTATAAAAATCTGTTGCTGGAAGCGAATATCCCCAAATAACTAATTCATCAGCTAATCTAAGTTCTTCTAATGCAATATTCCATAATTTTTTTACAAAAGGGAAACTGCTATAATTCTTATTTAGCAACGGTGGAATTATTAATTGTTTCATTGTTGAACTGCATTCACTACAACTGTATTCACCCGTAATATCCTTTACAGGAAATACTTTTGAATATAGTCCACAATCTTCATTGGGGCAATATAACCAATCTATTGATCCATGGAGCTTAAGATAGTAACCTTTTGAATGATATTGCATATAAGGTGCATTTATCCTTTCATTATTATAATCTCTATAGCCCGATAAATTTATCAACATATTTAAATATTGCGCTTTTGAGATGTTTTCTCTAAAATTCCCGTATAAACTTCTACTTTCAGTTTTGTGTATTAGCTCTTCCCTATTAAGTATATTATCCAATAGTAAATCCCAGTTATATGTAATAACCGTATCATTAGCTTTTAATTTATTATTATAGAAGGAAAAATAATCATTATTTCCTTTATTATAAAATGATTTATTAGTAAGAATAGAAAACGTATTAAAGATCATTTCAATAATTTGATTTCTGATAATTTGTAATTTGTTAGTTCTTATTTTTTCAATATCTATTTCAAGATTAGTTAAAATATCTTCAATGTTTAGCTTTTGTCTTGAATCCAAAATACTTTTGCCGAATTTCTTATTAATATATTTTTCCACACATTCATAATCTGAACTAAGTGTGTTTCTACTGTTTATTAGGGTAGTAACGGATAATTTTTTTGCAACTTTAAATATATCATTTACCAAAGGAAATTCTTTGTTTGAATGACTATATGAAGCACCTGCACCTAATATAAATACAGTTTTACTCATATTATTCTCCCTACTGAATGTTTTTTACTACAATCTAATGTATTTTGTGCTAACTTGATTCAGGTATTTAAAAAAGAATGCATCTCGCCTAATCCTTGCCTAAAGAGATTAATCATAATTCCTCCTTACCCGGACAAGCCAAGCCTATATTAATTTACTTATTCGACAAATCTTTTAAAAATCCTTCTTTTTAAAAAAATTTATGTTCGTATTGTGTATCGAGTACCTCGTGAAGAAAAAGAACTAGAGAGAGAAAAAAAAGATTAGAAAAATAAAAAAGCCCTTCAGCAAATGCCAAAGGGCTTGGAATTAGCAAGCTCCCCCTATTGGAAAGGTTTGGAACTTTTTGTTGGGGTGAAATTATAGAAGAATTACAAAATACCTATAAATTAAAAGAGTTAATTAATCTTCCTGTTAGTGTTATAAATCCAATTTAATTGCTTATTATGCCTTATTTATCAATGAAGTATACTCCCTACTCTTATTTAAACTATGTATTATATATTTAACTCATTTCGGTATTTACTTTACTTATCTAAAATATCTAAATGCTTTTTTAAGATTTTAGGTTCTATGTTTAATTTAGCAGTAGCTATAATATTAATTCTTGGAACGTCTAATTTACGTTTTTCAATAATTTTAATTGCAAGTTCTTCTTCCTCTTTTTTTAATTTATTTAATGAAGAATATTCTATTAAAAGGTTACCTCCCGTTTCGATATACGTGATAGCACGTCCAACTATATTTTTGTTTACAATAAAAAGAAAATCTGATATTGATTTCCAAAGTTCATAAATTCTTTTATTAACTATTATAGATGTAGCTATGCTAGGGTTTTTAGAATTATAAATTGCTGGAATAATCATTGTTCTTTCCCCATTAATTATTATCTCTTCAAATTGATAAAGTAGTGTATTGCCATGTTTATATTTGGTAAAGAATATCCAATACAATTTTATAAAATACTTTAACTTTTCATTATATTTTTTAATATATGTTATATTATTTTCTCTAATATATTGAATTAAATTTATTTCCTCCGGGGGTAAGAGTATTTCGTTAAGGGGAGCATAGCGGAGTAAAATATTCAGTTTCTCATCAGAAAATTGTTCCATAATTTTTTTAGGAGAATTTTCATTTATTATTGCTTTTGGAAAATCTCTTAAATTTCCCCAAAGAGCTGAACAAATTCCAGTATAATCTTCAATTAATTCACATATTCTTACTAAAAATTCTACATATATTCTTGATTCAATAAATAAGCAAGTATTTTCAGGATATTCCTTATAAATTCCTTGCTTATTTTGTAATTCAGTTAATTTTTTATCTAATTCTTTTAAATAAAATGTACGTGATTCACCCCCTGTGTTAAAATAATTTTTTAATAAAATAATAGTTAATTCTGATACCTCTTTTTTATAATAATTTTCAATCTCCTTCTTGTTCATATCAGCCCCCTTAATTAACATAATTTATATTCAAATAAAATCTAAATAATTTATGTGCCCTTGCCCCCGATTTTACTTAACTTAAATAACCGAATTACTTTGTTTATGCTTCCATATTGGAATATTTTGCAAGGCATTTCATCGTAATAATAGAATTTTTCTATATTGATTATACTACAAATCTTTTAAAAATCCTCTTTCCAAAAAATAAAAAAGCCCTTCAGTAAAATGCCAAAGGGCTGGAATTAGCAAGCTCCGCCTGTTGGACACGTTTAGAACTTTTTCTTGGGGTGAAATTATAGAAAAATTACAAAACACTTATAAACTAAAAGAGTTAATTAATCTTCCTGTTAAAGTTCTAAATAATATCTAGTTAAATATAAACCCTTGCCTATCAATAAGTTATATCCCTACCCTTATTTTAACCATATCTATTTATTTAATTTAAAGAAAATATTAAATGTCTAAGAAAATGGGATGTGCCTTTTGTATATTAATAGCAACTTATTATTTATTATTATTTAAAAATTATTTAATAGTTAGGACTTTCTTCTACACGTTCACAATCGTGATTCCAAACACAATAGCCAATCCATTCAAGTGGTGGTGTCCACATACTGCAACAATCATTCACAATTTCCTCAAAGGTGTTAAATTTTATCCCCGAATAATAATGTTGATTACTCGAATAAGTATATTTACCATCTTCTGCATATACCCCTAGCGCATGACCTACATTTCCGTAACCTGGATAATTGGCATTTATTGCTATGCTATAAGTTTCGTAGCCGTGATAATTGGCTATGATAGTAGCAAATTGAGCAAAGTCACTACAGCGACCTTTTTGAGTCTTCCATAAAATATAAGTGTCTTTACATCCACCATCATGATATTCATAAGTAAAGTTCTCTACCATATAATTACCAATCTTTTCTGGAGTATCTAATTCTTCAATAGTAGCTATAAATTCTAAATCATCTGGTAAAAGAGTTATGGTTTTGGTTGTTGAATCTGTAGCACCTTTATTATCTATTACGGTAAGTTCAACATTATAATTTCCTGAAAACGAAAAAGTACGATCTATCATCTTCCCATTTCCTGTGTTAGAAAATAGATTTGGATCCGAATCTTTAAAATTCCAAGCATAGCTTACAATACTTCCATTAGAACTAGATGCATCAAAGTGGACTATAAAATGGACTGTCTCAGGCCTCACTTCCGCTGTGGTAGTAACAGCAGTAAAACTTGCCTTAAGCGATTGATTAGGAGTAATGGGAGGAGTAGTTCCTATACCGCTACAACCTGATAAAAACATAACTAATATCAAAAATAAACCTACTAAAAAATATTTCCTTTTCATTTACTTGAATACCCCTTAAATTTTTATTAGAATAGCCTTGTATCATTAAGATTGAATAGAAAAGATAGGAACGGGTCCAGGGATTACATTTGAATATATTTGTTTAGTTTGCAACTTTTCAACTTCCCGACCAGCTAAATCCTACTTTTTCTAATTTCTTCCTGGCTTGATATATTTCCCGATTATTGTCTTCTTTGACCGCTTTAATGCTTTTTGTATCAACAGAGATATATTTAAAATTTATACCTTCGAGTAATGTTAACAGCTCTTTAATTTCATCTCTCTTTAAGTTATCACAATAAACTTCTAGTATGGAATTATCTTCATCTTTAATATATTTATTAAATAGTCTTATAGTAAAAACCTCCTTAATCATTGTAATATTCTTCTAAATACTGGTAATTCGACAAATAAATAAGTGTCTGTTGTCCCTATTTACCATTTATTTACCATTTATTTATCTATTGTAGGTTTTCCGCCAAAAGTTACCGAATTATTGGCTTGGCATACCTTCTCTATTTATCTAATTTAAAAATAAAATATTAATTATCTAAGAAAATGGGATGTGTCCCTTGTGCTTTTTGCTCTGGCTAAAAGTTTTTATGTTTTGGGTTATATCGGCAGGCAAAAACCCCTGCCGGTTAAGTTACTTTAAGAAAACTCTGGCTGTGGTAAGGTATTTGTTTTTTGTGCTTACGCTTACATCTGTCCTGTCTGCTAAATCCCGTTTGAAGTCTAAAAAGCTGTTGCGGTTGATCCCACGCTTACAGGTAAAGTCAAGAAATAAACCTATGCGGGCTTTATAATCGGCTCTGGTGGTTTCTCTAACATCTAAAAGGTCAAAGACTTTTTTAGCTTTAGCCTGTGCGTTATTAAGTTTTTATTAGTCACATAACCTCTAACTGGTTGGATCAGCGGCAGCGGCGGGACAGGCGAGACTCCTTCCAATTATCGCGCCATTTCTGGCAAGCCTGCCTGTTCGCGAGCGGCGGGGGCAGCCGCTGTCCGATGGAGCCGATGTTGGGCAGTGTTTCTATGGTATGTACGTCGTGAGGCCTAAGTTGATATGGAAGTTATCAAAATATGTAGTAAAAGCTTGTGATGCATTGATACTTCCATTCCCTAAATAAACCTGGGCTGGACTCGAAGGCACGGACACATTTGCTAGCTCCTGCCATCCACTTCCTGTATCATATAGGAGGGCCAAGGTTGTTCCGGCCCTTATCAATCGATACTTGCCGGTCAAAGCGTCTTTAAGTATTTCTCCCTTAAGAGTGCCAGTAGTGCTCCAGACATAGAACTTATTTGTGCCATCGCTTATTATCAGCCGGGTGATATGATAGTCTTGTCCTGCAATACTTACCCCTAAATAAGCTCCATCCAAGTGGTCATTAACTGGAAGACTCCAACCTTTACCTATCTGGAAATCTACCTGGATATCAAAATCTCCAGTAAATCCCCAAACGGATCGCGCTCTTGCTATAGAAAATGCTTGCGCTCTGTCCGTTGACACAATCAATCTTCCGTCTTGCTTGACGACACCACCACCGGAGTTATCAATTCTCCATCTGGTCACATCAAGAACTGTGCCGTCGAAATTGTCATTAGGTGGTACTGTATCCAAAATCGGGGGCGGATTCTTAAGCTCGATTTCTATTGTTGACGTTCCAACATTCCCCCAGTTATCCACAGCATTTAATGCGAGTGTCTTAATCCCATTCGTTGTGGTATTCGCAAGGCTAATGGTTACACTGCCCTTGTAAGTTCCATCTTGCTCCTGATTAAGCAGAATTGGATTCGTCTTGGTTGAATCTAATTGGGATACGTCAGCGGTAACGACAAGACCGGCTTCGCCAGCGTCAACCCTAATCTCTATCGCAGCGCCATTCTTTACCATTATCTGTCCTGTAGAAACAGACTTCAAGACAGGCGGCATTGTATCTACAGTAAGGTTAAGAACATTGTTCTGTCCTTCGGTTATATGTGTCCTGGTATGAAAAACACGACCATCCTGGTTAGTTATCGTTAATTCATAGTCCCCACCAAAACCTCGGAAAATGAGAGAACCAGATTCATTAGTTTCACCTTTACCTTCTGTAGTCCATGATTTAATCAAATCCCCAATTGCATTGAGTACCGGCCTGGGGGTTACTCCATCTTTGTGAAAAAGCCCATCGCCTACAAAGTCATAATCAGAAGGACCGTCATTTGCCCCTACCCACTGAATTCCATTTATAAAAGGTTTGCTGAAGGCGATTGTCATCGCATATTTAGCCCAATCAGCCTGTGCCTTATCGGTGTAGCCCTCATGCCATCCTCCATATCTTTCCCAATACTTGTTCAAGCCCGGATAGTCATCCAAGGTGGCATATGACAGTTCTGAGATATAAATTTTTTTCGATAAATTGCTGTAGAAGTCCAGGGTATCTGCAAAAAGGCCCAGATCTATCGGAGGTAGGACAACACCATAGTAAAACTCGAGGCCAATGGAGTCGAAGTTGCCACCTGCCTCTACCATGGCATTTAAAAAATCATATCCGGAACGAACGGGTGGATTGAAGATCGAGACATCAGGTCGTATTTTCCCATACATATCATACGCTACCAAGAAATTCACCAGGTCTAAACTAAGATGTGATAATATAGGCAAGCTGATGTTCACGAACACCGATATAATTGGGTCAGCCTCCTTCGCTCCTAGGGCTGCGGCACTGGCCAAGCCAACAAGCTCATCCAGGGTAAACTTATATGCCTGAGGCAAATCTGGCTCATTCAAAGCGTTATAAATCTTGATCTTGTTCTTGTAGTGATTGATTATATCGTAGCTGTACTGATGCGCCTGAGATCTCAATTCGGCAGGATTCATGTCAGCAGCAAATTCAGGAGTAGCAAAAGGGTATGCTGATGTCGGCCATATACTGCTAAGCATGGCAATACCAAAACCAGCTCTATCTAACCTTTCTGCTTCGATATCAGGAAAGCTATAAACGCCGTCACTTGTTTCTATTTCGCCCCACCAGGTTTCAAAGTTGGCGTATTCGAAACCGGCATCTCTTAGCGCTTTGTACTGAGCTGATGATGGATGGCTCACACTGAATATCAAATCATGGGAAACTTGTTGATATTCAACAGTAGCATTGGAGAGTTTATCCCCTTTATCATCAACAAATATAATGGTAGCATTTACTTTTCTAAATTTTTCAATATCCTGCTGCGCCCTCTCCAAAACCAATTGCTCTCTGGCTTTAATAGCATATCTTAAAACTTTATAAGAATAAATGGCGCTGTCTTTCTCTATCCCCTGTTTCTGCTGTGTATCTGCTTGAATCATGTTCTGCTTTGCTTTGCCAAGCCAAATAGAGACATCCTCAGAGATTAGGTATCCTGCTTCTTGGAGTTTCTGGTATCGCTGTGATACTTCCCTGTACTCTGTTCTGGCAAACTCATACATCAAATTGATTGGCACTACCTCCCCTCTAACCACAGTGAACCCTTTGCCATCGTTGTCCGCATGAAGGAATGTAGTCCCAACTTCGGGAAGCCGCCAGAGCATCCAAATTTCAGCAGTATCTCCGGGGGGTAAAAGTAAGCATGCGATATTCTTGTTAGAATTTTGAATCCAACCCCAAAATAGAGGAAACCCGCTGTATTTTGCCTGTATACTTTCTCCATAAGGAAAAGTTCCAGGTGGGAAAGCCCCAACCCGTAAAGGGTCTATAAAATCCTGTGTTGACATCTCCTTTCCAAGTTCATTGTAAGCTTTAAGCCACAGCGTTCCGCCATCTCGGACAATAAAGTCCACTCTCACCTCTGGTCCAGTTGGTATCACCAACTTTTTCTCCGATAAATAACCCGAGGGGAAAGAATATCTATCTATCTTTTTTGTAGGGCCCGGGTTCACCGAGACTATATACTGTAAGGCTCCTGCAAATTGTTTCTCATAGTATCCATTAGCATCGGTTTTAATCCAACCCTGGTCACCCAATCCAAAAGCATTAAACGCCACAGGCATATCTTCTACAGATTTTCCTCTTTGATCACTAACATACCCATATATTTTCACCGGTCCCTCATAAGGGATGAGCGTAGGAGTGCGAGTGGAGAAAGGTAAGAGGGGGCTACTCGTAGGCTCTTGAATTGTTTTACCCTCTTTAGCATTTTCTAAAAGTTCCAGGGAAAAACCATTTTTATAGACTTCTTTAGCATAATATTCCTGTTCTTCTTCTGGTAATTTCTCTAATAAATCAATAAATTCTTTTTCGTATGAATCAAGGTCTTCAAGAGAAGAAAGATAGAAACTAAATATAGAGGGAAACTTTCCTTTAATATAATCTTTTACATCAATTGTCTCTGAAGCAAAAATTAAAGTTGAAAAAACAATTAAAATACTCGCTACGATCAATAAGATAAAAGTATTCTTTTTCATTTTAAAATTCCCCATTTGTTTTAAAAATATCATTTCCCTAATTCCTAATTTACATACTGTTTATGTCTTCAATCCTTCCGGAATCAATCCACTCTTTTATTATTTCTCTTCTCTTTTCTTCCAAGATAACCTAAAAGTTACCGGACTATTGTCTTGGTACGCCTTCCCTATTAAAGAAAATGGGATGTGCCTATTTATTTCATGTGCTTGCGGGGATCTAAATCTATCAACAAGACGCGCTTCCCAAGCTTATTTAAGCCCGCTCCTATGTTAATTGCGCAAGTAGTCTTGCCAACTCCGCCTTTTTGATTGATTAAAGCTATTATTTGCATGAATTTATCCGTTTATTTTTTTTGAGCAGAAAATAATTCTTTGATACTTTTAAATCTATTTCTTTTAAATGTTTCACCGGGCCAGCGGCCATAGGGACAGACAGTCCCAAGTTTCGGCTTTATAAGATTTCCCCTGTCTTCTATCTTTGTTTGCACTATTTTTCCAGTTTTACTGTGTTTTGCTGTTACATAGAGAACCCCATCAGGCTCTATATTGAATGTTACCTCAATTTGAGGAATTCCCTTTAGAGCAGAAGGAATACCTGTCAGTTGCAATGTGCCGATGGCTTTGTTATCTGCAGCCATCGCATGTTCACCTTGAAAAATCCGAATCAATACATCTGTTTGGCCATCAGCAGCAGTGGTGAAAATTTTATTGTTAGTGGTAGGAATAGTGGTATTTCTTTCAATGAGTTTATTGAAAACTCCCCCTAGGACCTCAATCCCTAAAGAGAGAGGAATAACATCAAGAAGAATAATATTTTTTACTTCTCCCGATAGAACCCCTGCCTGGACAGCCGCTCCTAAGACAACTGCTTCAGCCGGATCCACATTTCGAGAGGGTTCCTTACCAAAAAAATCGGTAACCGCCCGATAGATAGCAGGCATTCTTGTTTGTCTACCGACGAGAATAATCTTTTCAATATCCTGTCGGTTAAGTTTAGCATCTGATAATGCTGAACTGCACATCTCAGTTGTCCGTTTAATTAAATCAGATGTCATCCCTTCGAGTTTTTCTCTAGTGAGAATAGTTTTGAGATCGAGCATGTGTCCTACGGCCATCGTAATGTAGGGTATGTTGATTTCGACTTGGTTTGTTGATGAAAGGTCTATTTTTGCTCTCTCTGACGCCTCCATTATTCTTTCAAGTGCGATAGTATCATCTCGGAGATTGATGGTAGAGTAATCTTTGGCAAATTCGTCTATTAACCTATCAGCTATTCTTTTATCAAAGTCAATACCTCCCAAATGGGTATCTCCCTTTACAGCTTTTACCTCCAAAACACCCTCGCTTCCTATATCTAACACAGACACATCGAAGCTACCGCCACCTAAGTCATAGACAACAACCTTCTCCGATTTGCGTTGGTTTTGGCTATAGCCGTAATATAAACCAGCAGCAGTGGCCTCGTTTATAACCCTCAGCACATTGAGTCCTGCATGGTGTCCAGCGTTATAAGTAAACCATCGCTGGGCATCGTTAAAGTAGGCTGGCACGGAAACAACTGCTTGGTCTACAGTGTCACCCAAATACGTCTCAGCGTTACGCTTCATGGCGACCAATAGATGTGCAACTATCTGTTGGGGCGTAAGAGTTCGTCCCCCCACATCGAATTTTTGGGAGCTACCCATTGCTCGCTTTACATTGAAGAAAGTATTTCTGACGTTGAGAACAGCTTGAGACAAGGCATCCTCGCCAACGAGTATTCTACCGTCTTTGGCAAAAGCTACGACAGAAGGAGTACCTGTGTTTCCACGGGCGTTTGGAATAATCATAGGCTCGCCATGCATCATGACTGCTGCAGAACATTTCGTTGTTCCTAGATCAATGCCTATTATTTTTGCCATAGATAGCAATCTCCCTTGACTTTAAAATCATAAAATCCTTACTCATAGAACCCATTATTGCATTGAACAACTTTGTATAGCAGCTTAAAATAACCAAATTATTTTGTTTGTGCTCCCTAAAGTGGTATATCTTATAAAGTACTCTGTTTATGCGCGACCTACTGTATAAAAAATACATATTTTTTATACAGTAAAGCTTAATTAAGACTTATTTATTTTAAAAGAGAAAAAGAACGAAGCAGCTATAATAGATATAATAATAATAGATCGAAGCTCTGCGTCCTTTTCAAATTTATACGCAATACTAGTATATTTATATTTTTCGCCATTCTTGTAAGCGGAATTTTGGCCAAGGTTTTCACCTTGATACGTTTTAATATAGTGACCCCATCCTGGATCTTCAGTGTCTTCATACCAATAATATTTAATTTTTCCATAGTTGTAAATGGTTATACAAAGGATTATTACTAACGCCCAAAGTCCAATAATTTTAAAAGTTTTCACTAAAACACCTCTTTTCTTTTTATTGAGTAATATTGCCTTAAACTACAGCCAATTCTTTATTCTTAACCTTATTATCTTTATAATGAGTTATCCCCCTACAAAGAGGATTTTCTAATATATATTTGATAGTCCCGGCATACCACTTACCACCCTTGTAGTAGGTACACCTTTTTCATTTAATTCCCTGGCTATTTCTCTTAATCCCATTCTCTTACGTATCAGGGGATGGTTCTTTGTTATACCTCAGACATCTATATTTATTTTACTATATCACTATTAGGGAGTAAAAAAATAATCTTTTTTAATTTTTCTATATCCTTTTTATAATACAACAAAAGGCTTATAAAATCCTTCTTTTTTTAAAATATATTTCAAACTTTCCAGTATGTAATTCTTGGTATTTACCGATAAATCGGTAAAAACGGCTGCAGGTTGTTAGAAATAACAGAAAATAGCAAAAAGCGGGCTGCGATAAATCGCGGAATATCGCGGAAAATGTTCTGATAAATCAGGGGATATCAGGGATCAGGTTAGTATTGAGATAATAAATAAGCAATGAACTTATTTATTTTGAATTTTAACTCTAATGACTTATAATAATTAATGTTTGTAAATTTAATTCAGGTATTAAATATTGAAAAAAGATATTGAAGAATTGATTAAAGAAAAAGCTAATAATATTTACGAAAAATATTATTCTGATAATCCAGACTTTGCATTAAATGAAGAAATAAACGATAAAGCGAATTTTGTCAATAAAATTTGCTTTATCTTAAAAAAAACATTAAATCACTCCCAGGAGAAAAAGATATTTAGATAAAACTTATAATTTAGCCGCCAACGATACTTTTGGTGCCGATTCAAATATATTTTTCTCTCCAAATATTGAAGAATCACTAAAATATCTCTCACCTTTAAGCGCATTAGGTCTTTTTAAAGAAAAATATTTAGGCGATGTTAACAGATATTATGCTGATGAACACCTAATTTATCAAGAAGACAACGGGATTATTCCATATTTTACAATAAAAGAATTATCTTGCTTATATAAAAATTTTGCTTTGTTTATTGAAGATAATAGTGAATCTTTAATAGAAACGGGCTGGCCTGATTACAATTTTACTGACAGTGCCTGGCTTTTTTATAAATTAGCCCCGAACTATCCAATAGAAATACCGATTTGCATTAAATATTTTGGTAA
>Ga0180009_10003790_pt1 | contig 16993 bp, 12 predicted proteins | sample OS_PC_MetaG_FD_123537 | JGI IMG/M metagenome (GOLD analysis project Ga0180009, IMG submission 123537) | Groundwater microbial communities from the Aspo Hard Rock Laboratory (HRL) deep subsurface site, Sweden - OS_PC_MetaG | ecosystem: Environmental > Aquatic > Deep subsurface > Groundwater...
CAGCAGGGGCTCGAGGCGCGCACGAGCATGGCCCGGCAGCGGAATCAGCAGTGCGCAGAGGAGGGCGAGCGTCAGATGGATCGATCCGGTCAAGGCGATCACGCGGATCCGATCCAGGACTAGCTCTTGCTGGGGACGGCGACCTCGTCGCGGATCACGTCCACCTCGAAGCTGCGTTCGCCCCGCCGCAGGCGGAGGCGGACCGGCGTGCCGATCAGGCCGCGGATGGCCTCGATCGCCTCCTGGAAACCCATGGGGCTGCCGTTGATCGCCGATATCACGTCGCCGTCGCGGATGCCGGCGACCTGGGCCGGGGAGCCGTTCATCGTTTTGACCACGATCAACTCGCCGGCGCGGTTGGTCAGCACGACCCCGATCCCGCTCAGTCGCAGGCCGGGTCGGTTGCCGCCGCTCGGGTTGAGCTCGACGCGCACCTGGGCCTTCTGCCTCGGGAAGACCGAGATGCCGCTGACGATGCGGGTGTCGTAGCTGGGGTGGCTGGCGGTCAGGGACCGACGGCCTCGTGCCACGCCCTCGAGGAGGAAGCGGCCGTCGGCGTCGGTGACGATCGCCTCGCCGAACCAGCCGGTGTCCAGTCGGACCGACGCGCCGGGGATGCCGACGCCTCGCGGATCCACCACCACGCCGGCCACCTCGCCGCTGGCGTCGAGCACGACGTTGACCTGCGTGTTGCTGTCCGCCATCACCGCCACCCGGGTCTTCTCCGCCGCGCCGTGTCCCGGTGCTGAGAACGACAGCCGGTAGGTGCCGGGGACGAGGTTGTCCAGCGTGTAGGCCCCCGACGGCGAGACGACGCGCACGCGCGGCAGCCTGCCGTAGGGATTGCCCGTGCCCTGCGCACCGAGAACGGCGACGGTGAAGTCACGCACCGGCTTGCCCCCCTCACCTTCGGTGACCTGCCCGACGATGGCGCCGGTGGCCTGCAGGCGCAGCACGTTGTCGTAGCTGCCGGGGGCCACGCCGGAGCGGGAGGCACTCATGTTGCCCGCGCCTCGGGCGGTGAGCACCAGGGGGACCCCCGGCACCTGCGTGAACATGAAGCGGCCATCGGCAGTGGTGGTCTGCTCCTGCGGCGGCTCCAGGTGTGTCATCCGGGAGGCCGGACCGCCGGGGCGCACGGTGACCTTGATGCCGCCGAGCGGCTCGCCTTCAACGTTGACCACCTGCCCCCCAACCCCCTTGGACAGCGTCACCATCAGCACCAGATGAACCGGCTTGTCGCGCAGCTGGATCTGCGTCACCTGACTCGACGAAAACTCGGGGGCGGTGGCCTGCAGCAGCTTGATGCCCGCCGTGAGGCCGCCGGCCGCGAAGCTCCCCTCGGTGTCGCAGGGGAGCCTGCGCGGGCCCAGCTCGTCTCGCAGCAGCACGGAGGCGCCGCCCACTCGCTGGTTGCCGGGCCCCACCACCCGCCCGGTCAGGGTCAGCCCCTGCCCCAGCCGGATCGTGATCCCTTCCACGTGCGCGCCGGCCCGAGTGTACAGATTCGAGCTGAGCGCAGCGCCGACGTTGCCGGCATCGGCGCGCAACGTCACCTCGCCGGGGGGCACCTTGAGGTTGAACCGCCCCTGCGTGTCAGTGCGGGTGGACATGCCGGCGGTCTCGAAGCGCCGTGGTCCTCGGGCGCGCTCCACGCGAACCGATGCGCCCGGCACCGCGTTTCCGTCGGAGCTCACCACCCGTCCCGCCAGGGTGGCCATGCTGTAGACCGTGAAGTCCAGCCAGCGCACCGGGCTGCCCTGCTCGACCTGGATTCGCGCTCCTTCGCTGGGGGGCACGTGAGTCGAGGCGCGCAGGCTCACCTTGTAGGTCCCGCCCGGCAGCTCGACCTGGTAGCTGCCCGACCCGTCAGTCACTCCGCTGGCCGACGCCAGCCCGGAGCGGAAGGTGAGCTGGACCTCGGACACCGGCTTGCTGGTATCACCATCCAGGACTCGGCCCTGGACCATGGTGAGCAGCTCCGGCTCCCTGTCGGCGCCGGGCAGCTTCGGCAGCTGGAGGTTGCGGGTTGGCCTCGCCTTGCGATTGCCGGTCGTCCGGGCCGTGCCTGGACCCTCGGGATTGTCCCTGCTGTCCTTCGTGGCCATGAGCCAGACGACGGCGACCAGGCCACAAAGCAGGAGCAGGTAGATCAGAATGCGCTTCCCACTCATCGAGGCACATTGTGTACCAAGCGAGGGGGCGGGTCGAGGCTGATCGGCAAAGCCAGCCGTCGGAAGTGAAGGGCGTATCCGGCTGACGCACCTCGCCAGGCAAACCGTTTTCCCCGACATCTTGAGGCATCGGCAATCGCGTTCGAGGAGATCAACCCTGGCGTCCACCGGGGTAGCTCGCTGAAATAGCAAAGGGAATGGTCCCCCTGCGGATCCGATCTGTTGAGAGGCAGAAAGGAGGCAGGGATGCCATCCCCACATGAAGCGTACCGCAAACACGTGCTCCAGTGGATACGTTCGATGTCGAAGGCCCATCTTTGTGAGAAGCTGCGGAGCTTCTCAAAATCGTGGCCTGGTGCTGCTCGCGCTCGACCTATCGATCGCCTCGATCGCCGCCGCGAGGCTCGGGGATGTCGAGATGGCCCGGCGTTGGATTGCGCGAGCACGAGAGTGCTTCAGCGACAACGGCCTTCTGCTCGAGGACAGGTTCAAGCTGATCTGCGCGATGGCGGAGGTCTTCAGCGCCGTGCCCGCTGACGAGGCTGACGAAGGCATCCGCGAGCTGGCGAGCAGCCAGCTGCCTTTGGTCTCGGATAGCTTCAGCGACAACACGCACTTCTGTTTTTCGGTGGTGGCCTTCTTCGACGGGTTGGTGGTGGCGGCCATCGAGGTGGCGGTGCAGCCCGCCTGAGTGGATCTTGAGCCACCCTCGTCTGGATCTCCATCGTTCGGCCCTGGCTGCCCGAATTCGCCCCCCGCCCAGCTTCAGTCCGCCACTCCCCGCCTGCCTGCCACCGGCCAGACCAGCGCTACACCCCCGATTTGCCGTTTGGTGGGGTCATGCTACCTGTCCCCACGGCAACGGCCCCTACGCCATCCGCTTCAGCCTCCGGGGAAGCAACGCCAAGTGCTGGATCTCGGGCCAGCAGGGGAACGTTCTGACCTGGACAGCCGACAGCCCGGGCTCCAACACCGTCGAACTGGTCACCCAGCATGCCACGGTCCGGTTCCACCAGATCCGGGTCTACGGGATCCCTGCCGTCTGTGACTGATCACCACGGGGCAGAACCAGTGGTATCCTGATAGTAGATGGAACGCTGGAGGACACGGAAGCTCGTCGCACATGTCGTGTTCATCTCTCTGGCGCTCTCGGGCTGTTTCTTCGATCGCTCCGGTCTGCCACCGTCTCCGCCGGTAGACGGGGGTCACCTTCCGGATCTCCCGGCGACGCTGGATTGGCGCACCGATCACCCGGTGGTCCCCGACATGGCGCTCGACGGCCCAATACCAGACCTGCCGCTCGCCGATGGGCCGCCAACGCCGGATCTGCCCCAGTCTGACCAGTCGATAGCGCCGGACTGGCCGGTGCCCGACCAGCCACTGCCGCCCGACCTGCCGCCGCCCGACTTGCCGCTGCCGCCGGACCTGCCGCTGCCGCCGGACCTGCCGCTGCCGCCCGACAGCCCCGTCGGGCCGCTGGACACCGACGGCGACGGAATCCCAGACTTCGACGACCCGTGCCCCAACACAGTCAACCCCCTCACCCTGCAGGACACCTTCAACTCGGCCGCCGGTTGGACCGTCTACTCGGGCAACTGGTCGATCAACGCGGGGGACTGGCTGCAGTCTCAGCTGCAGGACAGCTCCTCGGCGCAGCACCTCTACCGCAGTAGCTTCAACGTCACCGACGTTTACATCGAGCTCTCCGCCTCTTTCGTCCAGACCATCGGTACGGGCTCCCGGTACTTCGCAGCCGGGGCCCGGACCACCCTCGGTGCGGTATCCAAGCACTACCACAAATGCAGTATCTATCGTGTGACGGCCAACTCCTACGAGCTGGGCGGGTTCACGCGCGATGGCACCTCGACCACCGGCCCGTTCCAGAAGCCGACACCGAGCCAGGGCAACGGCCCCTACGCCGTCCGCTTCAGCATCCGGGGAAGCAGCGCCAAGTGCTGGGTCTCCGGCCAGCAGGCGAACGCGGTGACCTGGACAGCCGGCAGCCCGGGCTCCGGCACCGTCGAGCTGGTCACCCAGCGTGCCACGGCCCGGTTCCACCAGATCCGGGTCTACGGGATCCCCGCCGTCTGCAACTGACCAGTTTGAGACACTTGCAGGGCGTTGCCATCGAACAGCATGGCCCGGGAGCGGGCAGGTGATGCAGGTCTCGCCCGCCAGCGGACAGCTGTCTCGAGAGGTGGCCGGGCGCTGGATGATGGTGCGCCGTCGGGCAGCAGGCGGTAGGATTACACGCGGAGCTTGTGCTGCTATAGTCAGAGCACGTGGTGAGCTGCAGGAACAGGTGTCTCGTGCTCGCGCTGGTCGCGCTCGGAGCATGCCGCTCCACACCGACCAGCGTGCTGTTGCACATCGAGCTCGCCCCCGGGCTCCAGCCGCCGGACGAGCTGCGCCTGACTGTCTTCGGCCCCGCTGGGAAGGAGGTCGACGACCGGCGGATCCCGGCCTGCGCTGGATGCGCCCCGCAGCTGCCCGGCGACCTGGTGCTCTATCCCGCCCGGCCCGACGGCCCCCTGAGGCTGCTGCTGCACGCCCTGCTCTACGGAGGTACCATCGGCGAGGCGGCAGCAGTGGTGGAGCTGGTCGCCGGGGAGCAGGTGGAGGCGACCATGATCCTGACCCCTGGCCGGCTCGCCGATCGCGATGGGGACGGGGTGCCAGACCTGGTCGATCGTTGCCCCGACACTGCGGACCCGGCGCAGGACGCTCCCTGTCCGGCCCTCGACGGGGGAGTCGAGGCATCGGTCGACGCCACGGACGCGGCTGACGGACCAGCGCCGGACCAGGCAGCCGACCTCGACGCAGCCTCACCTGACGTGGCCCTCTCTCCTGACGTGGCCCTGCCCGATCAGGCCCCGCCCGACCTGGCCCCGCCCGACCTGGCCCCGCCCGATCAGGGCCCGGTGGCCCCGGGGACCTGGGTCAAGATCACGGCCGGGACCTTCTCCATGGGCTCGCCGGCCAGCGAGCCATGCCGTGAGGGGGACGAGCAGCAGCACCAGGTCACCCTGACGCATGACTTCTGGATCTCGACCACCTCGGTGACCCTGGCGATGTTCGTGGCCGAGATGGCGTACACGCCGCCTGCCAACAGCTGTGGCAACAACTGTCCCGTGGTGCGGATCAACTGGCACGAGGCAGCCGCGTTCTGCAACGCGCTGTCGATCAAGAACGCGCTCGGTCCCTGCTACAGCTGCACCGGCAGCGGCCCCGGCGTCGTCTGCACCGTGGCCCCCAGCTTCGGCGGGGCCAAGATCTACACCTGCCCCGGCTTCCGGCTGCCGACCGAGGCGGAGTGGGAGCACGCCTGCCGGGCCGGCACCACGACTGCCTTCTACAATGGCGGCATCACCAGCTGCACCGGCAGCGACCCCAACGCCGACCTCATCGCCTGGCATGGTGGCAACTCGGGTGGGACGCTGCGCCCGGTGGGTCAGAAGCTGCCCAACGCCTGGGGGCTCCATGATATGTCGGGCAACTCCTACGACTGGTGCCACGATGGCTGGAAAGCCAGCCTGGGCTCCGTCGCCGTGACGAACCCCGTGACCGACCCAACGACCGCCGAGAGCGTGCGCCGGGGCGGGGGGTTCGACCTGGCGTTGCAGTTCACTCGCTCGGGCAACCGGGCCAACCAGACGGTGGGAAACCGGACACCGAACGTCGGCGTCCGCTGCGTACGTTCCGCGCCCTGATCCAATCCCGGGTAACCTGGCGAAGCGGGCGGTCTTCACCACCGACGCCGCTCAGGGACTGGTGGACCACCTGCTGGGCCGAAGCGAGAGCTGCGCGGCCTGAGGGGGGGCACGTCGGGGGGAAAGCCAAGCGCGGTCAGGGTTCGGCCGCTGCGGCGTCGCGAGGCGTGCGGCCGCCCCCCCTCCCGCCACAGAGGGCGGCCATTGCACGCCGAGCGCCCGCGAGGCCGCGCGCCGGTCCTCGCGCCCTTGCAGGGCGCTCCGGGACAGGACAGCGGCGCGCCTGCCGCGCCAAGGCCCCCCGCCATCGACCGCCGACGCGCCTTTCCTCGACATGATCGGCGATGTTTGCCGATGGTCCTCCTCGGTCCATCCGGATGCCGCCCGGCTCCGGACCGGATACCGGATCCAGCCCAGTCCGTGGGCGCTAAGTCATCGAGATGCCGTGTGCCCGAGCTGGCCCGAGGGTTGCTTGTGGCAGTGGGAGCAACCCAAACGAAAGGAGCATGTCATGACGAAGTCGAATCGTAGGAACAGCTGGACGAAGAACATGGGGCGGCGCGGCGCGCTGGCGCTGGCGCTGCTCGGGCTGTTGGCCGGGCCGGCGGGTGTCCAGGCGGCCAGGCGCGGCCACAAGCGCCCGGAGTCGGCCCAGCCGCAGCAGACCGCGGGCGTGGTCAACATCAACGCCGCCACCGAGGCCCAGCTCGAGCTGCTCCCCGGCATCGGGCCCTCCAAGGCGAGAGCCATCGTGCGTTACCGGGACCGCCGCAAGTTCAAGGCGCCGCACGAGCTGATCCGCGTGCGTGGCATCGGACGCAAGACCTTCCGCAAGCTGCGAGCGCACCTCACGGTGACGGGACCCACGACCCTCACCGCGCGGCCGAGGCCGGTCAAGGAACGGTGATTGGACGCTCCGCCGGTCGGACCCGATCGTGGTCCGGCCGGCGCGCCGGGTGTGGTTTGGGAGGTCAGGTTCGGATAAGCTCCGCGGCATGAACGGCAACATCGGGACCCCGAGGGGATTCGACCAGAAACAGTGGAGCGAAGTCTGCGGCGAGGCGACCGGCCTGTTTCAGTCGCTGCTGCGCATCGACACCTCCAACCCGCCAGGGGACGAGATCGTGGCAGCCCGCGCCCTGCAGCAGTCGCTCGAGCTGGACGGGCTGCAGAGCGAGATCCTCGAGAGCGCCCCCGGGCGTGCGAACCTGGTCTGTCGCCTGGAGTCGGCGTCGGGCGGCAGTGAGCCCCCCCTGCTGCTCGCCACCCACCTGGACGTTGTCCCCGCCGGCGACCACGGCCGCTGGACGCACCCGCCCTTCGGCGCAGAGCTGCACGATGGGATGATCTGGGGCCGCGGCGCCGTGGACATGAAGAACATGGTGGCCATGAGCGCAATGGTGATGAAGCTGCTGCAACGTCAGCGGGCGACGCTTCGCCGCGACGTGATCTTCGCCGCGGTGGCCGACGAGGAGGCAGGGTGCAACCACGGCTCCCGCTTCCTGGTCGAACAGCATCCCGACAAGGTGCGGGCCGGCTACGCCCTGGGAGAGTTGGGAGGGTACCCGTTGACCATCGGCCGGGCGCGAGTGATGCCGGTACAGACGGCCGAGAAGGGCATCTGCTGGCTACGAATCACGGTCCGTGGACCGGCGGGCCACGGGTCGATACCGCGCAGGGACAGCGCGGTGGTGCAGCTGTCGCGGGCCCTGGCGCGTATCGGCGCGGGTTCCTTGCCGCAGCACAACACGCAGGTGGTGGAGTCGTTCATCCGCGCCGTCGCGGCGCTGCAGCCACTGCCGATACGCCTGGTGATGCCCCGTCTGCTCAATCCGCGCCTCAGCGAGCTGATCCTCGAGCGGTTCTTCCCCGACAAGAGCAAGGCCGCCACCATGAGGGCGCTGCTGCACAACACGGCCACGCCCACGGTGGTCCACGCCGGGGAGCGGACCAACCTGATCCCCGACACCGCGGTGGCCGAGATCGACGGTCGCACATTGCCGGGGCAGCGGCCGGAGGACCTGATCCGCGAGCTGCGCGCGCTGCTGGGGGGAGAGCTGGAGCTGGAGATCGAGGTGCTGGAACGGGCGTCGGGCGCGATGAACCACCCTCCCGACTCTCCGCTCTGGGACTGCATCCGCTCCGTGGTGCGACGCCACGACCGGGGGCTCACCGTTGTGCCCTACATGATCCCGGGCTTCACTGATGCCAAGTACTTCGCTCAGCTCGGGGCCCGCTGGTATGGCTTCTCGCCCGTGCGCTTCGATCCCGACAGCAGCCTCAGCTTCACCGACCTGTTCCACGGCATCGACGAGCGCATCCCCGAGGACGGGTTTCACTGGGGCCTGCAGGCGCTGTACGAGGTGGTCGACTCGTTCTGCGTCCGCCGATGACCTGCCATGCTGGGGTTCTGAGTCAGAGATGCGTGACGCACATAGCTCGCAGGCCCACCAACGTCGGTATGGCGGACGCGCGCTGCACGAAGCAGCCGAGGCCGCCTTCCCAAACGCAGACCACCCCGGCGTCACGGGCGGCGCGGCAGGTCCCCCGGGCGCTGAGTTCTGCACGGTTTTTCATTCGGGCTTCGTGCAGTGCGTGTCCGCCGGGGAAGAATGATCAACGTCGCCCTGGCCCAGAGCGGCGCGGCGCGGGTCAACATCATCGGCCACAGCCAGGGTGGGCTCGACGCGCGCTACGTGGCGAGCCTCATCCCGGACCGCGTCGGAGCGGTGGTGACCGTCTCCACGCCCCACCTCGGCGCCCACATCGCGGACGTGCTGTTGCAGAAGACGCCCGGCCTGTCGCAGGAGCTGGCCAAGGCGTTCTTCGCCGCCATCTCCCGCCCGTTCTACGGCGATGTGGCCCAGGACGCCGACGTGAACGCGTGCCTGGAGTTCCTCTCGACGGACAGCATCACCGCGTTCAACACCAAGTACCCTGACCGGCCCGAGGTGACCTACTACTCCTTCGGCGGTCGCTCGAGCTCGGCGCTGGCGCCCACCGAGTGCTTCGCTCCCAAGTCGCCGCCCTTCGTCACCAAGCTCGACCAGAGCAAGGACCCGGTCGATCCGCTGCTCTATGTGGTCTCGAAGGTCGTGGGGCAGTCGCTGCTCGACCCCGAGCCCAACGACGGGCTGGTGCAGGTGAGCAAGACCAAGTGGGGCACCTGGCTGGGCTGCATCCCGGCCGACCACTGGGACGAGGTGGGCCAGCTGCTGGGCGACAGTCCGGGCATCGGTAACCCTTTCGACCATATCGCCTTCTACCGCGACGTCGCCAAGTTCCTGGTGAGCCAGGGGTTCTAAGGGTTGTCGATCGGTTGGGCCCTGGGCGACGCCCCAGGCGAGTGCTCTTCCGAGCCAGGCGAGCGCACGGGCGTTGCCGGAGCCCCCAAGTTAACTCCTCGGGACGGCTAGAGAACTGGTGCCCGGGAGGTGGGTTGCGTACAATCATGGCGTACGATCAGACGGGACGAGGATGTACGGCCAATACCACGTGATCGAGCGGATCGCCGTCGGTGGAATGGCAGAGATCTACCTGGGCGTGGCGCAGGGAGTGGAGGGGTTCGAGCGTCCGGTTGTGATCAAGAAGGTGCGGCGCCGCTTCAGCCGTGACTCTCGTTTCCACTCGATGCTGGTCAAGGAGGCGAAGATCACCGGCTCCCTCAATCACCCGAACATCGTGCAGATCCTGGACCTGGGGCAGAACGAGCAGGAGGAGTACTTCATCGTCATGGAGTACGTTGAGGGCAAGGATCTGCGCACGGTGATGGACCGGACCGAGGAGCGAGAGATCCGCCTCGACTGGGATGTGGTGCTCTACATCGCCGTCGAGATCTGCGCCGCGCTGGAGTATGCCCACAAGAAGGTCGACGAGGACGGGCGCCCGCTGCACCTGATCCACCGCGATGTGTCCCCCTCGAACATCCTGATCTCGCAGGCCGGGGAGGTGAAGCTCACCGACTTCGGCATCGCCCGCTACGGCAGGGATGTCTCGGTGGTCGGTTCGCTCAAGGGCAAGCTGGGCTACATGTCGCCCGAGCAGGCACGGACCGAGCTTCTCGACCACCGCAGCGACATCTTCTCCCTCGGCGCGGTGATGTTCGAGATCCTCCTCGGACGCCGAGTGTTCAACGGTGACACTGATCTCGAGCTGCTGGACCAGGTGCGTGAGGGACGCGTGCCCCGGCCGACAGCGATCGATTCCTCCATGCCGGAGCAGCTGGAGCAGATCTTGCTCCGTGCGCTGGCTCCCGATCCCGAGCTTCGATACCAGTCAGCAGAGGAGATGGGCGCGGCGATCCGGGGGTTCCAGTTCCAGTTCAGCTCGGTGCGTGTGGGTCCGGACAATCTGGCCCGGCTGCTGAGGCGGCTGTTCCCCGAGGAGCCCCAGCCGTCCCAGCCGCGCAAGCAGCCGTCGTTTCAGTTCACCATCTCGACCCTGGTCGAGATGCAGGACCCGAGCGGCGAGGTGGAGCGCCCGGGCGACGAGCAGGTGAGCTTCGTCGATGTGGTGACAAGCGTGGGGCAGCCGTCGCCGGAGCTGCTCGCGCGGACGCGGGAGCCAGTCGATCCGATCTCGACGCTGGAGCAACCCGGGCCGCCATCTTTCATCGAGGATCCCGTGGAGGACCCCTTCGACAGCTCGAGCACAGATCCTTCCATCGATCTGCTCAGGGTGGTCGGCGAGATGACCGGCAAGTCGCCCGCCGCGCGCCCCAAGTTTGCGCCGCTGAAGCCGGCGGTGGGCCGCCACCTGGCGGCTCGACGGGCGGCCGCCGCGAGGGACGTGCCGTCCGGCGGGGAACCAAGATCCCAGTTCGACGATGTGGAGACCGAGGTGGCGTCGCCCTCGGGGATCCGGTCCGCCAGGCGCAGCGGCGTCTCCTTGCAGCGCGAGAGCAGCAACACCACGGCGAGGGCCGCATCGCTGGCCTCGTCCCTCGAGCTTTCGCTGGCCGACGTGCGGGATGACCATCCCACCGAGCCACAGCCCGTCGTGCACCGCGACGACGACAGTCGGCCCACCGCGCCCCAGCGGTCGATCGCGCGCGACGAGCTCGAAGTGGAGGATGCCGCCCCGCCGACGAACCCCCCCGAGGTCGTCAACCAGCCCGAGCCTGTTGCTGCGCCCACTGGGCCGACCAGCATCGAGGAGCTGATGGCCAGCGAGCTGGAGCACCACGCCAGCGAGCCCGAGGCTCCGCTGGTCGAAGTGGAGGACCCCACTCGGCTCATACTGACGGAGGGTCCGCTGCCGGCGGGAGCCTTCGAGCCGACCCGGATCTTGCAGGCGGAGAGCGCGGTGGAATCGGCCCCGCCCACGGCGAGCGAGCCGACGCGGGTGCTACCGCACGACGAGTCGCCCTTCGCCCGAGTGGCGGCGCCGCTGGATCCTGCCCCGGTGAGTCCGGAGCCCAGGCGTCGGTGGGTCTCCTGGCTGGTCGTGGCCATCTTCGGCCTGACGATCGGGGGAAGTGCGGCGCTGCTGCTGCTGCTGCCCGGCAGCCCGCTACGCCTGACGAGGAAGGGGACAACGGTCGCCGATGGGGGGACCATCGCCGAGGGGGCGACCACCGACGGCGCACCCGCCGACGCCAGGTTGGCCCGCAGGCTGGCCGACGGCCGGCCCGTGGCGGTCGAGAAGCCCCTCGTCTCCTTGGACGCGAAGGTGCGCCCCGACATCGAGCGCCGGGTCCGCATCGTCCGCACGAACCGCGGGACGAGGGTCCGCAGGCGAAATGACGCCGCGCCCATCAGGCCGAGGATCCCGCCGACTCCGCGCAAGAAGGCCACCGGGCGCGTGGTGATCAAGTCCGAGCCCTGGGCCTACATCTACGTCGACGGTCGCAACACCAAGCTTACCACCTCGGCCCAGCCCTTCACCCTCGCCGCGGGCCGGCGCCGGGTGGAGCTGGTCAACCCGGCGCTCAACCTGCGCAAGAAGCTGGTGATCGAGGTCGAGCCCGACGGCCTGGTCCGCCGATTCGTGCGGCTCGAGGAGTGAGCGTCAGCGCTCGAGCGTGACGCGGACGCCGGGATCGTTGTCACGGGTGAACACGACCGCGGCGGCGGTCCCACCGCCGACGACGGCCGCCACCAGCGTCCAGAACCACCAGCTCTTGAGCACCGAGCCGTCGGAGCTCCGGGTGACGACGGGGACCACCGGCTGCGGGCGGGCGATCGTCGTGGCGGTGGAGCCCGCCAGCACGCCTTGCAGCTGAACCGATAGCTGGCTCGTGGCCCAGGTCAGACGGTCGGGCCCCACCGGGTTGGAGCGCAGCGCGCGCGGCAGATTGGTCAGACGGATCGGGAGGGCGCGAGCGGTGATCTGGTAGTGGGCGCCCCGACGGATCAGCCGCACGGCCACGACCCAGCTGGCGTCGGCCTGCTGCCCCATCTTGCGCAGGCGCTCGTCGGTGAGGCGAGGTCGCCGGACGCCGAGCGAAAGCTGTGAGGTCTTGCCGGCGGAGACTGTGATCGTCCGGCCGCGGGTGGCGCCCAGGGGGCCGACCGCCACGAAGTGCAGACCCGCCGGAAGCTCCACTGTCAACGGCGCCTTGCCGCGGCGGCGGCCGTCGACCCACACCGGCAGCGCAGCTGGTGTGGTGCTGACGCTGAGCGTCCCGCCGCTGCGCGTCACCACCTGCTTGATCCGCCTGAAGGTCGCGACCAGGGCGGGCGGGAAGACGCCCGGGTCGAGGGTCAGCTCGGGGTTGAGCACCGCTGCGCGCGCCAGGTCCTGCTCCATATCGCCTTGTTGGCCGAGGTCGGCGTTGAGCCGCGCCCGGGCCAGCAGGATCCTGATCAGCGGTTTGACCGTGGGGCCACGGCCATAGCCCTCGATGAAGGTCTGCTCGCCGCTGTTGAGCAGCTTCAGCGCCTCCTGCTCCCGGAACTGTTGCGAGGCGGTCTTGGCCCGGGCGAGTAGCTGCCGCATGGCCTTGGCGGTGGAGCCGGGACGACCGGTGTCCCGCTGGGCGACGAGGAAGCCGCCGGTCTCCAGGGTGCTCTGCATGCCGTCGAGCACCTGGCGCCGCTTCGCGGTGCTCACCGTCAGGGGGCTGTGGTCGACCAGCAGCACCCGCTGGCGGCCCTGCCCGGCAGCCGGGCCGGCGGCCAGGACCAGCAGCGACACGAGGTGTAAGGACTTCACGGCGCCATTCTAACTCCACCGCCGGGGTCAGGCCATTTGTAACGGATCGGGGGCGCCAATCCTGCGGCAGCCCCTGTCGATTGCACCGCGCCCTGGATGCTGTCTAGAATGATGCGATCTGAAGGAGCCGAATGGACCGGTTGGGTCACAGGAGCGTCGTTCTGTGCGGCCTTGTCTTGGTCGCCGTCGCGCTGGCCTGCAGCGACGACGCCGGGCCGTCAGCCGACGCCCCGGTGGCCGAAGCGGGCGCCAGCGATCTCGAAACCGAGGCGCAGATCCCCGACCTGGCACCGCCCGACGCCCGCCCGCCGGTGACCTGCGCGGCGGGCAGCCGGGCCGGCAAGGCGGGCTCTACGGAGGGTCTGCTCACCGGCAAGGGGCGTGTCTACAACGTACGCACCCCGGCGAGCTACGACCCCCTGAAGGGTCACCCGCTGATCATGGTCTTCGCCGCGGCGGGCGGAACCGCGGTGACCATGGAGCCGTTCACCGGCCTGACCGCGCCCGCCATGCAGGCGGGCTATGTGATCGCCTATGTCGACCATGTCACCCCCAACACCGGTTCGTCGGTGGACGACATCGCCCTGGTGCCGAAGCTCGTGGCCGAGCACTGGTGCATCGACACCTCGCGGGTCTACCTCACGGGCCACTCCGACGGCGGTACCGTGATCTACGTCATGCTGGCGCGCAACAGCGCCCCCCACCAGCCGGCGGCCATCGCCCCCAGCGCGGCCGGCATGTCGGCCCAGGCCTTCGGCCAGATCACCTGCTTCGACAAGCCGCTGCCGATGATGGTGCTGCACAGCAAGAACGACGCCCTCTTCCCCGGCTTCGGCGCCGACGCCCGCGACTGGTGGGTCGGCTGCAACGGCTGCTCGGCCGCGGCGGAGGCGCCCCTGCCCGACGGCTGCCTGTCCTACCCCGGCTGCACGGCGCAAGTGGTCGTGCAGTACTGCGAGGGCAGCGGCGTCCACGGCTCCTGGCCCCCGCTCAACGCCTCGATGCTCGCCTTCTTCGATCGGTTCTGAGGCAGCGCTCTCAGAACGAGCCCTCCACTTTCATGCCGTCGGGGAAAGTGGCCCAGAAGGAGCCGTGGACACACGAACCTGCAACCCATCGCGTGACCTCCTTGTTCCGATTGTATTCCGGCGGCGCAGACGGGTCAGATCTTCGTCGGATGATTTGTTCGCGGCGGATCTGACCCACGCGGCATGCTGCTTTGGGTCAGATCGCTCGCGGACGAGGGTCATCTCCGTCCGATTTGACCCTCGGACCGCCATTTTGGGGTCAGATCGTCGCCGGATGATTTGTTCGCGGCGGATCTGATCCTCGCGGCAGGTAGCTTTGGGTCAGATCGCTCGCGGACGAGGGTCATCTCCGTCCGATCTGACCCTCGGACCGCCTCTGGGGGGTCAGATTTTCGTCGGATGATTTGTTCGCGGCGGATCTGACCCTCGGGCGCACGCCGTCTCTTACTCCGCACGCAGGCCCGTCCCTTCCTCGTGGTCGCCGCCCCTTGGCGATCGCAGCGCAAGCCGGAGCGGGCGGCTACTCGAAGGCCGAGGCGTAGCGGTTGTCGGGGTCGGCCTCGTCGTCGCGCTGGTCGCCGAGGGCGACCTCCTGGCACAGACCCTGCAACAGCGCGAGGCCTGCGTCGGTGAGGTAGTTGTCGTCGACGATGAGTAGCTTGAGGTGGGCCAGGGCGTCGCGGTGGGAGGCAAGCGCCTCCGCGCCCTCGTCGGACATCGTGCCCATGCAGAGGTCGAGCACGTGCAACTGCGGCAGGATGGCACAGCGGGGCAGGGCGCGGCAGATCTCGTCGGTGAACTCGCAGTTGGTCAGGCCCAGGTGCCGCAGCGCCGGAAGGCCCTGTCCGTCGAGGATCGGCTGCACCACGGTGGGGTCGGCGGTGGCGCCCTGGGATGCCCTGCCGAACTGCAGCGACAGCAGCTCCAGCCGCGGCCAGCTGGCCGAGGCGATGGAGTCGGCGGCGGCGCGGTTCAGGCCGCCGGTGATGGTGGTCAGCTCGCGCAGCTCGGGCAGCTCGATCCGGCCCAGCTTCATCGAGCCGCTGCGCAGCGTCAGCCGGTGCAGGTTTGGCACCGCCGCGTAGAGCACAGAGGCGTCGCCGATCTTGCTCCAGTTGAGCTCGCTCTCCTCGCGGGTAAAATCGCCGAGAAACAGGCTGCGCAGCGTCGGCCGCGGTCGGGCGCCGATCACCTCGCACACCCTGCCGTAGGTGTTGTCGTCGTGTCGCACGACACCGACCGTCAGGTGCTGGATGAAGCGGCCCGGGCCGTCGAGCAGGCAGGCCAGGGCGTCCTCGACGGTGACCGAGCTGTCGCGCTCGCCATTGAACCGTTCGAGCGACAGGCACAGGCGGCAGGAGCGGATGAAGCCGAGGTGCCAGTCCACGCCCTGCAGCATGTCGTCGCAGTCGGCGAGCAGGCCGAGCAGCTCGGCGCCGCGCGCCGCCAGTAGCTCGTCCTGGGCCCGGGTCATCTTCTTGCTGCGCCCGCCCGCCCCACCGGAGCCTGGACTCTTGCTCAGCTCGTGCTGGATCGTGATCAGCTCGCCCCGCGGATCACCTCTGGCCGAGAGCCAGTCGGCGTAGACCAGGTAGGGCTCGCGCGCCTCGGGGTCGGCGGCGATCAGCGCCTCCAGCTCGGCGTTGCGCGTGGGGTCGTCCTGGGGCGGCGTCGGGGCGGGCGGCGGAGTCTCGGTCGCGGGCGCCGGCTCCGGGTCGGCGGCGAGGGGCACGTCGCGCCATAGCTGGGCCACCAGCGCATCACGCTCTGCCCGCAGCTTCTTGGAGTTGATCGCCTTCTTGACCAGCAGCAGCACCTGGGCCACCTCGTGGTCCGGAACCGCCCGCAGGTGCTCGAGCCACTGCTCGCGGATCGCGGCGATTTTTTCGCGCTGGGTCAGGGGGGACGACTTCAACCAGCTCTGGAACTCGGTCAGCGTTGCCATCGTGCGCTCCTGGCAGGTGGCGGCAGCGCGGCGTTGAGCGGGCAGATGCTGTTGATCTGCCCGCACTCGTGCAGGAAGAAGCTGAGCACGCGCGGGGAACAGCCGGGCACCTGCGGTCGGAGCAGGCGGATCAGCCGCTCCATGTCGCAAACCCGGCTCAGCCCCTGGAGGTCGGGCGCCGCGAAGTCCAGGGCCAGCTGCCGCCACAGCGAGGAGGCGTAGGCGCGCCTCACCTCCTGCTGGCAGCGCGGTCGGTCCCGGTAGCAGGCGGAGATGTGCAGGGCGTCGGTCAGGATCGGTGGGATCAGGGCGGAGTGCTTTGCCATGCGGCGGGTGTCGATGCGCCCGGACCGCGGGGGTAGGTGCCGGGCCACCCGCTGGCAGACGCGCCGAGTGTCGGCCAGGATCGCGACCTGCTCCTGGTGCGCTCTGGCCTTGACGCAGCGGATCCTGGGCGAGCCCTCGTGACAGACGTGTAGCTCGTCGCAGCCAAAGGCGATCCAGCTGCCGCGGTAGACATCGGGCCAGCTGACCACCACGTGGTCGCAGCCGAGGTGATGCGCCGAGGTCTGCCGCACCTGGTCCAGGGACGGAGGCGTCCGGGCGGTGCAGCCGACCAGCAGGAAGGCCAGAGCCGTCGTCGTGCTCGATGAACGCACGGAAGGGTCATTGTGCCTGGATCCCGCGCTTCGTGTAAACGGGGGCCGCGCAGAATCTGCACCGCCCAGGGGCGCAGTTTCTGCACCCGCGCCCGCCCGAGGAGGGGACAAGTCTCCGAGAAGCCGGGCGAAGGGGTCCTGGCACGGCGCCTGCTTCGAGCCTGAGTCATCGGAATCGAGACAAACCCCGTTGAACAAGGACTGGACAGTGAAACGTTCTCCCTCAGTCTGACGCCACCCAGTGGTTGACTACTTTTTCTGCTGCTTGGCGAGTCGCAACGCAAGCGCTACCCATTCATCAATGAGTTTCTTGAACCGAGCG
>Ga0180009_10003792_pt1 | contig 16989 bp, 14 predicted proteins | sample OS_PC_MetaG_FD_123537 | JGI IMG/M metagenome (GOLD analysis project Ga0180009, IMG submission 123537) | Groundwater microbial communities from the Aspo Hard Rock Laboratory (HRL) deep subsurface site, Sweden - OS_PC_MetaG | ecosystem: Environmental > Aquatic > Deep subsurface > Groundwater...
CTTCGCTCTCCAACATCCAAACGCTGGTAGAGCTTCGCAGAACCAAGGACTTCCCCATTCCTTCGAAGCCCGCCAAATTGTTTACCTCAAATACTAAGGGCGAAGAAGAATGGCGGCGAGTGGACTTGAACCACCGACGCAACGGGTATGAGCCGTTTGCTCTACCGGCCTGAGCTACGCCGCCGAAAAAAATGAAATTATCTAGGGTTATTTCCTGTTTTTTTTCGGCACCGAGGTGATACCACCGAGGTGCCTTAAGATTTCTCACTTCGTTCGAAATCAATTCGGCTAAGGGCTTTTGCGTACAAAAGCCCAAGTCTCATTGGGAATTATACCACATCTTTTAGGGAAATCAGAATCCTTTAATGATCTCTAGTTTATTGATAACGGCAGAGTTACTAGTTCGAATTTTAAAATCGTCGAGATAAACATCTGGTGGAAAATTACCCAGCCACAGGCCATAAAAAGCCTCTTCTTCTCTTTGCCATCTTTTTATAAAATTAAGGTAGGGAATTTCATCTCTGTAAATAGTTACCTCATCGGCCGGATTCCTGACATAAATATAAAGCGATAACGGGATCTTTTGATGCGGAAAACTCTCTTTTTTAAAATCAAATTCGCCGGCCTGGGGCTGAATGGTAAATTTTACCTTCCTCTTTTCTAAGTCCAAAAAAACTTGGGTTGATTCTTTTACCGTTTCCTCGATTTCCTTTATAATTTCATATCTAGCATCACTGTTTTTTTCATGGTGTAAAAATAAAATTAAGTTAATAAAAGCTTTTTTATCATTACTTTCTCTCAGATAATATTTAGCCAAAGATAGATATATTTGGGGCTCTTGGGGATATCGCGCAGCTGCCTTTATCAATTCATCTTCTTGCCCCTTGATTGAATAGTATTCTGCCAAATAGGAGTAAACTCGAGATTGTTTAGGGTGCAACTTAGTGGCTTTTATCAACTCCCCTTTGCCTCTTTCATCGCCTTGGTTAACATAAAACCAGCCTAACTTCAAATGATACTCAAAATTAACCGGATTAAGCTCTACAGCTTTAAGATAAAACTTTTCGGCGTCTTTCTCCCCTAAGGCCAATTGACTACTGAACCCATCGCTTAAAGCCTCAGAAATATAGTCGGCTTTTTTTACTAAATAGTCGGCATTGGTCTTCGCATATCCTATTGCCCGGGAAGTTAAAAAAATGACTTCCCTATAATAACCTTCCAACCCCAACCGCAAAGAAGGTTTTTCCAATGAGACTGCCTGGCGATAAAAAAGATGGGCTCTCAGGCTGCTATACACCGAGAATGAACAACAAAATATTAAAATCAAACCTAAGGAAAAAACTGCCGATAAACTGTTGGTTTTCAGTCTTGCTTCCAACATGATTACTCAAAATGGGTATAAACACATTTGTAAACTAAACCTAAAATAAACCAAAATAAAAATAAAATTGCCGGGATATGAAAGTTAAACTCGACAAAGCTGTGAACAAAGACTCCCAAAGTCCCGGAAACGCCGCCGATCACAATATTTTTCACAAAAAGGTCGTGCCTTTTTTCAAGTTGTCCAAAAATATCTTTAAACAGACGGTAAAGAAAATAAAAATAAGCTGAAGCTGCGATCAACCCGATTTCCACCACTAGCTGAAGGTGATCGTTATGAAGATAGTAATAATGAGCAGTACTAACAAACTGTTTATAAAAGGTAAAAAGATATTGGAAATTTCCCCAACCTATTCCAAAAATCGGAAAATCTTTTACTAACCCTAAACTATCTTTAGCTAGCCCGATCCTTCCTGAAAGGCCGCTGCCAAAAAGCCCAAACCGCTCCTGGATCGGACCTACTCCAGCCATAAAAATAAATATTGCTCCCATGGCGAAAACTGCCGGAAACAACCAATAAGCTTTGAAATGGGTTTTTTCTCGCTTGGCCAAGATGAACATCAAAAATAAGGAAAAAAACAGGCTTAGTGAACCAGCCCGGGAAAGCGAAAGCAAAACACTTGCCGAGATTAATGCAGCAATAAACCCAAAAAGAAACTTTTTAGCTTTTTGCCGGCATGATAAAGCATAACCGACAGTCAAAGGCACAACCATTATCATATACCCGGAAAAATTATTGCGGTTTCCGAAGGTGCTGAAAGTATGGGCTATGTCCTTATTTAAAATAAAAAACTTATTTACCACTCCGTAAAAAGACAGGCCCAGTCCGAAAAAAATAATCACCAAAATCAACCTTTGGCACTGCTTCTTTTCATTAACTAAATTAAGTGTTATTAAAAACAGGAGGAAAAAGCAAATAGCCCGGAAAAGCTCCCTTTTCACAGCCGGAACATAAAAACCTAAGGTTAAACTACCTGCCGGATTAAAATCAGGCAGGTAGTTCTGGTACAAATTAAAGGTTTGCGGAGAAATTACTTTGAGAAGTCTGGCTGGCAAAGGAAAAATTTGCAGTAAACCGACGGCTAAAACTGCCAAAATAAGATAACTGTAGGTTGGAAAAATTATCTTGGGTGAATCGCTAAAGATCAGCTTAGCTAAAAAAATAACCGCAAGAATTAAAATTGCTACCTGAATGATGCTCTCGGCTCCCGGAATTACCGAGCCGAAAAAAAGTGGGGAAAAGATTATCAAAAATACGATCACCGCTTCAAAAGATAAAGAAAAAAAATTTTCTTTTATCATTTAGCTTTTGAAGAACGATAGTAGTAATAAGAGTGGTAATGTCGCTGATCTAACTCCATGGCATTCAGGATGGTGCCGATAATTTTTGTTTTACCGCCCAATATCCTTTTGGCTTCATTGACTTGGATTAATTGCGTAGAAGCTGCCCGGATAACAAAGATCATGCCGTCACATTTATCGCTTAAAAGAATAGCTTCGGAAACGCTTAATATCGGCGTTGAGTCAATGATGATTCTCTTGTAGCGCTTCTTTAGTTCATCTAAAAAATCTTTTAGCTTTTTAGAACTTAGAAGCTCTGTGGGGTTAGGCGCATAAGGCCCTGTCCCTAAAAAAGAAAGGTTGGCAACTTTGGTTGGAACAATCGCTTCATCTAGGGAAGCTGTTCCGGTCAATAAACTGCTTAGGCCAACTTTAGCTTCAGTTTTGAAACTTCTGATCAATCTTCCTTTACGCATATCAGCGTCAATAATCAGCGTTGGTTCATCAAGTTGGGCAAAAACTATCGCCAGGTTTGCCGAGACAAAACTTTTGCCTTCACCAGGGATAGAGCTAGAAACCACAATTGTGTTAAGGGGTTTGTCTTCGGGAAAAGAAAATAAAAGCGATGTCCTGATGTTGCGAAAAGATTCAGTAACCATAGATTGAGGATCACTGTTAGAAACCAAAGTTAGTTCTTCTTCATTTTTAGCCCGGTCAGCCAAAGAAACATATCCCAAAAATGGAAGTTTGACATAAAACTCGACATCGTCTGAAGTCCTTAAAGTCGAATCCTGGCTCTCCAGAAAATAACACACAGCCACTGCTAAAAAAATACTCATCACCAAGGCAATCAGGATATCACGAAAGGGTCTGGGTCTGATCGGCTTGGTCGGCTCCTCAGCCTGATCAACTACCCTGATACTAGAAATGGGGAGTTCTTGAGAAACGCTTAATTCCTTGGCTCGGGTAAGAATTTCCCTGTATAGAGAATTATAAGTATCGACTTTGCGTTTAAAAACCTGGTATTCGCCGATGATCTCATGGAGTTCAATAGCAGTAAGTGTCTCGGCTTCGAGCTGTTCCTTGATTTTTTCAAGCTGGGTGCTTAAGGCTACCATCTTGGGATGTTTTCCTTTATAGCGGTCTGAAATTTCGGCAATTTCTTTTTCTATCTGGGCCTTTTGAGATTTTAACGCCTCGATTAATGACTGTTTATCGGACTCTATATCGATTACGGAGATAACCTTATTTTTTTTGACAAAATCGTTTAAATCTTTTTCGGCTTTTTGTAATTCTTTTAAAGTATCGGTAAGCTGTTTCTCTAGCCAAGAAACGCTATATTGAGTCGTATCACTTCCCCTTTCCACATCCTGATAAATAAACTCCCTAGCCCAAGCGTTAGCAATGGTAGTAATCAATAAGGGGGTTTTACCAGTTATGGAGATAACCACGATACTGCTCGCACGCATAGGGTCTACCGACATCATCGAAAGGAGTTTACTTACGGCATCCGGGTGGTTTTTAAACTCCGGGTCGGTATAAAGCTTTAAATTTTTTACTACCCGTTCGGCTAAAGAGCGTGACTGCAGAATATTAAGCTGGGTCTGAAAATACTCTTTGGTTTTTCTTTCTCCCTGGTAAATATCTTCTATACCCTTGGTTATTTCTGGACTGGATTGTTCAATAGCTATCGAAGTTTTGGCCCGATAGATCTTGGGAGCGGTGAAACTGTAAAAAGCGGAAAAACTCACAACCAGGGCTATAAAACTGAAGAGAAACCAGATACGCTTATAAACAATTCCCCAATAATCCTTAAAGGTCAATTCTTTTATTTCTTGTGAAGGTAACATTTTTAAAATAAAGATTCAGGCACGATAATCGTGTCATTTTCTTCAAGAAAGATATCTTGCGATTTATCGCCACTTTTTAGAATGTTTGCCACTGGGACTTTAATCACCTGCTTGGATTGGCCTTCTCCACGGACAACTTGCGCCGCATTTTTATTAGCCAAATTAGTAAACCCACCGGCCATAGCAATAATCTCTACCACTGTCAAATTTTTCTTAAAATAATAACTTCCCGGACTTTTGACTTCCCCGAGAATAAAAACTTTTCCATACTCCGGTACCATTATATTATCTTTAGGTTTTAAAAAAAACAGTCGTCCTTCAGTTTCTAGATCCAGAATTATTTCTTTTGACTCCCCAGACTCTTTTCTCAGCACTTTTATTTTGGAAAGGTCGGCTGCTTGCTTAGCGCCTCCGGCTAAAGCTAAGGCATCAATAAGGGTAAGTCTGATTTTAAAATCGTAATTTCCCGGGCGATTAACTGCTCCGAGGACTGCGATTTTTCCGTATTCCTGAACAATAATTCTATCCTTAGGTTTTAAAAAAAACAGTCGTCCTTCAGTTTCTAGATCCAGAATTATTTCTTTTGACTCCCCAGACTCTTTTCTCAGCACTTTTATTTTGGAAAGGTCGGCTTCTGGTTTAGCGCCTCCGGCTAAAGCTAAGGCATCAATAAGGGTAAGCTCTCCTTTGGCCTCATAACTTCCTTCTTTATTTACCGCACCGAAGATAAAAAACTTTGCATACTCAGCTACCAGAACGCTCACCTGGGGGTTGACCAAATAATCTCTACCCAAGATATCTTCTATTTTCTTAGCAACCTCATTGGGTGTAAAGCTGCTAACCCTGATCTCACCGACGAAAGGAAAAATGATAGTTCCGATTTCTGAAACAACTATTGTGCGGCTCAACTCCGGTTCATCATAAACAGTGATGGTCAATCTATCGTTGGGCCCTATACGATAAGAAGCCTCTGTTGCTCGGAAATCTCCTTCCCCTTCTGATTCAAAAAACTGAGGATTATCTTGGTCCAGAAAAAGATTCTCATCGCTAATGACTGTTTGGGATTGTTCTCTAAACACAACTTTGACTTTAGGGTTATCTAAAAATGAGTAAGATTTCCTGATCAATCCGGTAACTGCCTGAGCTACCTCTTGAGGAGTTAGACCTTTGGCTTTCACCTCTCCGGAATAACGGTAATAGAATGTTCCGTCTCGAGAAACAATTGCTGTAGTATCCATATGGGGCTGGCCCTCTACATAGATATCCAAAATATCCCCAGGTTGAACTATTCGCAAACTTTGGGCCCAAACAACCTCTCCGAGAATAGCTAAATAAAAAACGATCGTTAAACCAATTAAAAATTTCTTCATAGTTAAAATTCAGAAATTAATTTTAAAGATAAAATGTTATTATTATATTCGGCCGCATTCTCAGTAGAAACTAATTTGTTAAATTCGTACTCTCCGGTCAGTTTAAGCCAGCTGCGCAATTCGTATTCAGAAAGAAATTTTAGACTGTAAGCATTGTCTTCTCGACTGGATTCATATTCATTAAAACCATAAGCTGCTCCAGCCGACAAACGCAGCTTTTTATTAAACGGCGGCAGGTAGTTGCAAAGCAAAGTATATTTCTGTGTTCCATCGCTGACTTGATTATCTATTTCTGCATCGCCAATAGACCTTTCTATAGTTAAATCATATGTAATCCGAGGCGAAGCCTGGTAGCTAAGGTTCAAACTTACCGTACTGCCGCTCTTTGTACTTTCGTCCTCATAATGACCCTGTTCATAGCCGGCTTTAGCTACTCCTTTGAGCTTAGTAAAAATGTCTCCTTTTACTCCTATCCAGTACATATCGTAGTTTCTATCCAATTTACCTCCCTTAAAGTAATCTAGCCATCGATGGTCATATTCCAGAAAGATTAAGGTTTTAGGAAACACTTTCCAAGCACCGGCTATTCCGATAAAATCTTCATCATAATTTCCGGTCAACTGGTGCCTTCCTCTATCATAAGTCCTAAAAAAATGCGAATACCAAAAATCCCAAGCTAAACGGTTTAAATCCAAGTTGACTTTCGCCTTTGTTCTATTCTGGCGGTAATCGATTAAATCGCCCTGGGAACCAGTGGTAATTTGAGAAACTTCTGACTGATCCTTTTTGTAATCATTTTCGAGGTCGAAACTCATCCGGCCCAAACCGTAACTAAACACGAAATTTCCATAAGGATTGCCGGTGTCATGCTGATTTTCCTGAACATAATTTTTGAACCTGATTCCGCCATCCAGAAGAATTCTCAACCGCTTTTGCTTCGAAAAATTCTCATATTTTATCCCAGGAGTAATCTCGGTGATGATATCTTCTGCTGTGTCGGACTCAGTAAGGTAGATGTTATCATTAAAACTGACCTTGGTTTCGGCGTAAAGATGAAAGTTATCTAAAAAACCTTTCACTTTATCCAAACGTTTCTGCTGTTTTACCTTTAGCTCAACTGTTTTTACCTCCTGAATTTTCTTCTCCTCCTGTTGTTTTTGTTCAGCTTTATCTTTGAGGGTATAGTAATCCAGAGAATAAGAAATCAGCTCCTGGCGCGATACCTCGGCATAAGAACTGAAAAAACAACAGCCCCCCATTATACAAATTAGAAATAAAACTTTCTTTTTGTACACTTTCCCCTTTAAAGGCTTTAAGCCTACCGATCAATATTTTCTATCTTCACTGCGATCCTTTTTAATTTCAGCAATATCCAAAAGTCTTCGATTGATGTAGTCCCTGTCCTTTTCTTCGATATTGATAAACTCTACCGCCACATCAAACCCGCCGAGTTTTTTTAGCGCTCTGGTTCGCAATACCTTAGCGATCACTGAAATCGACTGGGGATGATTTAGAAAATTCAGCTTCAGCCTCATGGTGGCGCCAACCGGAACCTGCTCCTGGCTATGAAACAGCAAACCTCCGGCGCTTATATTACGGGCGAAAGACAATACCTGTTGGCCTTCAAGTTTTTCGTATTTCAAGAGGCAATGCAAACTCACTCGTACGAATCTTCGTTTATATTGTGGTTTCTTTTTAAACATTTTTGGGTTTGGAAATACTTACTTAAAGCTAATAGCCTAATTTCTCTTTGATCCTTGCTAGGTAAGTTTTTACTGCCTTATAACCCGAATTGATTTTATCTATGTAAAGGAATTCTTTTCTAGACCCTTCGTAGTCTCCGGCCGCATATAAAGCAACCCCTAGATTATAGTGCGGGTCAAGATAGTCAGAATTTAAACTGATTGATTTTTTAAAAAAATCTTTTGCCTCCGTATATTTTCCACCGAGCCATAGGACATACCCTAGATTGTTATAGGCTTCGGAAAATTCCGGATCAAATTTTATTGCTTTCCGAAAAGCTTTTTCGGACTCTGAATAGTCATTCTTTAAAGCGTAAAGGGTCGCCAAGTTATAAAAATCTATACTAGAAGTTGTTTTGTTAGCTATATTTTTATACTCGGCAATAGCCCTATCCATCATCCCTAGATTGTAATAGATGAAGCCTAAGATCGCTATGTTTTCTGAATTTTTCGAACTCAACTCTTTAGATTTTTCTGCCACCTTTAAGGCTTCTTCGGATCTGCCTAGAAAATAAAAGGCTAAGGCTTTGCCACCGTAAGCTAAAGCCTCATTAGGTATAGTTTCCAGAGCCAGATTAAACATCTCTAAGGCCTCAATGCACTTTCGCTCGTCAGAAGATTCACGGCTCTGCTTTAACAAAGTGAACGCCTCTAATAAATTAAACCCTTTCTTAATATAGCTAGCGCTGACATCTTCATTAACCTTATAGGTTATATATTGCCCTAATTTACTGCCGGAAGTTTCCTTGGCTAACTTATTAAATATCTCCCGACTTTTTACTTGGTCATTCAAATCATGGAGATAGATGTGGCCGGCCAGGAATAAAGAAAGCTGACTTATTTCTGAAGAAGGATTTTTCCCAAAAATCTCTTCAAGCAAAGCTAAACCCCTGGTCATTTCTCCGGATTTAATCACTGCGGTGGCCTCTTGGTAAGAAGAAAAAACTTTCCATTCTCCGGAAAGCTTATTTTTTACTTGGTTAAAAGTTGCCGAAGCTTGTTGGAAATCACCCTTGGCCTTATAAATAATTCCTAAATAAAAAACCCCTTTTAATCCGGAAGGGGTATCCGGTCCCAGCCTTATAGCTTCCTGAACATTTTTAAAGGAGTTATCCAGGTCTTTTATTCTTAAATATAATCGGGCTATTTCCAGGTATTTTTCCTGAAGCTGGGGGCCTTGATAGGAAGAAAGGTCTTTCTTGAGCTCGTCTATTTTCGGCAAGACTTTGCCCTCGGCTACCTTTCGCTTTTTGGGAAATAAAGCAACCAAAGCATCTTCTATCTTAGAAACCAGAAAAAACTTTCCTTTAGATTTCTCTTCGATCACTTCGTTAATAAAGTGTTTAGCATCTTTGATCTGGGCAAGATTGGGATTTTCTCTCAGCATTGCTTCGGAAAGGTCTATCTTCATGGCTGAATTCAGATTACGGAGATATTTTTCATTTACCACTTGTTCTGGCTCAGGAAGATCTTTTATCAACTGGGTTGAAATTTCTAGTTTTATCGCCGCAGCCAGGTCAAAACTGTCTCTGGAAATCTCCTGAAGAAAGGTATCGTCCAAAATACCTTTCACTTCCTGAAGGTTGCCGCTATCATCAAGATTTTTTAAGGAAAGTTTAAGATTAACCAGGGAACTATCCAAAAGATAATGGTTATAACTTGCAAAGAAAATCACCGCCCCGAAAAAGGCAATGATCAAAGGCAAAAACGGCTTAAATATCTTCACGATTTTCATAGTCTTAAATTATATATACATTTACTATAGCAAATTATTTCGGCTTGTCAACAAAACAGCGTTTATTGAAAACCAGGTAAAAGATAATCCAAAAATTAATGGCTATTGCGGCTAAAACCGAAAGTAGTTTAAACCGGTAGTTTCCCGGCAGCAACCCTTCTATTGCCAAGATGGCGGTTTTACCATAGACCAAAAAAAGATTGTTAGTAAAAAAGAAGCTGTGTAGAGCCAGGGCCAACAAAAATCCTAATCGGCTTAGGCGTTTTATCAGTAAATAGATAAAAAACATGAAACATAAAGAGGCCAAGTTCACTAAAAAACTCTCGAAAACCGGCAAGGTTTTACCTAGAAAGACCATCCGGGTAGAAAAAATAGCCAAAGGCAAAAAATAGAGAAAAACCAAGAAGAGATAGAAGCTGGCAAGGGCTTTTATACCTAACTTGCTTTCGTTCAATGAGTTACAATCTTGACATTTCCCTGATTCCATGGTATCCTTTAATTGGAGGTAAGATGATGAAAAACTTACTAGCGATATTATGCTTTGCTGGGTTAATTAGCGGGATAGCTCTGATTGCCAATTCCAGCCCGCCGGCAGAGGTCTCAAAAAACGCTGCCACCAGCACAGATGAAAAAGAAACTTCGAAGAAATTGTCGATTGAATTAGGGAAGCAAGAATTAGTACTTACCGCCCTAAAGGTTCCTTTTCCTAAGGAAAAATAATTCCTGGGCGTTCCGGTCTTACCCAAAATACCTTCATTTCAATTGCTTCAAGAGGTGCGTTTATCTAAAACAAAACAGCTGCCAGGTTCTTTTTTAGCCTTTTTCTTTACCTCCGCAGCAATATTAGTTACTTCTCCATAGTTATTTATCTGGCGATGGGCGTTAGTTACTCCGGCTAAAGATATGGCCATGATTGGAAATTCTTTTACTGAACCGTCCCGGGCATGAGCCACGATATGGCCGCGGTCTAAATCCTCTTTACTGTACAAAACTCTTACCTTTTTATCAAATTCGGAAGTTATATAGTCGGCGATGGCTTGAGTCCTTTCAGGAATTGTGACTAAAAGAAAATCATCTCCACCTTCATGGCCGATAAAATCATCGCTGGCCCCATTAGCTTTGACTGCTTCTTTAAAAATATTACCGGTCATCATAATCGCCTCGTCTCCCTTATGAATTCCGTATTTATCGTTAAAAGCTTTAAAATTATCCAAATCGCAGTAAATAACCGTAAATTTTTTACCGGCTTTGATTCTTTTAGTCACTTCCTCCATAATTACGATATTGCCGGGGAGTTTAGTCAAAGGGTTGGCATTCTCCGCCTTATCTTTCATCCGGATCAACTCTTCAGTCATAAAGTTAAAAGTCTCCCCTAATTCCTGGAGTTCATCACCAGTAAGAATATTCACTCTTAAATCTAGGCGTCCGGAAGCAATTTTTTTGGCAGCTTCATTGAAAATTCCTATCGGGTTAACTACCAAACGGCTTAAGAAAACTCCCAAAACCAGATTAACCATAACCAAAAGAATGCCGACAATGATTGCCGGTTGATAGACACCGCGCAGGGCTGCTTGGAGTACGGCTAAAGAAAAAGATGCCTTAACTAAAAACTGCAGCTCATTTTCTCCCTTTAAAGGAATATACAAAGAAAAGGTTTGGGAGGCTTTATCAATTGCGCTTTCTGACTCTTCTGCTCCGGGCTGACTTAATTTTCTGATTGCTGATAGGTCTTCATAGCTTCCTTTTTGGGCCTGGCGCCATTCTTGAGTAGAAAAAATAACCTCGCCTTTTGGATTCAATACCTCAGCACTATTTATCGTCTGGGAATCTTTGAGAGCGGTTATTTTTTTCTTAAGCAGTTCCATTCTTTTTTCTGGTTCTTGAGAAAGGGTCATGATTTTATCCCAGGTATTTCCGATAGCTAAAGAAACTATTTGGGCTTGCGTTTCCTTAAATTTTCTTACCAATTTTACTTCGTGAGTCAGCTGGATAACTATAAAAATGCTGATAGTCAAAATAGAGAATGTAGTAAGTAAAATTGTAACCCGACTTTTTAAAGTAACTGCTTTCATCTTTTATCAAATAAAGTTTATTTCACTATCGCAAAAAGAATTTTTAAAATTATCACCTTTCATTATCCTGCTATTTTCTATAAAAGTAAATATTTTCTTTAGCATCCCGCTATTCTTTACAGTCGGTCTCTATCGTCGCCTTTAATTCTCCATCTCAATTTATACAAAACATTAACCTTGTCATCCGCTTACCTCCCAACACCCCATGCTCTGCCATAAAGAGGCCTCTTGCTGAATGTCTCCAGAGTCAGCAAGAATAAGCTAAAATCTATCCCTCAACCAGACTAGATAAAAATAATCAAACGGAGGGATTATGGGTTATTTTTTATAAATTTATTTATTTCTTCACCAAGTACCGCCGAAAATACCGTAACCCCTTTATTATTTAAATGAAACTTGTCCCAAAAATATTCCTTGGTTGATTGTAGGCATGTATCGCTTTTTTTTGATAAGTTTATCAATGGGATATTATAAATTTTAGCAAAATTACCATAGGTATCATAACCATCGTTTTTTTCTTGTTTTAATATAGGCATTTCAACCATAATTATCTCCACCTGGTTTCTTCTCGCTTCCTCTATAAAATTTCTTAATAGGGTTTCGCCAAATTGAGCAGGAAAGTTAGTTTCTATCGAGGATCTGACTTGCCTACTTCTCTTTTGCGATAATGAACCGAACAAAGGTCTATAGCCACACTGAGAGTCAAGTTTACCGAACAGTCCTTTGATGATAACCACTAACATAGAGTTATATCTTGAGGTTTTCAACAAACCATACTTAATTCTAATGTTATATGGATAGTAAGATAATAGATTTTTTACTCCGCTATTATGCAAGTAAGGAGCAAGGCGACTCATTGCACCTCTTTCTGACGATAAAGGCATAACCTGGATTACAAATATTTTTGGACGATAATATGACAAAATAACAGACTCGAGGCCCTTTGCGAAAACTATTCCGCTGCCATTGGCACTAGCATTGTAACCACTTAATCCAGTTTCGCGTTTTATTGCTTCCGGCATGATGCCGCTTAAAAATTTAGAATTTCCAAGATATATTACATCTGGTTTTTCCATCAATATTTGTTTAAGGGCGTTAAACCTTGATTTTTGATATAAAAAAGAAAATCCCATATAAAATATATTGTCCAATACGAGAAAAAATAATATAAAAATTAATACTTTAAAAAATTTTCTTCTCATCAGAATTGAAAATAGATAAATTGCTCTCCGCCATAAACACCAAAAAATATAACACCAAAAATAACTAGGTAATAGACAGCCCATTGAGCAACCATTGATTTAAACTGCAACACATCGCCAGTTGTATTATTGCGCGATCTGTACTCCACTAGAATAACAACCAAAATCCCCATTAAGCTATATGTAATATGGCCCAAAGCAACTCCTTCTATAAAAAGATACTCGGGAAAGGAAAAAATAGATCTTAATATATAGAATGCATCGTTTAAATTTTCGGCTCTAAAAAAAATCCAAGCTAACGAAACGATAATAAATGTAATAAGTGTATTTAGCATTTTACTAATGATGTTATTTCTTTTTTTATCTTTGATAATTTTTTCTAGTGCCGCCTGAACAATCTTTGTACCCACAATATAAATACCGTGCAGCATCCCCCAGACTATAAAAGTCCAATTGGCACCATGCCATAATCCACCCAATAACATTGTTATGAATATATTTCTATTCGTTTTTAAAAATCCTTTTCTATTACCTCCAAGAGGAATGTACAAATAGTCTTTCAACCAGGATGATAAACTAATGTGCCACCTTTGCCAGAATTCTTTTATGTTTTTTGCAAAGTAGGGGTTACGAAAATTAACCATGAGGTCGAATCCCATTACTTTTGCTAACCCTCTGGCCATATTAGAATAGCCTGAAAAATCACAATATATCTGGAATGCGAAAAAAGAGGTTGCAAGAATAAAAGTTATGTTTGAATGGTGATGTACATTGCCATACACAGCATCAACATAAATACCAAGCCTATCTGCCACTACGACTTTTTTAAACAGCCCCCAAAGAATTAACCTGAAACCTTCAAGGAATTTTTCTACTGTTACTTTCCTGGTTTTTAGCACCTGGGGCAAGAGATTTTTCGCGCGTTCAATAGGGCCAGCAATAAGCTGTGGGAAGAAAGCAACAAACAATGCGAAATCAAGTAATTTGCGGGTGGGTTTCATTTGCTTTCGATATATATCTAAGGTATAGCTCATAGTCTGGAAGGTATAAAAAGATATTCCCACCGGAAGGATAACATTAAGAAAGTTAGGGTTTACAGAAACACCAAATAAGCCTAACAATTTCTGAATATTTGCAGCAAAAAAATTGAAATATTTAAAGAATCCTAGGATAGACAAATTTCCTAAAATACTAAGAAATAAGAATAATCTCCTTTTTTTAAAATCAATTGATTCATATATTTTGATACCACAGATATAATCAAGAATGGTTGATATCCAGATTAAAGACAAAAATCTCCAATCCCAGGCACCATAGAATACATAACTTGCTACAAGAAGCATTCTATTCTGCCACTTATGGTTAAGAATTAAATATAAACTATAAACGATTATAAAAAAGATGCCGAATTGCAACGAGTTAAATAGCATATTTTATTAAACTTTTATCTGTTTTTTAGCCTTTTCTCTCCCTAAAATATGCAAAATTGTCATTTTTGCTATTTTCATTGACACAATTAATCCAGCTGCTTACAATATTATGAACTTTGAATCCTACGAAATAGGGAAAGATGTGAAAAAACAATACTTAAAACGCACCTTTGATATTCTAGCTTCGATAGCCGGAATTATTCTTATATTACCGTTCTTTATTTTAATGGCTCTTCTCATCAAATTAGAGAGTCTATTAAATCCCTCATCGAAAGGCCCAATCATCCATAGCGAAACAAGAATTTCTAAAGGCAAACCCTTTCAGATATATAAATTTCGAACTGTTAAAGGATATTTGCTTAAAGTTGTGAAAGAAAACCCTGAAAATGAATCTCAAAGTTCAATTCAATACAAACCAAACACATTAACCTTTATAGGTAAGTTTCTGGCAAAATTCTACCTTGATGAACTGCCCCAGTTTTTCAATATCTTAAAAGGTAATATGAGTTTTGTCGGACCCAGACCCCAGCTAATATCTACGTATAAAACCCATTTTAAAACAGACAATCCTTCTCTGCGTTATTTAAAAGCTGGCCTGTGTGGTTTATGCCAAGCTTCCAAAAAGAATCTTAAACTACAACAGGCCTTAGTCGACGCCTTCAATACAAATAATATACATCCTAAACTTTTACAGCTTGACAGTATCTATTTTGCAAAATATAAACAGTATTCTGCCCTAAAGTTGCTTTTTTATGACCTCAAAATTATTTTGATGACTTTTCGGGTTATTACACAAGCTAAAGGCTTAAAAACTTTTTTTATGAAAAGTAAATAACTTTACATTGATAAACCTCTGTTGACATGTATTCATCTAGTTATTGTTGGGAACATCTGTTTTAACTTCTTTATAACTTCATCTTCATTATACCCGCTAGCATTTTTTATAAGATTATTAATTGCTAGGTCGTCTACTTTTATGCCATATTCATTCTTATTTCGGATTATGCCAAATATCTTTTTGTGTGTGCTATTGGTAAGTTTTTCATAATCTCTATCGTATAGCTCCTCTTTTAATTTTTCACCGGGCCTTAAACCAACATATTCTATTCCAATATTCTTATCATTAAAGCCAAAAATATTTATCAAAAGCCTTGCTAAATCGACTATTTTTATCGGATCTCCCATATCAAGTAAAAAAGCGTTTGTCTCTGAGGACATAAACGATACCTGCAATATTAAATTAATTGCCTCTTGGATACCCATAAAATATCTTTCTGAATAAGAACTGGTTATCTTTATTGGCCCGCCGTTTTCTATCATCTCCTTAAAAAGAGGGATTACGCTGCCTCGGCTTCCCAAAACATTGCCAAATCTAACAAAACAGAATCTCTTATCTTTATTCAAATTAGCCTCGTTTAATATTAAAATTTCGCCGATAGCCTTAGTTGCCCCCATTAGACTAGAAGGCTTAACGGCTTTGTCTGTAGATATAAAACAGAATTTTTTAATAAACTTCTTAGCTTTTACTATCTCTATCAGGTTCTTTGTACATAGCACGTTAGCTAAAACGGTTTCGGAAGGGTTAAATTCAGAGATTGGCACGTGTTTATGTGCTGCAGCGTGGAATATAAAATCGGGTCGTTCTTTTTCTATTATCTTATCCAATTGCTCTTTATTTTTTATGTCACAGATTAGAAGAGAATGCTTATCTTTTTTGGTAAGCTGTGAAAGTTCATAACTTAGCCAGAAAATAGCATTTTCGTTTATATCCAAAACGACAACTTTTTCTGGACTAAAGTGGATTATTTGTTTAACCAATTCTTTGCCTATGGATCCGGCGCCTCCGGTAATTAAGAATTTCTTACCCTTTATCGCTTTGTCTAAGAATTCAAAACTTACGCTCATAGCATCTCTTCCTAAAAGATCGTTTATCTCTATATCTCTTATATTAGTTAGTTTTCTCCGCTCGCTTAATATTTCATACAAAGAGGGCACAGTTCTTATTTTAACGTTTCTTTGTTGTAAAACTTTGTAAATACCTTCAATGAGCTGCTTGGTGGCTGAAGGAATTGTAATAATAACTTCATCTATCTGTTTATGGTCTATTATGTCAATTACTTTGCTTCTATCACCTAAGACCTTTAGGCCATGAAGAATCGCCCCCTGCTTGCGAGAATCATCATCAATAATGCCCTCTATTAATATCTTTGAATAAGGTTCTCTTATGATTTGCCTTATAAAAATATCTCCTCCTTCACCTGCTCCATAAAGTAAAACTTTTGCTTTCTTAATAAACTTGGATTTCTGCTTAACCGTCTTTAGGATAAGATAGCGTCTAAGCAGCCTAGCTCCGGAAAATAGGCTAAAACACAATAATGCGTCTACCAAAAATATAGCCCAGTTAATAACCGAACCTTGAAATAAAAAGATAACCAAGACGGCGGTAAAAGTACTTAAAGAGACCGCTTTAAAAATGTTTATGATGTCCTCAAGGCTTACGTGCCGCCAAATTTGACGGTATACTCCCAACAAACTGTTAACGGTTAGCCTTACAACTAACATAAGGATAAGTGTTTTAAAAAACCAAAGCCTGTATTGATTAGGTATATACAAAGCCTGTTCTGTCAAAACATATGAGCTGTATAGAGAAAAGCATGCCAACATGCTGTCGATAATCACCTGCGATAACCGGTATTTAAAAATTATATATTTTTTAACCATTTTAGCTTAAAAATTTTACCAGCTCTCGGCATACCCTAATTATCTCTTTTTTCTTTAAATTGTTATGGAAGGGAAGGGCCAGGGTACGATCGGCTATTTTCTCGGCAATCGGGAAATCGCCTCGTTTAAAACCAAACATTTTCTGATAGAAAGGTGTAAGATGTATGGCTGAAAAATAATCACCGCACTCTATTCCTTTCTTAGCC
>Ga0180009_10003793_pt1 | contig 16988 bp, 16 predicted proteins | sample OS_PC_MetaG_FD_123537 | JGI IMG/M metagenome (GOLD analysis project Ga0180009, IMG submission 123537) | Groundwater microbial communities from the Aspo Hard Rock Laboratory (HRL) deep subsurface site, Sweden - OS_PC_MetaG | ecosystem: Environmental > Aquatic > Deep subsurface > Groundwater...
AAAAAGCTGACGGTCAGATTGTTTTCCGTGGTCCGGATAAAAAACGGAGTGGGTTTTTCCAGATCAAACACGAGACGGGTGATGGTGTAAGGATTTCCCCGCTCGAACTGGGCGGACCTGACCTTGCTTACCCCTGCGTTCCTGATCGTTCGGTTGATGACGGGCCCGCTGTGAAGGGTGTTATGAAGATCGACCACCATGCGCAGCGGATCTCCCAGAACGAATATCTGGGGGAAAACCCGGCCCGTCAGGTCAACGAGGCAATCCACCCGATCCCGAAGGCTTTGAATCCGGATGTTTCGGAGGTGAAGGGGCGTTTTTTCATTTTGCTGAAAAAGTTTCTCCATTTCCGGATCAAGAATATACCGGTTCTGAGTCCGCTGAATGGGAAAAAGGTCGATGACAAACCTGTCTTTGTAGGGGGTGTAGGTGAAGGGGACGGTTTCGTTGAGGTCGATTTTCAACCGTGCCGTTCCACTGTCCCAGGGACCCAGTTGAATATTTTTAATGAAGGCCGATTTCATCTGAGCGATCACCGGCCGGCTGGACGTATCCACTCCGAGGAGATCAAAAAACAGCGTGGGCCCGCCTGATTCTTCGTATCCGGCGGTTTGAATGGACAGGGCTTCGCTTGTCTCGAGGACGATGCTGACCTTGAAGGAATTGGGCAGGATATCGATTTTTTTGACGACAACCGAATCGGAGTCCGTGCCTGCCTTTCCGACCGTGGTCAACAGCACCAAGAGAACAGCCAGCACCCTGATTCTAGAGGGATGGTTCATGAGTGTACTCCTCGTCGTAAAGTGTAATGACGATATCCTTCGGCTGGGAGAGAGGGAGCCCCCTCTCTTTGGTTTTGCGGAAGGTGACGGAGGTCGTATTGATTCGAATCACGTATCCGTCCTTGAAAGGATCGCCCTTTTTTACGTAATAGGGAAATCCCTGGGGATTTTTTATGACGGCGGTGAAGTCATCCCCGATCTTTAAAATGCCGCTGATCACGACCTGATCGATGGGCATCTGGGCCGTTCCTTCAACAGCCACATCGTTCGTCGAATCCGCGCCTCCCAGAAGGTCTTTAAAGGGATCCCGTCTGCCTTCAGGGTCGTAAACCACATCCTTTCGGGGCATCACTTTTTGAAGGGCCGGAGGCGGAGAATCCTCGGTTCGGGTTGTCCCCTGGTCCTGGGCTGTGGACGGAAGAGCGGCGAAGAGAAAAAAACCGATGAGGAGAAAAACCGTGCGGCGCATATTAGTTTCTCCTCGTTTTTTTGGCCGGAGCCTCTTTGGCCGGAACGTCCCGCTGAATGTAGGTCGTGGCGGTGAATTTGGCGGAGATGGTCGCTTCACCCGTCTGTTGAGGTAGTTTGCGTATGGCGAAATCGTCGATGGTGAACAGGCGGGCGTAGTTGTAGAGACGGGCAAAAAAACGTCCCAGGTTGTGGTACTGCCCGTGCACCTCGATTTCAATGGGCCAATCGGAATAAAATTCACGAACGACAAGACCTTCCGGCCGGTAGGTTTTGATGTCCAGGTTGGACTCGTAGGCCAACTGCTGTGTTCGGTTGAGAATGTCGCTCGTTTCTTTCTGCAGGGGAATGATTAGTTCCAGCTCCTCAAGAGTGGAATCCATTGTTTTCAGTTCTTCCTGCAGCTTGTCCATCTGCTTCTTTTTCGCTCTCAGCTGGATCACTTCCCTTTCGGTCTGTTCCCGTGCGGTCCGGGTGTCGCGAAGTTCGGCGGATTTGGGCTTGTAGTGGAGAAGATAAAAAAAGCCGAAGGCCAGAACGACAATGAGGACAAAATAATACCAGGGCCAGTTTTTCATTGCCGTCCCTCCTGCACCGATGCGGGCACCGCCTCTGTTTCCTCCGTCTGGGGCGGCCTTTCGTACAGGGCCGTTATGGTGAACTCATAATACACGTTGTTTCCGGTGGTCTTTTGTGTGGAACTGGGGACATTGACATTCCGGAAGTAAGGGCTCTCTTCCATTCTGGAGATGTATTCGGCCACAAGATTGTTGTTGATGGCCCGGCCCTTGACCGTCACCGTGTCGCCGGCGTAACTGGCCTCCGTCAACCAGACCCATTCGGGCAGGCTGCGGCTGAGCTGGTCGAGAATGTCGATGGCGATTGTCTGTCTGGATTTGAGGGTGTTGATCAGATTGATTTTTTTCTCGAAAACGGCTCTCTGCTGTTCGAGCTGGTCCAGCGTTGTGACCACGTCTCTGAGTTGGTTTTTCTGCTGCTGAGCCTGCTCCAAGAGGTCTTTCTCGGTTTTGAGGGATTTGTTCTGGGTGTAAAACAATGCGGCGATGGCGACAATCCCCAGAAGGATAATCAGGCTGTAATTGAATTCGAGAGGTTTTCTCTCTTTTTTTTCCTTTATTTTCGGTGCGGGGAGACCGGCCGCCCTTGGAGCGTCCGTCCTGTCCGATTTGAGTAAATTGATGCGTATCATCAGAATTTATCCGCCGTCCGGATGGCCAATCCTGTTACCACTCCGAATAGTGGGGCCATCTCATCGAAATAGATGCTGTCGAATTTATTTTCATTGTAACTGATTCGTCGAAAGGGATTGAACAGTTCGGTTTGAACCTGGAATTTCTGTTCAACAATTCCAGTCAGGCCATTCAGACGGGAGAGCCCGCCGCTGAGGTAGATGGTCTCTATTTTTTTCTTGTCCGCATCCCCCGTTTCGAAGAAGGAGAGGGTTTTATCAATCTCGTCGATCAAATTCTGAATATTCATGTCCAGGATGTACTGGTATTGATCGGCCCGGATGTTTTCGACGGGAATGCCCTTAAGAAGTTTTTCCGCGTCGTCGTATTCGACGGCGAGTTCTTTGCTGATGTTCTCGGCGAAGATCGCTCCCCCGATTGTGATGTCCCGGAAAAGCTGCGGATGACCCTTTTCGATCACGACCAGATTGGTAATGTTGGCACCGATATTGATGATGGCGACCGTTCTTGTTGAATACTGTTCGTTGTAGTTCACTTCATAGGCATTCTGAAGGGCGAACACATCCACGTCGACGGCGACCAGGTTTTTGCGGGCCTGGCTGATTGCGTTGCTGTAGTTGGAGATTTTTTCTTTTTTGGCGGCAACCAGCAGGATGTCCAGATTTTTTTCATCCATGTGCTCAGTCGGTCTGAGAATGGCGTAATCGACGTTTGTCTCTTCATACGGATAGGGGATGTTGTGTTTGGCTTCCCAGACGATGGATTCGGCCAGTTCTTCTGTTTCCATGCTCGGCAGGGCGATTTTTTTGATGATGACGGAGTTGCCCGAGATGGAGATGATGACATTTTTTTTGGATATTTTGTTCTCGTCCAGCACCAGTTTGATGGTTTCCGCGACCGCCATAGTGTCGATGACCGTTCCCTCGACGATGGCGTCATGCGGAAGGATTTCATAGCCCATGCCCTTCAATTCAAATTCGGGCAGGTGTCCCTTCCCCTTTTTTGTCTTGAGTTCGACCGCTTTGATGGAATGAGATCCGAGGTCAAGCCCGACGATGTTTTTTTCCTTCTTTGATCTCATTGATCAATCCTTGACCGCAAGTCCCGGCTTGTGAGGGAATTTGTCACGAAGCCGTGTCTCAACCTGTGCCGGAACGAGTCCTTCCAGGCATCCTCCCAGGGAAAAAACCTCTTTGACGAGGTTGGAGCTGAGAAAGGAGTATTTGAGATTGGGCATGAGAAAAAATGTTTCCATCTCCGGGTGAAGTTTTCTGTTCATGAGAGCCATCTGAAATTCATATTCAAAATCGGATATGGCCCGCAATCCACGAATAACGACATTGGCCTCGTTTTTCCGGGCGAAGTCGGTGAGAAGACCGTGAAAAGCGGTGACCGAAACACCAGGCGTCTCCTTGAAGATGGTGCGGATCATATCGACGCGCTCGTCGCTGGAGAAAAGAGTGTCCTTCTTAGGATTTTTCAGAACGGCGATGACCAGTTCATCAAAAATTTTAAGTCCCCGCTGAATAATATCCACGTGTCCGTTGGTAATCGGGTCAAATGACCCCGGATAAACGGCTCTTTTTTTCATACGTTACCCCACCGACGTGCCACAGTAGGATTTATCCTAACAAAAAAAATATTTCTTTTCAATAATATAACCCGATCATCTTTGATTATGTGCAGATTTCCTTTCTCCTTTCAAATCCATCGTCCCAGATTACTCCGTCCCCGTCAATCGTTCCCGGGGATGAATTGGGGGGGTGATTTTTTATCACCCCCGTCTCACCCCTAAAGAGTATACTATTTATTTGACTTTTTCCATATCTTAGGACGATTATGATACACCTTTCCTCTCAAATTCGTGCCGTCATGTTTTTTCCCGTCGAGTGCTCGGGGGAGAGAAAGGCCTCCCCTTGACTAAAAGGAGCCGATGACCGACAATAGAAGAGAGTTTTTTTATGCAGAAAAGACGCCTTTTTTTCAGCAGTGCGGTTCTCCTGCTGACCCTTCTGTCGATTGAAGGAGATGTGGCCGGAAACGAGAATTCCCATGCGGAAAAGAGGCGCCGAATGGTCGACGAGCAGCTGCGGGGGCGGGATATCCACGATCCCCGAGTCCTCGAGGCCATGTCCGTCGTTCCCCGCCATCTTTTTGTTCCATCCCTCTACCGGGACCACTCCTATAAGGACCAACCTCTTCCCATCGCAGAGGGGCAGACAATTTCTCAACCATACATCGTCGCCTTTATGACGCAGGCTCTGAATATCAGAGCAGGGGAGAAGGTTCTTGAGGTCGGGACGGGTTCGGGATACCAGGCGGCCGTTCTGGCCCATCTTACAGGGGCCGTCTATTCTATTGAAATCAATCAAAAACTGGCGGCGCTCGCCCGCCGGACTCTCGACGAGCTCGGGTACGGAGGGGTGCATCTGAAAACAGGGGACGGATACCGAGGTTGGGAAGAGCATGCTCCCTTCGATGCTGTGATCATCACCTGCGCCGCAGAGCGGATTCCCCCTCCTCTTCTCCAGCAGCTTGGAGAGGGAGGGCGGATGATTCTTCCGCTGAAACACGGCGCCTTTTCTGAAAAACTGACCCTGATCACCAAAAGGAACGGAAAAACGGAGTCCCTCGTCCTGATGGATGTCCGGTTTGTGCCCATGACGGGTGAAGTGAAAATAAAGAAGGATGGAACTCCTCCGCTTGGGGATTGATTGTTGCTTTTAACCGGTCGATGTGCTAATTTTCAGACAACAGGACATGATTAAATTCGGCACAAACGGCTGGCGGGCGGTCATGGGTGAGGAATTCACATTCCAGAACGTCCGTACGGTCACACAGGCGATCGCCAACTATTTCAACGAGCGGTTTTCCCGGGAAGATATATCCATCGTCATGAATTACGATACGCGGTTCCTGTCCGAGAGATTCGCCATGGAATCGGCCAAGGTCCTGTCGCATAACCGCATCCATGTTCTTTTTTCAGATAGAGACGGCCCCTCCCAGGCACAGGCCTATCAGGTGATCAAACGGAATGCGCAGGGAGGGATCAACTTCACCGCGTCCTTTAATCCTCCCGAGTACAACGGCTTGAAATTCAGTATGGAATCGGGAGCGCCCGCCATGCCCGCTGAAACGGACAAAATTGAGGAGGAAGTCAGGCGGCTGTCGTCCCAGGGTTATTCCTTCTGTCCTTACTACCCCAAAAACGATTATATTAAACGGATCGGTCTTCAGGAGGATTATCTCTCCTATATCGAACCCAAAATCGATTTTGCCGCCATTCGCAAGTCCGGAATCCGTGTGGCCGTGGACCTGCTTTACAGCACCAGCCGCGAATACCTGGATGAAATCCTTGAGGAAAACGGCGTTCCGATTGAGGAGATACACGGATACATCGATCCTTATTTTGGAGGGATCGCTCCTTCATGCACGGAAGCGAACCTGGCCGAGCTGAAGACGTTTGTTCGAGAGAAGAAATGCAATGTGGGGATCGCCACCGATGCCGACGGCGACCGATTCGGCGTTGTGGATGAAAACGGTGATTTTATTTCCCAGAATCTGATCCTTTCCCTTCTCCTGGATTACGTGGTGAAGGAGAAGGGTTGGAGGGGCGGGGTGGCGCGTTCGGTGGCTACGACCCATCTTCTTGACCGAATCGCCCGAAAATTCGAACTCCCCCTTCACAAAACCCGTGTCGGATTCAAATACATCGCCGATCTTTTCCTCCGGGAAAACATGATATTCGGGGGAGAGGAAAGCGCATCTCTGGCCATCAAGGATCACCTCCCCGAGAAAGACGGCATCATGGCCGGCCTCCTTCTTGTCGAAATGCTGTCCGTTTACGGGAACAGCCTTTCCCGTCAGATCGAGGAAATGTTCCGGGAATACGGAAGACGGGTCTGCCGCCAGAGAAGCCTTCCGATGACACCGGCCCGGGATAAAAAACTCAGGAAACTGATAAAAAATCCGCCCTCGAAACTGGGCGGGCGCCGTGTCATCAATATCGAAACCATCGAAGGCATCAAGCTGGATTTTGAGAATGACGATTGGCTGCTGCTTCGTTTTTCCGGAACGGAGCCCATCATCCGCTGGTATGCCGAGGCCGGGGATAAGGCGGAACTTGGACGCCTGATCAAGAACGGACTGGAGCTGGTCGCCTGATGGGGAACAAGGACAGACCCGAACTGTGGCGCAAAATCTGGCTGGCGGCCGTGTTTTTTTTCTTTTTTATTTTTCTTGTCGCGTCTTTTTTTGGGGAGCGCGGCTGGGTGGAAATTTATCGAGTGCAGAAGAAAAAAGAACTGCTTCAGCAGGAAATTTCCGAACTGCAGAAGAAAAAACAGGCGCTGGAACGCGACATCGAAGAACTGCAGACCAATCCCGGGGCCGTGGAACGCAAGGCCCGCAGCGACCTCTGGCTGATGGACCCTGATGAAATCGTTCTGATCAAAAAGAAAAAATAAGACTCTGACCGATCCTCTCTGAAAAGCGATGGAATGGACATGTTGGATCTTCTCTCCGGATTGAATGAAGAGCAGGCGCAGGCTGTTGCCCATGGGGACGGTCCTCTTCTCATCATCGCCGGAGCGGGGACGGGAAAAACCAAGGTCATCACAAACCGGATCGCCTCACTCATCACCGATAAACGGGCCAGGCCGGATGAAATCCTGGCGGTCACCTTCACCGAAAAGGCGGCCACCGAAATGGAGGAGCGGGTTGACGGCCTGATCCCCTACAGTTATTCCTTCGTCACCATCAGCACTTTCAATTCCTTCGGCGAGCAGGTCCTGAGGGATTATGGGCTCGAGATCGGCTGTGCCCCGGACTTCCGCCTTCTGGACGAAGTCGAGCAGGCCATTTTTTTCAGAGAACACCTCTTCAAGATGCCCCTGCGGCATTACCGGCCCCTGAGCGCTCCCACCCGCTACATCATGGAGATCATGTCCGCCGTCAAGCGCCTGAAACAGGAGGACATCAGCCCCGAGAAGTATACGGCCTTTGCCCAGTCATCTCTGGCGGCGGCCGGGACGGAGGCCGAAGAGGAAAAAGCGCGTAAGCACCATGAAATGGCCCAGGTTTATGACGCCTATCAGAAGCTCCTGCGACGGGAGAATAAAATCGATTTCGAGGATCAGATCAGCCTGGCGGCTGATCTCTTCCGCCGCCGGCCTTCCGTTCTGGAATTCTACCGGAAAAAATTCAGATACATCCTCGTCGATGAGTTTCAGGACACCAACACCGTACAGTTTGAGCTGCTGCGTTTGCTGGCGGCCGAGCACGGCAACCTGACTGTTGTCGGGGATGACGACCAGAGCATCTTCCGGTTCCGCGGGGCCTCCCTGTCCAATATTCTTCGATTCAGCCGCATCTATCCCGACGCGAGGAAAATCGTCCTCACCCGGAATTACCGGTCCACGCAGCAGATTCTGGATGCGTCCCACCGCCTCATCCGGTTCAACAATCCCGACCGCCTGGAAGTCAGGGAAAACATCAGCAAGACACTGTCCGCCCAACGGAAAAGCGAGGGCCGGAGCATTCTTTTGCTCCAGTTCGACACCCTGTCCCATGAGACCGATCATGTCGCCGGCGTCATCGCGGACAGCGTCGAATCGGAAGGCCTTCGCTATGCGGAGACGGCCATCCTCGTCCGCCGGAACGGGGATGCGGAGCCCTTTCTGCAGGCCCTCAACATCCGGGAGATCCCCTTCCGCTTCTCCGGCAGCCGCGGGCTTTACGGGCAGCCGGAGATCCGTCTTCTCCTCGCCTTTCTCCGTTCGGTGACGGATTTCGACGACAGCCGAAGCCTGTTTTATCTGGCCTCCTCCGACATCTACGCCGTTCCGCCCTACGACCTGACCGTGCTTCTCAATGCGGCCCGGAAAAAGAACGTCTCCCTTCACCGGATATTCAAGGCGGTCGCCGAGGGGACGGAAATGCCCGGGATTTCAGAGGAAACACTAAAAAAAGTTGATATGGTGATGAAGGGCCTGGCGGATTCCATCGAGCTGGCGAAGGAAAAGAACGCCGGCCAGGTTCTCTATGCCTTTCTCGAGCGGAGCGGCTTCCTCAAACAGCTCATCGCCCGGGAGGATGCGGAAAGCGAAATCCGGATCAAAAACATCCGCATCTTTTTTGACAAGGTTAAAAACTTTTCCACTTTGACAAGCAGCGACAGCATTTATGATTTTGCCGGGCATCTCGACCTTCTGCAGCAGGTCGGAGATAATCCGGCTACGGCCGAGGCCGAACTGGAGGCGGATGCCGTCCAGGTTCTGACCGTTCACAAGGCCAAAGGGCTGGAGTTTCCCCTGGTCTTTCTGGTCAACCTCACGGCGGATCGCTATCCGGGACGGCCCCAGCGGGACAAGATCCCGGTTCCGGATGCCATTCTCAAGGAACAGCTTCCGGAATCGGCCAGCCATGTCGAGGAGGAGAGGCGGCTGTTTTACGTCGGCATGACCCGGGCCAGGGATTCCCTCTATCTGACATGGTCAAAGGACCACGGCCTCAAGCGCCCGAAAAAGGTCAGCCCCTTTGTGCTGGAGGCGCTGGACCTGCCCGTCGTCCCCTCGGAAACCCGCCGCCAGTCCGTTCTGGAAGAACTCCGGCGCTACGCCCCTGGGAAGGAGGGAAAGATCCCCATCCACCGGCCGTCGAAAAAGGAGACCCTGGTTCTCAGCTACTACCGGGTCAACGACTATTCGACCTGCCCTCTGCAATATAACTTGAGACACGTCATGAAGATCTCCCCGCCCCCCCATCACAACCTCGTCTTCGGGCGGGTCCTGCACGACACCATCCACCGCTATCTTCTGGAGCGGATGCGGGGCCGGACCGTTTCCCTGGAGGACGTTCTCAAGGATTACGAGAGCCGCTGGGTCAACGAGGGGTTCCTCAGCCGCGAGCACGAGGAGATGCGGAAAAAAGCGGGACAGAGGGCTCTGGAGCTTTTTTATGCCGGGGAGGAACAGGACGGCCGGCTTCCCCGGGACATGGAAAAAAAATTCCGGTGGCAGGAGGGGCGACTGGCTTTCACCGGCCGGTGGGACAGGGTGGATGAGGAACCTGACGGGGCTGTCATCATCGATTTCAAAACAACCGAGGTGGCGGACCAAAAAGAGGCGGACAAACGGACGGCCGACAGCCTGCAGATGGACTTATACGCCCTCTCCTTCGAAAAAACGGAGAAAGCGCCGCTCAAGGAGGTCCGCCTCCATTTTCTGGAATCCGGTATCGTCGGCCGGGCCGTCAAGGGGAAGAGGGAGAAGGATCGGGCCATGGACGCCATCCGGCGGACGGAAGAGGGCATCCGAAGCGATATCTACGACGCCGCGCCCGACTGGCACAACTGCGGCCTGTGCGCCTTCCGCACCATCTGCCCTTTCTCGTACGCTTATTGAGGGCCGAAGAGAAGCGGCATGAGGGCCCATCGCGGCTCATCTTTGAGGGCCTTGAAGATCGTCAGCAGCTTCTGGAACCGCGCGTCCTGAATGCGTGAGAGGCGGGAGGAAAAAGCGGAAAAGAGGACGTCGAAGAAGGAGTAGTCGCGGGGGAGGACCACCAGGCGGACGCTCTCGGTGTCGGGTATTCCGGCCTCTTCCTTGGCGGCGGCGATCGCTTCGGACAACCCTCCCATTTCATCCACCAGACCGAGTTTCTGGGCCTGCCGCCCCGTCCAGACGCGCCCTTTGGCGATCTTTTCCACATCTTCTTTGGACATGCCCCGGCCGTCCGCGACTTGGGCGATAAAATGGTCGTATGTCTTGCGCATCTCTTCGCGGACCATGTCCCGGACTTCCGGCCGGAATCGGGCGAAGGAAGAAAACATGTCCGCGTTTCGACCAAACAGAAGGGATTCGCTCGTCACCCCGATTTTTTCGTAAAGCCGCATCATATTGAATTTGCCGAAGATGATGCCGATGGAACCGGTCAATGTCTGGGGATGGGCAAAAATCCGATTGGCGTGCATAGCGACCCAGTATCCGCCGGAACCGGCCATGTCGGACATGGTGACGATGACCGGTTTTTCCTTTCGGGTCAGCCAGACTTCCCTCCAGATCACGTCCGAGGCCACAACGGAACCTCCCGGGCTGTCGATCCGGAACACAACGGCTTCGATGGATTTATCCGTTCGCACCTGCCGGAACCAGCGGGCCACCGTCGTACTCCCCATGGATTGAAAGGTCCCCTCGCCGGAGTGGATGGGGCCCATTCCGTAGATCAGGGCGATTTTCCGGCCTTTGTCTAAACCGAGGGAGGACGGTTTGATCTGGCTGTAAGCAGCGTGGGGCAGGCGGACGATTTTGCCTTGATCCCCCCGAACCAGATCCGTGAATTCGTCCTCGTAGAGGAGCGCGTCCACCAATCCCGTTTCGAGGGCGGCCTCTGCGGAGAAATAACCACGGTCGATGAGGGCGCGCATGTCTTCCTCCGATTTCTTCCGTGCAGCGGCCGTGGTGTGAATGTACTGGTCGAATATGTCTCCGTAAATGGATTCCATCATGTTCTTCTGGGCAGGTGTGAATCCTTCCTTGGTGAACATGTGATAGGCGGTTTTGTATTCTTCAAGATGCTCGATTTCGGCTTCCACACCGATTTTATCCAGTGTTTTTTTCAGAAACAGGACATCGCCACCGATGCCGTTGACGATCAGGGACCCCATGGGATTGAGACAGATTTGATCGCAGGCCGTTGCCAGATAATATTCCTTGTCGGAATCCATGGACTCCTCGATATAGGCATAGGCTTTTTTGCCTCCCATTCTGAAATCCAGCACGGCCTCCCTTATTTCGTTGATTTTCCCCCAGTCGCATTCCAGATATCCCAGCCGGAGCACCAGGGCCTTGACGCGGTCGTCGCTGCGGGCCTTGCGCAGGTTCATCCAGATGTCGTGCATTCCCAGCGCCGGCTTCTGCATGAGCAGGGTGGAAAAAAAATCGGGCGCCGCCTTTTCCTGAACAGCGCCTTTCAAGTGGATCTCCAGATAGGACCGGCTGCTGACGGAGGGCGGTCTGCCGAATTCAAAAAAGAAAAACGAGGCGACCGTAGCGACGATCAGCACAAGAAAAACAACAAGGATGATGAGGATGGTGGCGCCTTTTTTCATATAATCTCCTTAATTCTTTATCACATTCGGTCCGCAATCCAATTATACGGACATTCCACCCAAACGTTCACCGAATGTTCACTATATCAGAACGGGAAGATGAAAAAAACCCTTCCTCTCCTCGAGTACAGGAGGGATTGTGTTATAATCGTCCCGTTCGACCGAATGGAAGAAAATATCGGTTGTTCAGGAGTGAAGCCATGGATGCGCTGGAAATCGTGAATGTCTCCAAACGTTTTGGTCACTTCCAGGCCGTTCGCAATCTGTCTCTTGCCGTGCCGGAGGGTCGCGTGTACGGACTTCTCGGCCCCAACGGGGCGGGAAAGACCACCACCATTCGAATGGTGATGAATATCTTTCTTCCGGATTCCGGAAAAATCCGTGTTCTCGGGACGACCATGGATGAGGCCATGAAGTCCAGAATCGGCTATCTTCCGGAAGACAGGGGGCTCTATCCCAAGATGAAGGTCGGGGAGCTCCTTCTTTTTCTGGCTGAAATCAAGGGGGTGAGGGGAGCGGCGGCCAGGGACACCATCGATCGCTGGATCCGGAAATTTGACCTCGTGGACTGGAAAGGCAAAAAGGTCGAGGAGCTGTCCAAGGGCATGCAGCAGAAGGTCCAGTTCATTGTCACCATGCTCAACGATCCGGAGCTCATCATTCTGGATGAGCCGTTCGGCGGGCTGGATCCGGTCAACACCAAGCTGCTCAAGGACATCATGCTGGGAATGAAGGCGGAGGGTCGGACCATTGTCTTCTCCACCCACCGGATGGAGCAGGTGGAGATGATCTGTGATGACATCTGCCTGATCAGCAAGGGTGAGAAGGTCCTCGACGGTAAGCTGACCGCCGTAAAAAAGGCCTATGGGAAAAACACCATCTTTCTGGATTACGAGGGAGACGGGGCCTTCATCGAAGGGCTGGAGGGCATCGCGTCCGTCGACGACTACGGGAAATCTATGGAGATCCGGCTCAAAGAAAAAACCGATCCTCAGAATATCCTCGAAGCGCTCAGCGGGCGGATCAGAATCAACACCTTCGAAGTCCGTGAACCGAGCCTCAATGCTATCTTCATCGATAAAGTGGGAGAGTCACATGCGGAAAATTCTGTCCGTCGTTAAAAGAGAGTATATTCAAATAGTCCGGACCAAAGGATTTATCATCGGGACCGTTCTCGGACCGGTTCTGATGGTCGCCCTGATGGGCGTGCCCCTGCTGGTGATCCTCATTTCCATCGACAAACAGGAAACCGTGGCCGTCGTCGATGGAAGCGGAGAGATCTTCGATTCGCTGGTGCGGAAGCTGGATGTCAGAATGAGCGGCGGGGAGCCCCGTTACAGGCTGGAGGAATACAAAAAAGCCGGCGATCCGGAGACCATAAAGGCGGAACTCAGTCGGCGGGTGATGGACAAGGAATTGACGGCCTATCTGATTCTCCCCGCTGATATCATTGCCGGCGGAGAGGCTGAATACTACGCCGAAAACGTATCCGCCTTCGATGAGATCCGTATCATTCAGGATGCCGTCAGCGGCGTTGTCATTGAAAAACGTCTGCACCGGGAGGGACTGGATCCGGCAAGGGTGAGCGCCTCCATCCGATCCGTTCCTCTCCGCACCCACAAGGTGACGAAAAGAGGAGCGGAGGAAGACACGGGCGGAACCTTCATTTTCGCCTATCTGCTGGTCTTCATCCTATATATGACCCTGTTTTTTTACGGGTCCCTCATCATGCGCGGGGTGATCGAAGAAAAGACCTCCCGGGTTGTGGAGGTGGTGCTGTCCTCGCTCAGGCCCTTTCAGCTGATGATGGGCAAAATTCTGGGCATTGCCGCCGTCGGTTTCACCCAGTACGCCATCTGGGCCTTCTTTGGTCTGTTCGCCTCCCGCTTCGGGCCCCATCTCGTCGGCGGGCTCATGCCCGGGGGGGCGGCCGGTTTTAAGCTCCCATCCATCCCCGCTTCCGTATTTTTCTATTTTGTCCTGTTTTTCATCCTCGGGTATTTTCTCTACGGCACGCTGTACGCGGCCATCGGCTCCATGGTCAACACGGAGAAGGAAGCTCAGCAGCTCCTGTTTCCCGTCAGCATGCTGCTCATCGTTCCCATTCTTCTCATTATGTATGTCGTTCGCAGCCCCGACAGCGGATTTTCCGTTTTTCTTTCCCTTGTGCCTTTTTTCGCTCCCATTCTGATGCTGCTGAGAATCTGCGTCCTCACGCCTCCCTTCATTCAGGTGGCCCTCTCCATTCTGCTGATGCTCCTGACCATTCTTCTCATGGTCTGGCTGGCCTCCAAGATTTATCGCGTGGGGATCCTCATGTACGGGAAACGTCCCGGATTCCGGGAGATATTCAGGTGGATTCGCTACAGCTGAGCGCCTGACCGGACGTGAACCTTTTTGGAGTAAATGCCGTAGGACACTTTTGAATTCTCTCAAAGAGGAAACGCTGGTTGGAATGACGCATTTATAGGTGAATAGTCTGACTTTGGACAAGAAACAGGGTGAACAGGCACAAAACGGGGAGGACACGTATGCGCTTGTCGAACGGATCCGGGCGGGTGACAGGGAGGCCTTCAAATCCCTCGCCTGTCTTTACCAGAAGCAGGTATTTCTCCTCGCCTATTCCTTTTTCAAGAACAGGGAAGACGCCTCGGATATCGTGCAGGAAACCTTTCTCCGCTGCTACCAGAAGATCCATCTTTTTGACAGGTCGAAAAACTTCCAGAACTGGATTCTTCAGATCACCAAAAACCTGTGCATCGATTGGTACCGCAGGCAGCATTCCAGGGAGAATCGAATGACGGGGGAGAAGAGCGTCGAGGAACTGAATCTCTCTTCCAAAACCTCCGATCGGTTCGACCGCGCTTCGGACCTGCAGACCATTCTGACCGAGGGGATAAAAACCCTTTCCGATAAACAGCGCTTGGTCTTTGTCATGAAACACTTCAACAATCTGAAATATACGGAAATATCCGAAATCCTGAATATCGCCGTGGGGACGGTCAAATCCCTTCATTTCAAGGCGGTTCAGAATTTACGGACGACTCTGAGCCCTCATATGGGGAGAACGGCATGAACAGATGCAAAAAAGTGATAAATGAGCTGGCGGCTTACCTGTCCGGCGAACTGACTGAGCGGGACAGACAGGCGGTTGAGAGCCACCTGAAAAAGTGTCCGTCCTGCCGAAGCGAGCTGGAAGAATTCCGGATCGTGGTGGATGCGGCGGATTTGCTGGGGGCGGAACTGCGCCGGGATCTGGGGGACATCGATTTTGAAATCCTCTCCGAAAAAATCACGGCGGGAACCATTCCCATCGATTCGAAGGAGCGGGATGCCCGTGAACCCGGCCGCAGGAAGGATGACTCCCGGCGAAGGGCGCTCCGGCGCTCGAGGTATTTCTCCCCGCAGTGGCGTCCTGTCCTGGCCGGAGTACTGGCGGGGCTCATTGTCGGCACGGGTTTGACCGTGATGGTTTTTCGTATGGCATCCAGCGGCGGCCGCGACGGGGCGGATTATGCGGTCAATCCGGCCTTTCTTGAAAGAGTGGAGTATGAGATGGCGCGGCGGGAGACCATCGACTATCTGGATCAGAGCGCCTATCTTCTGCTCGATTTTGTTCAGGCCACCTCTTCTGGAGAGACGCAGCTTCTGCAGCCGGGGCTGTCCTCGGAACGGGCCAGGGAACTGATGTCCAGGAAAAAATATCTCAATCCTCAACTGGAAAAATTCCGTCTGGCCAAGGCCAAAGCCATCTGCGATCAGATCGAGCTTCTCTTCTATGAACTCGCCGACATGAGTGATGAGCTGACGGATGAGGAGTTTGCTGAGATCAGGAGGTTCATTGAAGACAGGCAGATCCTCCTGACCATAAAAATCGTTAAAAAAGAACTGGAAAAAAGCGAGGTTTGATGTGAGACATATAAAACGTGCGGCCTTCCTTGTGGCGGTCGGTTTACTGCTGGCGGTGACGGTGCTTCCGGCGGCCGCCGCCGACAGGGACGAAACCCTCTTCAAGGATGCCAAAATCCTCATTTTCGACAAAAAATGGGATACGGCCCGGGAAAAACTGGAAACTCTGATGGATGATTTTCCCGGCAGTCCATTCTACGGCCAAGCCCTTTTCTGGGTGGGAAAGTGCCTGCAGGAGACCGAAGGCCGGGAAGCGGAGGCCCTCCGCACCTTCCGCCGCTACCTGCAGCGGGAGGATCAGGTGAAGAGCCTCTCTGAGGAAGCGGAATTCGCCGTTATAGAACTGGCCTTCAAACTGTATGAAAAGGGACAAACGTCCTTCATCGGGGAAATGGAGAAACGGCTGGAAAGCCCGAACAATAAGGTTCGGTATTTCGCCGCCCTCCAGATGAGCTATGTGCCAGACAAGCGGTACGCCCGAAAATCCGTTCCCGTTCTCAAGGAAATCCTGAGGGAGGAAACGGACGACAGAATCCGGGACAGGGCCAAGATCGCACTGCTGCGGGTGGATCCGGATGAATACCGGGGCGTGGAGGAGCGGCCGGCGGACCGCCGGTCCAAGGTCCTTCACATCGAGATCCGCAGCCTGACGAAAAGGGATGAAGTTTTTTCCCTTGCCATTCCCATGGCCCTTGCCGACCTGGCCATCAGCGCCATTCCCGATGAGGAGCGGGACGAGATCCGGCGGGAACTGCGCAAGAAAGGTCACAATCTGGATGGAATCCTTCAGGATCTCAGTGAATACAGGGGGAAAATATTTGAGATTCGGACCGAGGACTCCATCGTGAAAATATGGATCGAATAGAAAAGAATACATCAAAAGAATACATCAAAGGAGATAATCATGAAAAAAGCGGCAGTGATCGTGTTGCTGGCCTTCGGGCTGGGGTTTTTTCCCGCGGCGGCGGCTTCGGCCGCAACCAACGATGATCTTCAGGCCGTCCGTAAAGCGGTGAAGAAAAATCCGAATTACTCAGGTGATGAAGTCAGGTGGTTCAAGGTTTTAATCCGGGATACCCGGGCCCAAAAGGATGTCGTCCGGGTGACGCTGCCCGTGTTTTTGATCGAGCTGATTCTGAATCACGAACACCGGCAGATGCAGCTGCACGATGAGTGCGGCATCGATGTGCGGGCCCTTTTTCAGGAGCTGAAAAAAGCCGGGCCCATGGCTCTGATCGAGGTCTGGGATGACGATGAAGGACACCTGATCAAAGTCTGGTTCGAGTAAAGCCTTGACGGCTTCGGCCATTTGACTATAATATGTGAACCACCTTCCGAAACGTGTTTGTCCCCCGATATTTACAGTAAATTGATGGATTTTATGCCAACTACTATTGATATTATCGATATAATATGCGATAATGAATTCAAACTTGCTTTGCTGGCTGGGCAGGAACCCTTCATCAAACCCCCTTTTGCTTATTTCCCAAATACAGCCAGCACCTTCCC
>Ga0180009_10003794_pt1 | contig 16986 bp, 20 predicted proteins | sample OS_PC_MetaG_FD_123537 | JGI IMG/M metagenome (GOLD analysis project Ga0180009, IMG submission 123537) | Groundwater microbial communities from the Aspo Hard Rock Laboratory (HRL) deep subsurface site, Sweden - OS_PC_MetaG | ecosystem: Environmental > Aquatic > Deep subsurface > Groundwater...
CCCACCGGCGACCAGCTTGAAGCCCTTCTGCTCCGCCCGGCGCTTGGTCCCCGGCGCCAGATAGTGCTGTTCGGTGATCCGCTCGCTTCCATGGCCCAGCTGGGCGGCCACGACCTGGCCGGAGGCTCCCCCGGCCCGCGCCAGGGTGCTGTGTGTGCCCCGCAAGGCGTGTGGACACACCCGTGGCACCCCTGCCCCGTCACACAGCTTTTCGAGGCGCCTGCGTAGCCACCGGAGCCTGTGATCAAGGCTGACTCCCGGCGCCTTGCCCGGGAACAGCGGCGCCAGCGGCTCCAGGCCCTCCACCTGACGCTGCAGAAGGGCGGCCAGCGGCTCCGGCACCTCTAACCACCGCTGGGCGTTCTCCGTCTTGCCTTGGTCGATCCACAGCCTCACCCCGTCGGCGTAGGCGTCCACGTCGCGGGCAACTCTCGCCAGCACCTCCCCCGGCCGCATGCCGAGGTACAGGCCCATCAGCGCGGCCAGGGCGCCGGGATCGCCACCAGCGGCCAGCTCCAGGCAGTGACCAGCGAACTTCTCGGCCTCCGAGGTTCGGAGCTGGAGCTTGCCCTTGTTCGGCCTGCCCTGCCGCTCGAGCCCATCGGCCGGGTTGCGGGGCAGGTGGCCCTCCTTCGCCAGCCAGGCGCAGAACCGCTTGACCTGGCCCAGCTCGCTCTGGTGGCTCGCCGCGGCCACGGCCTCCACTCGCAAGGCGTAGATCCTGGCAAGGCTGACCGGGGTGAACTCCGACAGCAGGGCGTTGCCGTCGAGCCAGAAGCCGATCCGCTTGCGTGCGTGCGCGATGGTCGACGGCTTCGAGCCCTTGGCTTCAAGGTGGGCCTGGTAGGCGACCACGGCGGCCTCGACGGTCAGTCCGTCGGGGTGTTGCCGTCGGCAGGCCGTGGCGTACGCCGACGCTTCGGCTTCTGTCTCAAAGCTTGCCACCGTTGCCGCGCCATCCTGTCGAACTTGTCTGACTCGGAATCGGGTCCGCCCTCGAGACTGCTCGGGGTAGGGCCCGTACACCCTGAATCGCGCCATGTCTCCTCCTTCCGCCCGCGGCGCGATTCGGCAGCCGAGGGGACGATACCACGCGCCGCCAGCTCAGCGGCAACCTGTTCTGCCAGCCCGAGGCTGACGGCCAGGTCCACGAGCTGGGCGGCCGGGTTGCTCACTCGCTGATCTCCTGCTCCAGCCTCTCGACCCACCGTTGCAGGTCAGCGACGCTGATCTGTGCGCGCTTCCCCCACCGCACAGGCAGCTTGCTGCGGACGATGGCACGGCGGATGTCGCGCTCGCTCCGGCCGGTCCGTTTGGCGGCCTCGGAGATGGTCAGCATCTCAATCACGGTCGGCCTCCAGCTCCGCGATCGCCCGGGCCAGCTTCGGGCCAGTAGCGCCACCTCGCGCACCCAGTTCCTCTGCGGCCAGCAGCCTGATGCTGGGAGCCAGCTTCACGATCCCGACCGCGCCGAACACATGCTCGAACCCGGCAACATCACCTCCGAGATAAAAGAAAACCTGCCCGAGCCGGGGCGAGATCGGCTTGCGGTCCACGCGATAGAAACGGATCCGGCCACGGGTGAAGCATGCGGGGAAGTGTGCGAGGAGTCGCTGGAACCACTCGGCGTCCGTCGCGTTGTTCACGACGGTGATTGCCGCGGTGACGTGGCCGGCGCTGAACTCGTCCACCAGCTTGCCCGTGAAGCGCGCAACCAGCGGGTGCGAGTATGGTGGATTCAAGAACACGCGCCCGCGCCATGGCTGCGACAGCCCGTCGGCGGCCTTGCTGAACCAGCGCACAGCCTGCACGGTCCGCTGCGCGAAAACGCAGGACGCAGGGTCAAGGTCGATCCCACCGAGGACCTGACGAGCCAACTCAACGACGTCCGCGGGCGTGAACCACTCGTCCGAGCTGTTTCGTAACGCTTCGGCCTCGACGCGGGCGTTACGTTTCCGTATGCGGTAGGCGCGCTGCCGGTCGGCGGCAGTGGCGTGGAGGCGAGGGCGGGGCATCACGCGCACTCCAGTTCACGGTAGAACCGCTCGCGCCGGGCCCAAGGCAGAAGCAGACTGCCCCGGCCGGTCCGCTCCACCGCCTGGTCGAGGGTCAGCCTCTCAGCCACCACGGTTGGCCTCCTGCTCCGCAATCGCCGCAGCCAGTTCGGGATCGCCCCCCAGCAGAAATAATTGGCGCACCTTGTCGTCGGAAGCCGGCGTCAAAATGCGCACCAGGTCGTCCACGTCAGAGAAGTCCAGGGGCTCCGGGTCCTGACTTAGGCCATCGTCAATGCCCTCGCAAACGGTCCATATCAGCCCGCTACCCTGCATTCCACAGTGGTAGGCGGCAACGGTGGCCAGGTCGCACAGGCGCAGAATGCAGCAGCCCGGCTCGCGGACTATGCGGAGCACCTGCTTCAGCGGGACGCGCAGATGGAAGCAGGTGAACAGGGTGCTGCTCAAATCCTGGGGGTCACACTTGAACCGGACGGCCGCCGTAGCAGCATCTCTGTACACATACTCAGCGACCCGCTCCAGTGCGTGGGGCGGCAATCTGAGGCTGGGATCGTCACGCAGGCACACCATGACGGGGGGGCGCTGATCCACGTGCCATGTCATCGCATCGCGAAAGGCCGTCTCCTGGTGGCGTTTCCAGTACTTTTGAGGAATCAAATCAAACAGTTTCATCGACCTTCCTGTTCTCGTAATTGATGCGCCACCAACTCGGCAGACCATCGTTGTTCAAGGCCAGCTGCGGCGAGGCGCCGCAGCTCGGGGTCAAATTCATCCACACCCACCAGCTTGGCCACGCGCCGCAAATACTCGATCGCATCTTCCTGGGAGGCGGGGGGTCCCCCGCCTCCTTCCTTCCAGTTGTCCTTTGGAGGTTCGCCTGGCCCCCCCCAATAGGTTCACCTGGACCTCCTGCACCTACATCTTGAGGGGGTCCACCTGCACCTCCTGCACCTACATCACCGACATCCAGGACGGTCAATCTGGCGTGGTTCGTCTGCAGCCACCGGACGGGTTGCGCAGCAGCGGCCATCTCCTCGTGTAGCCGCCGGAGTCCTGGGAACCGTCGTGTGGGGGAGCGGCGTCCGTCCCAATGGCCCTCAACCAACGGTATCCCCCGCCAGCGGGCAGCCTTGAGCTGCTCCAGGGCCAGCCGCACGCTACGGCAGTTGACGCCGCAGTCGGCGGCAATGGTGCTGTAGCTGGGCCAAGCTTCGCCGCTGGAGCCCGAGCGACTCACCAGGTTGATCAACACCAGGCTCGTAGTCGGACGCCACGCGTAGGCGGCCTGCAGGGCGCCGACGTAGCGCATGACCCAGGTCTGCAAGCAGATCTGGTCGGCGCTGGCGTGCTTGCGCTTGGTCAAACGCATGCCCCCGCCGCCGGCTGGCGGAGCCCGCGTAGTGTCAGCCGGAGGCTGGGCCACGGGCCTACGGTGGCGCCCTGCTCGTGGCCGTCGGTCGTCGCGGGCTGTACGGCGTGGGGCTTTGTGCTATGCTTCGACAAGGCGGTGACCTCACCATCGCCTGCGCCGCGTCCCCGTCGGTGATGCCACACTGGCGGGGACAAACAAGGCGCTCCCTACGCGATCTGCCTCAGTTCGGGTGCGAGTGCTGCTCGGAGGTCGTCGACGCGGATGCGCGTCCGACCGGCGACCGAGTAGGCGCGGAGACGCCCGGCCCTAATCCACCTGAAGATCGTCGGCACCGACCGACCAGCAAAGACTGCCGCCTCCGCCACTGACAACCACTGCTCGTCTGATTGCGTTCTTGTATGCATGTCTACAAACGCGATCCGGCCCCGTCGTCGGACTCAAGCCTCTGAGACTCCTTGATTCTTAGTCGGTCACAGCTAGACTCGTAACAGGATGGGAGCAGATCCGCGTGGACGAGATCGAGCGTCTCTGGATGATCGTCGCTCAGCGCGCCGGGTTCGCGGCGGTGGACCCGGGCGTTGTTCGTGGTGATGATCGGACAACCATTCCTGTGTGGGAGTGGCTCGCCGCGGAGTACCACTTCCTTTCCACTGCCCTCGAGGTGCTGCACGCTGAAGTAGAACCAGATCGGTTTCTTCGTACGCTGTCGCTGCTTTCGCTGCCGCAGTACCTACGCGGTTTCAGTCAGGGCCAGCAGCGAGATCTCGCAGATCGAGCGCTGAAGCAGGAAGACGCCTGGTGGCAGCTATGGATGGCGCCACCGGAGGGAGATGGTGGCACGCGAGGTCCCGAACGGCGGCCTCAGTGGGCGCACGAGCTAGTTGATTGGCGCGATGTGTGCGCGGGTTCCCATAGCTTCGTGCCCATCCGGCTTGGCCCCTACGTCCGACCGGTGCAGTGCAAGGGGTTCGAGGCCGAGGTGCGCGTGACGGCGTTCGGTGGCCCCGGCGTCGAGGACGCTGTTCCTGCAAGCCACTGCATGTTGCGGCTGCCCGGTGTGACGTGGCCCGCTTTCATCGACGCATCCGTCGTTCGGACCTACAAGCAGGACTACGGCCAGGTTGTCGTCGTGTTCGATGCGCCGAACCTGCGATGGGACAATCTGACGGATGGCGCCTACCTGACGCCGCACGATCAGACCGGCCCCGGTCGGGTTGCCGGTCCGGCGGGCTATGTCGTGGCGGGCATGACGCAGGCCGAGATGGAGATCTTGATCGCTGCGCACATGGAGGTGGCTGGCATTCTGTCTCGGCCTGACCGGCAACGTGTTCAGCAGGTCGTTGAGCAGGAGCTTGTGGCCGCCCGCGTGCGGGCGGAGCGTTGCAAGAATCCGAGGCTAGAGGAAGCCCAGGTGCACGACTCGTTCGCTGGAGCGGAGAACTTGGAGCAGGAGGCAACGCGGGTGTGGGCCAAGATCGTGGGACTGCGACGGCGTCCCAGATGGGCGGGGTCGTTGCGGCGGTATCTTCGGCTGGTTTCCAGGAAGCTCACGCTGCCGGACGTACGCGAGATCGAGACCGTCGACAACGCCGTCGAGCCAGATGCCGAAACGCAGGTGCTGAGGAGCCAAATGCTCAAGCGGTACAAGGAAGGCATGCCGATCGACAAGATCGGGGCGGAGCTTGACGTGTCGGACAAACACGAACTGTCGCAGCTGGAAGCTTGGTTGAGAGCCCGGTGCGCGGCAGAAACGGAGGAGTAGCAGCCTCGGGGCCTCCCCTATCCTCGCCGTCGCTGGGGCGGGCCGACGCACGACATTCCAGCGCCTGGTGAACGACCGGCTCTTGAGCGAGCGGCGAGAGTTGATCGGCCGGCACGGGGCTCGCACGTTTCCGGTGCACCCGTCTTCGGCTGCGCAGCACGCTGCCCGCGACCGTCCGCGATCCACCACGCCCCCCTCGCCGGCGCCATCCGCGGCGCTCGTTGTCGTCTCGCTCATGGCCAGGCGCGTCGCCCGTGCTGTGCCAGGCTGGTCATGGACAGTGGCCGGAATCAGGCGAAGGCCTCCACGACCTCACGGCACCACCGCCGGCCAGTGCGAGGTGCTTGACCACCCACTGGGCAGGAGCCCAACATTCACGTTCAACTTGAAGGAGGACGAAGGATGACAGTTGCAGACATCCTGGTATTCTACATCATCCTGGGGTTCATACCCATCCTCGCGCTGCTCATGATCTGGAGCAAAACGTCGCAGACTGTGACCTTGCTCCGCGAGGCCAACATCTACCTCAAGCACATCGCGGCGGCGACGGAGACGGCGGCGAGGCTGCCGCCGGCTGGGCAGGTTCCCCCCGGCACTTCTCCCCGGTAGTCGAAGTCGTCGGCGGAGGACTCGATGAACGCGAACTGCCTTGCGGCGCTGCAGTACTTCGACGCGCTCGCCGTCGGGTGCGTCGGCGAATCTAACATTGATGCTGGGGATTCCATGTTAGAATGACGGTCGCAGTCGAGGATGCGCACCCCTGCGAGGTGGTCCATGAACAAGCTCACCAGTCTGTCGGTCCTCTTGGTCCCCTCGCTCCTCTTCTTGGCCGCCGCGGCCGGTGGATGTGGCAGCGATGACAAGGGGTCTTGGTGCGACGTGTGCAGTCTCCCGAGCCTCACCTGCACAGCCGGCACGCAGACAGGGACGGCATCGCTTGGCAGCCCGAGCACGACTGGCTGTTCCGGCACGCTGACGTCTTCAGATGGCACCGACTCGCTGTGGATCCACTGCGACACGAAGCAGATCTGCGTTGAGCACGTCAGCGAGTGCTTCCCGGCCACTACGACGCCGACCTCCTTCTCCTACACGATAGCAAGCAAGGGCCTGACGGTGACCTGCACCGCCAACTAATCAGTCCTCGTCTTCTTCAGGCATGAGCCCTCTGGCTTCTGCACCTCGTGAAGGACGTCGACGCTCCGACGCTGCGGCGAGTGACCGACGCGGTCAAGCTGATGGTGCAGGCCGGGAAGCGCAAGAAGAAGGCCCCTTGAAGTAGATCAAGGCCCTGGTCGATCCGAAGGCGTCCCACCCCGCACTCCGATCACACCCGCGATCAGGAGCCCAATCGCCCCCAACGTGGACACGATCACCCCCGCGCCCATCGTGGGGATCAGCCTCTCCCCCGGTTCGCTCCACCTCGGCGAGCCCATGAACCAGGAGCGGCTCGTGCCCGGTCAGCGAGGGGCCCACGCGCGCGAAGTTCATGAAGTTCATGGGGTGGAACAGGCCTCGGCCCCGACCCGGCCACGCGCACATGGACCAGTACCCCCCACGCCCAGCTGATCGGCAAGGTACAGGCCGCGATCTGGGAGTACCAGATCGGCCGACGTCCGAAGGACAACCGGCTGCTGGAGCTGTTGACCAAGCTCAAGAAGCGAGAGCGAGACTGGATGATGGATCAGATGCGCGAGCAACAGCAAAGCGGTGATCCGGTATGGAGCCGATTCTACATCATGGCAGTGGCCGGATGAATCGTGCGACAATATCACTGACGTGGCTGGTCGGAATTTCGAAATGCTCGGGGCGCTGCTGTTGCCCCTGGTCCTCGCGCCCGCCTGCTTCTTTGACCGGTCCGGGCTGTCCGCGAGCAGTGGCGACGCGCCGCCGGCCTCAGACCGCGGTGCGAGTGACGTTGGGTTGTGGGACCGCCAGGGCCCGCGCGACACGGACGTCGGGACGTGGGACCAACCAGGCCTGCCGGACACCACGCCCTGGCCGGACACCACGCCCTGGCCGGACACCACGCCCTGGCCGCCAGACGGGCCGACGTACTACGTGCTCGAGGAGTTTGCCTCCGGCACCGGCGCGGTGCAGCCCAAGACAGGCAGCTGGTCGGTGAACGCCGCCACCCAGGTCCTGGCGCAGACGTCGACGGCCGGCAACGGGTACTACGCCATCGCCGAGGTGCCCGCCGCGGACTACATCGCCGAGACCCGCTTGGCGATTCACTCCATCGCCAACCTCTCCGGCGTGGTCAAGTCGGCGGCGCTCAGCGTGCGGGTTCAGACGCAATCGTCGACGTCCAACCCGCCCGGGCAGTACGGCTGCCGCATCAGCCCCGACGCTGGCTCCTTCGGCATTCTGGAGTGCAGCGGCACCCAGTCGTACTGCTCCCTCCACACCCAGACGTCGATCTCGTTCAGCTACAACACATTCTACGTCGTGCGGGCTGTCGTCAGCGGCAACACCATCATCTGCCAGCTCCCCGCCCAGAACAAACAGCTGACGATCACCGACGGGAGCTTTCCGACCGGCGGCGTGGCCCTGAGCACGTTTCATGCCAGCGCCAGCTTCGACTACATCAAGGTGTGGAAGCCCTGAGCCTGGCCCACCGCGCGATGTGTAGGTGAACCGGCCACCCGTTTGGGCCGCGTGTCGCGGTCGCCATCCGGCCGTCTTTGTAGCCACACGCCCGATCGTTGCTCCTGATCTCGAGCGGCTGGGGGCTGGCACGAAACGTGATTTCCCCGGAGCAACACGCAGGAGGAAAGGTGATGGCCTCACACGGTCATCACGGGATGGTGACCGACCTGATACTGGCCGGCCCCTGCCAATAGCAGCGGTTGTCGGCGTTGCCCTCGCGGAGCACGACGTCGGCGCTCGGCAGATCCACTCGCGAGTTCCATTGCGGTGGGGACCTGTGGGCCTGACCTCGAATGACACCTACCAGCCTACATTCGACTACGTTGGGGATCCGGCTCGAGTCTGCGAGAATGAAGGGGAACGGAGGCTCGATGAGGAAAACAGCTCGGTGTTTTTTGGTGGCCTGTCTTGCCACTCTGAGCGCGCAGTGGGGATGTGTCCGTGCGGGCTTTGGCGGGTCAGGTGAGCGGGCCGATGGAGATGTTTCGGCGGACGCCGATAATCCGATGGACTTCGGCGTTACCACCCTCTCGCATGGAGGGGGCGCCGATCCGGGCTGGAACGGCGCCGCCACCGGTTCCTCCACCGCGCTCAGGGACAAGACGGTGGTGCTGGCACAAGAGCCAGGGTTCGAGATCAAGAACACCGCCCTCTCCAGCCCGCGGGCCTGGGGCATGGCCGCGCCGTTCGGCCCTGACATCTATCTCTTCGGCGGCGCCACCGACAGCGGCGGAACGGTCTACTCGACCGAGGTCTCCAAGTACTCGCCCGCCACGGACGCCATCACCAGCGTGGCCACGCTCACCAAGGGGCTCTACATGTCGGCCGCGGTGACCGCGCCCGACAACAAGATCTACCTCGTCAAGGGTTACGACAATGACATCTACTTCGAGGGGAAGGTCCAGCAGTTCGATCCGGTGACGCTCGCGCTGAACGCCCTGACGCCGTCGGGGATGATCGCCGCCAACCGGCACACGGTGGTCATCCAGGGCAGCCTGCTCTACATCTTCGGGGGCTACGGCACCGGACCCCTGCGGCACGAGATCCAGACCTACGACGTGACCACCCAGAAGATGGCCACGCTGACGACCAACATGACCCCGGTGGGCGGTGGCCGCACCCGGCTGCAGGCCTGCGGCGCACCCAACGGCAAGATCTACATCTTCGGCGGATCCACCTCGAAGACCACGGGCGACAACCCGGTTGAGAGCAACGCCGTGGTGGCCGACATACTCGAGTTCACCCCCAGCCCGGACTCGCTGACCAAGGTGGCCAGCCTGCCGGTCCCGCTGATGAACGTCGCCCTGGGCCTGCTGTCCGATGGCAAGATCTACGTCGTGGGGGGCGATACGCCGACAACGCCCCCCAGTACCCAGCGCAGCGCCGCGGTCTACACCTTCGATCCCTCCACCAAGCAGGTCGAAGAGTCGCAAGACGTCAAGCTGCCCGTCGGGCTCAGCGGCCCGGCCTACGCGATGGGAGAGAACGGGAAGCTGTACCTCTTCGGCGGCCGGACAGACAGCGGCCTGAACGACGCGGTGATCGAGATGTTCCCCTACCACAAGACTGGCACGGTCCTCGGTCCGATCCAGGACACCGGCGGCGCCGGCTCCCTCTGGCTGGAGCTGGACTGGCAGCTGGCGGCTCCGGGCAACACGCAGATCCAGCTCGCCGCCCGGACGGCGGACAAGGTCTTCCAGCAGGACGACAAGACGCTGGCCTGGCAGAACATCACCGCCTCGCCCCCGGTCACGGCCAACCTCCCCTCTGGCCGCTACCTCCAGTGGCGGGCGACGCTGAGCACCACGAACACGGCGAACACCCCAGCCCTCCGGGGAGTGACCATCAGGTACCAGCGGGTGAAGTAGGCGGCGCCTGTGGCGGCCCAGGCTCGGCCGCGCCCTGGCCCTCGCCGAGCAGCGCGCAGCAGCGCCAGGATCACCCCGAGGAACGCTGCGCCCACCAGCAGGAGCCCATCCCCCTGCACCCCTCGCACGGCGGTGTCTCCCACGTGCATCCAGGGCATGAAGGCACCGATGCAGGCGACAAGGCCCGAGATGACGGGAACGAGGATCTTCATGGCACAGGCACGCTGGTTCGAGCCAGTCGGAATGGTACCACGGTCGGGCACCAACGCCGCCTCCGCGGAGATCGCCACGAAGGTGGGTACGCCTATCCCATCCTCCGGAGCGCCCCCTCGAGCATCACGACGGCCACCTGGTGCTCCGACACGACGTAGTGAAGCTGATCCTCGACCTTCCTCAGCCGCTGCCGCAGAGCAGACACCTCGGCAGCCAAGTCGTCGATCCGCTCACCAACGGCCGCGCCACCGCTCAGCCGCTGCCACGATGCTGCTTTCTGGCGCGCCCATCCAGGATCGAGCTGCAGGTCGAGCACGACCTGTTCGAGCCGCTCGCCACGATCAAGTGCAACGTAGAGTTCATGTTCGACTTCATTTGCCAACGGTGTCCGGCGCGCTGTGGGTGGCTGCGGGGTGGCCCGAGATCCGTTTCCGCCCCCCGGGGCACCCCCCGGAGCGCCCCCCGAGTCCCGCAGGGCCAGGAGCGCCTCCCGCCCGAACACCCACCTGCCCTGATCATCCTGCTCGCCTTGGAGTTGCCCGTCAGCGTGTAGCCGACGCAGATGCGTAGGTGACTTACCGGATACCTGGCTGGCCGCCTTCCACCCGATCACGTTTGCCATGCTGCTCTCCTTACTGGTGGCTTGTATTGCCCGCCCGTTCCGGGGTCCCGGAGTGTCGCCAAGGATCACGTTTGCCATGCTGCTCTCCTTGGTGGTTTGTATTCGCCGCTTGTGCACGGGGTCCCGGAGTGTCGCCAAGGATCACGTTTGCCATGCTGCTCTCCTTGGTGGTTTGTATTCGCCGCTTGTGCACGGGGTCCCGGAGTGTCGGCACGGATCCGGCACCCAGCCCCACGGCAAGCTACTTCCCTTCGACGTTACAGACAGAAATGCCCATTGACGACAGGTCCCCTGCCGCGTCGACTTGCTCTTCTTCTTGATCACCATCAGCCTGCCGCGGCGCCCCCATGGCGCTCGCGAGCATCACGGAGATCTGTCCTGCATGGTCCGAGCGCGCGTCGTCATACGCGAGCACGGTCTCGAACTTGCTGTGGCGAGAGAAGTGCCGAACCCGCCGGACGTCACCTCCTGTGCCGTCGAGCGCGTGCGTGATCGACGCGTGCCTCAGTTTGTGTGGCCCCAGTGGCGCCTCGACTCCGGCCCGACGCGCCAGCCACCGGATCAGCTGGTACAACCCGCTGGGCGTCAGTCTGCTATCGGCTTTCGCTCCGTGGTGAAGGCTGACGAACAACGGGCCGCTGGTTGAGCCACCGCGCGCGGCGAGGTACGTCTCCAGTTCTGCGGCCACCTGCGGCGGCACCGTCACCAACTCCGCATCCGTGTGACCCTTTCCGATCACCGCGAGCTTCTGCCCCTCGGAGCGGTAGCTTTCGATGTCGAGGTTGCAGGCCTCGGATCGGCGCAACCCCGTCGAATACAGGAGCCCCACGAGCGCGACGTCGCGCAGGCTCTTGATACCGCGCTGGGCCGCCGCCACGTCACGCATCCGCCTTACGACGGCCAAGCCGGGGCCACGCGTGTCCCTGTACGCTCGCGGTCTGGCGCTCTTCGGCATGGGCGCCGTGAGCACCCACTCGATGAGGCCCAGCCCGTTCGCCATCCGCACGACCGAGCGCAGCGCCGCTCGCCGCCGCGCCACTGTCGCCGGGCTCAGCTTCCGGACCTCGGCCAACTGCTGCAGGTAGCGCAGCACGGTCTTCTCGCCCTCGATCTTGCCCCCGGCCAGCAGCTGCTCGACAGCTTGGCGTGGACCTGGGGCTCCGACGGCGACGGCGAAGTTGCCCAGGTCCTTGGCGTAGGCGTCCCGCGTCGCCTTGCTCAGGCTTGAGCGCCACACCTCGAGCAAGCTGTCGACGCGGCTGCGGGGCTCGGCGAGGGGGCCGCGAGGGCGAACGACAAGGGGTGCGGGCATCAGGCAGCGTGGACGTTCGTGCTACGCGTCATCGTCGTCGGCTCCGCCCTCGTCGTCCTCGTCGTCCTCGTCCGGGTTCTCGAGGACGTCGTCGTCCGTGTCAGGATTCTCGAGGATGTCGTCGTCCTCGTCGAGATCCTCCTCCTCCTCCGCGTCCTCTCCCTCTTCCTCGATGGCCGCCTCGGTCGCGGCGAGTTGCTCCTCGAGCGCCGCTACGGCGCGCTGAGGAAAGACCCACCTTCCTGAGGATTCGTAGCATTCGACGACGTTGTCTCGCGCCATCGCGCGGATGGTTGCGGCTGAAATGCCTGTTCTTTCCGTGACTTCTGCGACGGTCAAGTATTCCACGGTAGTAGCTCCTTTGCCAATGTGACAATTGTAATGTCATTCTGTCCCATGTCAATGGAGCAATGCCACATTGGCAATATGGCCAGATCGTTGAGACTTTTTGTGCTTTTCGACAAGGCGCTCAGGAAGGTGCTCAAACGCTGGTCCGGCCAGGCCCCCCTGCGAACCCAGATCGAGTGGAGAGCGCCATAGGGCAAGAGGGTGATGTTGAATGTCTCCACCACGTTGGTGTTGGAGATTGAGGCCGAGGGACCGGAGTCCTTCATTGTGTCCTTCCGCGCTCGTGCTCGACACCGAAGATGTTCGCGCCCAACCAGGCGAGCTCCCGGCCCGCGAGGTGCGGGAGCGGAAGCTGCATGATGCCCTGCCCGTGAGCGGCTGAACCCCCTGGCCGCACCACCCCGACCCAGTAGCCAGGGAACCCGAGGCCAGGGCCGCCCGGTGCATGGGCACGGCCGCACAGATCTCTGCCAGCCTCGGTGCCCCCCTTTGAACTCCGGCGGGGGCAACGCCACTCTCAGAGGCTCTCAGACCGCCACAGCCCACCTCGTTGCGCGATGGCCAAGCGCCGTCGCATGCGACGCCATCGCATCGGCCCGACGGTTCCACCGGGTCCTGGGCAATCCTGATGGCTTGACCGGGTTGGCCTCGTTGGCACACCCGCTGCACCTGCTGGTGACAGACCTGTTGCTGTAACGGGCGGTAATCAAGAGGTGAACCTGGTAGGATACCGCCGAGGTTCAGGACGGACGGACGGATGGACGGATGGGTGAGGCACAGGCGCACCAGCTGATCGGTCAGGTTCTCCACGACACCTACCGCATCGAGCGGTTGATCGGTGAGGGTGGGATGGGGGCGGTGTACGAGGCCGCGCACCTGCGGCTGGTGCGGAGGTTCGCGATCAAGGTGCTCTTCCCTGCCGTGGCCGCGCACCCCGAGGCGCTGACGCGGTTCCGTCGGGAGGCCGAGATCACCAGCGCCCTGGGTCATCCCCACATCGTGGATGTCACGGACTTCTACAACATGCCCGACGGGACCCCGTACCTGGTGATGGAGCTGCTGGACGGGGAAGATCTGGCCGGCCGGCTCCAGCGTGGGCCTCGACTGGAGCTTCGCGAGGTGGCCTCAATGTTGAGGCAGGCGGCGTCGGGGCTGCAGGCCGCCCACCAGCAGGGGATAGTGCACCGAGATCTGAAGCCATCGAACATCTTTCTCTGCCGGCGGGGCGAGCGGGACAACTTCGTCAAGATCGTGGACTTCGGCATCTCGAAGGTGCTCAGCTCGCAGAGCGCGATGACCAAGACCCACGCGATGATGGGGACGCCGTTCTACATGGCCCCGGAGCAGGCCGAGCAGCGGGCTGCGGAGGTGGACGTACGGACGGACGTGTACGCCATGGGCACCATCCTGTACGAGATGCTCGCCGGCCGGCCACCCTTTCTCGCAGATTCGATCCCGTCGTTGCTGTACCTGATCGTGCACAAGGACCCGCCTTCCATCCGGTCCGTGCGGGCGGATGTTCCAGAGGCGGTGGAGCACGTTATCCAGAAGGCGATGCGGAAGCTGCCCGGGGAGCGGTACGGGTCGATTGGGGAGGTCTGGCGAGACTTCGCCAGCGCCCTGGACATGAGGGATTTCGACGAGCCGACCGAGGACCGGCAGACACGCTGGACCAGGCCGGAGGTACCTGTCGTTGGGGGTGCGGTGGGCAGGGCCGAGGCAAGCGAGCTGGCAGCCACGGCTGGGGCGGGCCTGGAGGCGGTACCCACGGAGCAGTGGAAGCTGGAAGAGCCGGAGGAGCCGGAGGAGGATCTCCTCACAGAGGAGTGGACAGCACGAGAGCGAGGAGAGGCGGTCTCTGGACCGAGCCAGGCCGCGCTTCCTGCCACGGACCGGCCGTCCGACATCCCATCGACGATAGGGGCTCCTGTCCCGCTGGTCCGCCGGAAGGCCCGGGCAGCCCGGGCAGATCCTCCAGATGCTCCAGGTGCCGCAGATCCCGCGAGGGTGTCACCGGGTCCAGTGGCTGGTATGAGCACCCTGTCGTCCAGCGTTGGAGAGGTTCGCCAGCCTCCACGTCCTCGGCTTGGTGCAAGGAGGGTCGTCGTGATCGCGGCCCTTCCGGTGGCAGTGGTAGCAGGTGCGGTCATGCTGGGTCTGTACTATCGAGGCAATCAGCAGGAGAGTGAGCAAGCGGGTTCTGCGGGGACCCGCCTCCAGGCGGCGGCCTCCTCCGCCCCGGACTGGCAGACCGTCGGGAAAACGGCTCGAACAAGCCCCATGCAGAAGTTGCCCGCGCCAAAGGTGCCGTCACCGTCACCATCCTCTTCGCAGCATGCCCGACTCGGGACGCCTTCCCGTCACCCTGTGCCCGATGGTGGGGGCGCCCGAAGAGCATCCAGCGTCGCTCGGCCTGGAGTGAGGAAGCCGAAGCCGCCCCCGAAGCCGCCGAATACGACGCCTGTTGCCAAGCGGAGTTCCAGGAAGCCGGGCGCCGGCTGGAAGGACCCCTTCTCAGCAGCCCACGTGAAGGAACCCAGGGTCACCGCCGGAATGATCTACGTCTTGACCATGAGCGAGGGAGATCAGCTCTGGGCGAATGTCTACCTCGATGGCAAGAGTAGGGGCCAGACGCCGTTCCTGGTCAAGGAGGTCAAGCCCGGGCCGCACATCGTGGAGGTGCGGCGTGAGGGCTACCAGACCCAATCCAAGACCGTGAACCTCAAGCCGGGCCAGAAGCTGGATGTTCTTTTCGTGCTCCAGAGGTGAGTCATCATGAAGCGATTGCGATTCAGTGGTGTTGCGAGCGGATGGTCGAGCCCCGTACTGGGCTGTGCGATGTTGCTCATGCTTGCAGGCCCTGCCCGGGCGGACCGGGCCGAGGAGCTGCAGCAGGAGGGGGTGTTCCGCTTCAACACGGGAAAGCACCAGAAGTCCCTGGCCTTGCTGAGCCAGGCTGTGAGAGCGACCCGGGACCCGAAGCTTCTGGCGCGGATCTACCTCTACATCGGGCTGAACCACGCAGTGCTCGGCAAGGAGGCCCAGGCCAAGAAGGCGTTTGGCGTGGCGCTGGGCCACAACACGGAGCTGCGCCTGGACCCGAACCGCTTCAAGCCGGCCCTGGTGAAGCTGCTCGACTCGGTGCGGAGCACGCTTCAGGGCGAGCTTGTCGTGGAGGCCAGCCGACCTGATGCCGTGGTCCTTGTGGATGGGAAGGAGGTGGGCAAGGTGCCGTGGAAGGGGCAGATCTCCATCGGTCCGCACCACGTCGCGGTACGCACGGTGGACGATACGTATGGGTTTCTCGGGAAGGTGGTGATCGCTACGAAGCAGACGACGCGCATCATGGCGCAGCTCACGCCGCTCAGGCCGCCCACCGCTGCCTCGATGCCGGCCAACGTGCCGATGCGCCCGGCGCCGAAGGAGCCGGGATGGGTTGGTCGACCAGGGATGAAGGCGCCCATCGTGGCGGTGTTTGGCCTCCAGGACCAGACTGGCAAGCTCACCTCGCGGGCTCTGCAGCAGCTGACCGACTACTTGACGGGCAAGATGGCCGAGGGTGGCTTCTTTCAGCTGATTCCAGGCAGCCGGGTGAAGCAGCGGCTGGTCGAGCAGAGGAAGGAGAGCTACAGGGTCTGCTATGACCAGCAGTGTCAGATCGATATCGGGCGAGAGCTGGCGGCGCAGAAGACCCTGTCCACGCAGGTACTGGAGGTGGGTAGCCGGTGCGCGGTCATCTCCACCATGTACGACCTGAAGAGGGCGACGACCGAGATGTCCGCGTCCGAGCGGTGCGGCTGCGGGCAGGATGAGATGGTGTCTGCCCTGGAGCAGGTGGCATCGGCGCTCAAGGGGCAGCTGGCGCTGCAGGTGCCGGCGTCTGGGGGATCGTTGAAGATGAATGTGACCGTCAAGGAGGCCGCGATCCTCGCCGTGCGGAGCAAGCCCTACGGAGCGAAGTTCTGGATCGACGGCCGCGAGGTGGGGGAGACGCCGGCGGAGGTGCCGGTGCCGCCGGGCACTCATCGGGTGAAGGTGGCGATCAAGGGACAGAAGGCGGTGGAGCGGGAGGTGCGAGCCGAGAAAGGCAAGGTGGCGGTCGTTTCCGTCAGCCTCGGACCCGAGGTTGTCCCGGCAGGCCAGGCAGGCCGGCCAGGCCAGGATGTCGACGAGGAAGAGAAAGAGGAGAAGGCGGCCGCTCCTCGCCGGAGGGTGTGGACCTGGGTCGCCGCAGGAAGTGCGGCTGCGGCAGCCATAGTCGCCATCGGCCTCTGGGCATCGGCGCGGTCAGAGTACAACGAGTACCAGGACAAGGACACGACTCGGGCGCGAGGCGCCAATCTGAAGGGCTCGATAGAGTCCAAGGCTCGGGGAGCCAATGCGATGTACGGTATTGCGGGCGCTTTGGCCGTGACCTCGGTGGCGCTCTACTTCCTGGAAGGGCGTCAAGCGCGTCAAGCGAGCAGGGAGAGCAAGGCTGACAGGAAGCAATCACGAAGGAGCACTCTGGTGGCTCCGATGGTGGGCCGGGTATCCGGTGTGCTGCTGACCACGCGCTTCTGACGCGGAGGGTGGCGAATGTCAAGCTGCGGAGAACATGAGATGCCACGACGACGTTTGCCGATCTTCGTGGTCGTTCTGGTGCTATATGCCCCGGCTCCCGGCTGCTCCTTTGACCTGAGTCGAGAGGACTGGCCGGATGTCGGGTTTGATGGCGGAAAGGACGCCCCTTTGCCAGACGCCCCTTTGCCGGACGCCCCTTTGCCGGACGCCCCTTTGCCGGACGCCCCTTTGCCGGACGCCCCTTTGCCGGACGCCCCTTTGCCGG
>Ga0180009_10003796_pt1 | contig 16984 bp, 20 predicted proteins | sample OS_PC_MetaG_FD_123537 | JGI IMG/M metagenome (GOLD analysis project Ga0180009, IMG submission 123537) | Groundwater microbial communities from the Aspo Hard Rock Laboratory (HRL) deep subsurface site, Sweden - OS_PC_MetaG | ecosystem: Environmental > Aquatic > Deep subsurface > Groundwater...
CCACCGAAGCTGTCCAGCACTACATTACTTCTTCTCAACCGTGGGTTTCTTAGTTTTAACATTTTATTTGTTGATACCTCGCGCTTTAGCGCGGGGTTATTCATTTTACTCAAAAAATTCTATTCCTAGCTCTTCTTCTATTTCTCTGTGTTTTATACTCTCTATAGTTTCTCCGTGTCCAAGAATTTGAGAACTCTTAACACCTGTTACGATTAGTAAAACTCTTATAGATTTTTCCATGTCTTCAGAGATTTGTGCTCCCCAAATCATTTTTGCATCAGGACTTAATTTATTTCCAACTGTTTCTATAATTGCCTTGCATTCATCTAGACTCATGTTCGGACCCCCAATAATATTTACAAGAGCTCCTGACGCATTAGAGATATCTACATCAAGAAGAGGATTTTCAATTGCTTTTTCTACAGCTTCAATTGCTCTATTAGCACTATCTGATTCTCCCATTCCAATTAGTGAAACTCCTCCGTTTACCATTACTGCTCTAATATCTGCAAAATCCAAATTAACTAAACCTGATGTTGTCACAAGCTCTGTTGTTCCTTTAACAGCATTTGTTAAAATTTCATCAGCAATTTTAAAAGCAGTATGTAAAGGTAATTCTGGGGCTAATTCTAGAAGCTTATCATTTGGAATAACAATTAAAGTATCTACAACAGACTCCATCTTTTCTAACCCATTCATAGCATTTTCTATTCTTTTTCTTCCTTCAATTGTAAAAGGCAAAGTTACTACTCCAATAGTCAATGCACCTTGTTTTTTTGCTAAAGCTGCAATCACTGGAGCGGCACCAGTACCAGTTCCTCCTCCTAACCCACATGTAATAAAGACCATATCACTTCCTGCTATTTTTTTCTTTATTTCAGATCCAGATTCTTTTGCAGCTTCTTCTCCTACTTTTGGGTTGCTTCCCGCCCCTAATCCTTGTGTTAACTCTTTTCCTATAAGAATTTTTTGATCTGCATTAGCGTATAATAAATCTTGAGCATCAGTATTTATTGCAATTAGCTCTCCTCCTCGAATCCCAATTTCCCTCATTCTGCTTAAAGAATTATTTCCTCCCCCTCCAACACCAATTACCTTAATTTTAGCAGATTGTTTCTTTAAAAGTTCTGCTAATTCTCTATCAATCTCTCTAATATCAGGAGATAATTCTGAAGGCACAAAATTCTCAGATAAATAATCTTCCTCCATAGAACAAATTAACTAACTACTGTTTATAAAAATTATTGTGATTTTGGAGTTTGATAGAAGAAATGAGGGGATTGTTTTAATTAATCTCTTTTTCTGTTTCTTCCTTACTTTTTTCAATCTCTTTTACTTCTAATTCCAAGTTAAAAATTTCCTGGTACTTATCTTTAAATAATTCAACGAATTTTGCCATCTCTTTTTCAACTTCCATAACAATTTTCTTTTCTTCTAATTTAAAGTTAAAATCTTTCTTAAATAAAAATTCAGTCAAAGCCTTTATTTTTTTATTAACTTCTTCTATTTTTCTTAAAACATTTAGATTATAAATGACCTCTTTTCCTGCGAGAGGGTTATTAAAATCAACTATCACCCTCCCTCCAGAAACAGTTAATACTTTTGCGATTCTTCCATCAAAATTAAACATTGCTCCTGGAAAAGGGTTTATTTTTTGTTCATTAAACACTTTAGTAGGCATTATCTGAACGAGGCGAGATTCTCTTTTTCCAAAAGCATTTTCTGGAGAAAGTTCTATGTTATATTTTCCTATTTCTTTTCCAATTAAAAAATCATCAACCCCTTTAATAAACATGCCCTCTCCCAGACAAAAAACAAATGGCTTTGGCGTTACATTTAAATTAGTTTTTTCTAAATCTTCTTTGATATTAGAATCAAAAATCTCTCCATTTTTTATTTTTCCGGTAAATTCTATTTCTATAAAATCTTTTTTCTTTAAGGCCATTTTAGATAAAGGATTAAAAACGTTTATAAATCTATTTTTTTTTGTTAGGCTATGGTTTTAAAGATAATTAATGCTACTGAAGCGAGAGTTGGTACAAATATTATAATTGATGGTGAACCATATACTGTTAAAAAAATCGATATAAGCAAAACAGGAAAACATGGACATTCAAAATGCCGAATAGAAGCAGTTGGAATGATAAATAATTCTAAAAAAGTTTTTGTAGTTCCAGGCCATGATAAATTTGATGTTCCAATGGTTAATAAGAGAAAGGCCCAGGTTTTATCAATAGGAGACCATGTAAGTGTAATGGATCTAGAAAGTTTTGAAACACTTGAAGTTCCGTGCTCAGAAGAGATTAGATCCGAACTTGAAGAAAATTCTAATGTGGAATACTGGGATATTGAGGGCGAGAAGATTGTGAAGAGAAAGATTTAGAAAGGAAAAAGAAACTTTATAAATACTTATTCTAGTAATTAATTATGGCAAAAATACCTGAAGCACAAAATAGACTTTTTAAGAATGTTTTTGTATGTAAAAAATGTCATGCAAAAATTAGAGCAGATCCTCAAAAAATTTTAAAAGGAAAGGTCAGATGCAGAAAATGCAAAAAAGGGGCGTTTCGAACTCTAAAAAAGAAGTAAAAATTTAAAATGAATTTTATTATTTATGACATTATCTTATTAGTGATATTTTTTATATTTGTTTCAATTTTTCTTTATCTTAGAAGAAAAAATTTGAAAAAAGAGGGTCTTTTATTCTTATATAGAACGAGCCTTGGTATTAAACTCATAAATTATGTCGGAAAAAAGTATAAAAGGACTCTAAAAATTTTAAGTTATATTTCTATTACTCTTGGTTACATACTAATGACCACGATGATTTATTTACTTGGAAAAATCATCTGGATTTATGTAGCATATCCTGCAATTGTAAGAGAGATAAAAGTTCCCCCAATTATGCCCCTAATTCCTTATCTCCCTCAAGTGTTTAAACTGGATTTTCTACCTCCGTTTTATTTTACTTACTGGATAGTAATCTTAGCGATTATAGCAATAACTCATGAATTTGCGCATGGAATTTTTGCAGCCTATAATAAGATTAAAATAAAAACAACTGGTTTTGGATTTTTTCCTTTTTTCTTGCCAGTATTCTTAGCAGCATTTGTTGAGCTTGATGAAAAAAAAATGGAAAAGAAAAGCATTTTTTCTCAGATGGCAATTCTTTCTGCAGGAACATTTGCAAACATTCTCACTGCAATTCTTTTTTTGTTTTTAATGTTCTTATTTTTCTCTCTTATGTTTACTCCTGCAGGGATAATATTTAACACATATACTTATTCTGCTGTAAAAATTTCGGATATTTCAGAGATAAATGGAGTGGAATTAACAAACCCTTCTTACGAAAAATTCATAAGTTTAATCGGAAATCAGAGCTTGAATGAAATAAAAACCAATGATTTTAATTATGTTGGAGTAAAAAGTTTAATTGAAGGTAATTACGAGTATGTAATTTTATATGATGATTCTCCTGCGATTAATCTTGAATTAAAAGGTGCCATAATCGAATTTGGAGGAGTTAAAATTAATAATTGGGAAGACCTAGGAGAAGAAATAATCCAATACTCTCCAGGTGATGAAGTAAGTATAAAAACAAAAGTCAGTGGAGAAATTGAAGAATATAAAGTAATTCTTGGGGAAAGTCCAGAAGATAAAAATACTCCAAGGTTAGGAATTGGTTTTGAAAATTATGAAAGATCTGGAATAATTGGAAAAATTTTGAACATTCTTTCTTCTTTCAAAAAATCAAATATTTACTATGAGCCAAAATTTGATGGATTTAGTGAATTCATTTATAATCTTTTATGGTGGATAGCATTGATTAGCATAAGCGTAGCATTGGTTAATATGCTCCCAATGGGAATCTTCGACGGAGGGAGATTCTTTTATTTAACAATCCTGGCACTGACAAAAAATGAGAAAAAGGCGAAGAGGGTTTTTTCATTTTCTACATATATCCTATTATTTCTTTTTTTGATTCTTATGATTTTTTGGGGAGTTTCATTTTTTAAATAAAAATTCTTAGAAAAATCTCTTTTAGAAAAGTATTTAAAATAGAATGAGTTTAATGTTTTAATTAAAAAAGAGGTTTTAATATGGCAAAGAAAAAAGCAAAAGCAACTAAGAAAAAAACAACTAAGAAAAAAAAGAAATAATTTTCCTTAGACAAAATTAGTTGTATTTTATTATTTTTTATTATTGCAAAAGTTTAAATTATTCTTTATTCTTAAATCTCAATGATTCCAGAAAAGAGGAAGAGAGTTTTAAAGAAGCAGCATTATGAGATTGTTGGAAAGCATTCTGCAGTTCAAATTTGTAGATGGACTAAAAAATCATTGAAAAACGAAGGTGTTTGTTACAAAGAAAAATTTTATGGGATTAAGTCCCATTTGTGCTGTCAAATGACCCCGTCGGTAGTTTGGTGCCCAAATAAATGCTTACATTGCTGGAGAGATCTTAAATTAACTCTCGGAAGTGAATTAAAAGGAAAAATTGACTCTCCTAATGAAATAATTAATTGCTGTATTAAAGTTCAAAGAAAGCTTCTTTTAGGATTTAAAAGAGTTCCGCTAAGCAAGAAAAAACAATTAAGTAAGGCGAATATGAAAAAATGGGAAGAAGCTCAAGAGCCAATGCAATTTGCAATCTCTCTATCAGGGGAACCGACCACTTATGAAAAGATAGGGGAATTAATCCAAGAGATTAGAAGAAGAGGAAAAACAAGCTTTCTTGTTACTAATGGTCTTTATCCAGAAAAAGTTAAAGAACTGGGAAAGAAAAATCAACTTCCTACTCAACTTTATGTTTCTGTAAATACTCCTAATAAAAAACTCTATGATAAATTTCACAGGAGTTCTAAAAAAGATGCTTGGGAAAGATTAAACAAGACATTAGAAATAATTTCAAAGCTAAAAGAAAAAACAAGAACTGTGTTTAGAATGAATCTTGTTAAAGATTTGAATATGATTGAACCAGAAAATTATGCTAAAATGATTAAAAAAGCAAATCCTTTATTTATAGAGATAAAAGGATTCATGTCTGTTGGGTCTGCTCGTGAACGGCTTGGCTATGATAAAATGCCTTTACATGAAGAGGTTATAGAATTTGCTAAAACAATTATGAAAGAACTTAAAAAAATTAGGATAAATGTGAGAATTCTCGACGAGCATTATTTTTCTCGTGCAGTTGTTCTTGGAAAGAATAAAGAGGATTTGAAGATAAAAAAGAGTGAAATTTAATTACAAATCAATAACTCCCTCTCTTGTTAGTGCAGCAAATCTAATTCCAACAGGAAGATTAATCAGTGCTGAGATTAAAGCCATGTGTTGTTTTCCATCTCCAGAAGCAATACTTAGAGCAACTTCTGTTCCTTTGATTTTTCCCTTTAGTTTTCCTAAAAATTCTTCTCTTAAATCCTTTATTTTTTTATTTAAATCAATTTGAATAAATTCCGAGGGTTTTTCAGTGGTAAATTGTTTTGCAAAATCATCACCAAGTAAAATAATCTTATCCCACTCTCCGTGGTTAATTAACCCAGCTACTTGCCCCCATGTTCCTTTTCCAGTAGAAAGTAGTGCTATTAGTTCCATTTCAGAAAATGGATGAATGAATTTATAAGGATTATTGTGATATTTAATAAAGTTAAATTTATAAACCTTCATCATCTCAAAAATTCACCGTAAACTACATCATTAGAAAATATTTTCTATGTTTCTAATGCATAGGTAGGAGGTAAAAATGGATTTAGGAAAAGACCTAGAAAAAGCATTAATTGAATTACGAAAAGAAAAACAGAGAAAATTTGACCAATCTGTAGACTTAATTATAAATCTCCAAAAATTTAATCCAAAAAAGACTTCAATAAATCTTGTAATCTCGGTTCCGAATAAAAGTCGTGAGAAAAAAATTGGGGCATTTTTAGAAACAAAAAATAAAAATATCGAAACAATCACTCCTGACGAATTTAAAAGATATTCAGACAAGAAAAAAATGAAAAAACTTGTGAAAAAATTTGACTTTTTTATGGCTCAAGCAAGTCTAATGCCAAAAGTTGCCACTAATTTTGGAAAAGTTTTAGGTCCTTCTGGAAAGATGCCCTCTCCTCAGCTAGGCCTTTTATTCGAAGTTAATGATAAAGCAATAGCAGAGACAAAAGAGAAGATAAATAATAGTATTAAAGTAAGGGTTGTAGAACCAAGTATTAAACTTTCTGTGGGGAAACAAAGTATGGAAAATAAAAAAATAATAGAGAATGCTATTACTATCTACAATGCAATTCTAAAAGAGATGCCAAAAGAAATTGAAAATATAAAAAATATTGAATTAAAACTCACTATGACTAAACCTCAGAAGATAAGGGTAAGATGAAACCAAAAAAAACTCAGAGAAAAATTCCAGTGAAAAAATTAAATTCAGTTGGAGAGTTATCTCAATTAATTAAGAATAAAAGAACAATCTTAATTACTTCTATAAAAAATATTCCTGCCTCTCAATTTCAAGAGATTGCAAAAGGACTGAGAGGGAAAGCAATAGTTAAAGTTCCTAAAAAAAATCTGATTTTTAGAGCACTAGATTCTTCTGGAGAAGAAGCAGTCAAAAAACTCAAAAATAATATTAAAGAAGATGTTGCAATTTTATTCTCTGATCTAGATTGTTTTGACCTTGCAGCAGATTTGTTTAAAAATAAAAGACCTGCAAAAGCAAAAGCAGGACAAGAAGCACCTAAAGATATTGAAGTGCAGGCAGGACCTACTGATTTAATTCCTGGACCAGCCATAAGTGAATTAGGAGCATTAGGAATTGAGATACAAATAGAAAAAGGAAAAATTCATATCAAAACACCAAAAATTATTGTAAAAGAAGGTGTAAAAATTTCTGCTAATGCCGCAGGAATTATGAATAAGCTAGATATAAAACCCTTTTCAATTGGATTTATCCCTCTTTCTGCATTTGATACTAAAGAGAAAAAAATATACATTGACATAAATATTAACCCAGAGGAAGCAATTGAAAAATTAAAAATCGCTTATAGCAAAGCGCTTCCATTTGCAGTAGAAATAGGATATCCTTCTTCAGACACTATTAGTTTTTTAATTGGAAAAGCATACTCTCACGGGAAAGCTATTGAAAAATTTGGAAAGAGGACAAAAAAACAAAAAACAGAAGAAGTAAAAGAGAGTGAAGACAAAGAGAAAGAAGAGAATGCTCAAACAAAAGAAAGTAAATCTGATGTAGAGGATAAATAAATATAAAAAATAACACAATGGAAAACATATACGCAGCACTTTTGTTGCATAAGTTAGGAAAAGACATTAGTGAAAAAGGAATAAAAAGTGTTGTTGCAGCTGCTGGTGTAGAAGTTGATGAATCTAAAATCAAATCTCTTGTTGCCAGTTTAAAAGGTGTTGATATCGCAAAAGAATTAGAAAATGCGAGTTTGGTTGCTGCTGCTCCTGTAGGCGCTTTGCCAGCAGAGGAAAAAAAGCCAGAAGCAAAACCAAAAGAAGAAAAGAAAGAAGCTGCAGCAGAAGGCTTGTCTGCATTATTCGGTTAAATTATTATTTTAGCAGACAAGTCTGAAACTTTTTCTAGATAGCACTAGGGGATAATAATTTTTAAAAGTTAATTTTTCTGAGAAAAGAGATGAGTAGGCAAATTTCTGAAGAAAATGAAATATAAAAGAATTTTTGAAATTAAAGGAAAGTGGGGCTTACATGCAGGGCCTTCTGGAAGAATTGTGAATATTTGCATAGACTATCCCAATGAATTAGAAGATCCTTGCGAGATTGAAGTAACTATAAGAAATCATGGTTCAAAAAAGGGAATAAATGCATTAGATATTTATGATGTTTCTAATATCTTAAGAGCAGAAGGAAGCATGTTAGAAGTGGAAGCAAAACTAATAGATTGCCAAGGAGGGGATTTGGATCTTCTAAAAAGAATGGTTGAAGATATTGGGGAAGTAATAGAGGATGTAGACAAATATACTTTGCGACATTCTTAAAAAAACCACTAAAAATTTATAACCACTCATAATTTTTCTTATTTCATGGCATGGTCTCTTTATCAAGATAATCAATTTCTTAAACCACTTGTCTTTTCAAATGGAAAATCTCAAGAAGATATTGTAGAAGAAGTATTAGAAGCGATTAAAGAAGGGCATAAAGTTATTTTTATCAGAGGAGTTTGTGGGACTGGAAAAAGTGCAATTGCCCTGAATATTGCAAAAAAGCTCGGGAAAACCTCAATTATTGTTCCAGGGAAAAATCTTCAAAACCAGTATAAAAAAGATTATGAAAGAGACAAATATATTTTAAAAAATGGTAAAAAAATTAAGATTAGTGTGATAACTGGAAGGAACAATCATAAATGTAGATTTTTAGAAGAAAATAATAACGCTATTCCTAAATTTAAAAAAGAAGTAAATTCTAATTTATACGATATTTTTGAAGGAATCAAAAAAGGATTTAGAAGCGAAATCAAAAAGGATATTTCTGCAGATAATCGGCATATTCCGTGCAAAATAGAGATAAAAGAGAAAAATTGGAAAGAAATTAAACAATATTTAAAACAAAATGGAAAAGTAGACTTAAATAAAATTAGGAGTATAAAAGATGTAAAAAGAGTCCCGATTGCAATTACTTGCCCATATTGGTGCCCTGTTTTTCCTAAAGAGTATGAATTAAAAAGTATAAAAGAAGAGGACAAAAAAAAGTACCTTGGATTAAATAATAAAGAATTTATTTTTCACCAGCGAAAAAAAGGGTGTGGATTTTATGAGCAGTTTAATTCATTCATTGAAGCAGATGTAATTGTATTTAATTCGCTAAAGTACAAATTAGAATCAGTGTTAGATAGAAAACCTTTTACAGAAGCAGAAATTATTGATGAGTGCGATGAGTTTTTAGATAGTTTTTCTAATTCTAGAACAATTAATCTTGATAGATTGCAAAACTCTTTGATATATGTATTTGGGGAGAATAAAGTTGAAGAAATCTTAGAAGAACTTAATCAGATTATAAAACAAATAAAAAAAGATGATAGAATATTAAACTCTTTAAAAAATAAAGAGATAATCCCTCTAAAAGAGACGAAAATTTATGAATTGCTTAAAATAATTATAAATGCTTCAGAACTGTATGATACAATTGATGATGAAAGTTATCTATTTAATATTGAAGAAACTGCGAGGATATTTGAGAATTTTTTTGATGAAACTTACTTGTTTTTTCATAAAAAAGAAAAAAATCTCATAATAAATCTAGTTACTACCAATCTCGCAAAAAGATTTAAAGAGATAGCAGATAAAAATAAAACAATTATTTTAATGTCTGGTACACTTCACTCCCCTCAAGTTTTAAGGGATGTTTTTGGACTAGATAATTTTAAAGTTATAGAAGCCGAGGCAGAAAATCAGGGAAAGATTTATGTCAAGAGAACAGGACTAGAAAAAGACTGTAAATATTCTAATTTTTTAAATAAAACTGTGAAGAGGGAACATTATCTAAAAGCACTAAACAAATGCGTTGAGATATCTAAAAAACCAACATTAGTGCATATTAATAGTTTTAAAGACCTGCCCTCTGAACAAGAAATTAAAGAACTGGGCTTATCTTTTCTTTTTAGTCAAGAAAAAATAAGAGAAATACAAGAAGAGGATAAAAAAGGCCATATTATTGAAAAATTCAAAAGAGGGGAAAAAGATGTTCTTTTTTCTACAAAATGTGCAAGAGGAATTGATTTTCCAGGAGAAGAATGTAATAGTATAGTTTTTACAAAATATCCTAATCCAGATGTTCGAGATCCTTTTTGGAGGATTTTAAAGAAAACAAAACCACAATATTACTGGGGATTTTATAAAGATAAAGCAAAAAGAGAATTATTGCAAAAAATTTATAGGGGTTTAAGATTTAAAGGAGATTATATTTATTTAATGAGCCCTGATTCAAGAATTCTAGAAGCTTTTGAAACCTAACTTTCTCCTCTCAACCTCATTAATTCTTTTTCATCTTCAATAAGTTTTTTCTTAGCTTCTTTTATTCGCTCTTGTCTTTTTCCTGTTTCTCTTATCTTCTTGATTTCTTCCTGAGCCTCTTCTATTTTTTTCTCTGCATCTCGCAATTCATCTTCTAAAGAAGATCTTTCTACTTTTTTATCTCCTTTTTCCATAAATTTTTTTCTTAGTTTTTTATTATACACCAAAAAGATAAGCGCGCCTCCTAAGAACAAAACACCTACAAGAAGGTATTTTATAGGAATTTCTTTTACTTTAGACGTAACAAAACCAGTCATTGAGGAAAAATTGCTTTTTGTCTGATTAGTTTCTCCAACTATTTCTTCTACAGAAAGATTTGGTTCACTTTCGTTGATTGTGAGATTTGCCTCAGAAGAATTTGTTTCATTTACGGGAACAGGAGTAGGAATTGGCTCAACTCCTGAAGGAAGAATTTCATAATATAAGGGCTCTCCTGCAGGAACATCAAAATATTGAGTAGGCTTAGAAAAAATATTTTCACCATCTTTTTTTACATATATAATAATATTAAAAGTTTCTTCATTTGAAGAAAAAACAAACGAGACATCTCCATATTCGTCTGAATCTTCCTTAAATGATTCAAAAGGGGAAAAAGTACTTGTGGAAGGATTAGAAGTTGTTAATTGCACTTCATGAAATGGAAGAGTTTTTACTGTTATTTCAGTATCTAGTGCAGACACAGTTGTAATTAAGAGAAATGATATTGCAAAACATAAAAAGATTTTTTTCACCATCTTTATTTTGAAGAATATTTTATGGTTTATAAAGATTTATACAGAAAATTTACGTGCTGTACCTGAATCGACGAAGGTTCGCTTCGGAGATTCTTTACGCCGCTGCCCCGAATCGAACGGGGATGCCCCGAAGGGCCCTGGTCTCAAGCCAGGTGCAATACCATTATGCGACAGCGGCATGATTTAAGAACATTCTAGAAGATTTTAAAGATTTCTATAAAACTCAAAAGAATCTTTTCCAAAATGGTTTTTTTACTGGAATAAGCTTATCATTTTTGTCAATTATTTCGTGTTTTATTATTGGTTTTGTTTTAAGAAGTGGCGCTTTTTCTGCCAATTCCTTATTTGCCTTGTCCAGAGCTTCTTCAAGAACATGCTTCATATATCCCTGCCTAATTAAAGCAATTTTAAGAGATTCTGGAGTATAGCCTTTTGATAAATTTTTTTTAAAATAATCTACAAGTTTTGTTTTATAATCATTTTTAGCCATAAATTAAGAATTATTTGGAAGTTTAAAAAGATAATTATGTTACTTTATCTTTATTGGGCGCTTCTCATTATAAAATTTAATTGCCTCATTTATCCTAGATTTAGAGTTAGAATAAATAGTCAAAATCTTCTCTTTTTTCTTTACTTTTTCTCCAACATGAAAATGAAGATAAAGTCCAGAAGATTTATCAACCGGACAACCAGCTACTCTTGCAAGAGAACTTATTTCTTTATTGCTAATCTCCTTAATCTTTCCAGATGAATTGGTTTTGATTATTTTTTTGAATTTTGCCAGTTGTAATTTTTTAAAATTTCCTTTTTGGGCCTTGATTATTTTTTCAAATCTTTCAAGAGCTTTTTTTGAATAAAGAATTTTTCTTGCGAGTGCAAATCCTTCTCCTTTTTTTGCTTTTTTTGCCATTTCTAAAAGTTTTCCTGAAAGGAAAAGCGATTTCTTTTCTAAATCTTTTGGTGCTTCTTTATCCAGATTTAAAACTTTTAGCACATCAATTAATTCTAACATCGGACCAATTCCGTTTCCAATTGGTTGCCTTCCATCTGTTAGAACACATTTTATTTCTTTTTTAAAATACTTTCCAAGATATTTAAATTTCCTCTCTAAATTTAGTGCTTCTTTTCTACTTACTTTTGCTCCTTTTCCATACGGAATATCTATAAGAATATGCTGTGTATTCATCGCAAGTTTTTTAGAAATTATTGACGCTAATAGTTGGGCAGGAGGGTCTATTTTTAAAATCTTTTCAATTTGAATTATCTTTGAATCTGCGGGGACAATACCTAATGATCCCCCCCAAATTAGGCATGCATTTGTTTTTTTTAAAATATTTTTTACTTGATTTGTTGAAAATTCCACATTTGCAATTGTTTCAATCACATCGGCTGTTCCTGCAGCACTTGTGATCGCCCTTGAAGAAGTTTTAGGCAAAATTAATCCTGCTTCAGCACAAATTGAAACAACGATTGGAGTTGTTCTATTTCCCGGGATCCCTCCAATAGAATGCTTATCAAATACAAATTTACTTTTTAATTTGAGCTGATTTCCTGATTTAAGAATTGCTTTTATAAGGTAAATCGTTTCTTTCATAGTTGTTCCTTGCTGATACATTGCAGAAATAAAAAGAGCTATTTCAGACTCAGAAAGGGAATTGTTAACTACATCCTGAATAATTTCATTTATTTCTTTTTCAGAAAGATTTTTGTTATTTAATTTTTTCTTTATTGAAATTAAACTTTTTGGGGCCTGAGCGATCCTCACGTTAACTTTTTGTCCCACTCTTAAACTTAATCTTTTTTTTAATTCGGAAGAAACAGCAATGTCATTTTCTTTAATCAACCCTTCGACTATATCAATAATTGTTGAAATTTCTTTAGAAGGTTTTGAAAGAGTTTTAATAAAAACTCTATCTTTTGCATGAACTCCAATTTTTTCAGCAGTTTTTTTTTCTAGCATTACAACAGGAAGTCCTGCAGACCATTTTAGTAGTTTAATCTTAAGTTCCATTTATCACCTCTATTTAAAATAAATTGAAAAGACTATTTTTATATTTTATCTTGCATCAAGAAGATTGAACAAAAATTCCTGGATATTTTTTATTCCTATAAATCTCTAGGATTATAAGAAGATAGGCTAATATTAACGGACCTAAAATAAAACCAAGAATTCCAAATAAAAATAATCCTCCGATCATCCCTATAAGAATAATTGATGAGTGTACCTTTGTTCTTTTAGATACAATTATAGGCCGAAGTAAATTATCAATAGATGAGGAAATAATTCCAAAGATTAATACTCCTATTGCAGGCGCAGTATTTCCTGCTATAAGAAGATAAATCACAACAGGCAACCAGATAAGTGCAGTCCCTATAATTGGAAAAATTCCTGAAAGAGATGCTAGCAGAGTAAGGATTAAGGCGTTAGGGACTCTAAAGACAAAAAGTCCTACTCCTACAATCAACCCTTGGATAACCCCGATAATAACCTGCCCATAAATAACTGCAATAGTTATTTCGCGTGAAGAAGTAAATAATTTTTGTTCAACATCTTTTGAAAAAGGAAGTAAACTTTTAATATAATCTAAAAGTTTTTCCTGATCACGAAGAACAAAATAAAAAGTGAAGAAGACCACTAAAAATTGTAAGGACAAACTAGGAAAATTGAGTATAAGCTGTGAAAGAGTGTTTACAAGAGAGTTAGTAAGTTTTGTTACAAAAGAATATAAAATAGACCCTACTTCTGCAGAAAATTCTTCTGAAGCAAAAAAAGAAGGAAAAATGATTTTTAGAGGAGTTACAAAATCAATTTGCTGAGATTTCATGTAAATTTTAATAGATTGGTCTATCACTAAGGGTGTTAAAAACCAAAAAGGGAGTACGATTAATAAAATTAAAATAAAACAGATAATAGCTGCAGAGAGATTCTTAGAGTTAGTTAATTTATAAAACCAATTATAAACAGGAGTAAAAATAAATGCCAGAATAAAAGCGATTATTATTGAAATCAAAATAGGTTTAAGAAGGAGAAAAGATAAAACTATCAAAACTATTAAAATAAGCGTAGTCATAATTTTTCTAAAATAAAGATCGTCCATTTTTTACTTCTCTGTTTTTTAAAAGGAATTTAAATTTATAAAGTTTTGCGAGGGGGAGCAAAGATTTATAAGGAAAATTTTATAATTAAATTTATGAATTTTATAAAGAAGATTTTTGATAAAGAGGCGGATGAGACAGTTCATTTACAATTCCAAAAGTTTAGTAGAGGAGAGTTTAGAGACCGAGCACTTGTCAAGGTTAAACAGGCCAAGGGAAAATTTACAATATCAACTAGTGCAGAATTTGCTAATGAATTAGTAAAAATTGCTGCAGAAAAAGTAGGGGGAGAGAAGGTAAAGATAATTGGAGCAGTTGTTTCTACAAATGATTTAACTGGTCAGATTGAATTTAAAGCCAAGAAACAATTTCAGGGAGTTAAAAGATATTTGATTGAAAAAGAATTATCTGGACAGGAAATATTAAATTTATTGGAAAAATTTCCAAAAGCTTTTTTTGCACTTAGTTTTAAAACAGAAAAAGATGAGACAGTGCTAAAGATAAAACCAAAAGCCCCTAAATCAGGGAAGCCAAAATCTAAGGAAAATGAAAGATTAACGCCAACTTTTTGTAAGATGACTACTTTTGATGAAAAAGTTGGGAAAAGTTTTGTTTTTGAGAAAAGTGATTTTAAGGATGCCGAGGCAAATCATACGTTTTTTATAGAAGAAATAATTCCTCCAAAAGGAGAAACTGATTTTGCAAAAATTAGAGAGTTGGCGAAAAGAAAGGGAAAAATAACCAGAGAAGCAATAATTGATGGGGAGAAAATTGTAAGTGAAGTTGAATTTATTGCTTAAATTTTAGGATTTTTTTCTATTAAAAGCCCCTTCTTAGAGAAAAAGATCATCCTTTCTTATTATTTTATCTCTCCTTATTAGAACCTTTATTTTTAGACTGTGTTCTCCTCACCAACACAGTCCAAAAAGTAAAAATTATCTTCTATTCATCTTCAAAAATGCTGAGAAGGTTAATTATCAACTTTTAATGCATTAATATAGAATCTTATTGTTTCTTCTCGGGTTCTAAAAAACCACATACAGTAAAAATCACACCTAAAAAACCGCTAACAAAACTTGCAATTTTATAAATTTGATAATGAAGAACGCATGCTAAAAAATTTGATTGTGAAGTTATATCATCCACCCCCATCCTGCAAGAAGTAGGCTCATAAAACAAAATAACCGAGAAAATTATTAATCCTACTCCAAGAATAAACCATTGATTTCTATTCATAATCTATTAAAGTAGTTCTTTTTTTAAAAATCTTCCGATTAGAAAAGACCAACTAACTTAACAAAGTGGGAAGGAATAACTATAATCGTACTTTCTTTAATATATCTCCTATAAAGTGCATATCTGTTGAACGGCATCTAATTACCTTTAAAGAGATAATAATAAGTTCAATTAATATAAAAATAATTAATAATTTTTGAAAAATACTTTTTGCTAAATCTCCAATAATAATGAATAATGCAATGATTGAACCTGTAAATAATCCTATTGCTATTTCTTCCCTTGGTTTAGTTTCCATCTTACATACTTTAAAACAAAGTAAGTTAAAAAAATTATCATTATAGATTATATAATTCTATTCGGACAAAAAGAAATCTATTCGGACATATTGAAACTTTTCGGACTGTGTTCTCCTCACCGAACACTTTAAATACCCAAATTTTCTTCATATCTCATCCAGGGTAGAAATAAAATGATAATTTCCGCTACATTAAGAAATTTAAGAAATGCCTACAAGAAAATCACCACGAAAAGGAAGTTTGCAGTTTTGGCCGAGAAAAAGAGCTGCTAAGTTTTTACCTAGAGTAAACTGGAATGCAATTGATTCTGGAAAAAGCCTCAAAGGATTTATTTGTTATAAAGTTGGAATGAAATCTGCAAATGTGACAGATAATACTCTTAATTCTATGACCAAGGGAAAAAGAATCTCAATTCCCATTACAATTTTAGAATGCCCTCCAATGAAGATTCTATCTACAAGATTTTATAAGGATAAAAAAGTAATGGAAGAGATTTTATCAGAAAAGTTGGATAAAGAATTAAAAAGAAAGATTAAACTCCCTAAAGAAACAAAGAAAAAAATTGAAGATGTAAAAGGATTTGAAGATGTAAGAGTAATCTGCTACTCCCTAGCTAAAAAAACAGGGATGAAAAAGACTCCGGATCTTATTGAGATCGGGCTTATGGGAAATTTAGAAGAAAAAATAAAATTTGTTAAAGAAAATTTAGGGAAAGAAATTTCTGTTTTAGATATATTTGAAAAAGGGCAACTTATTGATGTAAGAGGACTAACAAAAGGGCAAGGTCTTTCAGGACCTGTGAAAAGATTTGGGATTAAGCTTAAACAAAGCAAATCAGAAAAAGGAAGAAGACGGCCTGGAAGCTTAGGACCGTGGCACCCTGCAAGAGTTACTTTTAGAGCACCAATGGCAGGACAACTTGGAATGTTCACTAGGGTGATTTATAATAATAAAATAATTGACATGGGAAAATCTTCTGAAAAAGATTTTAAAAATCTAAAAAAATACGGGAATATAAAAACAGATTATCTTATTGTCCACGGTTCAATCCAAGGGCCTTCAAAAAGACAGCTAATTCTCACTGCTCCTCTTAGAGAAAGCAAACAAACTAAAAAAAAGAATTTTGAATTAATTGAAATTATTTAAAATGAAAGCAAACATATTAGACATAAACGGTAAAAAAATAAAAGAAATAGAATTACCTAAATGTTTTTCTCAAGAAGTTAGAAAAGATATTATTGCAAAAGTTTTAGAAGTCAAAAAGAACAAACAACCTTACTCTCCATCGCCTGTTGCAGGGAAACAACATTCTGCAAGCGGAATAATTATCCATAGAAGAAAGGTGTGGAAAAGTGGATATGGGAGAGGAAAATCAAGAATTCCACGAAAAATTATGTCGAGAAGAGGTTCTCAATTTAACTGGGTGGGGGCAGAAGTTCCAAATACAAGAGGCGGTAAAAGAGCACACCCTCCAAAAACAGCTTCAATGATTAATACTAAAAAGATAAATAAAAAAGAATTAAGAATCGCATTATTCTCTGCCTTAAGCGCAACAGCATTAAAAGAATTTGTTTTAAAAA
>Ga0180009_10003797_pt1 | contig 16982 bp, 19 predicted proteins | sample OS_PC_MetaG_FD_123537 | JGI IMG/M metagenome (GOLD analysis project Ga0180009, IMG submission 123537) | Groundwater microbial communities from the Aspo Hard Rock Laboratory (HRL) deep subsurface site, Sweden - OS_PC_MetaG | ecosystem: Environmental > Aquatic > Deep subsurface > Groundwater...
ATTCAGAGAAATGTTTTTGCATTTCTCGAACCAGCAACTTTGTTGCTGTGTTCCAAAAATTCGACTTTTAAGATAGTCGAGCGTAATACCCTGACCTTTAGGTCGGGGATAGCCGACTATCGTTGAATTTTTGTTATTTTAAATCTTTTTTTTTAGAAATAATCTCAAATACAATCTTTTTATTAAGCTGTCTGTTTTTAAATTTTATTAGGCTGCATAATATTGGTTGTTGATTATATGTTTAAAAACCAAAATATATTTAAATAAAGTTCGCGAGGATTCTTGTATGATGGCTGCTGATAAAAACGTTGGGGAAATGAATATGCTTGAAGGTGAACTGTGTCCTTTTTGTCATAACAAGACTCTAACACTGATGGAGTCGGAAAGAGATGTTCCTTATTTTGGGAATGTTTACCTCTTCTCAATGGATTGCGATAGTTGTCACTATCATAAGGCTGATGTTGAAACTGATCAGGATAATGGACCTGTCAAGTACACTTTCGAGATTAGTTCTGAGGCTGATATGAAGGTGCGCGTTGTAAAATCCAGTACAGCCACTGTAAAGATTCCCCACATTGGAAGTATCGAGCCTGGTGAGGCTTCAAATGGCTACGTGACTAATATTGAAGGAATTCTTAATCGTATGAAGAAACAAGTTGAGGTTTTAAGAGATGAATCTGAGGACAAGGAAGATGTCAAGAAGGCAAAGAACATTCTTAAGAAGCTGACGAGAGTTATGTGGGGTCAAGAAAAACTCGAGATAACAATAGATGATCCTAAAGGTAATTCTGCAATTATTTCTGAGAAGGCTGTTAAGGGAAAATAAATTTTTTGTTGTTAGAAATCAAAGGTTTTTTGATGCTATGGTTGCTAGTTCGCTTCTTTGGCCTATCTCCATAAACATAGTCGCAGTTATTCTCTCATCTTTCATCTTTTCTGATGCGTAACAAAGCCCGTTTGTGACTTCTGTTAATCCTTTCTTGTCTATCTGCTGTGGGTCTCCAGTCATTATTATCTTTGTTCCTTCACCTGCTCTTGTTATGATTGTTTTTGCTTCAAGTGGGTCTAGGTTTTGTGCCTCGTCTACTATTAGTATCATGTTTTCTAGGCTTCGACCTCTTATGTGTGCCAGTGGTTGTATCTGTAAGATGTCGTTGTCTATTAAGTAGTCTTTTAGTTCGCTTGGACTCATTGATTCAAGTTCTCTTCTTCCTGATGGTGACTTGTTAATCTTTCTTATCAGATGTTCGCTCATCGATCTTGTTATATTGTCAAATATTGGTTGTATCCATGGAGCCATCTTTTTTATAGTATCACCGGGCAGATATCCAATATCTTTTCCCATTGGTATATTTGGCCTTGCAATTAGGACTGTTTCGTATAGGTCTTCTCCTTTCTTTGATCCGTGAGTGTTTAGTTGGTGTAGCCCTGCTGCTATGCTTAGGAGTGTTTTTCCAGTTCCTGCTGGTCCTATCAGGCTTACAAGTTTTATGTCTGGTCTTAAGAGTGCGTCTAGCGCCATGCTTTGTTCGTAATCCCTTGATTTTATTCCTAGGATTCCTGAGTCGTTTCCGGCTCGAAGTGGTACTTTTATTATTCCACCCTTTTCTAGTCCGCTTATATCTTTGTGATATTTTCCTATCATGAATTCTCGTGTGTTTGGAACTTCGAATCTAAATGATGGTAATTTGTATTCTCCTCTGCTTTTGAGGATGAAGTACTCGTTTGGTCTTGGCAGGTTTTCTAGTTCTAGCTCTTCTATTGGAAGGGCATGTTTTCCGTCTATTAGAAAATCTATTATTTCTTCTTTGACAACTAGCTCTCGCCAGCCTTTGTATAAGTCGTCATATTTTTTCACTGATTTTACAGCTTCCCAGTCTGAAACGCTTAATCCTACGGAGCTGCCTTTTAAGTAGAGGTTTGTGTCGTTTGTCACTAGTTCCACGTATCCGTCTCCATTGTTTTTGAGTGTGTCTGCGATTGATAGTATTATGTTGTCATTATTTTTGCTGTCGTGCTGAGACTTTAACTTTCGTTCAAGGGATCCGTCGTAGTTGTACTCAACTCTTATAAAGTAGTTTTTGCTAATTTCAATTGACTCTGAGATGCTTTTTTTACTTTCTGAGATGATCTTTTTGAGTTCATATGAGAATTTTCTTGAGTTTTCTCCTCTGGATGTGTAGTCTTCATCTTTAAACTTATCCATCTCCTCTAGAACGATGTATGGTATTATGAGGTGGTTTTCTACTCCTTCTTTTTTTGGTGCGAATGAGTGAATGGCTTCTTTTGCGTCAAGAAGGAATATGTTTGTGTCTGCTACAAAGTACTGTTTCTTCATTTTTCATATCTCTTTTAAAGTAAATTCTGTAATTCTGATTGTATACACTTGTACTCTAGGAATTGTTTATAATTAGTGTCTTTTGCAAGTGGATTTTTTCTTAAATAGTTTTTTGATCCTTGATGGACTGCTTTTCCTATGTCATCAAATGATTCTTCTCCTCTTTCTTCTAATATTAGGTTTATAGTTCCAAGGAGGCTGTCGTTGTTTAACTGATCTTTTGGTTTGTAAGACTGGATTTGGTCTTTATTTCCTTCGAATGTAATCATTAAAAGGTATGATTTGACTTGTCTCATTATATCTCTTTGAATATATCTTTTTTTTATAGGGTCTATATCGTTTCGAAACGCTAGCAAATCTCTGTGCTTGATATTTAGCCCTTGGGAGAATATGTTTCCTATGTCTTCGTAGGAGTATTTATTGTCAAGAAGCTTGTTTATTAAGTAGTTTATGTTTGTGGCCTTTCGCACCATTTGTATTTTTACCCCTTCTATTTTTGTTTTACTTTGTAGTATTTAAAAGTTTCTATTGTAGAATAGTTACATGTTTACATTTCCAAAGGAGCGTCAATTCCAAGAAGACCAAGACCATTCTTTAAAACCTGCTTTATCGCAAGTATCAAAGCAATCCTCGTCCCACGAAGGTTGCCTTCAGCCTTTAGTATAGGGCTTTTATGGTAGAACTCATTGAAAGTCTGCGATAACTCAAGAATGTGGCGTGCGACCAAAGAAGGCTTATAGTTATTTGCAGCCTGAGAAACAACCACTGGGTATTCAGCAAGCTTTGTTATAATATTCTTTTCCTCATCAGTCTTTAGCAAAGAGTAGTCAACCTCTGTTAGCAATCCTTTGCTCTTTTTTAATATGGAATTTATTCTTGCATGAGCGTACTGGATGTAAGGACCGGTCTCGCCTTCAAAAGATATGGATTCTTTTGGGTCAAAGACAAAATCCTTTGATGGATCATATTTAAGGATGAAAAATATGAGTGCTCCAAATCCTATATCTTTACATCTTTTCAAAAGCTCTTTTTCTGAAAGCTTATGTCTATCTTCAATCTCTTTCTTGGCCATTTGAGTCATCTGCTCTATTAGGTTATCAGTGTCAACTACTGTTCCTTCCCGGGATTTCATCTTGCCTTCGGGAAGATAGACCATTCCATAGTTTAGATGGTATAATCCTGAAGATTTCTTAAATCCAAGAATTTTTAATATTGCAAAAAGCTGTGAGAAATGCAGGTTTTGTTCTGAAGCAACGACATATATAAGTGTGTCAGGGTCAAACTCGTTGTATCTTAAGTAAGCCAGGTTTATGTCCTGAGTTATATAGACAGATGTCCCGTCACTCCTCAAGACGACTTTCTCACCAAGCTCTTTTAGATCTGCTATAATATTGTCATTATCATCTTTTTTGAATATCCCATTCTTGAGTGCTTGAGTAACTATCTTTTTTCCGCCATCATAATGATCACTCTCATTGTATTCCTTGACAAATCTTATGCCAAAGTTTTTGTATGTTTCCTTAAAGCCATCAAGAGCCCACTTGTTCATCTTCTTCCATATTGCTCTTGTTTCCTTGTCGCCCGCTTCCCATTTTTTTAGCATCTCGTGTGCTTCTTCTTCAAGCTTAGGGTTTTCTTTCTCTTTCTTTGTGTACAACACGTAGAAATCGCCTACGAAGTGGTCTGATTTCTTATTAGGCTCCCTGTTTTTCCCCCATTTCTTATAGGCAAGCATTGATTTGCAGATGTGAATTCCCCGGTCATTGTTTATATTTACCGGCAGCACTTTGTAACCTGAAGCTTCAAGGATGTTCTGCACGCTTTTTCCAATTAACATGTTTCGAAGATGCCCAAGATGAAGTGGCTTGTTCGTGTTTGGGCCAGGATACTCAATCATTATCTTTTCTTTCTTCTTTGCTGCTTTTCCATAATCATCTTTTTCTTTGAGAATATTTTCAATAATATCCTTATTAAACAAGTCCCTGTTTATGAAAAAGTTCAGGTACGGACCCTTTATCTCTATCTTCTTGATGTTTTTTGTAGGCAAAATCTTTTTGAGCAGTTCCTCTGCTATCATGTTTGGCGCTTTCTTTAGCTTTTTTGAAAGGATAAAGCAGGGAAACGCAAAGTCTCCAAAGTCAAGAGACGGTGGCACCTCAATTACTTTATCTATCTCTTGTGGCTTTAAACCAGTTTCTTTCTCTAGCATTTTTACAACTTCTTTTCTGTAATTCACTTCAGCTTCACCTTCTTTAACGGCCACATCCAGTGCCTGTGTTTAAACATGTATTCTTTTTGAACAAACTTCTTAAGAAGTATAGGAATAAACCCTTTTTTTAAAGATTTCTTTTTAATCATCACTCCGTGCATCCTACCGATTGATATCAGGTAAGGGTGGTCTCCTGGTATGAACACCTTTTTTTCAACGCTTTTTATCTCTGCATAGATATTGTAAGCTACTAATTCTCCTTGATGCATCGCGCTTTGAGCAGTTGCAGGTTGGGGATTTTTATAGTTGTACGAGCAGTCACCAACAGCGTATATGTGTGGTTGAGTGGTTTGTAGGAATTCATTAACCATTATTAACCCCTTGTCATTTATGCCTAAGCCTGCTTTGTAGTTTAAAGGGTTTGATTTGACGCCTCCACACCAGATGATTATGCTTGCATATATTTCTTCTCCATTCTTTAAGCAAACCATTCCTTTCTTTCCACTTACAATAGTTGAGTTAGTTCTTATATCAACACCTTTCTTCTTAAGCACTAATTCTGAATACTTCACAACTTCTTTGCTAAAACCATTCATTATCTTTGGTCCTGATTGCAAAATAGTTATTTTAGCCTTGCCCTTAACCTTATCAGCTATTTCAGCTGCAAGCTCAACACCAGTAAGTCCACCACCGCAGATAACTATGTTTGGTGGATTATTGTAGTGCTTTGCTTTTTTAATCTCCTCTTTGATATTTACTCTAATATTTTCAGCGTCTAAAACTCTTTTGAGCTTAAAATAATGCTCTTCAAGGTCTGTCATATCATGATAGTTAACCATTCCACCAGTTGAGAGCACTAAATAATCAAAGTTTATCTTCCTCATCTTTGTGATGACTGAATTCTCTAATGGCTTAACCTCTACTGCTTCTTCTTGGTAGAATTTTATATTATTCTTCCTAAATATCTTCTCAAGATTCATGACTACAGACTTCTTCTTTACAAATCCGCAGGCTAAACTATGCAGTGTTGGTTGATATGTGAACTGCTGCTTTTTATCTATAACAATTATCTCATCTTCAGGCAATAAATCCCTAATATTAAGAGCAGCCTCAAGTCCTCCAAAGCCAGAGCCGACAATAACAACTGTCTTTACCATAGAGTTGTATTTAGACAATATTCTTTAAATAATTTTGTATGAAATTTTAGAAATATTTATTAATGATTGTTTTAATAATAAAAATCATGGATTCATATGATGTAGTGATTGTAGGCGCCGGACCTGCAGATTTAAACTGTGCAAGGGTTCTAGCAGAAGCAAAGAAAAAAGTTCTGGTTTTAGAAAAAAATGAGGTTGTCGGACCAAAGGTGTGTGCGGGTGGACTGCTTGGCCACGATCTTGAGTATCTTAAACTACCTGATGAGTTGCTAGATAGTAAATTTAACAAGGAAATTGTTCATTCTCCTTTTGACACTGATATTATTAAACTTAATTATGACTTTATTTACACGGTTGATAGAAAAAATCTTGGTCAATGGCTACTAAAAAGAGCACAGACAGCTGGAGCTGAGGTTAGGATAAAATCTAAAGTCACAAAGATAGAGAATGGTTATGTCGTAGTCAATGATTCTGAGAAGATAGGATTCAAGACGCTTGTTGGTGCTGATGGTTCAAACTCTTTTGTTCGGCTTCATCTAGGTTTATCTAAAGAATTACAGTTGATAGGAATCCAGTACATTATTCCAACCAACAAATACAAAGATATAGAGTTTTTCTTTGATTCAAAACTTTTTCATTCTTGGTATGCATGGATATTTCCTCATAAAGGCTATGTATCTATAGGATGTGGTTGTGATCCTAAGAAGTTTTCAAGCAAGAAAATCATGGCTAATTTTAAGAAGTGGTTAGAAATCAACAAGATAGATGTCAGCAAAGGCAGATATGAGTCTTTTCCAATAAACGCAGATTATAAAGGTTATCAATTCAAAAATGTTTTTTTAGTAGGTGACGCTGCAGGTCTTGCATCTATTTGGACTGGCGAAGGAATCTACCAAGCATTAATATCAGGAGAAGAAGTTGCAAAGGTCATCCTTGACAAAAAGTGTGTTCCTGCAAAGCTAAACGACGTAATCAAACATAAGAAACTGCATAATAGAATAGTTAAGATTTTAGAGTTATCAGGTCCGGTTCGAAGAGCTGAGTACGAGCTTATGCTCCTGCTGTTCAAAAGCAAGAAGATGGATGAGAAATTCATTGATTTAATAGCTTAAAAAAAGCTTGTCTGTCTCCAACACTTCATATGCGCGCTGTTATATGCTCGAGCCTACGAAGTGGGCGAGACAAGCGAATATATGAAATGTATGAGCGAAGAGTATGACGCAGGGCAGGCAAAATATTTATATAGAATAGGAATATTCTATTCTATATGGAGACTGAAATATATACTAGAACTGCACTTGTATATGCATATAAGACCAGAGATGCAGGAAAATGGGGAATCGATCCTTCAACAATTAATTTAGCATATCAAGTTGCTGAACCTTTAACTCCACATCAATGTGACTTTGGTAAGGATTTCATAGCACACATGTTACGAGAATTTAAAGATGCTGGTGGAACCATAAAAGTAATTAATAAGACCGATGAATTAATTCTACCATTATCTGAACATAAAGTTCTAGTTCCTGTTCCCAAAAAATTATTACAAGAATGGGAATTAACCGATTTTCTTGATTGAATTGCCTGCCCGAGTAATATTGCATATAACTTTAATTAAGGGAATTATCTCTTTACGCATAAGAATTCTATCTCTTTTGGTAACTCCATTTTTGAATTCGACTTTTCTTGATGCTTCGTAATCAGGAACTGCAACTCTTAATTTAATCACCCTTATTAATAATTTTTTTTGGGGGAATATAAGTATGATGACCCCTCTGGGACTTTCGGTACGTTTTCTTCGGACAGCTTTATGCTGTCCCTCGTTGCCGACGAGCGAAATCGTCGTTTCGAACCCAGGTCCACCGGTATCTTCCACCTTTTTTTAGTGGGCTTGACGAACTTAGTGAGGAAAACCACTTGTTTTGTCCAAGCTTTTACTAAAAGGTTGTCCGAAGCCGGTAGCACTATTTGCCCAACAACCTGTGTGGCTTTATGCCGCACGCTTTTGTCCAAGCTTTTCGCAAAAGGTTGTTGCCAGACTATGCTAAGGGGCCATTTTTTTTGATAGAACCCTCTAGGTTATATATCTTTTTAATTTTTTTCTTTAAGAACTAAAAAATTTATTTCTTCTTCAGTGTTATGTCGATTGTTGATACTCTGACGTCTCTGCCTTCTTTGTTCTTAAAACCTTCTGAGTCTATCTTTATATCTTTGACTTCTATTTGGTCTTTTAAGAACCGATTTATCGATACTTCTGCTACGTCGACTGCTCTGCTGATAAATTTTCCTCTAGCTTTTATTATTACTTCACTAGCGTCTTTGGTTGTGAATTGTATGACTACGCCTGTCACATAGTTCATAAATGGTTTTCCGCCTATAAAGATTGAGTTGTCTTCATTGGCCATGGTCTATCACCCGTTTCTTTTCTTAATCCTAGTAATATATCCTGCTACGGCATTCCTTATTTTCTTTGAGGATATGTCTGTCATGGTTGAGACTTTTTCTTTGTTTTGCTTAAAGTCTTTAGTTAACTCTTCTTCATGGGCGTCCATTAGTTTGTGCGTGACACCCTTCACTAGTTTAGTCTTTATTCTTCCCATTTTCTCCTCTCTAAAATTTTAATCTATTTATAAATGTTTATGTTTTTAGAATTTGAAAATCTAAAAAATTAATTTGTGACTATAACATTGTTTGAGTAGATTGTTCTTTCCCTGTTTCCTGACAAGAATTTTACTCTTGTGCTTGGTAAGGATATGTTTCCTATTATTTTGAGTTTTGATCTTATCTCGTAGGTTATTATCCTTTCTTCAAATGCTTCTAAGCTGTCAAGGTTCCATTTTATTATTGTTCCTTTACCTTCGTGTTTAGTCACTTTTTCAGGCTCTATGGTTCCTAGTGTTTTCTTTTTTTCTAGTTCTGCAATTCCTGGTACCCTGTCGATTACTGATATTCTCTCAACGATTTTTCTAGTCCTGTTTTTTACAAATAACCTTATTTTGAGGTGTTCTGCTCCTCCTTCACTTGAGCTTGCAACTACTGCTTCTTTTGAAATCATTAGTGGGCTTCTAAAAACAAAGTATAGTATGACTATGATGATGATTATTATCAGCAAAATAATTGGTGTTCTATAGTTAGTTGTTACTGTTATTGTTTTTAGCTCTTGAGGGTTTAGAGTTATATCCCATTCAAGGCTTGTTATCCCTTCTGGGGTCTTGACGACTTTTGCTTCAATATCTGAGTCTGTGAATAACCGCTCCATCCAGTTCATTGCCAGGTTTACTTTTGTTGTCTTCTGAGCGTTTCCCAGGTTTTCGAGTGTTATGACTTCTTCTTTTTTGAATAGGAAGCTTTTTTCTCTTCTGTCTATTGTCATGGTTGCGTATCCAATGACTTCATAGTTTTGTCTTGAGCTTGCTATTGTGACGTCTTTTACTCTTAGTTGTACATCTAGTGGGTATAAACCTGGTTCTTGCAGGGTGTGTATTGTGAATAAGTATTCAGTTCTTTTCTCTTCTTGTGGACCTAGCGTTGTTATGATTTTGTCTTGGAATAGTTTTCCATCTATGAATATCTCCATCTCTTCAATGTCGAGTGCATTTCTGTTTCTCATGTAGACTTCGACAGGTACTTTTTTTCGTGGGTCAACTTCTTTGTTGATGCTTGCGGCGAATTGAACTGATGGTCTGTATTCTCCAAAGACTGGGTCGTATGGTCTGATGTTTACAACTATTAATTCTGTTCTTATTTCATTTGTTCTCAAGGATTTTATTTTTACTAAGACTGCGTGGGCTCCTAGTGCCATGTTGGCGTTAGGATCAGCTTTGAATAGGAAAGTTTTGTTTTGGCTTGCTGGAACTTCTATTTGTTGTGTTAATAGCACCCATGAGGGGTCTTGTGTTGAGAATGAAAATATGTCATCTATTTTTTCAAAATTGTTTATTGTAACGCTGAATTCTGCAGTTTCGCTTAAGAAGATGTCTTTCTTGACTGCTGTTGTTGTCACGTCAAAGGCTCCAAGCGCCAAACTAGTCATTAGAACAAATATTATTGGTAGTATTATTAATTGCCTCTTCATGTTAATTTTCCCTCGTTGTTTTTTAATAATATCTACTATTTAAACTTTTCCATAGGAATGGCTCTGTAGAAATGTTCTACTTCATAAGATCATTTCTACAAAGCCTATTTATTCGTTAATTTTATATATTATCAAGTTTATATAATTGTTTGTATCTGTTGTCCGGTGGTGATATCATGGAAAAAAAATATTTGCTTGGCTTTTTAGTCGTTTTGTTCTTGCTTGCATCTTGCTCGCAGGGTGTCAAAGATTCTTCTCTTAATGTTTCAGATGATAATGATTCGCTTGCTGACTCTGTGAATAAAAGCGTGGTTAATCAGACTATTGATTCTAATGCGACAGATGTTGTTGTTGTGTACTCATCTGATTTGCTTATTAAAAAGAGAATAGGCTCTTATGAGTTTGATAAGGCTTTTTCTGTTAAGAATGAGAATCTCAACAGCTTTAAGTTTAATGGTTTTCAGGCACAGTATTCTTTTGAAGGAACAAATGCACTTGTTTCTATCTTATTTTTAGCTGGTGATTCCAAAGTTGTTAACTTATACGAGTTTTTGAACAAATCAATCAAGGACGGGGGTGCTGTTTTTTTGGATGCTGAAGACTTTGATTATCTTAGTGATGACTTGTACTTTGACCCTTATAAAAACACTTATTTCTGGCTTTCAAAGGATAAGATTATTATGGTGAAGCATTCAGTTGGTTTTGATATTTTAAATAAGTATCTTGATTCATATCCGCCTTCTGTTGTGAAGGGTAGCTATGAGGATCAGGAAGTGGCTTTGCAGTTTGAAGGGAAGAATGATGAGAAGATGATATTTTTGAACAAGAACCAATACATTATAAAACTGGTTGATTTAGAGATGAGCTCTGGTGAAGTTACTTTTTCTATTAACGGGGAGCGGAGTGCTTTTGAAGAGGGTGATTTATCAGTTTTGGGAGGTTTGCTGGTTAGAGTCTCATCGGTTGATTTTGATGCTAAGAAGGTTAAGATTTTGGTGTTGCGAGAAATCTTTGAGAGTAAGTCTTACGTAATGGATGTTGGTGACTCTGTTGAGTTTAAGATGTCTGGGAAGAATGTTGTTCTTAAGTTGACTGGCGCAAATTCTAACGCTATGAGTGTAATTGTTAATTTAAATGGGAAAGTTTCATCTATAGGTCAAAAGCAGACTAAGTCAATTGGAGATTTTGATGTTAGGATTGATGACTTATTCATAAACACTATTGGTGAGGAGATGGTCAAGGCGAGAATTATAGTCTGGCCAAGCAAATAATTTATTTTTATCACTGTTTAATAGTAAGACTTATAAATTGTTTTTAACTACTTAGTTCTATGACTATAAAACAAGCATTGTTAACAGCAGGCTTAGTCTCCTTAATGCTAACATCAGTCTCATACGTTAACAAAAAAAAGATAGATAGCTACCACTTAAAATCAGGAGTAAACATTACCTGCTTTGAAAAACAAGAATTTTCTTCAAGAGAAGAAAGCTCAATAGACCGACTCATAGAAAGCGGATTCTCAACAATTGCACTCAACCCAATCTATTTCCAAGACAACATTGAAAGTTCAGAGATAGAGCAGCAAAGCTCTTTTGATGAAAAACACTTAGACGACTTGATAACCTACGCCCAGAGCAGGGGACTGGATGTTATGCTAAAACCATTGATAAACACCAAATCAGATGAATCAAGAACACAGATAATGCCGCAAAACATCGATGAATGGTTCCAAAACTACAATAATATATTGGTTAGCCTGGCAAAACTAGGAAGAAAACATGATGTTTACGGCATGACTATTATGTGCGAATTAGACAGCTTACTAATCCACTACCCTAAAAAATTTGAAGAGACCATATCAAAGATAAAAGAAACTGGTTTTAATGGAAAGTTAACAGCAGCAGTTGTTTATCACGACGAAAGTTGCAATGAGAAAATAGAAATTCTAAACCAACTACCAATAGACTTTATCGGCATAGACTTTTATGTATCAATGCTGCAAAGCGACTTGTCAAAAGAAGAAAAATTCTACGAGCAACTATACTACCTTGAAAAAATCCAGTCCATAGCACAAAAACCATTGCTTATCGCAGAAGTAGGCTATAGAAGCGTTGAAAACGGCAACAAAAGACCAATGTATAATTACAGGATAAAAGGCAACAAAGACCAAGAAATCCAGAAAGAAAGCTATGAAAACTTCATAAAAGCATTCACTCACAAGAAGCTAGACAAGAACAAATTAGAAGGGATATTCTTCTGGATAACAGATTCTCAACACTTATACACACATGATATCTTAGAAACACCAGTGCAGTTTGGTATCCCTTGGGAGATAGGATACACACCCTTCAACAAACCAGCAGAAGAGGTTATGAAAAAATACAACAAAGACAGGCTGTGGTTTAAGTATCCGAACAAATTAATACAAAGAACGAATTGATGGGGTTGGGAGGACTTTCGCCAACAACGTTCAAAAACGTTGACAATTAAGTCCAGCGTAAAGCTGGACGTCCGGCCTTGAGCCGGACTTAAGTGTCAACGAATTAATGTCGTTGTTTCGAACCCCCGACCACGTGCGGTCCGGAAATTAATTTCCCCGGGCACGTATCATAGTTGCTCCAAAGCAACCCAAGCAAAAATTCTTGTTTTGCTGTTGGCCAAGCTAGTCTACAACCCCACTTGATAAATTTCTGAAATTAGCTTTGTTTATTTATTTTGTGATAAAAGAATTATTCTTACTTTTTTGCATTGACACTTTTTTTTAGCAATGATGATTTGTAGACTTCTGCCTTGTGGCTCTTAGCCCTTTTTATCTCAATATTTTTTATTCCTCTTCTCTCCAACTCTTCATAAATTGTGTCTTCGCTGATTCTTTGGTCGTACCCAAGACATAATATGTCTGGCTTTTCATCATGTATCACTTTGTAAAAATCCTTTTTGTCACCAAGCATTGCCTTGTCAACATATTCTTTTTGTGCGATAACCTCAAGCCTTTGTTCTTCGCTATGCAGCGGCTTTTCTTTTTTTATTCTTTCATAGCTTGAGTCTCTGCTGACAACAACTACCAGGCAGTCTCCAAAGCTTCTTGCCTGTAACAAATACTCTTCGTGTCCTCTATGGAACAAGTCAAACGATCCAAAAGCCATTACTTTAATCATTTCACGTTTATGGATGTTGCACGACTTTTTAAATCATTCTTTTAGCACAACATTTTAGCATAACATTTATATATTTCAATATTTTTAGGAATATTGCAAAGAGGTGTTGCTATGCGAAATGAAGATTATGAACTTCTTCCACACGAAGAGCTTGAAAGGCTTAGGAAGGAGCTTGATCATTTGAAGAAAAACCCTTATTCTGACAGCAAGGAGAACAAGAATTTGCTTGACACAATGTGTGAGTTAAATACTTCTATTAAGAAACTAACAGCAATACTTGAGGATGCCCAAGAAGACTTAATAAAAGAGTATTCTGAGGCTAGTCCAAGCAAGCTTTTAAAGCAGATATCATCTCAGAATGCTAAGATTGCAGAAGGGATACTCGCTTTATCTGAACTTGTAAGAAAACAGATGCCTGCATCTCAAGGCGCAAGACCTGCTTCTCAACCGCTAAAGCCTCGAATGATGCCTATTCCTCCAAGGGTTCAACCACCATCAGGTACTCTACAACCTCAACAGTACGGGAGAAGCTCCAGAGATTTGAGTGCTTTTGAAAAATGAACTTTTTAATGCAAGACTTCTTAATGGCTGTAAGCAACGCTTCTTATAGACAGAAGATTCTTGGAAAAAAGAAAAACCTTTCAAAGGATGAGCTTGATTCTTTAAATCTGATTATCCCTATTGAAAAGGAGTCCTTAAGAAAAGAATTGGCTGCTGCTGAAGACTTGTACGTTTCTTTAGAGGGAAAGATTAGCAAGAGAAAACTGGCTGCTTTAAGATTAAGGATAGACTCTTTTAAGAGTAAACTTGACTCTAAAGACACCATTGTTGTCAACGATTCAAATGTTGATGATTTTATCGAGCATGAAGGAATGGTTATTAGTCCACCGATGATTGAAGACTTATACAATGATATAAATGAGTTAGATGAGCATTTGAGCATTCCAAAGGATTTGTCAACACAGATAGTTGTTGATGAGAAAGTTGATACTTCTAAATCATATTCTTATGTACATCTCTTAAATATTCCTCCTCCACCAGAAAAATAATTTTAATTCTTAAAGATCCTTTGCCATTAACGTTCTTCGGCCGTTGGCTTTAGCCCTTTCTATTGCTTCTAATATTATCTTTTTAACCTTTTCATTCAGAGCATCGGAGAAGTCTCCTGCGACGTTTAATCCGTTAGCCACTTCCTTTATCTTTGCTTTCACAATGTATAGTTCTGACATGGTTCTTACACACCAAATGTTTTGTTGAAAACTAATATTTAAAACTTTGCTATTTATGTGTGAACCAGAAGTATAGCTTGTTCTTTGTCTTCTTGTCAAGCTTGCAGAATCCAGATCTTTCAAACTGTATGATGTCCCCTTCTTTTAACTCCAAAGTCATTGGTTCTGCTAAGCCGCTTGCTATTCTCTTGTCAGGCATCAAGACTTCAACATCCACTAATCCTTTCTTGAATGGAAGCCAGTGTATTATTTTTTCACCTTTCTCCTTGTAATCTTTCAAGTCAGTTCCCTGATAGGTGTAGTAGCCATTCTTTTTTGTAAAGTTTAAGCAGTCCATTAATCGGTATAGCTTTTTGTCTTTGAATGTCTTCACATCATTTTTTGATATGTAGAATAGTTCGTCAGTGCTAAACTTCCTCTTGCCGCGCTCAGGGTGCTCTGGGTGTAGTTTTAACTCAATCTTCATCTTTGGCGCATCCTGCATTCTTACTCTTTCAGGGTTTTCGATTAAGAAGTAACGGTTGCAGTTAGCATCCAATAATCTCTTGTTATGAGCTATCAAATCATCCCATGTAAGGGTTGACTCCGACTTAGTCATTCCAGTGCTTAGCACGAAGTTTTTAATTGCTTCAGGCAAGAAACCTCTTCTTCTAAGAGCTACAAGCGTTGTTAGTGAAGGATCATCCCAGCCTGTGAGTTTACCTTCGTTAATCATCTCTCTAATTATTCTTCCAGAGCTCTCAACACCTTTTAAATTGAATCTTGCAAACTCATAAATCTCAGTTTCCTCAAAACCCAGGATTTTCTGGATGTATCTTTGAAGTTCGTTTCTCATCTCAAACTCTTTGCTTCTAAACCTGTGCGTTATACTGCTAAGTCCGTCCATCACCGAGTTTTCAAAGTCATAGTTTGGCCATACAGAGTATTTACCTGCGGTTCTGCAATGATCTTTTGTGATTATCCGAAAAATTGTTGGGTCTCGCATACTACTGTTTTTGTGCTTTAAATCAATCCTGAGTCTGAGTATTGCGCTTCCTGCTTTCATAGTTGGCATCTTCTTCCAAAGAATTATGTTCTCCTGAAAATGCCTGTATCTACAGTCACACGCCACACCTTTCATCCTTGACTCTTGAATCTTTTCCTGCGGGCAGGAGCACACATAAGCTTTTCCAATGTTAATCAGCTTCTCAGCATATTCGTAGAACTTCTCCATGTAATCAGACGCGTATTGGATAAGGTTAGGTTTAACACCTAGCCACTCATAATTCTCAATGTGTATCTTGTAAAACTCTTCTTTTGCAAGCTCAGGATTAGTATCTTCAAACCTTAAAATAAACTTTCCTTTGTTCCTCTTTGCAAACTCGTAGTTGACCAGCAAAGCCTTTGCGTGGCCGATGTGAGGATACTTGCTAGGTTCAGGCGGAAAAGCAGTTACAACCTTCTTTGTTGTCTTAAAAGAGGAAAACAAGTCTTTCTCTTTCTTAGGTTTCTTTTCAAGAAGTTCAGGAGCGAGCTTTTCAAGCCTCTTCTTCTGAGACTCTAAATTCATAACGTTGACTTTCTTAACGATTAAAGAAACTTTTTTTTGCAATTCCTTAATATTATCCTTCTGAGAAGAATCTTCCTTAATCACAGAGCCAATAACCGCTCCAAGATTAGCCTTGCCATTATAGCGAAGAGCATTCTCCAAAGCAAACTTCTCAATCACCTCATCCATAGAGAAATAGTTGACAGGATATCGTTTAAATAATTTGTGAAAAAATAACTTATAGATATTTGCTTGTTAGTTTTCAATCTTGACTTTTACAATTAAATCAACAAATTCTCTTTGAGGCCTGACATACTCACAATATTGTTTCATGCGCAGCTCAAAGAGTCTTTTGAATTCATTAATATCAGTATTTCTTCGTTCTTTTTCTAATGCTAACTTGCGTTTCCAAACCAATTCATCCGGTGCATCGATAAATATAGAAAAGTCATACATTTTTTTCCAGTTAGGAAATAAAAAAGCGCTTAATCCATCGATGATTATAATGTTGGAATGTTTTATAGTTTCAAAACCACCATCATCCAAAGGAATAACTACATCTTTTCCTGCCTCGAGTTTATTTATATCTTTAACTGCTTTTTCTTTGTCAAAAGAATCCGGGTGACAACCTGTAATATTCTTTGAATGCCTTTTCTTAGAGTCATAATAATATCCATCCAACTTTACATGAGAAAAATCAAAGTATTTCTTCATCTCCAAGCAAAAAACTGTCTTTCCAGAAGCACCATTACCAGATAATCCAACTACAAAAGGCTTCTTAGAATTCTTTGATTTTGATAAAATGATGTCAACAACTTCTCTTATTCCAGGCTTTAAAATGTTAGTTTTCAATTTAGTTCGTCAAGTAATTTTTTTAGCAAATCAACAGTTCCATTATGACCATGATATGGTGAAACATAACCATTCTTAGATTTTACTAAGTTTTTCACTTCACTAATTGCTCCGCTATGTGTGTATGTATATTTTGCTTTTGATAGCATATTTATGTCGTTGTAATCATCCCCTATACATGCAACAGAATCCCAAGATTGTCCGTATGAATTTAAAAGATATTGTATTGCATACTCTTTTCCTCCCATTGGTGGGATAAAATCTATGAATTCTAGATTTCTAACAATTTTTATATTATAAGGATGTTTAATTGATCAGTATCTCCGAATGTAGCTGTTTGCTACATGTAAAAATCTTTGATTTTTGAAAATATTTCTATTTTTGAATCTGTTTGTCTAACTTTTGTTTCGAACAACAGCTTTTTAGGCGTTGTTTC
>Ga0180009_10003798_pt1 | contig 16980 bp, 16 predicted proteins | sample OS_PC_MetaG_FD_123537 | JGI IMG/M metagenome (GOLD analysis project Ga0180009, IMG submission 123537) | Groundwater microbial communities from the Aspo Hard Rock Laboratory (HRL) deep subsurface site, Sweden - OS_PC_MetaG | ecosystem: Environmental > Aquatic > Deep subsurface > Groundwater...
GCACTTTCGTCGAGGTGCGCGGTCCGGTCGAAGCCTTGCTGATGGTCGCAGCGGTGATGGTGGGAAGCCTGAGCTGGTGGGTCGGCCTGTCCTACGTGGTGGGGCGGATGCGCGGGCGTCTCAGCCTGGAACGTATGGGCCTCATCAACAGGGTTGCCGGGCTGGCGCTTGTCGTTTTCGGGGCGGTGCTGATCGGCGAAATAGCGATTAACTTGTTAACCGGAAAAATGCCGGACGTGGCCGGTATCGCCAGCCTGATCTGGTTTGCTGGCGGTTGAGTGGACCGCTGACCCGAAGCGGGTCAGTGAACGTTGCCGTCGGGAAGCACGTCGCCTGAAAACTCGCCCTGCTTGATACGATTTTCGAGGTTCTTGGCCATCGCGGCGGCAGCCGTCTCACCGAAGATCGCGACGAGGTCGCGCATGCCGGCAAAAACCGCGGCGTAGGCCATCAGCTCGTGGGGAACGCCGCTTTCCTTGCCGCGGCACCAGGCGGCCTCGATCAGGTCGAGAGCAAGCAGGCTGTCGTCGTTGGAATGGCGCGTCTCGCTCGTCTGCATGGCTCGAAATCCCGTTCTTGATCTGGCTCACTTCATTACGATGTGCCGATCGGGGATCGACCATTCGCAACTTGCGTATCACGAAGCGTGCCAACGGCGAGGGGAGTCGCCAATTCATCGTAAACTCCTTTGTTGCGCCTTCGTACGTCAACACAGCGCAAGCGCGTGTTGAGCAGGATGCGCACCGCTGGTTTCTTTCGTCCACGCTTCCTTTGCTCAACACTCATTACTGTTCCCAAAGTTCGGCAAGCCGATGTTGGTGCGCAAGCTTGTGTTGACGGTCTAAAGTCGTGTGGAGCGGCGCACCCGGCGCCGGACACTTTTGTTGCGCCTTCAGGTGCCGACATGGCACCCGGCGCCTGACACTCCTCCGCAGGGTAGAACGGTTTTGCCGGAGAGGCCGTTATGGGTTCTGCTTGATCAGCTCTTCAGCAATTCCGGTGCCTTCGGTGAGGAAACGTTCGACGGCAGTCTTGGCGGAAGCGGTGCAGATCTTGTAGGTGCGCGAGTAGCTGCGGTAACCTTCGTTGAAGCTGCGCGAAAGCCGTGCGCGGCGCAGGGCGGTGGTGCCTTCGGCGCGGATCAGGGCGCGCATCTGCTCGCGCCAGAGTTGGCCTTCGCCGGCTCCGCAAAGCTCGCGAAGATAGTGGACGGCGCCAAGAATTTCCGACAACCGCAGGATCTGCGTGTCGTAGGGTTTGGTGCCCTGGGCGTGTGCCGGAGCGGCGGGCGGAACGAGCAGGATCGCCAGCAAAAGAGTGAGAAGGCGAACAAGACCGCCGCCGCCGGATACAGGCCGCGACCCTGAATGTCGGTGCACTGCGTGCGGGAGTAGGGCCGCCCCTACCGCCATTGGTTTCCAAGACGCAGGTGTTGTCGTCACGTTGGGTACCCTATTGATCGCCGACCAGTCGTCTTGTCTGCCAAGAGTGCGGCAGCCTCAAGGATCAATTCCGCTGCGCCTTCGGTCAGGTCATAGCCGTCCAGTGCGTCAAGGGGAACCCATTCAGCGTCGGATGCGTCATCTGCAGCGACGGGTGCTGCTCCAGTGGAACAGGTTCCGTAAAACACATCGATTTCAATCGATGCCGGTCCGGGGCCGCCCAAAGCGCCGGTCATGTTAAAGAGGGCCGTGTGAACGCCAAGCTTTCCAGCGATGAGGGCGGTCACGCCCGTTTCCTCATGGACTTCGCGCAGTGCCGTCTGTTCGGCGGATTCGCCTCGCTCCTGCTTTCCACCTGGCAAGCTCCAAAGGTCGGCGAGCGGGGGACGGGCGCGGCGCACGAGCAGGACCGAGGAGTTGCGGAATACCGCCATGCTGGCGCCGCGGAGGTGAGCTGTCTGTTGCATGCGTTTCCGTTTGCTCCAGTCGGCAAGGCAGCGTTCCGACACGGCCATGACATGACCAGCGTTCGATGATTTAACGAGCCTTCGACGCCCTTCGGCAACCCGAAATCCCAACCGAGGCATCGGCCATGTGTTCACGCTACAGCCTGACTTCGCCGCCCGAAGCGGTTCGCGCCACCTTCGGATATCTCAACGAGGCGGAGTTTCCACCCAGGTATAACATCGCGCCGACCCAGCCGGTGGCGATCGTGCGCAACTCGCATGGCGGGCAGCGTGAACTGGCGCTCGTCAGGTGGGGGCTCATTCCGTCCTGGGCGAAGGAACCGCAGAAATTCACAACACTGATCAACGCGCGATCCGAAACCGCGGGTGCAAAACCTTCATTTCGGGCCTCGATGCGTCATCGGCGCTGCATCGTTCCGGCGGATGGGTTCTACGAGTGGACTGGAAAGCCAGGCAACAAGCAGCCGCACATGATCTCCAAGAAATCCGGGGAAATCATGGGTTTCGCGGGGCTCTGGGAGCACTGGCTCGGTGCGGACGGCAGCGAGATCGAGACGATGGCGATCCTGACCACCGAAGCAAACGGCGATATGGCCCCGATACATGACCGGATGCCGGTCATTCTGGGCCCCGAGGCTTTCGACGTCTGGCTCGACTGCAAGCCAGGGTCGTCAGTCGGTCTGGAAGGATACCTGCGGCCGGCACCTGACGGGCTCTTGAAGATCGTGGCGGTGTCTCGCGAACTCAACAATCCGAGAAATGACCGTCCGGATGTGCAGCAGCCGGTCCAAGGTGACAGGCTGCTGTAGCCGCGCAGAAGATGTATGCATCAGCAACCCAAAGGCGCCGAGACGGGCTTTTTTCCTTGCCAGTGTTCCGACAAAAAGCTTTTTCGAAGCGGCAAGGTATTGATACGCAGCAATTTTAGGAAATTGACCAAAGCTTGCGAAGGTGCGCGCAATGTCTCGCATCAAGGCTTACAAGAGGTTATTCTGCCACTGTCAAGCGATTGACAGGCTTGGCGCGCGTCCGGATTTCGGTGGGCAGCGCGGATATCGGCTTGGCAGCGTTTGGACCGTGAAAGGGTCCGCGTAAGGGAGAAATTAGAAATGAGCTACCGTGGTGGGGATCTGGATCTGCGCACCCCGCAATCGCGCAGCGGCGGTGAGCGCGGCAGCTTTGAGCCGCCGCTGAACGGCCCGCGCGAATTCGAGGACGAATATCCCGGCGACAACCGTTCACCGATCCTGGTCGACGATACCTTGCTTGCATGCTGCAACCACGCCTACGACGTGGCGCTGGCGCACCGGGCCGCTGAAGTCCGCATCGAGCACCTGCTTTACGCGCTGACGCGGATCGACGATGCGGCGGAAGTTCTGGAAAAGCACGGGGTCCGCGATGCGAGCCTGCGCCGTGAAGCCGGCGCCTTCATCGCCACCGAAATTCCGCTAGCGCCAAGCAACGGAGCTTCTACGCCGCGACGTTCGAAACCGCTGGAACAGGCGCTGCGACTCGCCGCGAAGCAAGGCTATTCGCGCAACCGCCCGGCCAGCGTATCGGACCTTCTCACCGTCTTTATCGACGTCATGCCGGAACTGCCGGGCCTGCAGCTGTTGCACCGTCACGTGCCGCGGCTTGGCGGGGAGCCGTCGATCAAGTCGCAATATCAGCCGGCCAGCGAGACCTACATGCCGATGCCGCAACCGGATATGCCCCGGCGGTCAATGCGCCCGGTCTACTACGACGATTATCAAATGGCTGAACCGCAGCATTATCGTCAGCCGGCGATGCCGACCCATACCGACATGGTGCAGAACTCACGACTTGCGGCGCTGGAGCAGATGTTGTCTTCGCTGCGCGACGACACCGGCAGATTCGCGGAGGATTTCGCCGGGCGGTTCGTATCGCTCGAAAACACGTTCTCGAATGGTGCGCGTGGCGATGACGGGCTGGCGCTGCGGCAGACGTCGGAGAAGCTTTCCGTTATCGAGCGCTCGCTGATCGACAAGCTCGATGAGCTATCGCGGCAGGCCGCGGCGTTGAACCAGCAGCTTGAAGGCATGGAGGGCCGGTTGCAGTCGGCGAATTCGACGGGGGGAATCGATCTGACCCCGATCAACGACCGGCTCGATCAGCTTGAGGCGCTGGTCCTGGAAAGGAGCGTCACCGAGATCGATACGACGGCCATAGACGGCCGCTTGAATGATATCGAGACGGCAATCCTGAGTGCGTCGGACAGCCGCCTGACGGCGGAAACCGTGACGGCGCGCATCGATCAGCTTGAGCAGGCGATGTCGGGCCGGCTGAGCGGATTGCATCAGGCGCAGTCCGCCGACCGGGACAAAGTGCTGCAGGAAACCGATGCGCTGAAAACTCGATTCATCCAGGATGCAGACACGCTGAAGACAAGCGTCGGTGCGATCTCCGCGAGCGTTCAGCAAAGGGTTGCCGCGTTCGCGCAAGTGGCGCAGTCGCTCGATGCCGGGCGCGCAGACCTCGCCAGGCGGCTTGAATCGCTGGAGACGATGACGATCCGGCACGTGCAGGAAGCCGCCGAGCAGCGCGAAGCCGCGGGCCGGCAACTGAGCGAGGTGCACGAAGCAATCGCAACGCTCAACACCAACCAGCATACGCTGGCAGGCGCGATCGACGAGTGGCGCGGCGAGTCGGTCAGCGACATGAACACGATCGCTGCACGCCTGACGCAACTCGATATCGACAACGATGCGCCGCTGGCGCGCCTCGAACAGATCTCCGAGCGAATGGACGGGATGTACCGGGCGACGGTCGAGCGTTACCACCGGCGCAACCGGTTCTGGTATTGGCTGTTCGGCACCGACGACTGGATCGGGGCGAGTTGGCCGTCGCAAACTGCCAAGGTGGAAGAGGACCTGCGGGCGTTCAGCGCCAACAACCGATCCGCCTGACTGGCTGCGGGTCCCGCGGACAAGGCGCCCGGAAAAAGGCCCTCACGGCCGCGGGGCAGCCGCGCGGAGCAAGCGGTCGTTGATCGCTTCGCCCAAGCCCTCTCCGGGAATCGGAAGGACGGCGATTGAATTGCAACCGCTGCGATCGAGTGTGCGAAGGGCGGCGAACAGATTGGCGGCGGCCTCGCGCAGGTCGCCGGTTTCACTCAGGTTGACGACCGGGCCGCCGGTTGCGGGAACGTCCGGGCCGAAGGCGAGCACGGCTTCGCCGGGTTCGGGAGCGGTGACGTTGAGGCGAATTGCTGCCTTCGGCGCGTAATGGCTGGCGAGCTGGCCCGGCGATTTGGGCGCGTGTGGATCGAAGGCGGCGCTGTCTGCGGATGCGAGCCGCGGTAGGCCAAGGGCGTTCGCCACGGCGTCGGCGGAGATGCCGCCCGACCTCAGCAGTAGGGCCGTGTCCCCGCTGACATCGATAACCGTCGATTCAATACCGACCTGGCAGGGTCCGCCGTCGAGGATCATTTCAACTCGACCGCTGAGATCGGCGGCGACGTGGGCGGCGGTCGTCGGGCTGACATGGCCGGAGCGGTTGGCGGAAGGGGCGGCAAGTGGTCTGCCGCACTCAGCGAGCAGGGCCTTTGCGACCGGGTGGGCGGGCACCCGGATTGCGAGCGTTGACAGGCCCGCGGTGACGAGATCGCTGATAGGCACACCGGACCGGCGGGGCACGACGAGCGTCATAGGTCCCGGCCAGAAAGCTTGGGCGAGGCGTTCGGCCTCATCGGTGAAGCAGCCAAGTCCGCGGGCAGCACCAAGTCCGGTGACATGGACGATCAACGGATTGAATCTTGGGCGGCCCTTGGCTTCGAAAATCCGGGCCACGGCGAGGCCGTTGGCTGCGTCGGCGGCAAGCCCGTAGACGGTTTCGGTCGGCATGGCGACGAGGCCGCCTGTTTCGATGATGCGGGCGGCTTCCGCAACAGCAGCCCTGTCGGCCTGTAATACTCTGGTTTCCAGGATGTCTTCCACCGGGTTCAATTGCTCCGTTTCCGGGCCTGTGCTTACCTCTGCGGCGAATCTTGCGTGGCGGGCAGACAAGCGAGGCGAACGTTATGGCTTATCAAGCACCTGTCAACGACATCCTTTTTGCGCTGCGTTCGGCTGGCGGCCTGGATCAACTGATCGAAAACGGCGTCTACGAGGGGCTCGACCTCGACACGGTCGAAGCCGTTCTGAGCGAGGCCGGCAGGTTCGCCGGGGAGGTGCTGGAGCCGTTGAACAGGCCGGGGGACCGGCAGGGCTCAAAACTCATCGATGGAACCGTGGTCACGCCGGATGGCTGGGGAGAAGCCTACCGGCAATTCACCGAAGCAGGCTGGAGCGCGCTGCCGTGCCCGGAGGAATTCGGCGGGCAGGGGCTGCCGGGGATCGTTTCGAGTGCAGTCTGCGAATTGTGGAACGCGAGCAATCTGGCGTTCGGTCTTTGTCCGCTGCTGACGCAAGGGGCGATTGATGCGATCCACATCGGCGGTTCCGAGGACTTGAAGGCGCGGTTCCTGCCGAAGCTCGTTTCCGGCGCGTGGACCGGGACGATGAACCTCACCGAGCCGCAGGCCGGATCGGACCTCGCCCTATTGAAGTCGCGCGCGGTGCCGCAGGGCGATGGCACGTACCGAATCTTCGGGACCAAGATCTTCATCACCTACGGCGATCATGAAATGGTGGAAAACATCGTCCATCTCGTTCTTGCGCGGCTGCCCGATGCGCCGGAGGGGACGCGCGGCATCTCGCTGTTTCTGGTCCCGAAGCTGATGGTCAACGCGGATGGTTCGCTAGGGTCGCGCAACGATGTCGTATGCGGCGGGCTTGAAGATAAGATCGGCATCCATGCGAGCCCGACGTGCGTGATGAATTTCGGCGAGAAGGACGGCGCGGTTGGATATCTCGTCGGCGAGGAGAACAAGGGCCTGGCGACGATGTTCATCATGATGAACGCGGCGCGGCTGGCTGTCGGCGTGCAGGGTGTCGCCATCGCTGACCGTGCGACGCAGCGCGCCATCGCCTATGCCAATGAGCGCCGGCAGGGGCGCAGCATGGGCGGCGGCGAGGGGCCTGTTCAGATCGTCGAACATGCCGACGTGCGGCGGATGCTCGTCACGATGCAGGCGATGACGCAGGCCGCACGCGCGATCTGCCTCGTCACCGCGCGGGAAGCAGATCTTGCCCAGCGTGCGAGCGACGCGGAAGCCCGGCAGCAGGCGCAGGCGCGTGCGGCGCTGCTGACACCGGTTGCCAAAGCGTTCTCCACCGACATCGGCTGCGAAGTGGCGTCAATGGGTGTGCAGGTGCATGGCGGCATGGGGTTCGTCGAGGAAACCGGCGCGGCGCAATACTACCGGGACGCCCGCATCCTGCCGATCTACGAAGGCACCAACGGGATCCAGGCTATCGATCTCGTGGCGCGCAAGCTGCCGCTCGGAGATGGCAAGGTTCTGCGGTGCTACCTGCAGGATCTCGGCGCGATCGTGAAGGACGTGCGGGAATCGAACCGGCCGGAGTTCGGACACATGGGCGAACGGCTCGGGGAAGCGCTGGCCGCGCTTGGCGAGGCCTCGATGTGGATTGGAGAACAGCTGAAGAAGAATCCCGAGGCGGTCCTGGCCGGAGCGAGTCCGTATCTGCGGCTGTTCGGAATAACGGCGGGCGGGTGCTATCTGGCGCAGGGCGCTTTGCTGGCGGCAAGAGATGGCGTCGAAACGGACGCTGCCCGATATGTCGGACTGGCGCGGTTCTTTGCCGAGAACATGGCCGTTGCCGCGCCGGGACTGGCTCAATCGGTCATGGGCGGCGCCGACTCGTTGATGAGCATTCCAACTTCAAGGCTTTCTATATGACTTCCGCAGGCATAATCGAGGTTCAAAATTCCGATGGCGTAAACGTCATCCGCATGGCGCGCGCGGAAAAGAAGAACGCGCTGTCGGCGGCGATGTACACGGGACTGTGCGAAGCATTCGAGAGCGGCGAACGCGACGAAGCGACCCGCGTGCACGTCCTCTTGGGAACCGAGGGCGCGTTCTCGGCAGGCAACGACATCGGCGATTTTCTGGCTCATGGCGGCGGATCGCTCGAAGTGGGACTGCAACCGGTCGTGCGCTTCGTCAGGCTGCTGGCAATGCTGAAAAAGCCGGTTGTGGCGGGCGTCGACGGGCTTGCGGTCGGGATCGGGACCACAGTCCTGTTTCATTGCGATCTCGTCTATGCGAGTTCTCGGTCGGTGTTCTCGCCGCCGTTCGTCGATCTGGGGCTGGTGCCGGAAGCCGGGTCGAGTCTGCTGGCTCCGCAGCGTCTGGGATATGCGCGGGCCTTCGAATTGCTGGTACTCGGCGAACCGTTCAGCGCGGAGCGGATGGAGCGGGCGGGACTCGTCAACGCGGTCGTGGAAGAACGCGCGGTCGAGGCAACCGCTGTTGCGGCAGCCAGACGGCTCGCCGCGAAGCCGGGCAGGGCGCTTGCGATGTCGCGCTCGCTGGTGCGCGGCGATGTGGCGGTGCTTGGTGAACGCATCGAGGCGGAGCTGCGCGTCTTCAAGGAGCGGCTTGGGTCGCCGGAAGCGCAGGCCGCTTTCAACGCGTTTCTGATTAGACGGGCTACGAATTGAGGAACGGGGTCAAATTTGCGGAGGCGGAAGAAGATGCCGGCTAGCTCTTCCAACCCGGTCCTGACGGTTTTGGTGATGCTGTGCCTGTCGTTTGCGGCGGCAGGCGGAGCGGATGCGCATTGGCTGACGAAGCTTCTCAAGGAAGCCGGCGAGGCCGGGAGCGATGCCGGCAGACTCGGTTCGCGCGTCGGTATAGCGGCGATGGAGGATGCCGCCGGTCTGGTGATGCGCCTGCCAAAACACGCCGACGGAGATCTGCCGTTGGCGGCGCACGCCACGCCTGAAGGTCATTGGACATTCACCAACCGCGAGGGGGCCGCTTTCACGGCGGCGACGCCCGATGAAATGGCGCAGGTGGCCAAGGCGCTGGCGCCGGAGGCTCCGGAAGGCACCGGGCTCAGCCTTTATATCTCCGAAGAAAGCATATTTCTGCGACCGGCAGCGCTCAACGATCTGCCGGCGGGTGGGCGGCTCAATGTCGTCGTCGGAAAGTCGAGCTACGAGCTTGTGCGGCGCAGCGAAGCGGGAGGCTCGCAGCTGTTCGTCAAGGTTCGCGATAACGTACTGGTTGCGGTCAGCCAGCGTGCCGTCTTCGATGAAGCGCTGTGGCAATCGGGCCGGCGGCTTGTGCGCGCAGACATCCGCGTTTTGTCGCTGAGGCCCGGCAGCAGCAAGGGGCTTGCAACGGCGGCGAGGTTCGACAAGGCGCGCAAGGTGCCGCTTGCCGATGAGATCGATCCAGCGCGTCTTGCCGGCGAACTGGTCAACATTCGCGGGCAGACGGCGGTCGTGACCGGGAGGATCGATGGCGATCTACTCTACGTTCTCCCATCTTCGGGGTCGGAAAAGGCGTTGTCGCTTGCGGAGATCCGCAAGGCGGCGGCGGATGCGGACGTCAATCTGGTCGTGCTGCATTCAAACAAGCCGCTGCAGCCGGGCGGGCAGAACTGGCTGTGGCAGACGGTGAAGGTCGAGCGTCTTGGGGAGGCGCTGGAGAAGAGTTCGTTCGGCGATTTTCTCGATGCGCTGGCAGGAGGCCGTGGCCAGTTCGTGGTCAAGGCGAGAGCGGAAAGCGATGCGCGTGTGCTTGTCGAGGCGATCCCAGATAACGCGAACAGGGACATCGTCGATAGCGTCGGGTCCTGGGTTGGGGATGCGGTTTCCGATGTCACCGGGCATGTGGTGAGCGAAGGCGTGCAAGCCTTCATGACGTCGGAAACGCGGCAAAAGGAACTCGACGAGCGTATCGTGCCGGGTATCCCGTCGGAGTGGCAGTTCTATTATCTCGGCGCGGCGATCATGGGCGTGATCGGGCTCAGTTTCGCGAGGAACTGGTGGGGGCGGATATGGCCGCAGGAACAGCGCAGCGAGTACAAATCCGCATTCGGTTATCATGCGGCGCGTGCGGTTCGCTGGGCGATGTTCGTTTTCGTCTTTGTGCCGCTGGTCGGCCCGGTTGCACTGATGGCGGCGCTGGCGTTCGTTGTGTTCGACTGGCTGATGATGCCGGTGAGGGCGATCAAGTGGCTGATCGGGTATCGCCAGACATGAAGGCGATGACGTGGACCGGGAATGGGGTTAGCCTTCGGTCCGATGCGAAGTGATTGATTGAGGCGGAGATGGCGGATTTAAAGGGCAAGACACTACTCATCACGGGGGCCAGTCGGGGCATTGGTCTGGCGATCGGCCTCAGGGCGGCACGCGATGGTGCCAACGTTGCCATCCTGGCGAAGACCGCGGAGCCGCATCCCAAGCTCGAAGGGACGATCCATACCGCTGCCAAGGAGATCGAGGCGGCCGGCGGCAGGGCGTTGGCGCTGCAATGCGATATCCGCGAAGAGACGCAGATCGAAGCGGCAGTGGCGAGGGCCGTCGCAGAGTTCGGGGGTATCGACATCTGCGTCAACAATGCTTCGGCGATTTCGTTGACCAATCTGGCCGACACGGAACCCAAGCGCATCGACTTGATGTTCGCGATTAACGCGCGCGGGACGATGCTGGTGACGAAGGCCTGTCTGCCGCATTTGAAGGCGGCTTCGAACCCGCACGTGCTGATGCTGTCGCCGCCGCTCGACATGAAACCGCAGTGGTTTTCCGGCCATGTCGCCTATTCGATCGCCAAGTACGGGATGAGCCTTGCCGTGCTGGGGCTGGCGGACGAATTGATGGGCGACGGGATCGGGGTCAATGCGTTGTGGCCGCGCACGACGATCGCGACGGCGGCCATCCGGAATATCCTGGGTGGCGACAAGCTGATGCGCATGAGCCGCAAACCGGAGATTCTCGGCGATGCGGCGCATCTGGTGTTCATGCAGGATGCGCGTGAGTTCTCAGGCAACTTCCTGATCGACGATACGTTTCTCAACACCGTCGGCGGGGTTAGCGATTTCGACGTCTATAAAGTCGATCCGGCGATGCCGCTGGCACCTGATTTCTTCGTGCCGGAGGAAATCCGGCCGCCGAAAGGTGTGCAGATCGCGCCGCTGTCTATGCTGCGCTGAGCGGAACGCTATCGAAGCACAAGCTACCGGCGGTTTTTCGGCCAGACGCGGCCTGGCGTGACAGCAGGGCGCCCGATCGGCTATGGCTTTTATTCAGAAACCAAAAAATCCAGCGGAAATCGCCCAGGGGCAGGACGAGCATGTCGACACTTCTCATCACGCATCCCAGTTTTCTCGAACACGTTACCGGGCCGGGGCACCCCGATCGGCCGGATCGCATGCGGGCCATCGACAAGGTGCTGGCGCACGATTATTTCGCTGATCTGGTGCGCGAGGAGGCGCCGATGCGCGATGACGTCGAGGAGCGCATCGTGCTTGCCCATCCGCAGCGCTATCTCGACATGATCACGGCCGCGCGGCCGGCAAAAGGCGAAGGACGGGTGCATCTGGACGGCGATACGGTGATGTCGCCGGGGAGCTGGGAAGCGGCGCTGAGGGCGGTCGGCGCCGGATTGCGGGCCGTCGATCAGGTGGTGGACAAGGCAACAGGCGTGCGCAATGCGTTCTGCCAGGTGCGTCCCTGCGGACACCACGCGGAGGCCGAGCGGGCGATGGGGTTCTGCCTGTTCGCCAACGTTGCGATTGCGGCCATGTATGCGCGCGAAAAGCATGGCCTTCAGCGCGTCGCTGTTGTCGACTTCGACGTTCACCACGGCAACGGCACGCAGGATATCTTCTGGTCGGACAAGGACCTGTTCTTTGCCTCCACGCACCAGATGCCGCTTTTTCCAGGTACCGGGGCGGTGTCGGAAGCCGGTGTGGGGAATATCTTCAACGCGCCATTGCGTTCGGGTGACGACGGTGAACGGTTCAAGGACGCCTTCGAATCGCGCATCCTGCCCGGGCTGAAGAACTTCAGCCCCGACATGATCCTGATCTCGGCGGGGGTCGATGCCCACGAAGCCGATCCGCTGGCGAGTCTCCGGCTGGTCGAAGCGGATTTCCTGTGGGTGACGGAAACTCTTGTTTCGTATGCCGAAAAGCAGTGCGACGGACGGCTCGTCTCGATGCTCGAAGGCGGCTATGACCTGACCGCGCTGGCGAAGTCCGTCGGCGTTCACGTACGAGCCATGATGGATGCCGGCTGAAAAGCCGCTGCGGGAGGATTGAGGCATGAACGCTAAAGGCGAAGCGGGCACGCACTTGGATATCGAAAAACTCAGTTTCGAAAAAGCGCTTTCGGAGCTAGAGGCGATCGTCGGCAAGCTGGAACGCGGCGATGTCGAGCTGGAGCAGTCGATTGCCATGTACGAGCGCGGGGAGGCTCTCAAAGCTCACTGCAACCGCCTGCTGGCGCAGGCCGAGGCCAAGGTCGAGAAAATCACGACCGACGCGTCGGGACGGCCCATCGGGACAGAACCCCTCGATTCGTGACCTGCCGCCTTGGTTCCGCGCGGGCCCTGCCTGCGGTAATCGCCGCATAAGTCCGCATATGTCGCAGTAATTTCTGGCTTTTGACGCATATGCGATTGCCATCGAGTGATTATAATCGTTGATAGGTCCTGCCCTGCGAGGGCGCCGGTTCCGATATTTGAGCGTGTGACAGGCGGTGAGGAGTCAAATCGTGCAACCAACTCCCAAGCCACTCCTCGATCTCGTCAATTCCCCAGCCGATCTCAGAGGGTTGCCGGAAAGCGAACTTGGCACATTCACTGCCGAACTGCGCCAGGAACTGATCGAATCAGTGTCGGTGACGGGCGGGCACCTGGGCGCAGGGCTCGGTGTCGTCGAGCTGACGATCGCGCTGCATTGGGTTTTTGATACACCGAAAGACAAGCTGATCTGGGATGTCGGCCATCAGGCTTATCCGCACAAGATTCTGACGGGACGCCGGGACAAGATGCGAACGCTGCGTCAGCCGGGCGGGCTGTCGGGCTTCACCAAGCGGTCGGAAAGCGAATACGACCCGTTTGGCGCCGGACACTCATCGACATCGATTTCTGCGGGTCTCGGCATGGCGGTTGCCCGGGACCTCAAAGGCGAAAGCAACAACGTCATCGCGGTGATCGGCGATGGTGCGATGTCGGCTGGCATGGCGTATGAGGCCATGAACAACGCCGGCGCGCGCGACGAACGCCTGATCGTGATCCTGAACGACAACGACATGTCGATCGCGCCGCCGACAGGAGCGCTGTCGGCCTATCTGGCGCGGATGACGTCGAGCGGCACCTACCTCTACGTTCGCGACATTGCCAAGCAGCTTGCCAAGCGCCTGCCGAAGACCTGGGAACGGCGCGCGGCGCGGGTCGAAGAATACACCCGCCATCTGTGGCAGGGCGGGGCGTGGTTCGAAGAACTGGGCTTCTACTACATCGGGCCGATCGACGGCCACGACTACAGCCAGCTTCTGCCGGTTCTGAAGAACGTCCGCGACGCCAAGCAGGGGCCGATCCTGGTGCATGTCGTTACCCGCAAGGGCAAGGGTTACGGGCCGGCGGAAGAATCGGACGACAAGTATCACGGCGTCGCGAAGTTCAACGTCGTAACGGGTGCGCAGGTGAAGGCCAAGGCGAATGCGCCGAGCTATACGACGGTGTTCGGCCAAAGCCTGATCGAGGAGGCGCGCGACGACGAGAAAATCGTCGCGATCACGGCTGCGATGCCGGGCGGAACGGGCGTCGATCTGTTCGGCGAGGTGTTTCCGGAACGGACCTTCGACGTCGGCATCGCCGAGCAGCATGCGGTGACATTCGCGGCGGGGCTCGCCTGCGAAGGCATCAAGCCGTTCTGTGCGATCTATTCGACGTTCCTGCAGCGCGCCTACGATCAGGTGGTGCATGACGTGGCAATCCAGAAGCTGCCGGTGCGCTTCCCGATCGACCGGGCCGGACTGGTCGGGGCGGATGGCGCGACGCATGCGGGGGCTTTCGATATCGCCTACCTTGGATGCCTGCCGAACTTCGTCGTCATGGCGGCCGCCGACGAGGCGGAGCTGAAACACATGGTGGCGACAGCCGCGCACTACGACGAGGGCCCGATCGCTTTCCGGTATCCGCGCGGAGAAGGCGTCGGCGTCGATCTGCCCGAACGCGGCAGGCCGCTTGAGATCGGCAAGGGACGGATCGTTCGCGAGGGTACCTCGGTAGCGCTTCTGTCGTTCGGGACGAGGCTGTCTGAGTGCCTGAAGGCGGCCGACGAACTGGCAACTTACGGGTTGTCGGCGACCGTCGCCGATGCCCGGTTTGCCAAGCCGCTGGATAAGGAACTCGTCACGCAACTGGCGCGGAATCATGAAGTGCTGGTGACCGTCGAAGAAGGTTCGGTCGGCGGGTTCGCCTCATATGTGCTGCAGCATCTGGCGGAGACGGGCGCGCTCGATCACGGTTTGAAGGTGCGCCCGATGGTGCTGCCGGACAAGTACCTGGATCACGGCAAGCCGGAAGCCATGTATGAGGCTGCGGGCCTGGGGGCAGGTGGCATCGTTGCAACTGTCTTCGCGGCGCTTGGGCGCGAGGCGGATGCCACGCTTATCGGCGGGGACCGGGCCTGAGTTGAGCGTGCGAGGCTGCGAACGTCGGCATCGTTTACGCAATTGGAAAAGCGCCTGAGGTTCAACCCCAGGCGCTTTTTTTTCGGGTCGAGGCCGTCACAAGCGCTTCGCCTGCAATGAGGCGAGCCGCGATTGGCAGGAGCGATTATTTCTTGACGAGATCAGGATAGCGCTTGGCGCACTTCTTGTGCACGAACTCGTTGATTTCCTCGATCATTTCGCCGTGGAACAGGCCGAGGTTCTTTTCGATCCAGTCGGCACCGGTAATTACGGCCTTGATCACGGCGGGGGCTTCGACCTTGGTGATGTTGAGCTGTGCCTTGGTCGCCTTGCCGTCCTTGAACGTGACCTTGGGGGCAAGTTCCACGTCGATTTTGGTGACGTTACGTTCCTCGCCCTGCTCGATCTCGCACTGGACCTTGTGAGAGGACATTTCGAGCTTGTGTTCGGGTTTTGAAAGCGAGGACACGACGTTCTCGCGCTTGGCGGCCAGGTCAAGTGTGCATCGGGCGTCGCCGAAGCCCCAGCTCAGGCCCGACTTGGAGCTTGCGCCCTTCTCGATGTTGGCCTGGGACCAGGTTTTCGAAATGGCGCAGGCCAGATCCTCGCCGACTGCATCCATGGAAAGAATCATGGCGCACAGTGCCTTCTCGCAGGTCTTGAGATCCTGTTCTTCGCTAGGTCTTTCGTCGAGAGCCATGGCAGGGGCCGCAAAGAGGCCAAGTCTCAATACTGCCGCGCCCAGGAAGGTGCTGGCAAACCGACTGCGAACACAAAAGTTCGGCATGTTTCAATTTTCCCCGTTCTCAAAGATGTGTGGCATTGCGCGCCGGCCGTGGGGGCAATTGCCCGCGTTTTTTTCCCGGTCGTGGACCTCAGGGAAATTGCCAGCGGCGGCCGCTCGCTTGAGACAACAATCGGACCGCAATGAGGCAGTTGGCGGTCAATTTCCGACTGTGCAGAAGTTTGGCGCGTGCGGGTTGTTTGCCGATCACACAGATGGGAAACCAAGGGGAGTTCTACTGGCTCGCTTGAGCCTTGTCGTCACCGGCGGTGGCAGGCGGATTGGTTTGCTCTGCGGCAGGTTTGGATTTCTTCGCCGCAGCCTTGAGGCGCATTGCGCGCTTCTTCGCTACCCTGGCTGCGCGTGCCTTGCGGCGCTTTTCGATCGCCTCCTTGCGGCGCTGCTTCACCATGGCTTTCGCGCCGTAGCGCCGCTCGCATTTGTGATGAACGAATTTGTTGATCTGCTTGATCATTTCGGAATGGAAGATGCCAATCGAATCTTCCAGTTTGGCGGTCGTCCAGACGAACGATGACAACGGTTCGGGACCATCGATGTCCTGGAGCTTGATCCAGACTTTTTTCGCCCGACCGCCCTCGAATTTCAGCTTCGGGGCAAGCCGCGCGGTGAGCGGTTTTTTTCCTTCGGAAGTTTCCACGGTGCAGGCGACGTTATGCGGGCGAATCGAGAATTCATGCTTGTCGGCGGTCAGCGCCTGCAGGATGTCCTTGCGGTCGACTTTCAGATCGACGGAGCACTGGGTATCGCCGAATCCCCACGACATCGATTTCGTTTTGGCGCCTTTGTTGATGTCGTCGCCGACCCAGGTCTTGCCAAGGTCGCAGCGCAGCAGCCCGTCGGCCGGAGACTTGTCGAGGATCTGACGACAGAGCTTTTCTTCGCATGAGGAGAGGCGTTCGGCTTCGCCTTCGGCCGGTTCGAGGGCCAGGGCCGGGAATGTGGCGATCAGCCCACCGACGACGGCCAGCAGCAATATGGCGCGATACAGGGCGCCCAGCAGAGCAGCTGGCAATGGACTGGCTAAGCGCAGATTTTTCATCGGTGCAGGGCCCTTTCCCCTCGGGTTTCAGCGCTTTAGAAGCGAAGGTGGGCGGAACTCCGTCAGAATTGCGGCGACCAGTTGTCTTGACATTCGCAGAGGCTTCCACTCTTTTGGCCGATAAGCAGCGCTGGGAGGGGAGTATCCCGCATTCCGGCAGCAGTGAAAACGAAACATCTGGTCTTCTAGGGGAGAACTTGCGAAATGGGTCTCGATCTGTCGGGCGGTCACAAGGATATGGACTATGACGGGCACCGCCGTACCTACAAGGGGTTTCTGATCGGGACGCAGGTCCTGATCGCTTTTGTTGCGGTTCTGCTGATCGGGATGGCGCTGTTCCTCGTTTAGGGTCGCTCGCTAAACTCCGATCACCGCTGTCGAGACGATGGCGCGCGGCTTGAGACAACTGGATTGCGCGCCGCATTATAAAAAGGGCCTATATCTACTTTTGGGCCCCTTTTGTTTTCGTCACCGTCCTGCATATTAATGTCATCTGGCCGCCGTCCGGCAGGCTGACAATCGGAAAAATTCATGGTCACGATCGCTGTCACGGCGGAAGCCGAAAACGAGCCGCGGGTTGCTGTGTCTCCGGACACCGTCAAGAAGCTTGTCGCAGCCGGCTGCAAAGTGCGCATCGAATCGGGTGCTGGC
>Ga0180009_10003799_pt1 | contig 16978 bp, 26 predicted proteins | sample OS_PC_MetaG_FD_123537 | JGI IMG/M metagenome (GOLD analysis project Ga0180009, IMG submission 123537) | Groundwater microbial communities from the Aspo Hard Rock Laboratory (HRL) deep subsurface site, Sweden - OS_PC_MetaG | ecosystem: Environmental > Aquatic > Deep subsurface > Groundwater...
ATGTATAATGGGCTTGAGGTTAAACACATAATTAATGTAACTGATGTTGGACATTTGACTTCGGACGCAGATAGTGGTGAAGATAAGTTAGAGGCTTCGGCAGCGAGGGAAAGAAAAACGGCTTCGGAGATTTCGCATTTTTATTTTAATGCTTTTCAGAAGGATTTTGAGAAGTTAAATCTGATTGAGCCGTTTAAGTGGACTTGGGCGACCGAGCATATTAAGGAACAGATTGATATGATTAATATTCTTGAGAAGAAAGGTTATACTTACAAGACTTCTGATGGGATTTATTTTGATACTTCAAAATTCGCGGATTATGGGATGTTGTCTAATAAGAAAATTTGTGGGTTGGAAGCTGGCGCTTCACAGCATACCCCTATTTCTACAGGGGTAAAAAGAAAAATATATCTCCGTGAAAAAAAGAACAAGACGGATTTTGCTTTGTGGAAATTTAGTGGAGAACCGGGCGAGAGACAGCAGGAATGGAAATCTCCTTGGGGATTGGGTTTTCCGGGATGGCATATCGAATGCTCTGCGATGAGTTCTAAATATTTAGGAAAGCAATTTGATATTCACACTGGCGGCGAGGATAATATGCCCATTCATCATGAGAATGAAATTGCACAATCGGAATGTGCTTTTGGAAAGAAGCCTTGGGTTAAGACTTGGATGCATGGGGCGTTTTTGAATATTAAAGGTAATAAGAAAATGAGTAAATCTGCAGGGAAGATTATGACGATTAGTGAATTGGAACGGGGGGGGATTAGTCCGTTGGCTTATCGGTATTTTACTTATTCTGCTAAATATAGAAAGCCTTTAGTCTGGAGTGATGAAGCGATTAAGGGGGCGGTTGATTCTTACAAGAGATTGAAAAATATTATTTCAGGGATTGAAAATAAGGGGGGGATGAATAAGAAATATTTGAAAGAATTTGAGGAACGGATTAATGATGATTTGGATATGCCTGGTGCCGTCGCTGTTTTATGGAAATTGGTGCGGGATGAGAAAGCCGAAGGGAAAATCGGGACGATTAAAAAGATGGACCAGGTTTTTGGGCTGGAGTTGTTGAAGGAAGAAGTTGTTGATGTGCCTGATGATGTTCAGGCGATTGCGGATGAGAGGCAGAAGGCGCGGGATGAGAAAGATTGGGTGAAGAGTGATAAGTTGCGGGATAAGTTGAGGGGGATGGGTTGGGCGATTAAGGATAGGAAGGAGGGATATGAATTGGGAGGGGATGGGAATAACATTAAATGAGAATTGGAAAATTGTTTAAAAAATTATATTCCGAAGGAAAATCTAATGACACTTTGGATAATAGTTTTAATGGAGAGAAGAATGAATTAATGAAAGAACTGACAAAATGGTGTCAAGATGTTGCTTTCAAAAAAGATATTCCTCCTTATTTTGTTCTTCAAAAAAAAGTTTTGATTAATATTGTAAATCAATTGCCTAAAACAAAAAAAGAGTTAATTGAAATTAAAGGAATTGGTAAAAAGAGAATTGAATCTTATGGGGAAGAAATATTGAAAATTGTAAATAATCCTAGGTCATTTAATATGTCAGGGGAGGGAAATCCTGGTCTTGATGAAGAATCTCAAAAACAAATAAAAACTTCAGAGCCTCAAAAGACAGAAATACTTACGGTTGAAGAACTTACTAAATATCTTAAAAATTTATTGGAATCTGATGGGAAGTTAAATAATTTATTGGTGAGGGGGGAAATATCAAATCTAACGCATCATGGTTCTGGGCATACGTATTTTAGCTTGAAAGATAAGGAGAGCCAAATTAAATGTGTTTTATTTAAATGGAATAAGGAGGGTCTTGGCTTTGATATTGAACATGGGATGAAAGTAATTGTTGGAGGAAGTGTGGAGGTGTATAAACCCAAGGGGGAATATAGTATAATTGTAAAAGATGTTCAGCCAGACGGATTAGGTTCTTTGAATTTGGCCTTTAACCAATTAAAAGAGAAGTTAAAAAAGGAGGGTTTATTTTTAGATGAACATAAAAAATTGCTACCCTTGTTTCCAAAAACTATAGGAATTATTACATCCTCTACTGGAGCTGCATTACAGGACATTTTGAATATAATTAAAAAAAGGTATCCTCTTGTGGAGATATTAATTATTCCTACGCTCATGCAGGGAAAGAATGCGACTGGTTCAATTGTTAAGTCTATTAAATTAATGAACGAGTTTTCTTATGTTGATGTTATAATTTTGGGGAGGGGTGGGGGCTCGTTAGAAGATTTATGGTGTTTTAATGAGGAAGCTGTTGCTAGAGAAATTTTTGATTCAAGGATACCTATAATTTCAGCGGTGGGGCATGAGACAGATTTTACAATTGCTGATTTTGTTGCGGACTATAGGGCGCCAACTCCTTCTGCTGCTGCGGAAAGGGTGGTTCCAGATATTCAAGAATTGTATGGAACTTTAAAGAATCTTTATGTTAGAAATGTTCAGGCAATTAAACATCTTGTAGAAACATATAGGTTGGATTTAAACCAAATATTAAGTAGGCCACTTTTCAAACGTCCGTTAGATAGAATATACGCACAACATAAAGAACTTGGTCATATATCTTATGAGCTACATACGAATATCTTAAATAATGTAAATTCTAAAAGAAAACAATTAGAAATTATTGAGTCTAAACTTTCTGCGTTAAATCCTAAATCTATTCTAAAAAGAGGATATAGTATAATAATGAAGGATAAAAAAATAGTTAAAGTATCTTCGAGTGTTAAAATAAGTGATAATATTGATATAATATTACATGAAGGAAAATTAAACGCACAGATTAAAAAGATACAAAAAAATTATGATGCCTAAAAAAACTGCTTCATTTGAAGAAAACTTAGAAGAACTAAACGAAATTGTTGAAAACTTGGAGAATGGAGGTTCTCCCCTTAAGAAATCTTTAGATGAATTTCAAAAAGGATTAGACTTAATTAAACAATGTTCAAAAGAATTAGAAACGGCGGAACTGAAAATTAGAACCGTTGTAAAAAAAGATGAGTGAAGCTGAGAATTCTAACCGAAACATTTAAAAATATCATGGTATAAGTTTATACAATGAAGAAAATGAATATATTGCACTATCCGAAGCTTGATTCTATTCTGATGGTAGAGAAGACAATTCAGGGGATGGAGGATTATCCGACTAGGATGAAACTATGGAGAAGTTTACCGAAGCAGATGCAATATCAGACGTTTAAACTTATCCTTGATTATTTAGAGAAATCTAATAAGATTATGTTTGAAGGAGACAAGATAATCTGGATTTTTGCGAATAGTAAGAAGCTTAATGCCTTGATTGAAGGAGCAATAGGGATATGAACTTCATAAGCCATGGGATTATTAATTTTGCTTTGGGGATTGTTGTTGGATTGAATCGTTTGGAGATTTTGTTTTTTGTTTTGGGGGCGATGATTATTGATTTGGATCATCCTGTTTATATGATGGTTGCGGAGAAAATTTATTTGCCGAAGAAGATGTGGGCGTGGCATTGTCGGGAGAATGCTAAGCATGTTCCGCATCCGTTCTTTTTGCATTTGATTGAGATTATTTTGGTGTTATGTGTTGTTGGGTATTTTGTTAATTGGTTGGCGTTCTTGTTTTTTGTTGGGATGCTTGTTCATTGGGTGATTGATATGGCTGTGCATAGGATTTATCATGGGGATTTTTCTTCTTTGAAATATTATTCTTTGACTGGGTATTTGTTTTTTAGAAAGTAATTTAAATGGATTTTGTTTGGTAAGATTAAGATGGTGAAGAGAAGTTTTTGGGATTGGTTGGCGTGGATTGTTTTGGCTGGGATTTTGTTGTGGTTAATTTTGAAAACTGTTGGGATTATTAATACGCCTTTGTGGTTGCAGTATGCGCCTATATATGGAGCGGTTTATTTGGCTGGGTGGTATGCTAAGAAAGTTGAGGAGGCATCTGTAAAACTGAATTCTATTTCTAATGAATTTGGAAAATTTAGAGATGAAACTGTTAAGGAAATTCATTCTATTAAATTAAATTGTGCGAGGAAACATGGATAAGAAATTTCCGTTTATTGACCAGGGTTATAAGCCGAGTCGGAATGATTTGATTTGTTTATTTAAGGTGACTCCGGCCGGGATGAGTATTAATGAGGCAGTAAATAATGTTGCTTTGGAAAGTTCAGTTGGGACTTGGACGCCGGTTTCTTCTAATAAGAAATATGTGAATAAGTTAGGGGCAAAGGCTTATGCGATTTCAGGAAATTTTGTTAAGATTGCTTATCCGCAGGAATTATTTGAAGAAGGAAGTGTTCCAAATATTTTATCGTCGATTGCGGGGAATGTTTTTGGGATGAAATGTATCAAGGGGCTTCGGCTTGAAGATATTAAATTTCCTCAAAAGTTGTTGAAAAGTTTTCCTGGACCGCGTTATGGTATTGAAGGTTATCGAAGAATTTTGGGGGTTAAGAAGCGACCTCTTGTCGGGACGATTGTTAAACCGAAGTTGGGTTTGAAAACAAAAGACCATGCCCAAGTTGCTTATGATTCTTGGATTGGTGGTTGTGATTTGGTTAAGGATGATGAGAATCTTTCTAGCCAGAAATTTAATCCGTTTGATAAGCGTGCGGCGCAGACTCTTGAGATGTGTGACAAGGCTTCGGAGGAAACTGGTGAGACGAAAGGTTATTTGATTAATGTGACTGCAGAGTCTATGGATATGTTGAAACGTGCGGATTTAGCAAAAGAACTTGGAGGAAAATTTGTTATGCATGACATTATCACTGCTGGTTTTGCTAGTTTGCAGACGCTTCGGGAGAATTGCACTTTAGGGATTCATGCCCATCGGGCAATGCATGGAGCGTTTACTGAAAACCCCGACCATGGATTGTCTATGATGGCTATTGCAGATTTTGCGCGGATGGCGGGAGTTGATAGTTTACATATCGGGACAGGGATTGGGAAGATGAAGGGTGGAAAGGAAGAAATTCAGGATATTAATGAAGAGATGGAAATGCAGAGAGTCAAAAAGACGAAGCATCGGTTGGAACAGAATTGGGGCGATATGAAACCAGTGATGTCTGTTTGTAGCGGAGGAATCTATCCAGGGCATGTTCCATATTTGATGAGGAATTTTGGAGAAGATATTATCATTCAGGCAGGTGGGGGAATTCATTGGAATCCTCGAGGAACTAAGTATGGAGCAATGGGGATGAGACAAGCAGTTGATGCAGTGATGAATGGGGAAAGATTAGAAACTTATTCTAAAAGTCACTTAGAGCTTAGAGAGGCACTAGAAAAATTTTCCAAATTAAGATTTTGAATAGTAATACTCTATTCCCTTTTTGATTCGGGTTATTTTATCTTTTCTTATAAGATCATACATATATCTCCTTATTGTTCTTGGAGGGATTAATAATTTTAGTGCGAGTTGATTTATAGTTTTCTTTTCTTTAGATAATTCTTCAAATATTAAATTCTTTCTTTTATCTGAAAAGTCTTTTGTATATTCGAATTTCTGACTTTTTATTTCTAGAGATTTTTCTAATCTTCCCATTTTATAATCTAAGGATATTAAGGGATATTTATTTGAAAATTCTTTTGCAAGTTTATGGAATTCTCTTATAGTTTTAATATGAAAATAATAGAAACTTGGAGATTTTTTTTCTTTTACATCACTAATGTCCAGGCCAAGCCCCTGCCCCATTTTTTTTAGGTCTTCACATAACAATCTATTATTTACTCCAAAAATTATATGTCCATCATACGCTATAGATCCTTCATCGAAAATTGCTGAAATAAAAAATGCACTTCGGTGATCTTTGTTTAAGTTAAATATTGCTCGGGGTATTCTTGCCACATTCCCATGGAAGGTTTTTACTTCATAAATTTTTTTACATATCTCTCCTGCGATTCTTGGAAACCTGCATTTTAATATGCCTTTGTGATCTTTGACTATGGAGTACTGAATGTCTCCAAAAACTTCTTGGAGTTTTTTTGTAAATAAATCCATGGGAATCTTTCTCTTCTGGTTGTAATATGTCCCCCTTCCATCATTAGGAAGACTTCCATCAAAGAAAAGATGTGATACAACTGATGTGAAATAAGGAGAAATTTTTAAGGGTAATAGGGGGTTAAATACTGAATTTTTTATTGGTACCAATTTATGCTTATAGCTAATAATTTCTTTTTCTAGTTCTTCTAGATTTATATTAAAAAATCTGGATATGCTGAGTAGTCTATCTAATGGAATTTGGGAAGATTGGGTAAAAAAATAATCATATATTCTTGAGGGCGTTATCTTTAATTTTTTCGCAGTTTTGTAGATTCCTTTTCCTATGAGTTTTGCAAAATTGTCTTTTGATTTTTGGCTGATATTTACTGTAATTTTTTCTGGAATATAGCTTTCCCACAGATGAAATGATTTTTTCATCATGATGTGTGTTCAATAGACTATATAAATATCATGGGCATCCGGCTGGAACGAAAGTTGGAGCGACCGCGCTTCGGCAGGCAGTTGATGCAGTAATGGCTGGAGAGACTTTGGAACATTATGGTCGTTCGCATAAAGAGTTGTGGGATGCATTGGAGTTCTGGGGTAAGGTTAGGTTTTAGATACTCAAAGATAATTAATAATATAAATGGTCCTTTGTTTAGGAGTTTATGAAATTTCGGCGGGGAGAAGAGGTAGATTATCGTTATTATATGGTTGGGTCATTTGAGGGGGAGAGTGTTATGGTTGCCTATGAGAATGAAATTGTTATCCCCAAAGATTTTGATACTTACGAAAAGAAACTTTGGGAATTGATTAACTATGTTGATAAGGTGGGGGAAAATCCCCTTGGGGCGGATCCTTCTGCAGGGTTATGGGAAATAGCCGGATTAAAAGATGATATTTTCTCTGCTATTGAAGGTATTGATTTTTATTTTTCAGAAGATGGGAAATTTCATAAAAAAGAGCTTAAGAATATCCGTGACCATTTGGAAGGAAGGTTAGAAATGTTAGTAGGACCTATTTCAAAATTAGGTAATTTATTAAAAAAGGTTAATCCTTTAAAGTAATGTTTTCTAAATAGGACATGAAAGTAAATCAAAGATTTTCGATCATTGCTCTTCGAGGAGAATCGCAATGAGAGAATTTATTTATTATTCAGCGGATGGTGTTACGGCAGGTAATCTGATTAAGGATAATTTGATGCAGGCTGGGCGGATTGACATCGCATGTCAGTTTATTATTCAGGCGTTTTTTGTGTCGCGAGAAATGAGGAAAGACACAAAAGTTCATTTGATTTTGAATGGTCCTCCGGATTCACCTAAGCATCTTGAGATTTTTCCAGGGAAGAACCTTGGAGGGATTGAGAATAAGATTGATATTAGCAAGAAGGATGTTGCAGGGTTGATTAAGCGGATGTTGTATAAGTATAAGAAAGGCGAGAAGGTCGAGGTTGCTCCAGGTTATAATGTCGAGAAGAAAAGTTTTGTGAAGTTGCTTGAAGAGCTTCATGGCGAAGGTAAGGAAATTTATATTTTAGATAAACGGGGGGATGATATTCGAGAGATTAAGATTTCTAAGAATCCTGTTTTTATCGTCGGGGACCATGAGGGGATTCCGAAGAACGAGATGAAGTGGGCGAAGCATATTCCGATGAAGAAAATTTCTGTTAGTCCTCATATGTTGTTTGCGTCGCAAGTTGTTACGTTGATTCATAATGAGGTTGACCGACAGGAATAAGGGTAGAAATATTATCTTCTATCTAATGGAGTACCATACTTGTAATTTGGTTCTCCTAAACATACATATGTGGAGGGCACATCTCCAACTCTGTCTGCCCTGAATAACATGCTACTTCGTCGCATATATCCTGAATCCATAGTAGCAAAGATGACTTTGTCTCCTTTCTGAATTAAATCAGCTAAAATTTGGTGTCTTCTCGGATCGGAGTTACTTGGACTTATCGTAAATTTGTATTCTCCGGCCATTTCAGGATTTCTTTCTGTTCCTTCAACTCGTACAACAAGGCCATAATTATTTTCCTTAGAAGATCCAATCTCTTCAACTACAATCCCATTATACCAACATCTCCCATGCCTCGCACTAATTGATGGAATCCAAACAGCTAATGCTGTAGTAATTATGGCTCCTGCAAGAAATCCTAGCAACCCATCCCTTAATTTCATATTGAATTAACGGGATGCTTATTTATATATCTTCTTATTGAATAATTTTTATAGGGATAGGAAAGAATAAAAACTCTTTCCTTCTTTTTATCTTATGAGAAAGGCAGCGAAGATTATTGTTAAGGGGACGGTTCATGGAGTTTTCTTTAGGCGGTTTGTAAAGGGGCACGCGGATGATTTGAAGTTAAAGGGTCTTTGTAGGAATCTTGATGATGGTAATGTCGAGATAATTGTTGAGGGAGAGCCTGAGCAGATTAAACGGCTTATTGGATTTGTTGAGAAAGGGCCGGCACATGCGCAGATAAGGGGTGTTGATGTTAGCGAGCGAAAATGGGAAGGAGATTTTACAGATTTTAGGACTTTGAGATTCTAGATAATCTTACGGCAGAGCCGTGCGTGAAAATCGGTCGCGTTTACACTTGCTGCGATTTTAAGGAGATTTTAAGGAGTTTAAAGTTTTGAGGTTTTGATAAATTTATAAAGGAATTCTTGTTATAGTTGTTATGGGTGATGAAGTTATAATTTCTGGAGGAAGTTCTAAGAAGAAGTGAATTTGGATTAGTGTTGGTGTTGTTGTGGTGTTGTTGTGGTGTTGTTGGAGGGCTTTGGTTTTTTATTACCAATTCGGAGTCATCAGATATTAATAGCATTCTCCAAAAGATAGATCCTGTTAGTGGAAAAGCTGCCCTTTCATTATATGGAGATGGAGATACTGGGGGATTGGCGAGGGCAGGAGTTAGTGGGGAAGGGGTGGGAAAGATTGAGGAATATTTGTTTGAAATGCAAAAAAATCTTTTAATTGGTAGTGTAAATTGTTCCTCTAAGTGTCTTTTTTTGAGTGTGGAAAATTTATCTTGGAATCTTTCGGAAGAGGAGGCGATGGCTTATGGAGGTATGGATAATATGTTTATATTAGATATTGAATGTAGGCTCTCATGTGCTGAAGAGCTTAATAATTTTGAAATTGGTTATTTGGAAAACTTGGAGGGTGGGGCAGAGGGCTATAGTCCGTGGGCATCTGAAGAATTAATTCCAATAATCTATGGGGAAAGGGAATGTAATGAATTTTATTCAAAAGAGGAAATAAGTTCTTGTTATTCACAATTAATTGCTTCAGTAACATCTCAATAATTTTATAAAGCTCTTCTAATTGATTGAAATATGGCAGAGAAGTTTTTCTGGGCGGATGCTATTGCTGACCAGATTATAAAACAGAAAGGGACTAAAAAGGAATATGTTTGTGCTTCGGGCATCACACCCTCGGGACAGGTTCATATTGGAAATTTTCGTGAAGTGATTACTACCGATATGGTTGTCCGGGCGCTTCGAGATAAGGGAAAGAAAGTTAGATTCATTTATTCTTGGGATGATTTTGATAGATTCAGAAAAGTTCCTGCCGGGGTGAATAAGGACTATGAGAAATATTTAGGAATGCCAATTAGTGATATTCCTTCCCCGTTTGATGATTCGATGAGTTATGCAGAGTTTAATGAGGAAAAATTTGAGAATTCGATTGGGAAAGTTTGGATTGAGCCAGAGTTTATTTATCAGAATGAGATGAACAAGAAGTGTGCTTACGCAGATTTAATCAAGATTGCTCTGGAAAAGAAAGATAAGATTAAAGAAATTCTAAATAAGTTTAGGAAAGAACCTTTGGAAAAAGATTGGTGGCCGATTATGATTTATTGTGGTGCATGTAAAAAAGATTTAACGAAGATTACTAGTGTTGATGGATACAAGATTTCTTATGAATGTGAATGTGGACACAGCGAGACTTTTGATATCCGTAAGAAAGGAATTGTGAGTATTCGGTGGAGAATCGATTGGCCTTTGCGGTGGAGATATGAGCATGTTGATTTTGAGCCGGGAGGAATTGACCATAGCGTTTATGGTGGGTCGTTTACGACTTCTAAGGAAATTTCTAAGGAAGTTTTTGATTTTGAGCCTCCAGTTTATCAGTTCTATGAATGGATTGGGATTAAGGGGGGTCAGGCATTTTCAAGTTCTGCAGGGAATGCATTAATGCTTAGTGAAGTCGAAGAAATTTATGAACCTGCAGTTTTAAGGTATCTTTTTGTAGGAACTAAACCTCGAAGTGCGTTTAATATTAGCTTTGATAATGATGTTATTAGTATCTATGAGAAATTTGATGCACTGGAAGAAAAATATTTTTCGGGGAAATGTAACCCGATGGAAAAGAGAATGTATGAGATGTCCGTGGTTAATGTTCCTAAGAAATTACCAAAGAGGACCGGATTCAGACACCTTGCTAGCCTAGTTCAAATTGGGGGGGCAGATAAAATTAAAGAAGAAAGGGTTGAGAAAGTTCGTAATTGGATAGAGAAATATGCCGGAGATGATATGAAGTTTGAAGTTCAGAAGAAAGTTAGTGGGAAATTTAATGTAAAAGAGAAAAAGGCTTTAGCAGAATTGAAAAAAGTTTTAGAGGAAAAAGAATATAAATCAGATAAGGAATTGTTTGATAAGTTTTATGAGATTTGTGAGAAAGTTGGGATTGGGAATACTGAATTCTTTGATGCGGCATATAGGGCGATTATCGGAAAAGAGAAAGGTCCCCGATTAGCAAGTTTGATTTTAATGGTCGGACAGAAAGAAATTATTAAGTTATTGGATACGATTTAATCTTTTTTAATTATCTTTACGTTCTTAATCCCTTGGGGAGTTACTTCTCCTACTTCGATTATTGCATTTTTTAATTTTATTCTTTCTCCTTGTTTGGGGATTCTTTGTAATCTGTGCTCGATATACCCGGCAATAGTGTTGAATTGTTGTCCCCTTAATCCCAGCTTTAAAATTCGGTTAAACTCATCAATGGGGGCTTTTGCGTCTACGATTATAACCTTCTCGTCTAGTTTTTTGAAATAGATATTTTTCATTTTACTTTTATCGAAGATGTCTCCGACAATTTCTTCCAATATGTCTTCGACAGTTACTAGACCTTCGACTTCACCATATTCATCAACAACTATTGCCATTGGAACTTCCTTTCCTTCAAACTCGGTTAATAAATCATCAATTTCTTTTGTTTCTGGGACGAATAATATTGGTCTTACGAGTTCCTTTACTTTCTTACTGAGTTTCTTGTCTCTTACCTGTCTAAGAACGTCATCAATATCGAGAATTCCGGCTATTTCGTTTTCTTTTAAGAATACAGGGTATCGGGAATAAGGAGTTTTTACGATTTTGTCAATGACATCACTTAATTTTTTATTTCCATCAACCATTACTATTTCTACCTTGGGAGTCATAATTTCTTTTGCGGTTGTTCCTCCAAATTTTAAAACGTTATGCATCATTTCCGCCGCTTCTTTTTCTAAGAGTCCTTCTTTTCTTCCCATTGTTACTATAGTTTCTAATTCTGTTTCAGAAAGGATGTCCTCTTCAGAAGACCCAAGAAGTTTTAACATGAGTTTAGAAATTTTTTCAAAGAACCAGACGAGAGGATACAAAATAATTGAAAGAATTTCTACCGGTCTTGCCATTAATAATGAAACTTTTTCGGAGTTTTGTGCAGCGAAGGTTTTTGGAGTTATCTCCCCGAAGACTAAAATCAAGAATGTCATCACCCCCATAGCAATTCCAACCCCGCCGGAACCAAATAGGTCTATTGCTATGACTGTTGCTAACGAGGCCGCCCCAATGTTTACTAAATTATTACCTATGAGAAGAGTAATTATCAATCTATGGGGATTTTGTTTAATACGGTGTAAGATTGCGGCACCTTTTTTCCCTTGTTTAACTAATGCTTTAGCTTTAATCTGATTTATGGACATTAGTGCGGTTTCGATACCTGAAAACAGGGCTGATAAGACAATTAATCCTATAAGAATCGTAATCTGAGTTCCTAACATTTCTTTGTTCCACCTAAGAGACCTAATCTTTTTTGGTATATAAAGTTTTATAATTCGAAGATTACTTAGTTAAACATGGAATTAAAAACAAGAGATGTTGAGAGAAAATTGACTAAGAAAGAAAAAGAAGAGTTTATGGAAAGAGTTTACAAGGTGAATAGTGGGGAGTATAAAACCGAATGGACTGCCCTTGGGAAGATTGGAATACAAAAGGAAAGGGTGAGGATTAAAAGGGGTGGGAAAGCGAGGGCGGCGGGCGGACAGTTTGAACTTCGTGTGAGAAAAGATTTGGAGGCGAAAGGGTGGATTGTAGATAAATGGAGTAATAATGTTGACCTCGAGGGGGGAGAATAAATGCCATTCAAAAAAGGGATGATTCCTTACAACAAGGGCAAAAAAAGGGGGGAATGGGTGAATGCACAAAAATGGAAGAAGATTTGTCCTTTTTGCAAAAAAGAAATAGTAACTAAAAGAAATAGCCAAATATACTGCAATATTGACTGCTATTCCAAATCTGAAAAAATAAAATTACTTGCTAAGAATAGTGAGATGATTAAAAACAATTCTATTAAGAAATACCACCAATGGTATAAACATTCCAAGGCAACAAAAGAGAGAATATTAAATCATCCAAAAAGATATTCTTTTCCTAAGGGCAGGGAAAATCCGGGATTTAATAAGTCTCCTGAAACAATTTGTAAAATTAAAAAGAAAAGATTATACCAAAAAATATTGAAAAAGGATACAAAGCCAGAACAGGTGATACAGAAATTGTTATATGATTTGAAGATTGAGTTTATAAAACATAAACCAATTATAGACATTATCCATAAATATCAATGTGATATTTTTATAAAACCAAATATCATAATAGAATGTGATGGAGATTATTTCCATAATTACCCTGCGGGAAGAGTAATTGACAAAGTAAGAAATAAAGAATTGAGTGAGAGAGGTTATGTTGTCCTTAGATTTTGGAAATGTGAAATAAAGAATAACTTAGACTATTGTAAAAATGAGATATTGGGGGGTACTAAATGAGAAAAGGAAGATTGGTTAAATGTAAACCTAAATTCAACCCGTTTACTAAACGCCTTATGATGAATACCGGAGGGTTTCCAGATTTTATTGCTTTTCAGATGTTGGATGCGGAGAAGGGAAGGTTTAATGTTATTGGAGTTGAAGTTAAAATAAATGGGATTTTAAGCAAGGAAGAAAAGGAAAAATGTCAGTGGTTAGTTGACAGAGATATTTTTAGTGAGATATGGGTTGCTAAAAAAGTTAAAAAAGGCAGGCGGATTTTTGTTGAGTATCGGAATTTCAATGAGAAATATGTTGCGGGTTCGACTTAACATTTGCGATTAAGCGAAGTTCCTAACGGAGTGAGGCACGAGTGGAGCAAGAAATGATCTCGAGTGTTTTAATTTTTCTTTTAGGAGGGGATGATTCCAACGACCAATCAACTACCCAACCGTAGCAAGTTGCGGGGTATGAAACTCGAATAATTTAAGATTCTTTTCATTTCTCCCCTGATTTTTTACATACTCTCTTACTTGATCCAACGCCCTACCATCACCAACAGTATCGATATGTCCGCCATCACTCCAGAATTCCCCACCCCAAAGCGTATCTTCCTTTATCTCTGGGAACTTCTTAAAAACTTGAACTGCTAAAATACTCTTACAAATTTGCATAATCCTCGACGGAGAATACCTCGGAGCACCCTCAACAACAATATGAACATGATTTTCTTCATGTCCAATAGTATCAAAGAAGATGAAATATCTTTCTTCAATCCCTCGACAAATTTCCTTCATAAATTCAAAAACTTCTGAGCTAATTAGATTCTTTCTATACTTGACTACAAAAACCATATGATAACGAATTCTATAAGAACAATGAGAAGATTTACGTAATTTCATAGAAACTAAAATCTTAGAAACTAATTAAGTTTATCGCAGCAAGCTGAGGGGTATTCACCCAACAGGGAATAAACTCTTCAGACGTAAAAAAAGGAGAAGAAATAGATGTTATATTACATCGAGGTAAAATAAATGCCAAAGTCAAAGAAACCTACAAAAGCTGAAGTAAAAAAATAATTCCTTTCGAAGAAAAATTAGAGAAACTTAAGGAAATTGTTGAAGAACTTGAAGAGGGTGAAACCTCGCTGAAAGAATCTATGAATAATTATCAAGAAAGTTTAGATCTTATCAAACAGTGCCATGAGGAATTGGAAAATGCTGAGTTGAAAATTGAAAAGATTATGAAAAAAGACGGAAAAATAATCTTAGAATCTTTAAACAACGAATAAATTCTTTTATGAAATAAAAGGCTATTTATTCGAAGAATTAAGGAACTCTCTTATCGATGAAAAATTTGTGTGTAACGAAGTGAAACATTTTATCTATTGTTATGCGAATTTATACTCAAATATCTCAGGCAAACATTAAAAAAGTGAGGGGCCCTTTGGATAATCTATGAAAAAGTTGCTTTATGGGGTTGCTTTATTGATATTAATAATTAGTTTTGTTTCTGCAAGTTGTGTTGATATAAATTCTGCTTCGCTTGAGGAGTTAGATGAAATTATTTGGGTTGGACCTGCGACAGCTCAGAAAATTATTGATGCTCGACCATTTGATAGTCTTGATGATTTAGATAAAGTTAGCGGAATTGGGAAAGTCAAGATTTCGGATATAAAGGATGAAGGACTTGCTTGTATTGATGGGGAAGTTAATGAAGATTTAGAAGAGGAGTTCGAGGAAGAAGAACTTGCAGAAATTGTGAAAATTGTGAAAATTGATGAAGAAGAAATTGTTTTGTTGGAGAAGCCTCGGGAGATTGTTTTGTCTTCGGAACCTCCAGAGATTATTTCATTAAATGATAATTCTGGGAAAGAATTAGTTTATGAATCAAAAAACTTTAAAATCATGCGCTATCTCCCTTATGTTTTTTCGGTCTTTTTGATTGTACTTTTGGGAATTTTGTTTTGGGGAAGGTTTTAAAAAAGGATTTTCTTTTAGAGAATAATGGCAAGAGCGATTATGATTGTTGAAATGGCAGGACGGCCGGGGGCACATGTTAAAGAAGCTTTAGAGCAACATGTCGGTGTTTTGGATAAGAATAAAGATATTGAAGTTCATTCGATTAATGTTAGCGAGCCTAAGGAAATTGAAATGGGAGATGTTCCGAAAGGAAGCGAGATGTTCACTTGTTTTGCAGAAGTTGATTTCGAGGTGGATAATTTTTCGCGATTGAGTGAGATTGTTTTCGATTTTATGCCTTCTTCGGTGGAAGTTATCGATCCTGCGAAGGTAAGTTTGGATGGTCATGAAGCGAGTAATTTATTGAATAATATTGCTGGAAGGATGCATCGTTATGATGAGATTGCGAAGATTGCGGGGGCTCGGTTGCAGCAGATGAATGCGCAGTTACAAGCGGCACAGCAAGCATTGATGGAGAAAGATGCTGAGAGTTCTAAGAAGAAGGTGGTGGGGGGAAAGAAAAGGGTTGGGAAGAAGGTGGTTAAAAAAAATGTGGGGAAGAAAGTTGTGGGGAAGAAGGTTGGGAAGAAAAAGAAGAAATAAGGGATTTCTTAGTTTGGGCGTTTGTATAGTTTGGGATGCTAATATAACGTCTTATTCTTAATGGAGACAAAGTTTTTAATTAAGTTTAAAGTGTAATAACTATGAAAATCCTTGACATCCCAAAAGAAGGCAGACCAAGAGAAAGATTTCTTAAGTTGGGTCCTGAAGCTTTGAGTGATGCTGAGTTGTTTGCGATACTGCTGAGGACTGGGACGAGAGGAAAGGGGGGAGAAAAAGGAGAAAATGTGATTGAGATGTCAAATAGGCTTATTGCTGAATATGGCTTAGATAAATTATTAGAATGCTCATTAAAAGAGCTGCAAGAAATAAAAGGAATTGGTCCGAGTAAATCAATGCAGATATTAACTATTGCAGAACTACAGAAGAGGGTCAATCAATCTAAAAAACCAGTCAAAAAGATCTCTTGTGCAGAAGATGTTTTTAATTATTTTTATGAAAGACTTAAAGATAAAAAAGAAGAACATTTCTATGTCTTGTTACTTGACACAAAAAATAATATAATTGGTGAACAATTAATTAGTAAAGGAATTCTTGATGCTTCAATAATTCATCCTAGGGAAGTTTTTAAGCCTGCAATAAAAAACAGTGCATCAAAGATAATCCTAGTTCATAATCATCCGAGTGGAGATCCGAGTCCGAGTAGCGATGATTTGGAGATAACTGAGAAGTTAATAAGTACAGGAGATGAAATAGGGATAAGTGTTCTAGATCATGTGATTGTTGGCGAAGGGGGGTGGTGGAGTTGGAAGGAAAGAAATTAATCAAGACTACAATAAACCAATTTTCCTTTTAGCCTATTCTTTTCTTGAAGAAAATGTTTCTTGCAAAGATAACACCAATAATGCTCTTTATCTTCTTCTCCAAGATTAGGATAAACTTCTCGGTAAGCCAAATTTTTGCATGTTTCAGAATAATCGCATAAAGGTCTCCTTTTATGGTTTATAATTTTATATTTTATTTTACCCATTTTTTATTTTGATTAAGCGTTTTTCCAAGATATCATCTTCATTTTGCCAGGTATTAAAATCATCAGTTACAATTCCCAAATTAATAAGGAGTTGCCCAAATCTTTGGTAAAGATTTTTTATCCAAATTTTTTCTATTAATTTAAATATTCTCTTTATTCTATTTTTATCTCTCATTTTTTATCTTTTCTAATTTATCTTTGTCAACTACTCCGGACTAAAGTCCGGAGCGTGACCTACCAATTCCCAAAACCTAATTCCAATGTTTACTTTGCGATTCCTCTATGTAATATCTAATCCTCTCCGTTGTGACACATCCGATACTTCGAGCGAAATATCCTTCACTCCAAAATTTCTTGCCCCATAGAA
>Ga0180009_10003800_pt1 | contig 16978 bp, 21 predicted proteins | sample OS_PC_MetaG_FD_123537 | JGI IMG/M metagenome (GOLD analysis project Ga0180009, IMG submission 123537) | Groundwater microbial communities from the Aspo Hard Rock Laboratory (HRL) deep subsurface site, Sweden - OS_PC_MetaG | ecosystem: Environmental > Aquatic > Deep subsurface > Groundwater...
AAAAGCAAAACGGATATTTCTCAGGGAGCTGTTTCTTGCATTGAAAGCAAGGGAGCGTACAACCAGCCATGGGAGGGCTATGACAAAGATTATGCTCAGCACCACCCCCGAAATCGGAAATATATTAGATAATACCCCCTGAAGCAAAAAAAAACCTGCAACAATAAGACGGCCTTTCAGGATCTTGGAAGGTTTTGCCAGGTATTCGAAGCTTGCCCCGCCGATTCTGGTGTTGCCGTAGAGATACTGGTTCTTACGAACTTTGGCCCAGGCGGAATAGATTCCCAGGGTAATTATTGAAAGAAGAATGTTTACAAGCCATATACGGAAATATTCGGAACCGCTCCCGCGGAATTCAAAAGGGATTTTATCCGGTTTCTTTTCTGCTGCTGCGGGTTTTACAGCCTGAGGCTTTATACCGATCTCCACAGTTGCCTCAGCTCCGGCATATTTTAATTTCTTTTCATCCACCGTTTTTTTTATCAATGGTGTTTCTGAAGGCTTCTGCTCCTGAATGCCGGTCTGAGCCTGCACCGGCTCCTGAAATATCTGCAATCCTACTTTTTTGAGAACTTCTGCATATTTCCCGGCTCTGTGCTCATCCAGATCTTTTTTTAAAACAACCCTTTTTCGTGCAAGAATCTGCCCTGCTTTTTCCTCACTTATTGAAAACAGCCTGGCAAGATTCCGTTTAACATCATCGTGCTCACAGCCATCCATGATTTTGCCGCCAAACACGATATTATATCTGATTTCGGCCATACTTTCCTTCTCTAAAAAAGCCTTTACCCGTTCCTGTCTTTATGCTTTGCCGCTTCATCCCGGAACGCTGAAGTCAGTTCGGCGATCTTTGTTCTCTGAGAAACCGTCAGAGAAGAGAACGGCGAGTTATCAAAGGTCGTATTCCTGTTCTCGACAATCAGCACCTTCGCGTCCCTGCTTAACGTGTGAGTATGCCAGACCGACTTTTTAACGTTGTAAATCTTAAACGGCTGCATATTCTCCGCAAAGATATCCGTTACTTTCTTATCTCCTTCACCGATAAAGAGTATGCAGCGTCCGCGAAGCAAAACAAATACTTCGTCGGTCTCATTATGGCGCTGCATGGCTGTGATATTTTCGGGCAAAAGGTCGTTGCTGAAGTTTAAGACGGCGACCCGCCATTCGGCGTAGTCAACAACAGGACTGTATCCCTCTTTGGCATAATCGCGCACTTCGAGCAGTTTTTCGTTAAGGGACAAACTCATGATTTATTTCTCCGGACAGAGCATCCTTTTCACAGAATATGTTTTACTCTCCCTACTATCCCGCTTTCAAGACGCACCTTAATTCCATGAGGATGTTTGGGAGAATTCGTCAAAATATCTTTTACCGTACCTTCTGTCAGCGCACCGCTCCGCTGATCTTCTTTCATTACAACAGACACCCTGATCCCGGGTTTTATTGCCGCCCTTACAGTTCCATCCATATCATATTCTCCGGTTCATGTTACACCCGCTCTGGCTATCGGCAAATAAATAAGTGTAATGCTACAAAATTATAATCTTAAAAACAATTGATTTGATTGGAATTATCATTTTTCAGGATGGTTGTCCAGTTAAAGGCTAAAACCTGCAGACAGATTTCACTTTCATCACCAGCCTGCGCTGCTATCCGACCAATAACGAAGCGCGTGCAGAAAATAATGCCCGGTGACATTTTATATGCTGATTGTTATGGCTCGCAATCCCTTCGGAAGTCAGGTCAATTTCTACGAACGCAATGATTTATATCGGTGGTGGTGGTTGGTCGCAATCCCTTCGGAAGTCAGGTCAATTTCTACAGGAGAAAACATCATGGAACTTATGACACTTGGAAGCAGTCGCAATCCCTTCGGAAGTCAGGTCAATTTCTACGAAAGTAATCCGCAGAAGGATTGAGGACGCTCTTAGAAAAAGGTCGCAATCCCTTCGGAAGTCAGGTCAATTTCTACTACAAAGTGTCTACAAGATGTCTACAAAGTGACGGTCGCAATCCCTTCGGAAGTCAGGTCAATTTCTACAGTAAATCAAAAAAACAATTAATGACTGAAAAGGTCGCAATCCCTTCGGAAGTCAGGTCAATTTCTACGCTATTGCCTCATTTGAATATCAATGGGTGTTTTTCGTCGCAATCCCTTCGGAAGTCAGGTCAATTTCTACGGATTTAAGCTCTCGTCTATCGGTGCGGAGTATGAGCCGTCGCAATCCCTTCGGAAGTCAGGTCAATTTCTACTTGTGGTTGAATTTAATAAGGCTGAATAACTTTTATGTCGCAATCCCTTCGGAAGTCAGGTCAATTTCTACTCGTAGAAACCAAGTGCCAAATATATGTTAGTCTGGAGGTCGCAATCCCTTCGGAAGTCAGGTCAATTTCTACACCTCATAACACTGATTGTTCTGATAAATTTATGAGTCGCAATCCCTTCGGAAGTCAGGTCAATTTCTACAAAAGCCGAGTTCATTGAAACAATGGAGGATGCTTAGTCGCAATCCCTTCGGAAGTCAGGTCAATTTCTACGGCGCCTCCCCAATTCCTTATTATTCTGTCCGCTTAACACCCCTTTTCCGCAGACCCTTGAACAAAATTTTACTTTTATCATAATCACCCCCTTTAAATCGCCATACCATTCATTTCAACCAATTGAAATAATTATTTTATTTATCTTTCAGCAGACCCAATCCACTTGTAAACCAATATATTCAAACAAAACAAGCCGTTATTACAGTCCTTGGTTTTTGCTTTGGAGGTCGGCAAAAACAGGAGCCGAAAGGGAAAAGGAGCGCGGGAAAGACGAGATTTGGGATTAAAGAACATAATATTCTTCATCGGGATCGATGAATATCCCCTGGCCGATTATTTCAAGGGTTCCGGCGCATTTTTCACACACCGGAAAATATTTGACGCCATCTTCTTCGGGCACAATCTCCTTTTCTATGCGCGACTTCAGTTCCAGAAAGCTATGCTTATCTATGGTTAATTCAAATATGGATTTCTGGACACGAAGGCCGTAATCCTTCATAACCTTTGCAACCCTGCTCAGCCTTTTTGCATCTGCAATGTCATAAGCCGCAATCATGTTCATTTCAAATCACCATATAATCAAGCTGGGTAATTTTTAACCCGATGCCCGACAAAACTACCTTTCGCAAACACCCGGAACATATTTTATATATCCGCACAGAGTCGCTCGATAAATCAAGTGATTCCCTGCAATAGCGCCTGATCGTCTTCAGCCCGGCTTCGTCTATATCACATTCAAATACGGACTTCTGTGTATTCAGACCGAACTCTTTCAGAAATTTATGCAATCTTTGCAGACGCCTCGGCTCCGTTATGTCGTAGGTAACCAGTACTATCATTAATAATATAGGCTGGTATTCGCCGACCTCTCCCTCTATCACTTTGCGATAGTGTCCGGCCTGAAAGATGAGTGCATCCGAATAGGAAAGCTGCCTTTCCGCCGGGGGATGAAAAAACTCCGTGCTCAGTTTCTTTTCAAAAGCATCAATTACGCGCCTGAAAGCATCCGGATGAAGCTTTACGGGATATTTCCCGGTAACCTGCGCCGGACTTGATACCTCTTTTTCAATCCTCTGCTCCGGAATATCAAAACAATCGGATTCATCTTCCCGCATGTTTATCAATCCGATGGGATCGGCTGCCACATCGGGAACAGTTTTTTCCCCCGCTTTGTCCGCCGCGGCTTCTTTTGGCTGCTCGACATAGAAATCATCCTTCTGAAGAATGTTCAGATTAAACAGAGAGAGTGTCAAGGTGTCTGCAATGATGCTGCGGAATTCTTCCATGAGATCCAGAACAAGAGAATACCGCCCGTAATCCATCGAATGCAGAAATCCGGGATACGGATCAAGCCCTGCAATCCTTACAGCGGCATAAACACGGTTCATCAGAAAGGTATATAAAAGAGAAAGGATGGAATTGACCGGGTCCGTGGGAGGACGCCTGATCCTTCTTGTAAACACGATATCTCCGATGAACCCGTATCGGAAACCTTCAAAATAAAGGGCGCTCGCTCTTCCCTCGTAACCGCGCACAGTATCGATGTTACCGGATTCGGATACTCTCGGCATCAGGTCCATGATGTTTTTCGCCTTGTTCCCGGCGTCGGGATAATTGCGCGTCCGTTTGATGCGCATAAGCAGGGTCGCCATGTTGGAAAGCTTTCCGGCGACGATGTTTTTTGACATCCGAAGACCGAAAACCTGATCATCCAGAAGATGATACTGCCTTTTGCGGAGGAACACGTTTTTGGATTCAACGGGCGCAAGCCTCCCCAGATACCGCCCGTTCTGTGTGAGAAAAACCGTGTCTATGTTGCTGCGCATCAGTTGTGCAAGCGCCCTGTGGGAAATCTCAATGTTGCCAAAAACAAGCAGCTGTTTCAGCTTGTAGGTAAAAAGGGTGTTGAACACCGTGTTGCCCTGCTTTACGAGCAGATGCCGGCCTTCTTTTACAATTCTTGAGCCCTGGGATTTTACGTATGCTATCATGGGTCACCTCCTGAGATCTGAAAATAGGAGGTGACCCATGATTATTCAAGAACTGCAACGTTGCCGTTTTTCTATGACCTTGTCAAATTGTCAAAGAGCAACAGATAATCTGCATGAAAAAAATTATAGCTCCATCTTCGGAAAAACTGGAGCATCATCGCGCTTGAATAATTCCAGTGAAAGCACGAAATCCCGAAGTGAAAGATACGTTTTGTCCTTTGCAGATTCAAATCCATGCGCAAGATATGAATAATTTCTTGAATTCTGCATATCGAGGAAATTGTTTTTCCTTTCCTTAAACAACTTCCCCAGTTCATCTCCAAGAGTATCAAGCAAATCAAATGCCGCTGTCTGAGGGATTTTGATTTTGCCGTCACGCTGGGTTTTATATAGCCTTATGAACTCATCTCTGATTCTTTCGGGTATCTGCTCCTTTTTTACATCGGATACATGTATTGAATGCTCCCTCAACAGACGCTCCTGGGCTCCCATTTCTACAATACGGTAAATCCTCAATATCGCATCGTCAGTTTTGCCTTCCTCATGCCGCCTTTCAGCATTAGCATAAAGATCCAGCATATATGAACGGCATGGCTTCCTGCCGTTATTGCCGTCTGCGATAGTCTCCCGGAGAAAAACCATTCTCCCCTCCGTTTCCCGCGCAAACGTTTGTATCTTCACATCGGCATCGTGCTTTATCCCATCAATTTTTGCACGCTCAAAACGATCAATCGCATCCTTATGGCGGAACAGATCCCATTTGTGATACCCGTCAACCATGATTCCAATCGTTTTAAACAACGATTTGTTTTTTATGTTCTTCGCGCAAAGATCATCAATGAGTTCTTTAGCGGCCTTGAACTGATACTGGTTAAAAAGAAGAGCAATTTTTTTCTTCTCTTCAATAGCAAGGAAATCCCAGGGATTTATACAGGAATAAACTTTCTCCTGTCCGTTGACTACTATTCCAATTCCGTTTTTAGTCCGTTCTTTTCCTCCGACATATGAAAAACAGAAACCGTGGGTAATAGCGGCAAGCGCAAGAGATACAGACATGTTTTTTGTGCCGCCCGTATAATCAACTATAACGTCATCTTTATTGTACCCCTTATCAAGAACCCTCCTGACAGCTTCATCCGCCTTGCTATGGCAGTGAAAAAGATCATTCACATCATCGGCCAGCGTCAATTCACTTTTTATAATGACGCCATTTAAAAAAGTTTCATCCTTAATTGTTTTAATCAAATCGCTGGTATCCTGAGACGCAAAAAACGAAACAAACTCAGGTTTGTATTCACAGATACTTTTTATTATGGGAGGAGGTGTGCCGCCGACGGTTATAATCATAGCTTTTGCCATAATTTATTTCCTTAAGATAGCTCTCTCGCGATAAGGTATAAGTTTTTCTCCGGCTTTACTGTTTTTGAAAGCTTTGCCCATGTGGGCTTTTACCGCCTGAGCAAATACCTTTTTATCTTCTTCGGATTCAAGTCCTGCAAGTGCAGTTTTAGCGCGGTATTTCAAAGCATCTTCAATCGCCGGCAAATACTCCTCTGCCTCCCGCATGACAAAACACAAAATTTCCTCGTCAATCCAATAGCCGTTCTTCCGCATTGAAACAATAAGAGGTGCAACCATTTTTATAAACCCGGCTCTTGGGGCCGATATCAATAAACCTGCAGTTTCGATAACCGGCCAGCCGTAAACATCGCCGGGAAGGAAAGTCGAATTGAACGGGGCGAACTATTTATATGGTTTCCTACAATTTCATCAACCGGTCGATCATTGGTTTGAACGGTCTAAGCTGATGATTGATGAATTCATTGTACCCGTTTAAAAATTCTATAAACCCGTCCAGATCGACTTTCCCGTTATTCAGCAACGGATTTTGCCTGTTGGTGGTCAGATGACGCATGTCCTCCCGCATGGATTGCGATCTTACCGTTTCAAGCAGTTCCTGCTTTTCCTTCTCACTAAGCATGGCAATATCGATCCTTTAGTTCAGCAAACAATTTTTCAAATCCAAACAGAGAAAAATATTCTTCCACGGTATTCCAGTCAAGCGACGTTTTGTGCAGCGCAACAAGCGCTTCGATATCGGCGAGATCGATTGCCTTTCGCCCCTCGTCGTTTGCCATTGCCTGCACCTTTAATCCTATAAGGTCTTCAACCTTCAGAACCCTGACAGCGAACGTTTCATTGAATATCATTTTTTCCTCGGCCCGGTTAATCATGCCGACGGAAATTTCCCGAAAGGCATGCAAAAAATCCACTTCGCCGAAAACCTTAAGGGGGGATATAAACTGAGAAACGTTTTCAGTCTGATGGTTGCATTTATAGCCCAGTTCATGCATGATCAGGTGAACACTTGCCATGTCATCACGGTGCACAAGAAAATCAATGTCAACCGTTGCCCTCACTACACCCTGTGCCCCGAGCGCAAAACCTCCGATGAGCACATAGCGGACGTTATGTGCCTGAAAGCGCTTTAAAAGATTTTCGAAAACAAGTTTAAAATCCATGCGGTTGCGGCTTTATTGCTTCTTAAAATAATTCTGTGCCTTATTTAAGCTCGAACTAACTGAAATTTTATAATATTATACCCAAAACACCTTCACACCGCAATATCTTTTCCGGACTCCCGATTACCCATCTCCCGACAAGGTACTTCATTAGGCTTCAGCCGAGAAATGACTTAAGCTTTGTTTCGGCTTTGCTGTTTTGAAGGCTTTGCCAATGTGGGCTTTAACGGCGCAGAAGAAATTAAAATTTTTATCGGTTTCTGGTTTTAATAAACTTCCATGTCCTCATAGAGGTCAGTGACAGTTCCCTTTTTTATCGCCCCTTTTTTGAGGTTGGTTTCCGCCTGTTTCGCGCGTCGAAAAAGAGCGTCGCGCTTGGCTTCAATGAGCTGTTTTTTCATTATATCAACCGCATAACCCTTATCTTCCAGAGGCAAATAGCTGAACTCATCAATAATTTTGCTTAAACCTGTTGTAGTCATGATTTATTAATCTCCTGATAGATGAGCCAATTGCAAAAATCCTAAAAAGAGAAGAATTTGTCATTCCCACGAAAGTGGGAATCCAGTCTTTTCAGTATGTTGCAAAAATTTCTGGATTCCCGTTTGCACGGGAATGACGACTTTTGCAATTGGCTCAGATATTTATGATTTTTTTTATTTTCCTCTTTCGCCGTCATTTAGTCAAGAAAAGCCATTAGTTTTTCTTTGGCTCTGCTTTTTTTGAAGGCTGTGCCCATGGATTTAATCGTATATAACCTGTTTTTCCGTTTTATTAAAAAAAGAACGCGCTGGCATTATTAAAGTCGTTGTTAGTTCAGATTAGTAAGCCTTCACATCTTTATCCTGGTCAAGAGTCAACATTAACCAGCCGAAAGGCATGGCATCTTTTCCTTTTTCCATCACACATCGTGTTCTTGTTGAACCAATATCCGTTATTGGCTCTTTCTTTTTGACATTCCAGCCTCTTCTCAGCTCATCAACAGATAAAGATTCAAAATGTGAGAAATGACCGATACGGAGCAGCATGCACCGGTTCCGGAATTCCGGATCATTCCAGAAAGAGACCGACGGGTTGATGCTTAACACTTTTTCATTTTCCAGTCGGCCCAGTGGGAAGGTTTTTTCAATGGATTTCCAGCTTGCGCCGTCGGATGCTTTTTCATCAAAACGGTTTCCTTCTGCAACCATCCGGCCCCAGTAAAACCGGTTACAGGCATCAAACAGGGTATCGATGCTGATGGTTCTTCCCAGATTTTTCTTTACGGAGGAATGTTTCATCGCCATTGTATCCATGCGTATGGATACAATGAATTCCGGGGGAGTTGCCTGATCAGCCCTTGACTTGATCCGCTCAACCCACATCTGGATTCCTTTGGCACCTGAATTGACTGCCCGGTCTATCCGTGTTGAGCTGTGGGGCAGGACAGCATCCCGGACATGGATCAGGCGAAAAATATCCTTGTGGGTATCCTTTTTAAGACAATTAAGCGCATTTTCTTCAAGGGCCTGTCCCTTTTTATTATCAATACGTTCATTCTTTACATGTTCATGGACAACCGGTCTTGTTTCAGGGTCCAGGTTGGTAAAATAGTTCACCACTGCGGTGCGTATGGCTCCTTTGATGCTCGAACCGGGGACATAGACCTGTCCGGTGTGGGGATTTCGCGGCATCATGTCAACCCGGAACTGATTGTTCGGATTAGATGCCTTGACCGCGTATTCGCTTCTGAACCCGGCAGCCGTATCAATAGTTGAAATGCCATGGCGCTCAACATCCAGATGGTGGCGCAGGAAGTTCTGAATCTCTTTCAGGTCTGCCCTGTCGGTAAAGGCGATAAACCGCTCTTTCGCTTCAGGTGGGAGATTTTCGATGACTTGAGCGGTATTGAATTGAACCAGCTTCTCATCTTTTATCAAAAACTCAGTGGGCTCGATCTCACAACCGCAGCCGACGTGAATCGGTGTGAGGGCCTGGGCCTTGAAATGATATGTTGTCATGGGGTCACCTCTGTAAAATAGATGGGCAGGTGCAAGGCATGATGCCTGATGAAGTCCAGGCTGCTGTCATGGTGAACACCTGCCAGAAGCTTTCCATACGGCAGCTCTCCGCAAGGGTCGAAGGTGGCGCCGGGCAGGGCCATCAGAACCGGGTATTTGAAAGGGCTGTAAGCCCCTGCCGCAAAATGGCCCCCCAGTTTTCCGTAATGGGTATGCTGTTTGTACCTGGGGTTTCCCATGGCCGGCGTGATGACGCCATGGGACAGACTCATGGCCCGGTTGCCCGACTCCCCGAACAGGCGGTTTTCTTCGGTGATGTCGAATCTGAAACACCCCCGGCCGATACTGGCATTGGCCCCGAATCCGGAATGGCCGATAAAAGTCAGCAGGGACTCCAGTCGCTTTTTGCAATCCTGGTCCGCGGCCGCGAAAATCTGGAAACGATGACCCTCTTCCGCCCATCTGGAATTCTCCACAAACAGGCCGCCGGTTTCAGGCGTGCGGCCGGATTGCCGGTCGATTCGGTTGTGAAAAAGATGGAGCGGCTTAAATCCTTTGCGGTCCATGGGTGGCTCGGCCTTGCGTTTTTTAACTTCGATTTTGAGTGGTTCAAGAAGGACCGGTTCGTCTATATTATCTCTCAGATCAAGGAAGAGGTCTTCAGGGATATATGATATTTTCCTTGCTTCCTTAATCAGGTCGAATTCTTCAAGAGAAGTTTTTTTAACATCCTGCGTTATAGGCGGGAGCAAAGGTTTCGGCAGCATGCCCTCAGGCATCTGGCTGGAAAAAAACCAGGGGGCTGTCTCCTGCTCCTTCATCCATGCTTCAAGGGAAGCCTCGCCTTCAACGTATCGAATGGCCCAGGCGATATGCCCCCAGATCGTTCCGGATATCCATTCCGTGGACAATGGCCCCAGCGGCGTGATTGTTATGCGGTAGTAAACCATATCATGCAACCCTTTTGCGTTTAATAAGGTTTGACGGGTCTATGGATTCAAATTCAGACTGAATGTCCTGGCCATCCTTTTGAAGGTTTGTGAATTTGATCCGGCCATATCCACGGGAACCTGAACCGCCCAGGGCATCCTGCTCAAGCAGGCGGATGATTGCGTAAAGATTGTCCAGATTGTCATTGTCTATTTGGTCCGCATCACCCATGTCAAAAACCCGGTAAACCATCTGCATGTCAAAGCGAGCGCCGGCGGGAACCCGTTCCGTCTTGCGGATGCCGACCCCGGCTTTGCCCTGTATCCGGTCGATGTTGTTTTCAAATTTTTCTTCGGTGAGGGGCAGCCCTCTTTCGATAATCTGGTCTTTCCACTCCTTATTAAGGTACGCATCTCTTACAACAAGCCGGGTGGGGCCGGCCTTCCAGTTTTTATTGGTGGTGCCAAAAATTCTGAGTATGGGATCCGACGCCAGTTTGACAGGGTCGGTCTCTCCTCCGCCTTCCCATGTTTTTCCCAGCGTTTTCTCGGACGTTTCCACGCACCCGGTGACCCACTCCATCAGGCAGCGCAGCTTGCCTTTGAGGGAGGAGCCGGGGATATAGGGTTCGCCGGTATAAGGGTTCTTGACAACCGGACTGTCAATCCCGCCGATTTCAACAGCATCTTTGCCGGCTCCGATGTGGAGACCGGTTAAAATTTCTATTTGACCCGTGATCAAGTAGGTTTTTATAAGCTTCATTGCCTGACTCTCCTTTTGCATTATCTTTCCGGTGAAAAAAACTTGTGAAAGGCCACCACGGCTTCAAACACTTTTAAAAATCCCTTGAAGTCTTTGATGTCGTTGATCGACGCTACATGATCAAAAATAAACTGGGTAAAGGCCCTTGGCGCAACCCCTCGCTTTTCCGCATAGACCGCCTTGGCCTTGAACATGACAATCAAGGGGCGGTCCCGCTCGAAGTTTCTTTTCTGCTCCTCAATGTTTTTTTCAGCCATTATTTTCCGCTCAATGGCTTTCAGTTCATCATAAAAGCGCCGCATCTGAGTTGTCTTTAGATTCTCTTTAGAATCCTTAGCCTTATTGGGTATGAAATCCTTAGCTCTATTTTGCGCATAGTCGTCCAGCAGCTCAGGTTTCAAGCGTTTTTTTTCCGGGTCCGAAAAATAGGTCAGTGGTTTTGGCGCAGGCAGTTGCGGGGTCGATGTCTGGCCTCCATACTGCTGCCGTCCGTCATCCTGACGGCCCTGGTTTGATTTATGCCCAAAATCTCTGGTTTGCTGTGCCATGGTTCCTCCTTAATATTGTTTATTTTCTGTTTCTATACAAAGCAATGGTTATTGGTAGCCGCCATTTTGCAATGCCTGCGGTGGTTGTTGTCAGACGGAACAAATTGTCCAACCCCAGCCGTTCGAGCCAGTCGGCAATCTTTCTGTTTTTCTCATCTTTATTTTTGCCGGGAATGTTGCGGGCCAGGTGATAGGCAAGCTTGGCCCGCCATCCGGCTTTGCTCACATCGCCGCTTGCGACCGCTTCCGCGTCCTTGGCCAGCGGCAGGATATGATAAACAAAGCCTGTGCTCACTTTTTGTTTTCCCTGCATCTGTTCGTGAATCCATTGGGCGTCGTCAAGTGCCTGTGTGTATTGTTCCCATGTCATCGGGGGATTTGCCGCAGTGCATATTTTATCCTTTGTTTTTGGATCGGATTTTTTGGCAGCCTTGAGCAGTGCTTCGGCTTCCTGCGCAGCCCGGTTCACCGGATAGCCGGCATGCAGAAGGGTCAGGCTGGCTGAGATCGTGATGTGGGGGTTTTTCCCTGTGTAATCGCCGAAGGATTCACGCATTCGTTTGGCCAGGTAATGCATCTGGAGCCAGGGGCCGACCAGCAACAGGTCATCTCCGCCCGCGTAAATCGTGTAGGTGTCGGGATATTCACGCCGAATGATTCCCTGAAGATAGCCGGTGAAATAGAGGTCCATCATTCGGGAAAGCTGAGCCACGCGGGATAGGGTAAAACGGTCTTTGGCCTTATCTTCGCGTTTCAATCCATAACTGAAAATATACCCAAGGTAATCCACGTCCGCTTTGAGCAAACCGAGAAAAGGTTTGCCCCGGTAAGTTTTTTCTTCCTTGTTGAATTCTTTTGCTTCAGCGCCTATATGGGCAAAGGTTTTTGGCATTCCGGCAAAGAACAGGTTTTCTTCGTCGGGAATACCATCATACCTCCGATCTTTGAGGTCCCGTTCATTCTCGAATCTGGGAATATGGTTTGCCAGCATCCGGCAAGCCCAGGCGCCTTTGTCGTTTTCAGGCTTGAGGCTGCGAACGGAAACGGTTGTACCCGGATTGATGCGGATTTGGTCCTCCTTCAACAAACAGAGTTGCAGGCCCATGACGGGGACGGCTTTCTCATTCATGGTTTCGCCTTTTTCCCAGACCATGTAATCGGCGCTGGTAAGATGACGGCCAAGGTTGAATTCATTCTGGCAGGTGGCGCAGCGATATTCATCGTCACTGTGGATTTCAGCCGGTCTGACGCCGCAGGCTGAACAGGCCCTGTCGTAAGGAAATTCGCGTTTGATGGTCCCTTGCACGCAAGTGCTTAAGGGCTGGTGCTTGGCGTCTTCAACGGCGCGGGACAATTCAGCCCTGATGTCGTGCAGGCCATCTGACTTGAAGGCCTGGCTGGAAAAGGGGGGGCTCACGGCAAGATTGAGCGCGAGGCTTCCTGTATAGTGATCCAGAAGCCATTTATCAAAAGAAGCCTTCAGCGCGTTAAGCCTTTCTTTGATGTCATCCATGGTGGGCGCCAGAATTAGGAACCGGCCGCCTGCCTGTTGAATGATGCAGGAGAGAGGCAGATCAATCGCATCCAGGGCATTAAGGGCCGCCGCCTCGGTGATGGCGCCAAGCATGAAGGAACGCGCTCGTAAAATTTTGCTGACGCCTTTGACACCCTGATTTTCAAGCGTGAAGAGCGTACTCTGAAGGCCGGAAAGATCGCCGGCAATGAATTGAAACTTTGGCCGGATTTCGTTTTTTATGGCATCCATGTTTTCGAGTTCATTTCTTTTTTCATGATAGCGGTAGAGGCTGGCGGCGATGGCCGCCGTTGTCCGCGAATGGTCGAATAAGGATATATCGGGTATATCCATGGTACTGGAAGGAATGGCCCAGGTGTATTTTTCAAGCAGGCCGAGCAGGATTTCTTCAAAAAGCCGGTTTGACAGTTCCGGCATCTCTTTGACCCTCTGAAATTCCGCAATCCATGAGTCAGTCAACTCCTTATACTTTTCAGGCAAGTCGGGGTTTTCTCCGGTCCAGGGCAAGGGAATCAGCGTATCCGGTGCATATGGATCGAGCTTGGCCATGGTATAAGCATTTTTCGCAGGCGCTGGTCTGTCCGGATCAATGGTGATTTCGTCAAAAACGGATTGCAGAGGCAGCCGCCGGTAGGTTTCCCTGGTGGATTGTTCTTCTTCCTGCTCATCCTTGCTTTTTCTTCTGTCCATGCCGGAGGAGTACCAGTCGGCAAGGGTGATAATCCAGGCAATGGCAGGTTCCGGGGCACGATCCGGCGCGTGATGAAAACTTGCGGCAGCGGTGATATGATCGAGGTTCTCTGTTTTGGGGAAAGGGACCTGGTATTGCCTGACCAGATCAAAAAAGGCATTGGTGAACAAGACGTGTTTATGGGTGTATGTCTGGTGCCTGCTCTTGGGGCAAAGCGTTGACTCCATATCATAGGTTTCCCATTCGATATTTTTCATGGAGCCGTATGCGCGTTGAAGCATTTTTCCGATGTCATGCAGCAGAGCGCCAAACACTACTTCATGGATTGAATATGTCATATCACCTCCCATTAATTAAACAGACTTGACAAATCGGCTATGGCGGCATCACGCTGATCCATTTTTGCAGCCGTTGTTACAATGTCAAACTTGGTTGTGGCTTTGCCGTCGCTGTAACCGCCTTCCACCTGCGACAAACCGCCTTTGGTTGAAGGCCGGAAATAGTTTCTTATGGGCAGCCTGGGATTGAAGTAATGTGTATAAATTCTTTTCACATAAGAAACTTTGCAAAGTTTTTTAAGATATGCGTCAAGCCCGGAGTGACGTCCCCCGTTCTTGTCTTCATAATCGATATCTTTTTTCTCCGGATCAAGACCGGAATCAGGCGGCAAAAGCATTTCGCGCTGTTTCTGGAAGCGGTATTGAAACATCTCATGGAAAAGCTGCCCGGTGGCTGAAAGGCCTATAAGTTTTGCGCCATCCTCCTCGATTTCATCAACAAGGCTTGCAAAACGCGCGTCCTTTTCAGTCGGACTTTTTTCAACTCCATCTCCTGCGAGATCGAAAAACAATGACGCATTTTCCAGCCAGAAGCTCAGGTCCAAAGATATGGGCTGCGGAGGGAGTTCGATGACTTCCGAAAACTTTTCAAAAAGATAACACACGGGAATTTCCAGGGCCTGGCCGATCATGCCGGCAAAAGAAATCTGTGCCTTATACCCTCCTGTGGCGTTGATCAGAACGGATTCCGCCCCGTGTTTTTTTACAATTTCGGCTATCGTCTTGACCAGGTTGCGCAGACCTTCTGTTTTGAAACGGTGCGGCGATTGGTCTGAAAGCCCCTTGATAACGATGCTTTGAACATGTTCAAAAGAACATGGATTCTGATGTCTCTCGTAGTATGCTTTCAGGATATTGCCGATCAAATCCCCATCGTCCGTGTCTGAAAGAAGCAGGTATAGGTACTCACAACTGCTGAGCAAACCTTTTTTTATTATGCTTGTTATGGAATTGATCTCCGCTCCGGTCAGGCGGTCGTCAGCTTCTATTGCAGACAGTTCAAGCGCAATGCCTTTGACGTTCCCCTGCCTCAGCATTTCCGCAAATGTTTTATCCTGAGCATTTGCCAGATTTCCTTTAAGACTCGTTCCCACTGTGCAGATCAGAACGGTTCGCATAATCCCCCTTATAATAATGTGCTCTGATAATATTCCCCTGTCTTCCCCTCCTGCCGCTGGCCGTTGGCCGTTGGCCGCTTTCATGGGAAAGTCAGGGCTGGTTGTAATTTACTGAAACTTTCTCTCCTGTTCAACAACTGCAATGTTGCGGTTTTTTATCTTAACGCCGGAAAAGCCGTGCAATAATTTACAATTCTTTTTTTTCATCCAGCAGCTTTTTACCTTTCGCCGTCAGCCGATATTTCTGTTTGCTGCTGCGTGGTTTGTCCGGAATGGTCATTTTTATCAATCCATCCTCGATCAAAGGCGATAGAACTTGGTCCCTGAACTTGGTCCGATTAGTTCTTCCAAAAATACTCATTAGATCCAAAATTCCTTGTTCTGAAGAGAGTTTTGCCATTATCTCAACTTGGTCCCGACTTGGTCCCGACTTAGTCCCGACTTGTGCGATAACTTGTGCGGGAGCTAATTGTCCTGCCTGTTTGTAAACCGCATTGCAGTTATCAGAAGATGACCTTGATTCTATCTTTATCAATCGGCAGCCCGTACCTCGTGTTCGGCTTTTTACCGAACGGTTCGGATATGGTCATTTCGGTTAATCCTGCTTCAAGTGGAATTTGACAGATGTATTTTCTCTTTGAAGTAATTTGCATTATCCCACCTTTATGGAAAAACCTACTGTTGACATTTGTTACAAATGGGTATATTAATAATTATACACATTTAGCAGGAGAAATCTCATGGCTGAAATAAATATACTAAAAACCGATTCCAGGGGAAGAATTATGCTTCCACCTTCTTTCAGATCAGAATCCCTGTTTGAATACGCCATTGAAGGGAATCAAATAATTCTCTACCCCGTCAGGACAGTAAGAAAATTCCCTGATATGTCCGATCTGCCGGAGGATAACCTTTCACCGGAGTGGAAAAATCAGGAATTAAAAGTCAACAGCGATAAACGACCACGCATTTCCGCCGGCGGCCCTTCTGAGGCATTAAAGCGCATGGGAAAATAAGAGTAAATGCCTATAAAAGCGCCTCCTTTCATATTGTCATTTGAAATCATTTTTCTTGAGCATTACAATCTTCTTGGTTCCGTGGAAAAACGTGCTATTGACAAGGCAGTTAATTTCCTTGCCGAAAATCCAAGGCACCAGTCCTTAAATGTGCACAAAGCCAAAAACGTAAAAGCCAAATACGCCGAGGGAGGTGATGCCGTATTTATCGCCTATGCCGGAAAGAAATTAAGACTCACCTTTGAATACGGCCCGGAACCCGGCATGATTTCTCTCAGAAACTGCGGTTTCCATAACGATTGTGAATCCAAAATCTGAGCATCAAATCACCATCTCGATCTTCCCCTTATCCGTTAAAATCCCGTATTTCATTCCGGGCCTTGACCCGATGGATGCGATTTCGAGGTCTTTTAGAGCATAAGGGCCGAATTTATTCAGGATATTGGTCTTGATCTTGGACTTGAACGAGTTGAAATTCTTGTCATCCAGACAGGTAATCCCTTTGTCGCTCATTTCCTCAACCGGCCGGGTCCCGCAAAGTTTTTTGTATAGTTCCGTTATTCTGCCCTGATTACCGAATATCTCCGAGATCTCCAGAAAACAGTCCGTGCACGACCCGCAAGTTTCGGCATTTTTTACGCATTCCTTTTTCAGCCCGGCAAAAAATGCATACAGGGCAAGATGGGCAGGCATAATATCGATCTCTACCTTATTATATATGATTTTTTTTGATATCAGATTTATCACAAGCCTGATTTCGTCTTCTTTTATCAAAGAGAGCATGAGAGTTCCGGGGGATTTGGGCTCTTTGAGAAAATCCTTTGACAGATTATCCCTTATGGAGACAAAAGGAACTGAGACAAGATTGATGGTCCCGTAAAAAGTCGGTTAACGGTTTTTGTCAAAAAATACTGATACAGTGATAATACTTTGCCCGCGATGACGATTTTGGGTAAAAAAGCAACAATCGCTCTTTGATATATGCAA
>Ga0180009_10003801_pt1 | contig 16977 bp, 17 predicted proteins | sample OS_PC_MetaG_FD_123537 | JGI IMG/M metagenome (GOLD analysis project Ga0180009, IMG submission 123537) | Groundwater microbial communities from the Aspo Hard Rock Laboratory (HRL) deep subsurface site, Sweden - OS_PC_MetaG | ecosystem: Environmental > Aquatic > Deep subsurface > Groundwater...
AGAGAACACAGCAGAAGAATAAATGATTTCATAGACATCGGAATTTATGGAAAAAATGCATGCTATTCTTCTAGCTCTTGGTTATTTGGAATTATCTTATTTTGTGTAGTTTCGGAGATACTGGGGATAGCCGTTAACTTTATAAACCACTATTTAGTGTTACTACTATGAGAAAATCATTAATTTTCGGTTCAATGATATTATTTATGTTGGCCTTTGCTAGTGCTGCTACTTACAATTCTACTAATAATGTAATTTATGAGTGTGGGGATATCGTTGAAGTTGGAACTTATGAAATAAATCAAACAATTGAAGCGACTGCACAATGTTTGAATATTCTTGCGAATGACGTAGAAATAGTGGGAAATAATAATTTTATTTTTACAATAGATTCGGGAGTTTTGTTCGGAATAAATATAGATAGTGTTAATAACATTACTATTAAAAATATAATTTTAACTGGCTTTGGGATTTCTAGTATCAATATAAAAGATGCTAAGGATATTTTATTAATAAATAACCAAATTATGAATAATCCTATGTATGGACTTTATGCAGATAATGTTACAAATTTGCAAATAATTAATAGTACAATTGAGGGAGATATTGAAGATGTTTTGATATTGAATAGAAAATGGTATTTAGACATTTCTTCAATTCCTACAGATATCAATCTTACAGATGGTTTAAAGGAAGGAAGAAATATTTTAGATGAAGGAAATTACACAATTACTGCTTCTAATGTTGGTTATGCTAGTGAAACGCAGAATATTTCCTTATATAGTAATGGTGCAATAAATTTTACTCTAGTTGATAATGCTGCTCCTGTTATTACCCTTGTTGCTCCTATTATTGGTTATTCTACTACAAGTAATTCTGTTCTTTTTGAGTTTAATATTAGTGATGATTCTCCTGTAAGTTGTGAATTATTTTTGAATAATGTTTCTAGTTATAACTTAACTCTTGCTAATACATCAAATATTATTTCATTAACTGGATTAAGTGTTGGAAATCATGAGTGGTATGTTGATTGTGTTGATTCTGTAGGGAATTCAAACATTAGTGAAACTAGTTTATTCTCTATCACTGCACCTGTCGTTACTACTAGTTCAGGTTCTAGCGGTGGAAGTTCTTGTGGAACTTCATGGACTTGTTCTGAATGGTCTGAATGTTCAAATGAATTGCAAACGAGAACTTGTTCTTATCCAGATAATTATTGCACACCTACAAGGGCAAAGCCAGATGAAGAGCAGTCTTGTGTTGAAGAAGTTATTTTCCTTGAAGATGAAGAACCTGAAACAACTGATGAAGGTGGAGCAACAGCAACAGGAGGATTCTTCTCCTTAATAACAGGTGCAGTTATTGGTGGTGGTGCAGTGGGTTGGGGAATCGCAATAGTATTCATCCTTTTGATTGGTGGTGGATTTGTAGCTGTTAGGGTGAGAAGAAATAAGAGAAAGTTTTCTAAGAAATCTTCTAAGAAATAGGCGTAGAAGTTTAATACTATAATATAGTAATATATTTAAACTCTTTTTGTTTTGTTAGTTTATGGTTGATAGAATAGAGTTGGATATTGTGATTTGTCCTGAGGTTTTGGATGGTAAGAAGATTTATAGTATTTCTTCTGTTCAGGTGCCGGGTGTTGTTACTCAGGGAGAAACCGTTGAGAAAGCAAAGGAGCAGTTGAGGGAGGCGTTGGAGTTATATTTTGAGGATGCTCCGGAGAGTGCTGTTGCGATTGTGCGGGATATGGAAAATGCACCTATGATTTCGAGAATGGTTTTGTGATTAAAAGAGCTTTTCTAATTCTTCTCTTGGTACGCCGGCATCTTCGGCTTCTTTGATGAGATTTTGTCTGACTTTGTTACTTAGTCTTTTTACATTAACTAGAATTATTGGTCTTTTCATTGGGAGAATTTTGTTTATTTTGATATGGTCACCTTTCATTTTTATGATTTCGAAGTTATATCTCCTGAGGACGTTCATTATTTTTTGAGCTATGGGTGTTAATCTATATTTCATTGTTTCATCTCTTTTGTTTGGTATTATTAGATTAATTTATTTTATAAATATTATTGTTTGTGAAAATTGGAAATGAATTTTTGAAGATGAGGCAGTTATTGGTGGTGGAGCAGTAGGTTGGGGAATCGCAATAGTATTCATCCTTTTGATTGGTGGTGGATTTGTAGCTGTTAGGGTGAGAAGAAATAAGAGAAAGTTTTCTAAGAAATCTTCTAAGAAATAAATATTTTTTGGGAGGTAAGGGTTTAGTGGATGTAATCATTGGATTTAATAGATTATTAAAGGGTGCTGTGTTGTATGATTACCTTTTTAGGAGCAAATGTTATGGGGTAAATTTTTCAAGACACAATATTATATTATATCAAATTTTGAATCATGCAACACGGCATTAAAATAATAATTTTTATAAAGAATTTCAGAGGTATATTTTTTATAAGACAAAATCTTTTCTTTTCTTTTTCTAATTCCCAGGGGGTGTTATGAATTATCGGATAAAAGTTAAAGAATTAAATAGCTTCTATTGTAGATAGAAACTAGCTTCTATTGGCAGTAGAAAGGTTTAAAAATAAGGAAATTTAACAAGGAATATGATAACTAAGGAAGATATAATAGAAGTTATCTCTCTTCAGAGAGAATCACTTGACAAAGCAGATATAGGAACACTTAGAGAAGAACGAAAAGACCTAAATATTCTGGACTCATTTGCTGTAATAATTACTGGAGTAAGAAGATGCGGTAAAAGCACCCTATTACACCAATTAATAAAAAGGCAGAAAAAATCTTATTATCTTAATTTGGAAGATCCTCGATTAGAGGGATTTAGTTTGAGTGATTTTAATAAAATTGAGAGTATTATGAAAGAGGTATATGGAGGGGGAGGCGTATACTTTTTTGATGAAATTCAAAATATTCCTCAATGGGAGAAGTATATAAGATACTTAGTCGATAAGAAAGAAAAAGTAGTTTTAACTGGCTCCAACGCCTCTTTATTGAGTCGAGAGTTGGGAACAAGGCTTACAGGAAGACATTTAAGTTATGAGTTATTTCCATTCTCGTTTAAAGAGTTTCTTAATTTAAAAAAAATGGACCCTTCCCTAGATTCATTTAAGGAATATCTTTTCCAAGGGGGATTTCCTGAATTTGTTAAGAAGAATACTCCGACAATTCTTCACGATTTATTATCAGATATTGTTATGAAAGATATCGCGATAAGGTTTAACATAAAAAATACAGAGATATTAAGAAAGATAGCAATTTTCTTGGTTAGTAATGTTGGAAAGGAGTATTCTTATAATTCAATAAAAAAGATGTTTGAGATAAAATCCGTACAAAGCGTCATTGATTATATCTCATTTTTTGAAAATGCTTACCTAATCTTTAGTGTCCCTCGTTTTAGTTATTCATTTAAACAGCAACAAGTAAACCCTAAAAAAGCCTATTCTATAGATAATGGCTTCTCAAGTAATAATTCTGCTTCTTTTTCAAAAGATTCTGGAAAGATGCTTGAAAATTTAGTCTTTTTGGCTCTAAGAAGAAAATATAAAGAAATCTTCTATTTCCAAGAGAAGAGAGAATGCGACTTCATTATTAAAGAAAAAGAAAAAATTACTCGGGCCATTCAAGTTTGTTATAACTTTAATGAAGAAAACCAGGAAAGGGAAATAGCTGGGATGTTGGAAGCTTTAAAGGAGTTTAAGTTAGATCAGGGTTTAATATTGACTTACAAACAAGAAGATGAATTTAAACTAGATGGCAAGATAATTAAGGTTTTGCCTGTTTGGAAGTGGCTTATAAATTATAAATAAGGAATAATGATTCTTGCTTACAACACTTTTTCAACATAGACATTATCTTTATCTAATTTGTATTTAAGTTTTTTGTAATATTCTCTGACTCCGACTCCGGAGATTACTCTGATATGTTTGTTTTTGTTTTTCTTTGCTATCTTTTCTGCTTCGGCCATGAGCATCTTGCCTAATCCTTTATGTTGCCATTCTTGATCTGCTTTTTGTTTGAGTTTTAATGTAGGGCCATAAACATGGAGTTCCCTGATAGTTGCAGGAGAAGTTTTATCCTTTTCGAGTCTTAGTCTAAGAAGTCCGAAGAGGATGTTGTCTTTGTTTATTGCTTCGATGAAGTATTCGGTTCCATTTGATGCTTTGTATTTTGTTGTTTTGAGTTTTATTTTTGAGTCAATTTTTCTGTTGTCTCGGAGGGCGAATCCTATCTCTCTGAATCTTATTTCGTTTACTTTGGATCCTTTTTTCCTTATTACTTCCTCTATCTCTTTTCGCATGTCGATGTTTTTTATTCCAGCTATGAGATAGGCGGGAGGGATTTCTCGCATGATTCGCATGATCCTGCAATACCTTGGAGTTAGTTTTAACATTGGGATTATTAGCTCTGCAACTTGTTCTTTGTTGTATGGAACATATTCCCCCCCATAGTAGAGGTTTTCCAATCCTGCGCCCTTCAAGACTTGGCATGGATAGATTTTTATCTGGTCAGGTTTGAAATCACTTGATTTGAATATTTTCTTGAACATTTTTATATCTTTTTTTGGATTGGAACCCGGTATACCTGGCATTAAATGGTAACCAATTTTGAAACCGGCTTTTTTTAATCTTGTTGTTGCATCAATTACATCTTGGACTTTGTGTCCCCTATTTACTTTTTTATAGATTTTATCGTCGATAGCTTGAACTCCCAGTTCGATTCTTGTTGTTCCCCATTCTAACATTTTCCTTATGTCTTTGTTTGTGCAAACATCTGGACGAGTTTCTATGCAAAGTGCGGTACATCTATGTTTTGATTTTTCGTTGAGCTTTTTTGCGGCCTCTAATGATCTTGAAACCTTACCATTCATTGCATCATAGCATTTTTTTACGAATTGGAATTGAAATTTCTCGGGATAAGAGAGAAAAGTTCCGCCCATTATGATTAATTCTATTTTGTCTGTTGGATGGTTCATTGACTGGAGTTGTTTTAGTCTTGTCTTGACTTGTTTTGATGGGTCATAATCACATTGTTTTGCTCGGAGGACTGCCGGGCTCTCAGGGGTGTAAGATTGTGGGGCGTTTAATGATGGGCAGTAGAGGCAGGCTCCGTGAGCACAAGGTCTTGGGGGGAGCATAACTGCGAGGGGGGCTACTCCGGAAATTGTTCTCGTCGGTTTACGCATTTTGCATAACTCCCATTGCATAAATGCGTTTATGGAATATCTTTGATGTTACTTTACGTTTGATTTTCATGTTATCTTATAATAAAACAAGTTTATAAATAATGATAGAAAGTGTTTTATACTTTTAAAACGATAGTCTATAATGGAATATAATATTAATAAAAAAGAGATTAAACTCGATAGAAAAATAAATGAACTTGACAATTTTGTTATAGAATTTTGTAGTCTTTTGGACAAATATGTATTAGTCTCGGGCTATGTTTCGATATTATTTGGAAGGTCAAGGTCAACTGAAGATGTAGACTTGCTTATACCGGAAATGAATTTAGAAGAATTCAAAAAATTATGGAAAAAAATTCATGATTCTAATTTTGAATGTTTAAATACTTCTATTTCCGAAGAAGCGTTTAATATGATTAAAGAGCATAACATTAGATTTTCAAGAAAAGAAAAACCAATTCCAAATATGGAGTTTAAGCTAATTCAAAATGATATTCATAAATACTCTTTTGAAAATAAGATTAAAGTAATCCTTGGAAAGCATACTCTTTATATCTCTCCATTGGAAATGCAAATTGTCTATAAACTAATGCTTGGGAAACAAGGCAACGAAAAAGATCTTGAGGATGCTAAACATCTTTATGAACTCTTTAAAGAAAAGCTTAATAATTCTGAATTATATAAATTGCTTAAAGAACTAGACGCCGAAAAAGAGTTTGAATTAATAAAATGAAAATAAATAAGGAAGAAATAAATAAAGAAATTAAAGCTAACTTTAGAGAGAGATTAGAATTCATAAAATTTTGGGCAAATTATGTTAAAACCCATAAAGATGAAGATTGGAGTGAACAGCAAAATATGCTTATTAATTCTCAAGTTAATTAATTTAAGGTTGTATAAAAATATCGATTGCCTAAGAACCACCCAATAGGTAGCTCTGGTGAGCTAAGGTTCTTAAGGCTTCAACTCCTTTAAGATAGTATGAATGTCGGTCAAGAAAAAGTTTGGGATAATATCGCTCGATCATGGAGGGAATTTAGGCAGAAGATTCCTCCAACCGTTGAAAAATTTATCTCAGAGAAAAAGGGTAAGATTTTAGATATGGGTTGTGGGAGTGGTAGAAATTTTAGAAAGATAAATGGACTTCGATGGTATGGGGTTGATTTTTCTAAAGAGATGATCGCTTTTGCTGAGGAAGATGCTGAGAAGCGGGGGATATCGGTTAATTTGAAGAAAGCTCCTGCAGAAGATCTTCCATTTGAAGATAATTATTTCGATGCTGTTTTGATGTATGCAGTCATTCATTGTATTGATTCTGTAGCTAAAAGAAAGAAAGCATTGAAGGAGATTTATAGAGTTTTGAAACCTGGCGCAGAAGCAATTGTAAGTTCTTGGGGTCCGAAATCTCCGCGATTGAAAAATAAAGAGAAAGAGTGTTTTGTTCCATGGACTTCTCGAGACGGAAAAGATCGGACCGAAAGGTACACATATATTTATGATTTGGATGAGCTTGTTGAACTTTGTAAGAAAGTTGGATTTGAAATTGTGAACTCTTGGGAAGAACGGAATGTTAATGTTATTGTTCGGAAACCTACTTCTTAGTAAATCGTACCATATCCAAGGACTCTTTCTTTTTAGAAAAAAGAAATTCCCCCGAAGTAGAAAAACTATTATTCCTGGTTCGGTCAATTCTCTTTCTTGAACCTCACCATATCCATTAAACTTCCTTCGTCTTTCTTTTGAATCTCTCCAGTATAGGCATTGAGGTTCATTCTGCTCATGTCTAAGCCATTTAAACATGTTAGATTCCAATTTCCTTTTTGTAGGACTGCAATAATCTGTGAGAATTTCTTTCCAGTTTTTTCTTCTATAGACTTTTTTAAATCATAAATATCTACCTTAAAATTTAAATCTTTTATTTCAGTTTGGTCTTTTATTTCTTCTTGATGGTTGGTTATGGATGCGAAAGGCATGGAGAATGAAGAGATCCTATTTTGACTTGGGATGAAGAAGTTTATATCTATCTTGTCGGCGTCGCCTAGGACAAACATTGCTGAGCAGAAGAATGCTTCTGGGTTTTCTTCCTTAAAGTTTTTGTAGACTTCTGATTGTTTTAGTTCGTTTAGTAATTCTGAAACTTTCATAGAGATATTGGTTGAAGGGCCTTTAAAATCTTAAGGGTTAGGACACTATTCTAGAGATTAGTAAGATTTCAAATACGGAGATGATTAAAAGTACATAGGCTGCGATGGAATATCTTTGTTTTAAGTCCACCATCACTGGGGGTGCGTCGTCGTCCCAGATGATATATCCCTTGTCCATTTCAACTCTTAGTTCTTCGATTTTCGCGTGATCTATGGATAAAAATTGTGCGAAGAATATCATTCCGATTATTAAAGTTACGACAGCCTGAAAAAGCAAAACAATTTTTCCCCACCTCATAAGAGTTATAGAATAAGGATGTTTATAAGGTTTTTGAGGAAATCTCTTCTTTCAACTTAGAAATAAATTCGTCTAGGTCCATAGTTGTAATTTCCTTGGAGGCTCTTCCTCGGACGGCGATTTTTCCGCCTGATTTTTCCTTTTCTCCGACGGTGACGAGATAGAACACTTTATCCACAATCGCATTTCGTGCCTTTTTTCCTATGGATTCATTTGAATTGTCTAATTCAACCCGAATACCTGATTCCATTAATTTGTTCTTTATTTCTTTTCCATAATCTTTGACATCATCATTCATAGTCATTATCCTTGCTTGAATTGGGCTCAACCATAGTGGGAGATTTCCTTGGGTCTTCTCTAATAAATATGCTATAATTCTCTCGGTTGCTCCGGTGGAAGACCGATGGATAACCATTGCCTCTTTTTCTTTTCCGTCTTCTGCTAGATATGTTAGTCCGAATTTTTCAGGAAGGGCAAAATCAATTTGGATTGTTATTAAAGTATCTTCTTTTCCATAAACATCTTTGTACTGTAAATCTAATTTTGGCCCATAGAATGCAGCCTCATCATCTGCTTCGACATAGTTTATCTTTGCATTATCTAATATTTTCTTCATAGATTTCTGTGTTGCTTCCCATGCTTTGGGATTATCCACATATTTGTTATTCTTGTTATCTGGACCCCATTTGGAAAATCTGTACCAAACCTCTATTCCAAAAGTTTTGATAATATAATTAATTAAATCCATTACTTTTCCGAACTCTTCTTCCAACTGTTCGGGGGTACAAATTATATGTCCATCCGCAAGAGTGAATTGCCAAAGCCTTGTTAATCCCCTTAGTTCTCCAGACTGTTCTTTTCGGTATAATGTTGCAATTTCTGCATATTTCTTTGGAAGATCTTTGTAAGTTCTAGGTTTTCTCTTATAAAGAACAAATTGGAATGGGCATGTCATTGGTCTAAGGGCATAATCGTCTCCCTCGATATTTAACACGAACATGTCTTTCTTGTAATGTTGCCAGTGGCCTGAAATTTTAAATAAGTCGCTCTTTGCCATAATTGGAGTTGAAGTATATTCGTAACCTCGCTTCAATTCTTCGTCAGTTGTGAATCTTTCTATTTCTCTTTTTATTGTAGCTCCTTTTGGAGTTAGTAATGGAAGCCCAGGACCTACTATTTCGTTTACTATATATAAATCTAAATCTCTGCCTAATTCTACATTACTTTTCAAATCATTTTTTCCCCTAGGGGCTTGCATTTTTACCTTACTTAATTTTCTTAACATTTGTGCTCGTTCTTCCTTACTTAATTCTGCTTCTTCTACTTCATTTCCTTTAACGACAAATTCTCGAGAAAGTTCAGACAGCGGATGTCCTTTGACTTTTAGTTCGAAGGATTTGTAATAACCGAACGGCGCTTGAACGACCTTGAAGCCTTTGAGTTTTTTTGCAGTTTCGTTTAGAACTTCTACGGCAGTTCCTGGTTTTCCTAAGTTGCTAGATAAATGTGCGTAAGGATATAGGACTATGTTTTTTGTCTTGACATCTTCGGCTATTTTTTTTATCGAATCGACTAATTCTGGAATTGTTTCTTTTGAATCTCCTTTTTCTACTGCGACCATTACCACAAGACATTCTTTTGATTCACCTTCTAATTTTTGGTTCGGAGCGATTTCGTCTACGCTTTTTAGGGCCTTTTTGAGAGCCTTAAATTTTATATAATCGCAATGGAGGTTTAATGTTTTCATATAAGTGATAGAATAAGAGAATTTATAAAGATTTATGCTGTATTTTTTGTATGGTAAGGTAAGTTCGAAGAACTTTCAATGCCATTTTATTAAATGGAGGAGATAAAAAATGGTAGAGGGGATTGATAGATGTCCAACTGGAATTATTGGCTTTGATAAAATTTGTCAGGGTGGATTCGTGAGAAATTCTGATAATCTTATTGTTGGTGGACCGGGTTCTGGGAAATCGACGTTTTTATTGCAGTTCCTTTGGAATGGAGTTTCAAAATTTAATGAGAATGGTCTTTATTGTTCGTTCGAGCCAGATATTATTGATACTCTTGATGATGCTATGGCCTATGGTTGGGATTTTACAAGGATGAGTAGTGAGGGGAGAATTAAATTTATGCGATTTGCACCCCAGACTTCTATCGAAGAGTTGAAGAGCGAGTTGAGTCGTATGATTTCTAAAAATAATATACGGAGAATTTGTTTTGATCCGATTTCAGTACTTGCATTAAATAGTAATGATCAGGGAAAAATGAGGCAGACGATTTTCGAGTTGTCGTCGTTAATGAAAAGGTTTAATGTTACCACAGTTTTTGCAGATGAAAGTTTGGAGGAAGGTATTTGGGCGTCTACCGAGGGCGAATGGTCAAAGACAGATATTTTGAGGTTCTTGTCAGATTCGGTTAGTGTTTTTTATGAATCGCCTATTGCAGGGACTGGTGATCGGGCTGTAAGAATTGCTAAAATGAGAAGGACGAAGCACGAGCGGAGAGCAATAGGAATGACAATTACAGATAAGGGAATTGAGGTCATTACATCTCCTCCAGGTATAAATGTTATCGGAAATCGGGCTCCAGTGTGGGGGGCTCCAGTTGCAATAATTCCAAAAAATCAGGATATGGTCCCTGCGGCAGTTATTCTTCCAGCACCCCTCCCTGTGGAAGAAAAAACTTATGTGGCACCTACTGGCGCTAATCCTCAAGTTCCCATGACATTAGGTTTGCCTGGAACAAGTAGTCTCTTTCAGAAAAGTGGGGCGGTTCTTCCACAGAATCCTTAGAATTAATTTTTAAGAATAAACTTATCGAGATTCTTTTTTGCTTCAATTTTATTTTTTTGGTGGTCTTTCAAGAAATCATTAATTTTTTCTATTAGTATCGCTTTAAGTTCTCCGGTTAGCATTTTTCCGGATTCGTATTCTTGTTTTATTTCTTCTAATTTTTCATCGCTTGGTTCAAATAACATCTTGAGATATTGGAATGGGATGTCCACTTTGGTATTTCCTCCCTTCTTCCGATGTTCTTCGATTGTCGCTTGTCCTCCAGAGAAAGCGTATTTGTTTATCTTCTTTTTTACTGTTTTTGCATCGTCTGATAGGAAGATTAATCCTTCTCCGGAAGAGGACATCTTTGATCCTCCATGGAGCGATGGAACAAATTGTGCATGTAGTGCCGCAGGTTTTTCTAAATTGAAATCCTTGTGAGTTGCGATATCTCGTGTTAGTCTGATAAAAGGATCTTGGTCAATCGCTACGGGAACTACGGAAATATGTTTCCTTGAATGGAATTGGGGGAATAGAATATGTGCGGCCTGCATTGCAGGATAGAATGACCAGCCGATGTTTTTCCCCGGTGTTAATCCAAAAGCTGCTTTTGCCGTCGAATATGTGATTCGTTTTGCGATTCGTGCGGCGTATTTATAGATGTCTGTGTAGACAAAGTCTTGAAAAATGAAAGTTTTCTTTGGATCAAAACCCAGGGCAATTAAATCTAATATATTATCTTCAGAATATTTTAGAGCTTCTTCAAAACTTAGGTTTTTCTTGACAAAGAATTTTTCGTCGTCGGAGATTGGAATATAAACATCACATCCGAAATTATCTTGAAGAGATTTTGCAACTAAGAATGGGACTAAATGTCCTATATGCATCTTTTCTGATGGGCCTCGTCCAGTGATTACAGAGACCTTTTTACCTTCGCTGTGAGCCTTTAGCCATTTGTCGAAGTCTCTATGGGAAAAATAAATTCCTCGTCTCAAGAGGGGATGGCAGTCTTTCAGCTTATTATTTATAAAATCTGAAATTGGGGTGGTTCCAAACTGTTTGATTAGTTTTTTATAATCAATATCGCCCTCGACTTCCCATGGACTTATCACGGTCTTTGTCATAGTATAATGTTTGGAAAGTTCTTTTTATATTTATTGATATCTTATAGGTTTAACCGGAGGCAAGTAATATTTAAATAGTAATCTTGTCTCAATGTTTTATGAAAAAAGTAGCTTCAGAGAAGCTTCATGTTTTCATTTGTTTAAAGATGGTATATAAAAAATGAAAAAAGGGATTTGTTTAATGCTCGCTTTTGTCTTCATAGTTTCGTTTGTTCTTGCAGATATTACCTTACTTGAGCCTCAGGATGTTTACAACCTTGGAGACAAACTTTACGTTACTGCAGAAGGGTTAATTGGTGCTCCAACCGGAAATCTGAATGTCGATTTAGTTTGTGGAGATAAAACGATTAATTTAGAAAGAATGTCTGCTCGGAGATATGATGGAGAAGAGGCCCTCCCATATAGCCTTCCATATAAGGTTTTAGATAGAACAGATTTAGAGATTGTTAATATTACAGATATCCTCGGGGATTGCCAGGTTAAATTAACCATTGGAAGTCGGGTTGCAGTTACTAAAGTTTTTCAAATTACAAATACTATCCTCGTGACTGCAGCATTAGAAAAGGAAAGTTATAATCCGGGTGAAGGAATTACAGTGAGAATTGAAGCTGTTAAAGCCAATGGAGATTTGCTATATGGATTTATTGAGGGGATGAATTCTAGTGTATTTAGTAAAGCGATTGAGGATGGTTTTGTGACAGAAATATTTTCTATGCCTGATACTATTGAGGCGGGAACTTATGATTTAGGAATCCGGGCTTATGATAGGGACAAGAATGGAGTTTCAGTTCTTAATGAAGGATTTACTACGGTCTCATTTAAGATAAATCAGGTTGCTTCTAATATGGTAATCAGTCTATCGGGGGACGAGGCAATGCCCGGGGAAGAATTTACCGTTGGTGCAGAGATTACTGATCAATCCGGAATTGAAATGATTGGAACTGTCTCTGCTAAAATTCTTTCCCCTAAGAACGAAGAAATTGAATTAGCGATTCCTACCGGGGAATTCCGAAGTTTTAGCCTTCCTGTTAATGCTACTCCGGGAGTTTGGAAAGTAATTACTTCATTTAATCTTCTTGCAGAGCAGAGAGAGTTCACAGTTCTTGAAAATCCTAAAGTTGAATTTGAGTTTGGAGAGGATGGAGTCTTGATAGTTAAAAGCGTCGGAAATGCAAAATATAACGGAACAATTCAAGTAGATATCGGGGGAGAGATCCGTGAATTAGAATTGGTGATGGAAATGGGGGAGATTAGAAAATTTAGTCTTAGGGCTCCGCAGGGAGAGTATGATGTCGCAATCAGTGATGGGGAGAGTTCAATGAGTCAGCAAGTTTTATTGACTGGAAATGCAGTTAGTGTTAGTGATCTTAAAAGTGTTGGAATCTTTAAGGCTTATTCAATTGTTTGGATATTTTTGATTTTAATTCTTGGAGGTGCGGGAGTTGTGTTTTATATGAAATCTAAAAAAACGAAAACTCTTGGAGAAGAACATACTAGTAAGATTTTTGGAGTATTTAAAAAAGGTGCTGGGGCTGTCGGGCATTCAATAGGTTCGATAGGTTCTAAATTTCATTCAAAAGTTAGTTCAAACGTCCCTTCAAAGATGAAAGACCATGTCGCTTCAAGTATGAATTTTACTAATAAATCTCCGAAGGTTCAGGGGCTTGACTCAGATAGTTATAGTCATGAAGATAATAGTATGTTGGACTTGACTAAAAAAACTATGGGTACTGCAGAGTCTACCTTGGTCTTAAAGGGAGAGAAGCACCCTTCAGCAGTTGTGGCTTTGAGTGTTAAAAATTATTCTGAGTTGAAGGATCATGCGAAGAAAGCTTTAATTGAAACTATTAATGGGACTAAAGAGATGAAAGGATTAGTTGATTGGAAAGGTGAGTATATCTTTATTGTATTTTCTCCATTAGTGACTAAGACTTATACTAATGAGGTTCTTGCAACAAAGGCAGGGTTTATGATTCTAAAATCATTAACTGAGTATAATAAAAAGTTTAGAGAACATATTGATTTTAATTTGGGTGTTCATGCTGGAGAATTGATTGCTTCGAAGAGAGATGGGAAATTAAAATATACGAGCATTGGAAATACTATCTCCCTTGCAAAGAGAATCGCAGATTCGGATAGTGGAAAATTATTGGTCTCGGATGATATACGGAGGAAGATGATGAGAGATTTGAAGGTAGTTAAAGGTAAAGAGATTGGGAAGAGTCAGACTTATGAAGTTTCTGAAATAAAGAATCACATTGCTGATGCGGCTAAGTTGAAAGAGTTGTTGAAGAGAATGGACTAACGGGAAAACCTAGGTTTTCCTCGTTGTACCTTTCCTAATATTGCGAAACTTCGTTTCGTATATACTGCAAATTATAATTCTTTAAACGGTTCTGCCCAGGGGGCACCCGAACCTAAGAATTAAATTTGTAAAAGAAAATTGGCATAAATTTAAAAAGAAATTTTACGAATTACTCTTGTTCGTCGTCAAGAGGCTCGCCCGTAATTATTTTTTTATCTTTTACGTAAGGAGCGTAAAGGGTGTCTTCATTCATCATAAAATTAAGATGACGAAGTATTTAAGACTATGGAAAAAATAGATAAGAAGAAATTTAAGAAAGAAATTGATTTTAAGTATAACTTTAAGGAGTATTGGAGTTTTCTTATGCGTTACAAAATTAAGTTCATTATTTTGATTATTGTGGCTTTTTTGCTCGCTGGAGCCTATATTGTTGACAAGTATATCTTTAAGGAATTGATTGATAAGGGAACTATTTTTGCAGGCGGCGGAATGAGTTCTATGGACTTTGTGGCATTACTTTGGATTCTTTTCTCTGTTTTTATAGGTGCAATAATATTACGGGCAGTTTTGAAATGGGTAGATAATACTCTTTTGAATAGTATGTCAGTAAGTATGATTGCAGATGTTAAGCGGAAATATTTTAATCATATTATCGGGCTTTCGCATAATTTTCATACGACCCATAAAACCGGGAGCTTAATCTCCAGAATTGGACGAGGTTCGGGATCGGTGGATAGGATGAATGATGTTATTATATTTAATATTGTTCCGCTGATTGCCTCGATGGTGGTGGTTATTACATCACTCCTCTTCTTTAATGTAACTGCCGCAATTGTTTTGTTGATAACTATTATAGTTTTCGTAGTCTACAGTGTTTCTATCCAAAATGTTTCTAAAGCTTATGGGGCTTATGCTAATAGAAAAGAAGATAGAGAGAAGGGGAATGTTGGAGACTTCTTGACAAATATTAATTCGATTAAGTATTTCGGAAAAGAGGAGATTGTTAAGAAACGGCTATATAAATTAACCGAAGAAACGAAGATGGCGGTTAAAGATCTGGTGAGATTTTTTAAATATCTTGATGTTGGGCAGTCGGTTATTTTGGGTGTTGGGCTTCTCTTTTTAATTTATTTCCCTATGAAGAGTTTCCTTGCAGGAGAATTAACTATCGGTGCGATTGTTTTTATTTATACAATTTATGGGAATATTGTAGCTCCCCTGTTTGGATTCGTTCAGGGTATTCGAGGTTATTATAGATCTATGATCGATTTTCAAGATTTGTTCCAGTATGGAAAGATTGAGAATGAGATTAAAGATAAACCTGGTGCTAAGGATATTAATATTCGGAGAGGAGAGATTGAATTTAAGAATGTTGAATTTGGATATTCGAAAAGAAATATTTTTGATAAATTTAATTTGAAAATACTTGCAGATAAGAAATATGCTTTAGTTGGGCACTCGGGATGCGGAAAATCTACATTAGTTAATTTGCTTTATCGATTATACGATGTTGAACATGGGGCGATTTTAATTGATGGTAGTGATATTAGAGATTTTAAGCAAGAGTCTGTTCGAAGCGAGATGGCAATTGTTCCGCAAGAGGCAGTTTTATTTGATGATACTATCTGGAATAATATAAAATTCTCGAGTCCATCAGCTTCAAAGGCCGAGGTTCGGAAAGCGATTAAGTTTGCGCAGTTAGAGAATATAATTAGTGAAATGCCAAACAAGGAAAATACTATTGTTGGAGAGCGAGGAGTGAAGTTGTCTGGAGGGGAGAAGCAGAGAGTTTCGATTGCTCGGGCTATTTTAGCAGACAAGAAGATTTTGGTCCTGGATGAGGCGACCTCTTCCCTAGATAGCGAGACTGAGCATGAGATTCAGAAGGACCTTGCGAAGCTTATGGAAAGGCGTACATCGATTATTATTGCGCATAGGTTGTCAACTATCATGCACGCAGATAAGATAATTGTGATGAAAAAGGGGAAGATTGTCCAGATGGGGACGCATAGGCAGTTGATTAATCAGCAAGGCGAATACAAGAAGTTGTGGAATCTTCAGAAAGGCGGGTATATAAAATGAAAGTCCAAATTAAAAAAAGGTAAAGAACTTTCTAAAAAAGAGATTCGGAAGGGTTATTGAAATAACTTTTTATAACCCTTATGGGGGTTATAATAACCTTTATAAAGGTTATATCCCATTTACAGATATGGAAAATATATTACAGTTTTTAAAGAAAGATATGGGTAATGCTCGAAGGATATTTGGGGAGCGAGAGCTAAAAATAATTGAAAAACAAATTTCTGGTGTGAATCTTACTCAATCTGAAAAAAATAGGTTGTCTAGGAGTATAAGGGAAAAATTAAAATTTATAAAGAAAATTAGTAAATTTGAAAATGAGTTTGATTTAAAAAAGGGGGTGGGAGTTAAAAGGTTAATTAATGAAACTGTGGAAGAAATTTTAAATGATGAATTAAGAAATAAGGTTAAGGAAATTTGGTTATTTGGTTCAACTAGTGAAAATTCTAGAAATTTCAGTTCAGATATTGATATTGCTGTACATTTTAAAACGAAATTAACTCAGAAAGAAGCTTTTAAATTTAGGATAAGGATTGCTGGAAAGGTTTCGGATAAAATAGACATACAAGTGTTTGAATTTTTGCCTGAAAAGATTCAGAAGACTATTCTAGAAAATCATAGGGTTATTTATAAAAATGAATGAAAGAATAAATGATAAAATAATTGAAATAGAAAAATATCTAGAAGAATTAGAATCGGTTCTGCCCAAGAATTTTGAAGAATATAGTTCTGATTGGAAAATAAGAGACATTTGTGAAAGACGGTTTGAAAGGATAATTGAGGCAGTTGTTGATTTGGGGTTTTTGATAATTAAAGAGAGAAACCTGAACACTCCAGAAGATGATAAAAATATTTTTGATATCCTTAGTAATAGTAGTTTTATTTCTCCCGAACTTAGTGAAAAACTAAAAAATGCTAAAGGTATGAGAAATGTTATTGTTCATGAATATAGCAAGATTAATGATGAATGGGTTTTTGAGGCAATAACTAAAGAGATTGTTAAAGATGTTAGGGATTTTTTGGAGGCATTGAAATGATACGTGCAAT
>Ga0180009_10003802_pt1 | contig 16972 bp, 11 predicted proteins | sample OS_PC_MetaG_FD_123537 | JGI IMG/M metagenome (GOLD analysis project Ga0180009, IMG submission 123537) | Groundwater microbial communities from the Aspo Hard Rock Laboratory (HRL) deep subsurface site, Sweden - OS_PC_MetaG | ecosystem: Environmental > Aquatic > Deep subsurface > Groundwater...
ACTTCTGAAAGCAGAGGGTACTAGTAAAATATTGAATCTAGTACCGCTTTTCGATCAGAAGTCCCTGAGAGCGGTTGACTGATGCGACACAGGGACTTCTGATCGGCGGTACTAGTGTTCCGGCTCCGACACTTGGTTCCCATTGCAGCACGCTATCGACCAAGTCTCGGTGCCATAAGGAACACGAGCAACACTATGATTCTAGTGTAGCTTTTGCACCAAACGTTTGGCAACGAGCCTAGCCGCAAGTGGGGACCAAACGTTAGGCGCGCCACACTAGACTCGCTTCTTTGTAAAGACGGCAAGATGACCGTGTCCCCGTCCAGGCGGCCATGGACCTTCGCGCAGTTTCCCTCATAATTTTCGAAAGCCCGCCATGAGCCCCACACACTCCCCGGAACCGCCGGCAAGCTCCACAAGTCGCCCTGCCTCGAAAGCCCCAAAAGCAACCATCGTCGTTGCCGAAGACGATAACTTCCAGCGCGCCATCATTTGCGACCTGTTGGCCTCCCAAGGCTACGGCGTCGTGGCATATTCCGGTGGCGACGCAGCCCTGAAAATGGCCGCCATTCTGCATGCCGACATCCTCATCACCGACCTGATGATGGACCAAGGCGAAGGCATCGCGACCATTCTACGCGCGCAGGAAACGCTCCCCGACACCCGTCTTGTCGCCATCTCCAGTAACGCCCGATATCTCGAATACGCCAACAAGCTTGGTGCCCATTGCGTCATGAAGAAGCCGCTGCAAACCGCCAGAATACTGGCGAGCATCGACGCCATCTTATCGCAGCGAAAATGCCATCACGGCCCGAACAAGTCGGGACATCAGGCAGGGCGCGCGCCATGAGAAACCGCCGCCCGCATGACAGATTCGTTGGGATCGATCGCTTCCCTCTCATCAAAAATGACGAGACGAACTGCACATTCACGAGTTCGTTCGCTGCAATCTAAACCAGGCGTTGACGACCGCTTTTCATAATCTGCGTGACGTTTCGCGGAGCAACTGACTTGTCATTCCCAGCACCGATCTCCAGCACCGGAGAGCCAGCGATCGACAGGGCCAATGCGCGCTGGATCAGACGCCTGGTAGCCTTCGCATTCCTGCTCGTCATTCTCTTGTGGACACTGGTCTTTCAGCAGGTCGTCGACGAGCGCTCAACCCAGCGCCGAAGCGTCACCGACAACCTCTCGAACATCGCCGTCACACTCTCCCACAACATTTCCCGCACGTCCGGCGAACTCGATACGCTGCTCCAGTTCATGCGCGCCATGCGGCGCTCAAAGGACCAGTCCGTTACCTGGCAGGAAATCGTCACCGAGGATTACACCCTCAACCGCCACACGGTGCAGATTGCCGTGATCGACAAGAACGGCATGATGGTCACCAGCACCAAGATGCTGAACCCCGGCAAACCCGTCGATCTCTCCGACCGCGAGCACTACCGTATTCACCGCGATGGCGCCGGCGACCATCTGTTCATCTCGAAGCCCGTTCTCGGCCGCGCATCCGGCAAATGGAGCGTCCAGTTTACGCGCCCATTGCTTGACGAAGAAGGCGGCTTCGACGGCATCATCGTCATCTCCCTGGACCCTGCGAAGTTGACCCGGATCTACGGCAATCTCGACCTTGGAAAGCAGGGCGGTGTGGTCATTGTCGGAACCGACGACATCATCCGCGCGGGCACCGGCGACTACGCTTCGATGCTCGGAAAGACCTTCTCCAGCGGTCCGGTGCAACACGATCCGGGCAGCCACGGCGCCGCAGTCCGAACCGAGATCGAACACCACAATGGCACGACCCTGATCGCCGCCAAGACACCGATTGATGGATACCCGCTTCGGGTTATCGTGCTTGGCGGCTCGTCGTGGCTGATGCGGGTCTATGCCCTTGTCCTGGGCGCCATCCTGTTCACGGCACTGGCTGTCTATGCCTGCTACGAGGCTATCCGCTACCGGCTGCGTGAGAACTCGCTGCTGCACGAGCAGAACCGCTTCCTCGTCGAAAAGCAGGTCGCTGAGGCGGCCAGCAGGGCGAAGGGGGAGTTCCTGGCGGTGATGAGCCACGAAATCCGCACTCCGCTCAACGGCGTGCTTGGCGCGCTCGAACTGATCAAGACGGAACCGCTTTCGCCCACTGGCAAACGCCATCTCGATATTGCCGCCACCTCCGGCGAATACCTGCTCTCCCTCATTGACGACATTCTCGTTTTCTCGAAACTGGAGGAAGGCCAGCTCAAGTTCGAGGAGAACTCGCAATCGCTGCAGCAGATCTTCGAAAGCCTGGAATCCCTCTTCAGGCCACTGACCGAAAAGGCCGGAAACGCATTGATACTCGATGTATCAGAAGGCCTGCCGGCGGCGATCCTTGTCGATGCCGTCCGCCTCCGCCAGGTGCTGATCAATCTGCTCTCCAACGCCAACAAATTCACCAGCAAAGGCTCCATTACGCTGACCGGCGAACTGCGTGCCCGCGACGAACAAACCGTCACAATGAGATTTGCCGTAAACGACACGGGGATCGGCATTCCAGCCGAAAAGCAAGGCGTCATCTTCGAGAAGTTCAAATCGCTCGACTCGACATTTTCGCGGCGCACCGACGGCACCGGACTTGGCCTTGCCATCTGCGACGAGATCGTCCGCGCCATGGGCGGCCAGATCGAAGTTGAGAGCGAGTACGGCAAGGGCAGCAGTTTCTTCTTCGAACTCACGTTCAAGATCACCGAGGAGGTGGCCAAAATCTCCGCGGCCGAAGCCAACCACGAAACCGCCGCGCCACGCCGCCTGCGTATCCTTCTTGCCGAGGACAACCCCACCAACGCCTATATCACCACGCAGTACCTGATCACCGATGGTCATGAGATCGTCCACGCCGAAAACGGAAACGAGGCGGTCAATCACGCCCGGCAGAAACTGTTCGACCTCATCTTGATGGACATCTCGATGCCCGAGAAGGACGGCCTGACCGCTGCACGCGAAATTCGCGACATGGACGGCCCCAACCAATCGACTCCGATCATTGCGCTCAGCGCCCATGCAGCCTCGGGCACCGAGGATCACGTGACAAAGGCCGGCATGAACGCGTATCTGACCAAACCCATCCGGCGCACCCGGCTCATCGAGGCAACCCGCAGACTTGCCGTCCCGCGCGCCTTCCCGCAGCAACTCGACATGGCCCCGTGCGAACCCGTTATCGAATTCAGCGAACTCTCCGAGTTCTTCCAGGATCGCAACATCGACGCCGGTTCCCCGTTGATGACGATTTTTGTCACCGAACTTGAGACGAAGCGTGCCACCATGGCCCACCTGCTCGAGACGCGCGACCAGCACGCCGCAAAGCAACTCGCTCACGCCATCTTCGGCAGCGCCTCCACGGTCGGTGCGGCTCGCCTGGCCTCGATCTGCAAGCACATCGAGAACCAGGCTGAAAGTGCCGAAACCTTCGATTGGGCACTGCTCGATGCCGCCGTTAAGGCACTCGACGAAACGCTTGCCGAGTTCCGCGTCATTATCGCAGCCAATAAAGCCCCTCCCGCGACCAGCTACGCGCTGACAGCTTGAGCGCCTGCCCCCTCGCTGGAGGTATGTGCACCCGCCCCGGGCTCATCCATGAACCACGGCTTCACGCTGGTCCCCTTTTTGATCGAGTACATGTAGAAGACGGGAAGGTTCGAGGGAAAGATCGGCCGCATCTCGCTGCCGTTGAACGTCACGAAGATGGACTTCGGAAAAATCCGCTCGACGGCAACCCGCTCACGCATGTTCATCCAGTAATAGCGTGCCGCGCCGTCGGCAGGCCGCCCGTGACCGCGGTACCACTTCTCCGCACAGCCAACGAGTTTAGCGATCATCGCCGCGGCCTCTTCCGGTGCCACCGGCGGAACTTCGCCCTGGCGGACTCTCGAAGCAGCCACCACATCGCTCAGCCGCCGCACCGCGAATTCTTCCCCGCAGTCCGCCCTCAGAGACCCCAGATCCTCTTCCACATCGCCAGCAGCATGCCCGTTCAAGGCTGCGTGCGTATCGGTATAGAGAATATCGAATTCGGCACCCGGCTCATAGACATCTGCGATCTTCCGCCCAAGGTCCGACAGATAGCCGATGCAGGCCCGTTCACTCGCCCCGGTTTGCGAACGAAAACCTTTACCCCAATAAAGTACGAACGGCACCGGATTTCCCGATACGACCGCCTTCGCGACGAAATCCTGCAATAAGCCGGCATCAGACGGTTGCGACCGTTTGAACCGCCAGGTGTTGAAACTTTTCAAGACTTCTTCGACCAGTTTCTCCTTCGCGCACGACGTCTTCTCTACGCAACTCACAGGCTGATAATTCATCTTGCATCCAACATTTTTGACTGCACTAACCAACGCGTCTCCAAGTCCTTCCGGACCCGCACGCACACAACTGACGCCTCGATCCCAGGAACACGCTTAGCGTGTACTGTCTTGACAAAACAGCCATTCACAGCGTTAATTCCCCCAGTCATTAGTGACTTGTTAATCGTCCAAATAGCTGAGAAAAACAGTTACATCAAGCACTCTGTGGCGACCGCTTGTCGGCTTTTGATCATAAGTTCGAGTTACACGCAAAGGTTGCATATGTACGTTGAGCCGAAGTTTCTTGCCTGTGGAGATTCCGCTCTGAGCGTTGAATTTGGAGACACCATCGACATCGAGGTCAACGCCCGCGTCCTAACACTCGACCGCTCCGTATCCCGTCAACCGATTGCGGGCATCACCGAAACCGTTCCGACCTATCGATCCCTGCTCATTCATTACGACCCGCTGCAAACGACATTCGCCGAATTGCAGCGCGATCTTCTCCCTCGATTGAAAACGGAGGACCTGTCGGGAATTGCAACGAACCGGGCTTGGTCCGTTCCCGTCGTCTATGGCGGGGAATTCGGAATAGATCTCGAAATGATTGCTATCGAGAAGCAGATAACGACCGCCGAATTGATCGAACGGCACTCCACCAGGGACTATCGCGTTTGCATGATCGGTTTCATGCCGGGCTTCGCCTACCTCGGCGGCCTCGATGAGCGCCTCGCCACCCCAAGACGCAAACAGCCCCGCCCAGCAGCACCGCGCGGCACGATCTCGATTGGCGGCGAGCAGACGGCACTGCAATCCGTCCCCGGCCCCAGCGGCTGGCACTGGATCGGCAGAACGCCGCTCGATGTCTACGCCCCCGATCGCAATCCAATGTGCCTTCTCGAACCAGGCGACATCATCCGCTTCTACCCCATCGAACGACGTGAGTGGGCAGCCGAAACACGCCGCTGCGAAGCCATGATCCGCGAAACGCTCCAGTAGCCCGCATAAGGAAAACCAACATCGTGAGCGTCCTCAAGGTGATCACTCCCGGAATTTCCACCATCCAGGACCACGGCCGCTTCGGCCTGCAGCGCTATGGCGTTGCGCCCGCCGGCGCCATGGATCGAACCGCCCTGCGACGCGCAAATGAACTTGCCGGCTGCAAGCCTGGAACGCCGACCGTCGAAACCGGCCCGCTTCCGGCAACCTTCGAAGTCTCAGGCGCGCCGATCCGCATCGCCGTCACCGGCGCCCCCCGGCAGGTATCGATCTCCGGCAGGCAAGCGGCGCTCGACCAGACCCACCTCCTTCGCGACGGCGAACGCCTCGCCATCGGCAGCGCTCGCGGCGGCATGTTCTCCTACATCTCGTTCGAAGGCGGATTGCTCGCCGAAGCGCAACTCACCAGCAGCTCGCTTGACGAGCGCGCCGGCTTCGGCAGCCCCTTCAAGCGACCCTTGCAGACCGGCGATTTTCTTGAAGTAACGCCAGCCACCATCTGGCCCAGTGAACGCAGCGCCGCAATCCCGTCTTCAGGGCTTTCGCAACGAAACGTCATACGTGTCATCCTCGGCCCTCAGGACGACTATTTCTTTCCCGAGACCATCGATCAGTTCCTCAACACCCGATGGCGCGTTGGCCTGAACACGAACCGAATGTGCTTCACCCTTGATGGCCCGCTGCTTGCCCACGCCAAGGGTTACAACATCGTCTCTGATGGTACCGTGCGGGGGTCGATCCAGATCGCCGGCGACGGTCAACCCTTCGTTCTGCTCGCCGACCGCGGCACTGTCGGCGGCTACCCCAAGATCGCCACGCTGGCGACCGTCGACATGGACCGTTTCGTACAGATCCCAGCGGGCGGCGAAGTCCGCTTTGAAGCCGTCTCCGTCGAGCGCGCCCAGGCCCTGTTGCGAACACAGGCCAGCCGCGGCACACCCGCCATGCGCGACGCCGGCACGGTTACCGTGTTGAATGAAGCCGCGCTCTCGTCCGCCAATCTTGCTGGAGCCGCAACCAACGCCCTCGAACCGGCCGCCTTTGAGTATTAGAGCGTGTCAGACCTTGTGGGGCGTCGCGCCTTAATTGACCAGTTGGTGCGGCACGTTCCGTGTCAATTAAGGCGCGCTGAACGCCACACTAAGCCATTGTTTTCGCTAGTGGCCTTCATGTCTCGCCGAAATCGTCAGCGGTTGCGGCCAGCACACCGATTTAGGCGAGACAGGCCACTAGGCGGAACCACGACGCGGCACGGCCTCACTTGAGGATCATCAACACGCCGATCCCCAGCAGCGTGAACAGCACCACTTTCCTGAATCGCGCCACCGAAATCATCCTGCGCACGCTCACCCCGATCGAGGTGCCGATCAGCGCAGGTACGATCGCCGCCAGCGAGCCAGCCGCAAGCGTCACCGTCAGGATGCCCGACAAATAGAGCCCAAGGCTCAACACCACCGTCGACACGATGACGCCGATGTTGATCGCCTGCACCGTGCGGTCCGCGTCGAGCTGGAGCGACATGACGTAGGGCAGCAACGGCACCACCTGCGAACCCGTAAGCCCTGTGATGATTCCGTTGAGAAATCCCGCCGGAGCCTGTAGCGGCTGGCGCAAATTGGCACCGAGCGCGAATTGCGGACGCGCCATCGCGAACGCTACATAGAACAGGATCACCCCGCCCAGCACCTTTGTCGCCACCGCCTGGTCGACCCACAACAGCATTGCCAATCCTGCCGCGATCCCAGGCACCATTGCCAGATACATCGGATAGAACCTTGCGGCCGTCTCCTTGAGGTAGCCTGTCGTCACCACAAGAGTGATGTTGGTCGCGATTGCCGGCGCCAGCACGATCGCCATCGCCGGCTTCAACCCGATCGAAAGCACCAGAAACGGCAGCGCGCACGACGCATAGCCGAGCCCGGTCGCACCCTTGATGATGCCCGCCAGGAACAATCCCGCAGCGGCAATCGCAAGGCCAAACGGTTCCATTATCCGGGAATGCCCCTCTCGCAGCCAGCCGCGGCGAACAAAATCTCGCCAGCCCGTCAACGCTGTTTAGGCGCACCCATTGCCAAGTGCAATGCATCCTGTTCCGTCATCAGGAACGGGATCGCTGAAAACAGCGAACGCAGGCACCCGCCTAGACGGCAAATCCAACGCGCGGTTTGCCTGGTGTCAAACCTTGCGAACTACCCCAGACGCTGCAACGCCACCGACAGCCGCTCGATCCGGCCTTCGAATTCCTCGACGCGTTCGCGAGCCGTCTCCACCGCCTCGGGGTTGGCCTTGGCGACGAACTGAGGATTGTCGAGCTTGGCCTTCTCCTTGGCCAGAAGATCCTTGGTCTCATCGACCTCCTTGGCGAGACGGGCTTTCTCCGCCGCCATGTCGATGACGCCTTCGAGCGGGATCGCCGCAGTCGTCCCGCCGGTCACGATCAGCGCCGCTCCCTTCGGGGCAACGTCGACGAAATCGATCTCGTCGTCGAGCCGGGCGAGCCGTGCGATGGTATCCTCGTGACGCTCGGCGCGCTCGCGCAGCTTCTTGCCGGCGGCGACGAGAACCAGCGGCACCTTCGCGCCGGCAGGAACATTCATTTCGTTCCGGACCGAGCGGACTTCCTGAACGAGTTCGACGATCCACCCGATTTCCTCATCCGCCTGCGCGTCAGCAAAACCGTCGAGTTCAGGCCACGCCGAAAGCGTCAGCAGCGACGTGCGGTGTTCGCCATGTTCGACCATGTGCGTCCACAGCTCTTCGGTGATGAACGGCATGAACGGGTGCAGGATCTTGAGAATCTGATCGAGCGTCCAGGCAACACACGCCCGTGTCTCCGCCTTCTCGTGTTCGTCGTCGCCGGAAAGCTGCGGCTTGATGAGCTCCAGGTACCAGTCGCAGAACACGCCCCAGACGAATTCGTAGGCTGCCCCTGCAGCCTCGTTGAACTTGTAGGCTTCGATGCCGGCGGTGACGGCCTTCGCCGCCCGCTCGGTTTCCCCGACGATCCATTTGTTGACGGTCGCCTCGACCTTTGCCGGATCGAAGTCGTGCTGTCGCACGCACTCGTTCATTTCCGCGAAACGCGCTGCATTCCAAAGCTTGGTCGCGAAGTTGCGATAGCCCTCGACGCGTTGTTTCGAAAGCTTGATGTCGCGACCCTGGGCTGCCATTGCCGCGAGCGTGAAGCGCAACGGATCAGCTCCGTACTCGTCGATCATAACGAGCGGATCCATCACGTTGCCCTTCGACTTCGACATCTTCTGCCCTTTTTCGTCGCGGACGAGGGCATGGATGTAGACGTCGCGGAACGGCACTTCTTTGCGGAAGTAGAGCCCCAGCATCATCATCCGCGCGACCCAGAAGAAGATGATGTCGAAGCCGGTAACCAGCACCGATGTCGGGTAGTAGCGCTTGAGTTCGGGCGTCTCGTCCGGCCAGCCCAGCGTCGAGAACGCCCACAGCCCCGATGAGAACCAGGTATCGAGCACGTCCTCGTCGCGGCGCAGCGCAACGGCCTTGCCGTAGTGCTTGCTGGATTTTTTCGCCGCTTCAGCCTCGTCGTGGGCAACGAACACTTTCCCATCGGGGCCGTACCACGCCGGAATCTGATGGCCCCACCACAACTGCCGCGAGATGCACCACGGCTGGATGTTGCGCATCCACTCGAAGTAGGTCTTGTCCCAGTTGCCCGGAATGAAGCGCGTGCGCCCGTCCTCGACAGCCTTGATCGCATCCTTGGCAAGCTCTTCGGCATTGACGTACCACTGGTCCGTCAGCCACGGCTCGATGACCACATTGGAGCGATCACCGTGCGGCACCATGTGCGTCGTCGGCTCGATTCTATCGAGCAGCCCCAGCGCGTGCAGGTCTTCGACGATTTTCTTGCGCGCGACAAACCTGTCGAGACCACGATAGGCCTCGGGGATTCCGCAGGCTTCCGCCGCGTCACCCGTAACGATCGCCGCGTGCTGGTCCAAAACGTTGATCTGCTCAAGCCCCTGGCGCTTGCCGACCTCGAAGTCGTTGAAATCGTGCGCCGGCGTGATCTTTACCGCCCCCGTTCCCTTTTCGGGATCGGAATATTCGTCCGCAACGATTGGGATTTCGCGCCCGACGAGCGGCAGCACGATCATCCGTCCAACGACGTCGCTGTAGCGCTCGTCTTCGGGGTGCACGGCAACCCCGGTATCGCCCAGCATCGTTTCGGGCCGCATCGTCGCCACGACGATGCAGCGGGAGGGATCGTCCTTCATCGGATAGCGGAAGTGGAACATGTGCCCGCCGGGGTTCTTGTCGAGCAGCTTGTTGAGCGCCTTGAAGTCGAGCGCGACCTCTTCGCCCTTGTCGTCCTTCTGGCCGTCCGCCCACTTGAATTTGCCCGAAGCCTCGGTCTGCACGACTTCGAGATCCGAAATCGCCGTCTGGAACTTTGGGTCCCAGTTGACCAGCCGCTTGTCCTTGTAGATCAGGCCCGCATCATAGAGTTCGACGAAAACCTTGAGAACCGCCCGCGACAGCCCCTCGTCCATCGGGAAGCGTTCCCGCGACCAGTCGCAGGACGCACCCAGCCGTTTGAGCTGGTTGACGATAGTACCGCCCGACTCTTCTTTCCACGCCCAAACCTTTTCCAGGAATTTCTCCCGCCCGATCTCCCGGCGGCCCGGCTCCTGGCGTTCCATCATCTGCCGCTCGACGACCATCTGCGTGGCGATCCCGGCATGGTCCGTCCCCGGTTGCCACAGCACATCGCGCCCGCGCATGCGCTGGAACCTGCAAAGCACGTCCTGCAGCGTGTTGTTGAGCGCGTGCCCCATGTGCAGCGAGCCGGTCACGTTTGGCGGTGGGATCACGATTGCATAGGGCGGTCCGAGCTTTTGCCCCCGGTCCGCCTTGCCGCATTTGAAGGCCTCGGCTTTTTGCCACTTGTCATGGATGCGCGGCTCGACTGCGGCCGGCTGATACGTCTTTTCGAGCATTACCGTTTCTGGATTTTCGACTGATGAGAGTTCATGGCGCGGTGGTACGACCCTCGCTGCCCGCCGTCAACAAAGACGGACCTACACTCACCGGGAACCGCGGCGCCAAGAGAACGTCTGCAAGCCTTGACGCCCCCAGGACTTGGGAAATTCAGCCATCCTACCCCGCCGCGGCATGCCCCGCAGCACGGCTCTTGGAGGTTGGCACGGCAGTCAAGGCAACAGTAACGAAAGCCGCGTAATATCGCCCCTCAAGGGGTGTCGTTTTGGTCACTTCCCGAGACCGTTCGGCTTGTCAGCCGAGCCCGCAAGTTGCTTCTTTACACTGTCGGCCATTTCCAGCCGCAGCGCCTTTTCCACGATCCGCGGCATATTGTTCTCAAGCCACTCGCGCAGCAACGGTCTGAGAAGTTCCGATACGGTATCTTCCAGCGTGCGAACCGTATCCCCGTTTCCGGACACGACAACATTCGCCGCCGACAATCCGTGCATCAGATTGCGGGAAGCAGCAGCCGCAACCGGGCTTGCCTGAGGAGACGCAGCAGCCGGCGCACCGATGTCCTCGGAAGCGGATTCAGCCTCACCGCTCGCAATTTCGTCCGTTTTGGGCACGCCTGGCGTGCCAAATCCCGACGCCGATTCATCCAAGTTCGCTTCCAGCCCGGCAGGTTCCGGACCTACAATGGCGACTTCAGACTTGACCTCGTTAGCCAATTGAACTTCGGACGGCTTCGGAAATATCGTCTTCTGGCCGTCGGTCGCCTGATCCTGCGGTGAAGATCCCGCAGGAAAGCCGACATTGGCAGTCCTGAAACCGGTTTTACCGCCCACCGACTTTGCGAACTCGGATTTTTCAGGCCCATCCGCGCCGGTATTCGCCACCTCCGGTTCCGGATCTGTCTCGAATTTTGCCGGCTTCACTGCAACGCCAGCATCCCCCGCTGCCGGCATTGCAGCAATAACAACTTTCTGCCGCGGCGGCTCACCGCTTTTATCTTCGCCCGCTACCGACAACGTAACAGGCTCGCTAGGTCGCTCCGCAAGTCCATTCGACGGCTTTTGTTCGTCCTGGGCTGCTGGTGCTGGTGCTGGTGCTGGCTTCTCCCTACCGAACAAACCTGTGTTTGCCAGCGAGGGTTTGCTGTCTTCCACCCGCGGCGCTCTCAGGGTGCCGAAATCAAAATCGCCGCGCGGCGCAGGAGGTCCGGCATCAGGCAGCGTCGAAGTTCTTTTTGGCTCCGCATTCACCGGCCCCACCGAGTGTGCCGATTGATCGAGACCATTGCCGCCACGAGGAAGTTGCGGCTCGATCCGACCTGCATCGCTCTCGGTTGAGTTCGGCGGCGGAAACTCGGCCCGGACGGGAGCGATGGAAACTTGCTGCAGCGGCTCCTCGAAGACATCCGAGAAATCGTCGGCAACCGGTGAGCCTGCGGCATGCGTGCTGCCAGCAGCCGGCGCACCGCGACCTTCCGGAATAGCGGAAGCCGAAACCGCTGACGCAACGCGATGGTCAGGCCCTGGTTCAGGTGGCAGCAGCCCAGCGGCTGGAGTGGACCGCAGGTCGATATTGGGCTTCGAACCAAACCCGGAACGATCCGCTTCGCCTGCACCACCGAAACTGGACGCTGATGAACGGGCCGTCACCGGACGAGACGGAGCCGACGCTGACACCCTGTCGTCGTCGGCCGAGATTTCAGTGGATGGGTCCTGAGCGATGATATTGCGGATGGAGGCCAGGATTTCCTCCATGCTGGGTTCGCCCGATCCATTTGTCGTACTCATAAGATTCCCTCGCCACGTTCATCGGCCCACCCGCTAAGGGCCTTCCGGCTCGCCTACTCGACTCTTATAGCCTGTCAGCATGCGCTTCAACGTGCAGTGAGCAAAAAACACTTGACAGTTCAAAGGCCCGGCAAAAGTTGGGACCGCCCGGATAGCCCGCCGATCGCGGCTGTGAACCCACACGGTATCCAAAGCGATCACCATAGGCCATAATGGCCATGATGGGCGGACGTGTGACGCAAATCTGACAATCGTTTGGGCAATTTCAAAGGCCAATGATCTTACAGACCTGGCGCTCACTCATTTCAAGGTGTAGTGCCGCCCGACTGAATCCCAAAGATCCAGGTCTTCCCGGCGGCCATCCGCGTGGGTAATCGAGATCCCCCACCATTTGCGGCGCACTTCAAAATAGTGCTGTTCGGGATCATACACCGTCTCGACTACGCCAATAGTTTCGACGCTCAGCCAACCCATGGCCGACAACAGCGTATATGCCGCAACGATCAGATTCCGGCGCGTCGTCGCCAGCTGAACCTGCGAATTCAAAAGCTCCTGTTCGGCATTGAGCACGTCGAGCAGGGTTCGCTGGCCGACCTTTTCCTCTTCGCGCACACCGGTCAGTGCCGTCTGGTTCGAATCCACCTGCACCTGATCCGAATCGAGCTGCGCCTGCACCGCCTGGAACTGCGACCAGGCCGTAATCACCGCCTCCCGCACCTGCGTTCTGGCGTCCTCGACCTCCTGCAACCGGCTGACGTGTGTATGTTTGGAGGCCCGCACCCGCGCGGAAACTTCGCCACCTTGATAAATCGGCACGTTGAGCCGCCCTGTCAGGGTCGTCGATTCGCTTTCCGCGATCGTCGAGGACGTATTGAAGCGGTTCTGATAGCTGGCCTCGAGATTGAGCGTCGGCAACAGCTCACCGCGAACGATGTCGACGGTGTGCCGCGCGGCCTGTTCGCGGCAGAGCGCCGCGATGACCAGTGGATTCTCGTTGAGACCGATCGAAAGCGCTTCATCGAGCGACCCCGGCATGATCCGCACTGGCACACCCGGTTCAACCAGATTGGACGGTGGTGAGCCCACGACCCGTTCGTAGCGCGCACGGCTGCCCTTCAAATTGGCGCGAGCCAGATCCAGCGAGGACACTGACCCCGCGCGTCTGGCGCGAGCCTGGGAAACGTCGGTGCGCGTGACTTCACCGACATCGAACCTGTCCTGGGTTGCACGCAGCTCGCGCGAAAGAACATCGACGTTGTTTTCCTGAAGCCGGATGACCGCTTGATCGCGCACCACATCCATGTAGGCGGTGGCAGCTTCCAAGAGGACCTGCCGCTCGATATCGCGCAAAGTTTCTCGCCCGGCCCGGACGCTCGCCTCGGCCTCGGCGACGGCATTCTGGGTGCGGAAGCCATTGAACAGGTTTTGTTCGAGCGAAACGCAGTAACCGCGCGGATAGATCGTATCGCCGGAGCGCGCACTTTGCGAAACCGTCCCGGTGGATGGGTCGAAGCCAGGGCCGGAATCTTCGTCGCGCCGACGCGAACGGATGTCGTTGATGTTGACGTCCGCGTTCCCGTTGATACGCGGCAGGTATCCAGACCGGGCCTGTGGAACGCCCTCATCGGTCGCTCGCAGGCGCGCCCGTTCGGCGTCGATCCGTGGGTTGTAGCGGTAGGCCGACGACAGGGCATCGTTCAGACTATCGGCAATCGCCCTTTCGTTCGGGCCCACCATCAGAACCGCTGCTACCGCCAATGTTGAAACGGTCCGCTTGATCAAATTGCCGATCCGCAAGTCCGTTATGCCATTTCTGCTATCGAGCATTTGTTCTACCGGTTAGCGAGAGCATCCGAATACGAAAATTTTGCTCCAGACGTCGTCTTCTCAGTCCGGCCTACCCGATTCCGAACGTAATGAAGACCGCTATCCACCGGTCATCCACAAGTTAGACAGGGTCTGCATCAGTCCCCAAGGACCACTTCAGAGCGCCAAAAGGCTCGCTTTTATTAGCCTACCGCGACGCCATGCGGTAACCAACTGCGCCTGGGGATAACAGTTCGTGAACGTAGCGTGGCGCGATACCCACACTCAGATCGATTTGCCGACCCCTAACGCCCAATCGCCACACGCAAGCTGTGCCATGCAGAAAGAGCATCCTGCCAACGCTGATTTTGAGCGAATTTTTTTTCGCAGCTGATCGGTAAGCTGCCTAATCGAACGAAGACCTGAAGCGTGGCCGCACCGGCTTGCGCACAACCTTTTCTGGTTCGGCCACCTTATCGCGGCCCGGCGCGGCCGCCTCGACCTTGGGCCCGGCCGCAGTCGCCTCGCTATGTTCGGCCTGCGTGATCGTGACGCCCGCCCACGCCCGACGCACCTCCTCGAGGTGGGCCTCCGGCTGATAGATGTCAGTGGCCAGCGCGATCGCCTGTGCGGTCAGCCTGCCAATACTGGCAAGCACTGCGTAGGACGCAACCACCAGATCGCGCCGCGTCCTGGCTAGGGACACCTGCGCATCGAGCAATTCCTGCTCGGCGTTGAGGACGTCGAGCAGGGTTCTCTGTCCCACTTTCTCTTCTTCGCGCACCCCCTTGAGGGCCATCCGCGCCGCAGACACCTGCACTTTGTCCGATTCCATCTGCGCCCTGGCCGCCATCAGCCGCGACCACGCCGACGTCACCCCGGCTTCGACATCCGCACGCGCCTGCTCGACTTCCTGTAAACGGCTGACGTGGGTGTGCTTTGCCTTGCGCACCCGCGCATGTACCTCGCCGCCCTGGTAGAACGGAATCCTCAGTCGTCCTGTAATACTGGCGGTATTGCGCTGGTCTATGGCCGGCGAAATTTCCCTGGCTTGCGAATAATTCGCTTCAAGATCGATCTGCGGCAGCAGTTCGCCCCACACCTGATCGACCGAATGCTTGGCCGACTGTTCCTCAAAAATGGCTGCGATCAGCCGCGGACTTTCCTGCCGGGCTATCGCATGGGCCTCATCGAGAGACGAAGGCAGCCCGTGCACCGACAACGATGGCTCCATGAGCCCGTCCGGCTCATGCCCCACGACGCGCAGAAAACCTGCCCGCGAGATTTTGAGGTTCGCCTTGGCCAAATCGGAAGCCGAATCCGCCCGCGCCCTCCGCGCCCTGGCCTGGGCGACGTCGGTGACCGTCACTTCCTTGACCGCGCGGCGCGCATTCGCCGCATGCAGCTCGCGACTGAGCACCCCGACGTTTGCTTCACGCAATCGAACGATCGCCTTGTCCCTGACGACATCCATGTAGGCCGTCGCGGCTTCAAGGAGCGTCGAAGTTTCACGGCTGCCGAGCTGGGCCTGCCCGGCCCTCACCGCCGCTTCCGCAGCGCTCACGGCATTGGGGGTGCGGAAACCGTCAAACACCGGCTGCCGAACGCTGATTTCCCAGTTCGTCGGACGCGAATGCCCATCGTTTGCCGAACCCGGCCGCGACGTCAGGTCTTCCGAGGTGAGCGAGGCCTGTCCGTTAATGGTCGGGCGGTAACCCGATTGCGCCCGCGATACATCCTCATCCGTTGCCCGCAAGCGGGCGCGTTCGGCATCGAGGCCCGGGTTCGATTGGTAGGCTGAGATCAGCGCATCCCGCAGGCTTTCCGCCTTCGCCCGCGCCACCGGCACCAGAGCTAACGCCAAGCACAGCGCTACGGCGCCCGCGCAACCTGCCGCGCGGCGCACTGCCGGCCGTATTGACCGGGCGCAGAGACCTTTTACCGGCGTGTCATGCGACATCAGCTGCTCCGGCCTCCCGACCGGGAGGCGAACCGTTCCAGGTCCGATTGGCAACTGATTCGCTGAAGGTTTCGTAAACCGGCAAACGCCGTTCAGAGACGGCGCCGGAAGTCTTACAGCGCGAAGGTCTTGGCCTTGACAAAGCCGGGCAGCAGCGGCGCAGCGGCTTCAAAACTTTCCTGCACGTCGAAATTCGCTCCGATCCGCCGCCATATTACAGCGCGTGCGTGCACCGATGTACCACGCACTGCGACAAGCCGCCCGCCATCCTTGAGCTGGTCGACCAGTCCGGCCGGTATCTCATCGATCCGCCCGCCGATGAAGATCGCGTCATACGGCCCTTCGTCGGCATAACCGAACTCAAGCGGTCCCGTCACCACCGCAACGTTATCGAAACCAAGGTCCGCCAGGACCTGCGTCGCTGTCTCGGCGAACTCTTCGTCGACCTCGAGCGCGACCACGGTCTCCGCGAGCTTTGCCAGCAGTGCCGCCGAATACCCAGGCCCGCAACCCACGTCGAGCACCACGTCGCCACTTTCTATGTCGGCAAGCTGAATAAGTTTCGCCAGCACGCGCGGCTCCAAGAGCCCCCGCGGCTCTCCTTCGGTCGCCGATTTCGTCAACCCGATCTGCCGATCCATATAGGCCAGCGGCTTCAGCGCGGTCGGCACGAACCTCTCGCGCGGCACTTCCAGCATCGCGCGAATGATGCGCCTGTCGGTAACGTCGCTGGGACGCACCTGAGATTCGACCATGTTGAGACGCTGCTGAGCGAAGTCGGCCATCCATAATCCCCTTAACCTTCGATCGTCACGGACCCCTTAGCCCCGCAACACCCAAAAGACTAGACCAAACCCGCGCGTGGGAAAATTGACCTTCAGCCGCACACCATGCTGTCTGCGACCGCTGAGGCTTGCTGAGCCCTCAGGCCGGCGCGGGCGGTCCCTTGTAACGGCCGCGAAACGTGCCAATCTTCCAGATTGCTTTCGCTAACGCCCTTGTGATAGAGCATTCGCTCGCTCCGCCAAGGATCAAATCAGGCGAAGCATGGAAGGCCACGTGGCGGAGTGGTTACGCGCCGGACTGCAAATCCGTTTACCCCGGTTCGATTCCGGGCGTGGCCTCCA
>Ga0180009_10003803_pt1 | contig 16966 bp, 6 predicted proteins | sample OS_PC_MetaG_FD_123537 | JGI IMG/M metagenome (GOLD analysis project Ga0180009, IMG submission 123537) | Groundwater microbial communities from the Aspo Hard Rock Laboratory (HRL) deep subsurface site, Sweden - OS_PC_MetaG | ecosystem: Environmental > Aquatic > Deep subsurface > Groundwater...
AGGCCGGATGTTCCGTTGCAACAGGTATCATTGGCTGTGGGCAGATATGAGTCGCTCTCTATCGAAGTCGACAGTACGGTATATGCCCTGCACATACTCCCGGGACATAGATACTTCGACAAATATTTCGATCAGATAGTTGACTCCCTCCCCTACCTCATACGTGAAATGAGAAACGACTACGAATTGCAGATTGGACTCGATTACCCATATAATCGGCTCGATCTTGTCGAAGTTCCGACGCAGTTTTACTGCTATGATCGCCTCTGGACATTCTCGAAGGAAACCGTCCAGCCACAGATCGTGCTCCTCCCTGAATTGGGAACGATATGCGCAGGGACAGATTTTGTCCGTATGCAGCACATGGGAACTCGCCGTCAGGAGCGCGCGAATCTGGCTGAGTCGCCCGAGGAGATTCAAGCACAGTACTTTACCGGTTTCGTTCGAACTGATTTGCTCGGTATCGAGAGCGATCCGAGAGATTTTCTTCAGGAGAACGGGATAGAGCCTCGCTATCACATCCTGCCGAATTTCATATCGCACTCTATAGGTCTGGTATCTCAGAGATGGCCGGCGATAAACTACGCCCTCGAATCGTACATTTTCAATCGGGCCACCCCGCCCCAGGATACCCGCTGGCGGTCCTGGAGCGGACTGACCAGTGCGGAAAAGGCAAATGTCGTTCTGAGAGAGAATTCTCTTGCTGATGTAATCACCGGAGATTTCGACACTGACATCACATCTACAGTGATGAAGGAGAAAGGCCGGTATCTGTTCGCTCTGCTTGAAGCCGACGTGGGAAGCGAGAATTTCACGACGATTCTAAGCGACTTCATAAGAGACCACCGGTTCACAAATGCGCTGACCGACAGCTTCATAGCATCAATCGAAGATTTCTCGACGATCAATGTGCCGAATCTCATCCAGTCGTGGTACAGCGACACACTCCTACCCGGCTACATCATAAGGGATGTTGAGAGCTACAAAGTCTACGATCGCGAGAGGACCCGTGTGCAGACCAAGTTGTCGATATCCAACCCTCAGGCTGTAGATGGACTCGTCACTCTCGGCTTTCGCCTCGGCAATCGCAGACAATCGCTGGTTCCCTGGTGGCGCAGAGGATCACAGAAGTACGATGCTGAAAGATCTGTGGTCATTCCCTCCAACAGTCGGAAGGAGATCGGAATCGTCCTTGATGAGCCGCCATCGGAGATGGTGATAGAGACCTATGTGTCACTGAACCTCCCATCGATCATCCAAGTGCATTTCGGTGACAGGCAACTTGACAAGAACGCTGAGCCGTTCGACGGGGAGATACTGACAAGTCTTGAGACGGCTCCTCAATCGGATGCCGGTGAGATGGTAGTCGACAACGAGGACCCCGGTTTCATGGTGCTGACTCTCGCTGAAATGAACCGCTTCAGAAACTTCCTGCTGACCACATTTGCGTCTGCTGACGTTGAGGCAGAAGAGTACGAAGGCATACGTTTCTGGGACCTTCCAAGAAGCTGGGCAGCAACCACTGACAGCCGGTTCTATGGCGAATTCGTCCACTCAGGTGTTTACAAGAGAACCGGGGATGGCGGCTTCAGGGTGTCGTGGAGCGCGAATATTGAAGAAGAAGGAACATACGACGTTTATTTCCATAATCCCAATCTGGAAATGCCTCGCTGGGGCAGACGCGGTCGAGGACGTGTTGATAAAGGCGAGGAAACGTTCTTTGTGTATCATGAGGATGGTGTTGACAAGATTGTCGCCGATCTGAATGCTTCCGAGGAGGGCTGGAATCTGCTGGGGACTTTTCATTTGCAGGTTGGAGAGAACAGCGTAGAATTGACAGATCGAGGCGATATGAACTTCGTGACTGCCGACGCGGTGAAATGGGTCAGGCGGTAAGCGTGATGAATCAGAATCTATTCATTATATAAGGAAGATTAAAAGTATGTGTGCATATCACAAGACGTCACGTGCAAGGTATCCAGCAATCATCCTCCCGGCAATGCTGATCGCACTAACAGCTTTGCTGTTGCTGCCTTCGACAGGTTTCTCCGAAGCGCTCACATTGCAGGATGCACTGCAGATTGCTCTGGAGAACAGCCCCTCTATTCGGCAGGCACGAAACAGCCTGGAGAGTGCGGAAGCTAGTCTGAATGCCGAAGAAGCATCGCTGAAATCGCAATTCAGATTCGATCTGACGCCTTTTAGCCTGGTGAAAGATAGAACAGTTGATGCATTCACTCAGGAATGGTACACGGCTGAGACTCAAAGCTCCGCAGCGAGATTCAGCGTGAATCAACGCCTGAAATGGACAGACGCTAGTTTGACGTTAGCCAATAATTTCGACTGGTCGAAAACTTCGAGCGAACGGGAAAACATCGGCAAGTTCACTCGAACGACATACAGAAACAGCCTCAGTTTTGGCCTCAGCCAACCGTTGTTCACCTATAATCGCACCAGGCACACACTCAGATCGCTGGAGCTGAGCTATGAAAATTCGAGAATAAACTACGCAATCCAGAAACTGCAGATCGAGCTGAGGGTGACGCGGGCATTCTACGATGTTTATCAGAATCGAATGAGCCTCAATATCACACAAGAGGAGTATCGAAACAAGCAGGAAAGCTATAATATCATCAGAAACAAGGTCGAGGCCGGCATTTCGGCGAAAGAAGAACTCTTTCAGGCAGAAATCAACCAGGCCAGTAGCAAAGCTCAACTGGAGAATAGCCAGGTAAGCTACGAAGACGCGCTGGACAACCTCAAGATTCTGCTTGGACTATCGCTGCACGACGAAATTGATGTGCTGGCTGATGTTGGCAAATTCGTTGTAGAAGTTGATCTCGACAAGGCGGTTGAGAGCGGGCTGCAGTATAGAATGGAGCTTCGCCAAAGGGAAATTGCTATCGAAAACGCGCGGCTCAGTCTCATCACAGTAGGTGCGGTCGACGAATTCAAAGGATCGGTGAGTCTAAACTACGGTCTTCTTGGCACTGAAGAAAACCTGAGTGACATTTACAAATCTCCCTTAAAGAGCCAGAGCATCTCCGTTGAGCTCAACATTCCTATCTGGGACTGGGGAAGAAAGAACTCCAGCCTCAGGGCGAGCGAGCTTCAACTCGACAACCAGGTGATTTCGCGTGACGAGGAGCAGAAGCAGGTCGAGCTCGGAATTCGTCAATCGTATCGCTCGCTACAGAATCAACTGACGCAGATTGAAATAGCCGAGAAGAGCATCGAGAACGCACGACTTACATACGAAATCAATCTTGAACGATACAAGAACGGCGATATATCATCCAAGGATATAGGCGAATTCCAGAATCAGCTCTCCAGGGAGCAATACAATCACATTGCGGCGTTGATAAACTACCGTATCGCTCTGTTGAACCTCAAAATCGAATCATTGTGGGATTTTGAAAACGACAGGCCAGTACTGGATATAGGTTAGGAGATCATCATGAAACAGCGGTTCCTTGCAGTCACTATACTAATGATAGCGGTTTTGGCAATCGGATGTGAAGACGACGGTCCCGACATCGACATTGAGTCAGCAGTCCCGGTCGATGTCGAAGATATCACCCTAAAACCTATCAGAGAATACGTCTTTGCAACCGGCACAGTTCTGGCGACCGAGGATGCTGAATTGAAAGCGGAGCAGGGTGGATTTTATCGCCTTAACACCAATCCGCGCACCGGGAAGCCGTTTGCGATGGGTGACGCCGTGAAGAAAGGTGATGTGATCGTCTATCTTGAGAACCAGGAATTTGTCAATTCGGTGCAGTTCGACTCCAGGAAAATCAATTTCGACATATCACAACGTGAATTTGAGAAACAGAAAACACTCTATGACAAGGGTGGAGTTACGCTGCGCGAACTTACGACGGCGGAGCAGGCTTTCATCAATTCGAAATATGCTTACGACAACGCCCTCCTCCAGCTCAACAAATTGAAATTCGCCGCGCCGTTTGATGGTATCCTGGTTGATCTCTCCTACTATTCGCTCGGTCAGAAAGTCGAAGTGGCTGCTGACATCGGGCGTGTGATGAATTACTCAAACCTCTATTCCGAGGTGAGCCTTCCCGGAAAGGAAATGAGCCGGATAAGGGTCGATCAGAATGTGCAGGTGACAAATTACGCCTACCCCGACGATACGCTTTCCGGCGTTGTCAGCCAGATTTCTCCCGCTCTTGATCCAGACAGCAGAACATTCAAAGTCAGAGTCTCGATAAGCAACGCCGATCTGTTGCTCCGTCCCGGCATGTTCGTGAGAATCGATGTTGTCGTGGCCGAGAAGGATTCGACGGTGGTAATCCCCAAGGATATCATACTCGACAGGCGTGGCGCCAGGACTGTGTTCGTGGTGGAGAAGGGCATCGCCATCGAGAGGCAGATCGAGACAGGATTAGCCAATCGTACTGAGATCGAAGTCATCAGTGGTCTGAAGGAAGACGAAAGGCTTGTGGTACGCGGCTACGAAACACTGCAGAATCGCTCAAGAATCAAAGTAGTCAAGTAACATCAACGATGATCGATCAGACTTATGCATAAACTCACCAGATTTTCAGTCAACTATCCGACCACCGTCATGATGATGGTGCTCGCGATACTCCTGCTCGGAATTATATCCTTCGGTAGACTCGGTGTCGATCTGCTGCCTGATCTCAACAATCCCCGTCTCTTTGTAGAGATCGTATCTGCCGACCGTCCCCCCGGTGAAATGGAGCGGCTATACGTCACGAATGTTGAGGCAATTGTTTCGCGACAGAGCAAGGTGAACAGAGTCTCGTCGGTGTCCCGCGTCGGAAAAGCGCTCGTTACGGTCGAATATAGCTGGGATGCTGACATGGACATAGCCTTTCTCGATATGCAGAAGAGTCTCGCTGCGTTTGGGCAAAATGACGCAGGCACCGAGATTACTGTCAGCCAGCACGATCCTAATGCGGCACCGGTGATACTCGTGTCTATGTATCACCCCGACATCGACGATCTCGATCAACTCCGCAGAACCGCCGAGAATATCGTACGGAACGAACTGGTCAGGCTCGAAGGGATTGCAGCAGTAGAAATCGTCGGCGCTCGCCAGCGCGAAGTCGAGATTCTCACCGATCCATATACACTTGAAGCGTACGGCCTCACTCTCGATCAGGTCGCATCGAGAATAAGCAGCTTCAATCGAAACCTCTCCGGCGGCTCTATCGTGGAAATGGGTAGGCGATATGTCATCAAAGGTGTCGGGGAATATCAGGACCTGCACGACATTGAGAATCTAATAGTCCGGTACAAGATTGACACCAGTGATCCTGGAGGTGGCAGTTCGCAAAATAGAGTCCCCGTGTATTTGCGCGAGATCGCAACAGTCAGAATTGTGCAGAGTGACCCGGAGAACATCGTGCGGGTCAATGGCAGGCAGTGCCTCGGCCTCGAGATATTCAAAGAGCGGAAGTTCAATACGATCGATGCAGTCGCCAAAGTGCGCGAGGAGTTGCAGGTTCTGAGGCAGTCTCTCCCCGGCTACCAATTGAGCGTGATTCAGGATCAGGGCAAGTTCATCAGAGCATCAGTCAACGAAGTCGAGCAGACCGGCCTCATCGGCATCATCCTCGCTGTAATAGTGCTCTATGTTTTCCTGCGCAGGATTGGAGTGACAGCAGTTATCAGCATGGCGATTCCAATCTCCGTAGTCGCAACATTCAATCTGATGTTCTTCAACGATCTTTCGCTCAACGTCATGACACTTGGTGGACTTGCGCTCGGCGCAGGTATGCTGGTCGATAACGCAATAGTCGTTATGGAGAACATATTCCGCCATCTCGAGGAGGGCAAGCCGCTTCGAGAGGCAGCGATACTCGGCGCCGGTCAGGTCGGCGGCGCAATCACGAGCTCCACCCTGACGACGGTCATAGTCTTCCTGCCCATTGTCTATCTGCATGGTGCGGCGGGTGAACTCTTCCGCGAACAGGCATGGACGGTTGCATTCTCGCTGATATCATCTCTGTTCGTGGCAATACTCGTCATTCCGATGCTTGCGTCGAGATTCCTGAAATCGAGTAAGAATAGCAAATCGACTGAGGCCATGCACTTCCCCGGCTACGGTAGCTTCGTGGAAAAAGTCATTGATAAGAGAAAAAGAGTTGTTCTAGGCGGATTGGTACTTGTGGCATTGACAGCACTGCTTGTTCCACTGGTCGGCAGCGAGTTCATCCCCAGATCGGATCAGGGGGAATTCAGGATTGACATAACACTCCCGGAAGGTACGAGTCTTGATCGAACGGACGGTACGACGACCGGCATCGAAGGAATAATAACCGAGAGCTTGGCTGGCGAAATCGAGGCCATGTACACCCGTGTCGGGCCATCGTCGAGCACGACAGAAGATGACCAGGCATCACTCGAGGATGAGAATAACGCCTCGGTCCACGTATTTCTCAATCCTGAGCGAGACAGATCTACTGCAGACATTATCGCCATGCTGCACAATAGGCTGAAAGATTTTCCAGATGTGGAAATGGAGTTCGTTCAACAGCAGACTGCCCTTCAAATGACACTCGGCACGGATGCCGCCCCTCTTTCTGTCGAGATCAGAGGCGAAGACCTCGATATCCTTGCAGAGCTCGCAGACAGTGCAAAAGAAAGGCTGGAGACTATCTCAGACCTGATGAATATCGAAACGAGTTTCGAACGTGGCAGACCGGAGGTCAACATCAAGATCGACAGGACGGTCGCCGCACAGTTCTCGCTTTCGGTCGATCAGATCGCTACACAAATCCGTGATCTTCTCTCCGGGCGCGAAGCGGGACAGATGGAATTCCAGGGCGAATACGACAACATACTGATCCGCAGGCCGGATGTCTCGCTCTCGGAGCTTTCGAACGTGCTTATTGAATCGTCCGCAGGGCGGAGAATCGGTCTCAACGAGGTTGCGAGGATCGAATACTCCTCCGCCCCACGCGAGATTATCAGAAACAATCAGTCAAGGATAGCGCGCATTACAGCGCAGATCAGAGGCGACAAGTCATTTGACAGGATCGTTGGCCAGGTTGAGGACAAACTGAAAGGAATAGCACTTCCCGCCAAATATTCAAGCAATATTACCGGTGAGGAAGAGATGCGCAGAGAAGCTTTCGGCAATCTTGGCTTCGCGCTGTTGCTGGCCATTGTTCTGGTTTACATGGTTATGGCTGCACAATTCGAATCGCTGATTCATCCGTTTGTGATAATTCTCACGCTGCCGCTTGCTGCTGTCGGGGCTGTGCTGGCGTTGTTCGTATTCGGCATTCCGTTCAATATCATGTCATACATCGGTATCATCATGCTCGCAGGCATAGCGGTAAACGATTCGATTATCCTCGTGGATTGCATCAACCAACAGCGCAGAGCAGGCATGACGCTCCGCGATGCAGTCATAGCAGCAGGACAGATGCGTATCCGCCCGATACTTATTACAAGCGTCACGACCATCCTGGCGCTTCTCCCACTTACTATTGGCATAGGCGAAGGTGCATCCCTGCGCGCGCCAATGGCCGTCGCAGTGATCGGGGGGTTGATCACGTCAACGGCATTGACCCTCGTGGTGATTCCGGCAGTGTACTACATTCTGGCCGGACGCAGCTTGCAAACCGAAATGTCATCTGTGGCGCGCAAAACAAATGATTAGATTCGTCATTAAACGTCCAATTCTGGTCGGCATGCTGTTTGTCGGTCTCTGCCTTCTCGGACTGGTCTCATATTTCAACCTGCCCGTAGAACTGATTCCTTTCACTGAACTCCCGATGCTAGTTGTTCAGGTACAGGCGGTGCGTGATGCCGATCCGGAGTACATAGAGAAAGAGGCGGTTGTCGCTCTCGAGGGAGCGATCGGCTCGCTCGAAGATATCGACCGGATCGAATCGTTCATCGATCGGAGACAAGCGATGATTCTCGTCTACTACGATGAAGACGCCAATATCAAATACTCCTATTTGCGCTTGCAGGAGAGAATCGATGCTGCCAGCTCCGGTCTTGGGAATGAGTTCCTTGTATTCGTACTGAAAGTGGACACAGAGCAACTCTCAAACCTCTTCATGTCGCTTCAGGTGCGCGGTACCGGGAGCCTCGACCGAATCAGGCACATTGTTGATGAAGATGTTGTTTCCGAGCTTGAAAACATAGATGGTGTGGCTAATGTCGAGGCGTACGGGGGAACCGAGAGATCGATTGAAATACTCCTAGATGCCGACGCGTTGCGAGCGGCCGGAGTCAGTCCGCAGTTGGTCGAATCGAAAATATCCGCCGGACGAGGCAGCAGGCAGTTTCTCGGAAACGTTCACGACGGGGGCAAACAGTACTTCGTGAATCTACTCGCCGATTACACCGACCTGTCGGAACTCGAAAATACGATTATCAAGGAACAGGGCCCTGTCCTGCTGAAACATATCGCAGAAATCCGCGATGGTGGCAAGGAGAGGACATCGATCTCACGCATCAACGGCATGGAGGCCGTCACAATTTCACTCATCCGCGACGCTCAGGCCAACCTCATCAGCCTATCGCACGAAACTCGTGATTTGGTCGAAGAACTCAACGAGCGGCTCGCACCTGACAGTGTGGAGATTGTGGTACAGAGCGATGCAGCAGAAATTATCGAAGAGAATATCGACCTAATCAAAGAACTGGCGCTGATAGGCGGCCTTCTGGCAGTGCTGATACTCTGGATTTTCCTGAGAAACCTGCGGCTCGTACTCGTGATAGCGTCCGCAATTCCGATATCAATCCTGGTATCGCTGAATTTCTTCTACGCGTTCAACATTTCCATAAATACACTGACACTTGTCGGTATTGGATTGGCTATCGGCATGCTCCTCGACAACAGCATCGTCGTGCTCGAGAGCATATACAGGAAGAAATCTCATGGAATGCCGACTGAGGATGCCGTCGTAACGGGTACCGGAGAGGTTTTGCGCGCAATCACCGCAGCCACACTGACGACGATTTGCGTATTCTTGCCATTTGTATACTCGGGGAATTTTCTGATCAGGACTATCGGCAAACACGTTGGAGTCTCGATAATCGCCACACTAATAGTATCTCTAATCGTCGCATTCCTGCTCATCCCTGCATTCACATATAGAGCATTTGGAAACAAGTTCGCCAAGACTTCGAAATCCTTCTTCAATGTTGTCTCTCAGCGCAATCGTCTGCTTCAACTCTATACGCTCCTTCTCAAGTCGACTCTGCGTTTCCCCGCCCGCACGGTCATTACGGGAACGGTCGTCTTTTTCCTGAGCGTGGTTATTTGCCTCGCTCTGTCGGTCGGTGTACCGGAGGAAGTCGAATTAAATGAGTTTAATTTCTATGCGCAATTGCCCAGCGGCTCAACTCTTGACGCCGCTGATGTGCTGGTCGCAGACATGGAATCGCGTCTCGATGAGATAGCCGAAGTCGGTGACAGGCAGGCGAACATCTACGAAGACAACGCAGTATTCACATTCACGCTCATAGATGACTACAAGAATATCGCAGGTCGCGATATCGCGAATATCAAGGACGATGTGATGGAGAAGGTCGAAGGTCCTTTTCCCCGTGTAGAATTCTCATTCGAGCAACCGGCATCGAACACACGTTATCGCGGAGGTGGCGGTGGGGGTGGATCACGGGGCGGTGAAGCCGGATTGATGAGAATGCTCGGGATCGGATCGCAGAGAGAGAAAGTCGTCGTACGAGGTCAGAACTTCCCGCTGATGAGGCAGGTGGCAGAGGAAGTCAAAGTCAATCTGGAGGAGCTCGATTATGTCGATCGGGCGTGGATCAACCTGTCAGAAGGTCGTCCCGAGATCCAGTTGCTGTTTGATCGACAGGCGCTCAGTCACTTCGGAGTGACATTAGCGGACGTCATGGCTGAGATGTCGAGTTTCCAGGAAGAGTATTCATCGAGCGTCAGCTATAAAGATGACAATGAAGAAGTTGACATTGTTCTTCACAACTCCAGCCTTGAGGACAAGACGGCTGATGATATCAGGGCGTTGGAGATATCACCGGTTCAGGGTGGAACAGTCCCGCTCATGCAGCTCGCCGACCTGATCTACTCCAGCGGAGTCTTCAGCATCAATAGAGTCAATCAGGAAAAGGAGATCGAGGTCAGCTATCGATTCAGTGATCCGGTCAACAACTCCAAGCCGTTGCTCGAAAGTTCGAGACTGGAGATAGAGCAACTCGCGGCGTCAGTCGAAATCCCCGCAGGCATCGCTATCGAGGTCGTTCACGACGAGACAGACTACTCGGAGTTCTATTTCTTGATCGCGGCTGCGTTCATTCTTATATTCATGGTTCTCGCATCAGCATTCGAATCGCTCGCAACCCCGATTGTGATGATGGTGACCATCCCCCTTGCAACAATAGGTGCGTTTTGGGGATTGATTGCCACAGGTCAGTCGGTTCTGAACGCTAATGTGATGATCGGATTCCTGATTCTGCTCGGTGTCGTCGTCAACAATGGCATTATTCTCATCGACTACTCCCGGACGCTGCAGAATCGCGGATACAGGCTCCAGAGAGCGCTGCTGGTTGCAGGACAAGCACGCGTGCGACCGATTCTTATAACAGCGCTCACGACAATCGTCGCCATGTTCCCTCTCGCAATGGGTAAGGCGGAGTATGTTGCTCAGATCGGTGCACCATTCGCAATCACCGTGATCGGCGGGCTGACAGCCGGAACGCTATTCACTCTCGTATTCATTCCGACGGTCTACTCGGGCATGGTGGGTGTTCTTGCATGGTGGAGCAGGCTGCGTCTCGGCATCAAATTGATTCAGTTAGCTCTGTTCGCTGTTGGTTGCTGGTTCATTTACTACAATATCGATTCGCTCACGTGGAAACTTGCATCACTATGCGCACTTACCGCGGTGATTCCCGGCACCACGTATTTCACGATGACTTCACTGAGGCGGGCGTCCGCACAGATAATTCCGCTCGGAGAACCGATCCGGATAACCGTGCGCAATGTCGTGAAAGTCTATGGAGACTATTCCAGATTCATAAAAGAGTACAGCAAAGGGGATCGGCAAAGCGACAGATTCGAGAGAGAAGGTATCAACCGCACTTCATCTGTGCGGCGAAACCTTGGATGGCAGATTCCAATTTACATATTCTCTCTCTATTTCGTCTATAGCTACTTAGAAAGCGATTTCTGGCTCTTTGTGCTGGTGCACCCGATCTACATGGCGACCGTTTCTCTTGCGCGGCGGATGCTGACTCCCGTTCAGGCTGGCGACGAGCACCTTCTTCCCAAGCGCAGGATTCGCAAAATCGTATTCAAGCTGTTGTTCTGGGGATTGCCACTTGCCAATCTGGCTCTCTTCCAGACCAGATGGGAGAATCCGGTGCTGGAAGCGATAATCGGCGCTGTGTGGTATGTTTCGCTTGCGATCTACTCGACATCGCGAAAATTGTACCGAGAGAACATCAACATCAACCGCATTAGCGGCAGGTTAGGACGGACTCGCAAGCTGTTCTATCGATTCGTGAAAGTAATCCCGGTTATCGGCAAGAAGAAGCAGCCTTTCCGCGCGCTGAATCAGGTTTCGATGGAGATTGGAAGCGGCATGTTCGGGCTTGTCGGTCCCAATGGAGCCGGCAAAACAACTCTGATGAGAATCATCTGTGGAGTGCTCGATCAGTCGAGGGGGTCCATCTGGATCAACGGTATCGATCTCAACGAAAAGCGAGAAGAACTTCAGGGGTTGATTGGCTACTTGCCGCAGGAGTTCGGAACCTACGAGAACATGACAGCCTACCAATTCCTCGACCAGCAGGCGATGCTGCGCGGCATACTCGATTCACACAAACGCAGAGAGGCGGTTGGACGGTCGATACGCTCGGTCCATCTTGAAGAGAATCGCGATGTGAAGATAAAGTCATTCTCTGGCGGCATGAAACAGCGCGTCGGCATCGCACAGACGTTGCTGCATCTGCCGAGAATTCTTGTCGTCGACGAGCCTACGGCCGGTCTCGATCCGCGCGAACGCATTAGATTCCGGAATCTCCTTTCCGATCTTGCGCGCGATCGTGTCGTCATATTCTCTACTCACGTCATCGAAGACATATCGAGCTCATGCAATCGAGTCGCGGTGCTGGGTGATGGTGTCGTGAAATTCCTCGGCACACCTCAGGAGATGGTTGAACGGACCCGTGGCAAGGTCTGGCAGACGCACATGTCGGATGAAGAATTCGACAGTGCGCGCAGCACTCTGAGGATCGTTCATCACATGCGTGATAACGGCAAAATCCGTGTCAGAGTGCTTGCCTCCGAGCAGCCGGTACCGGATGCCATTCAGGTGACTCCTACGCTCGAGGATTCGTACCTTTGGTTGATCGGAAAGAAACAATGAACCAGGATATCAAGAATAACGTGACTCAGCCGACAGACAGTGCGCATACAAGTCTCATGGTATTTCTGTCAGCCGTCTTTCTGACAATACGGTACAGCGCCAAGCAGGTGTTCGCGAACAAGTTCATCTACTTTATCTCTGCGGCAATTGCGTTGTTCTTGCTGATTGCTGTCATATATTCGCTCGAAGAGGAGACACCGCCGGCGGCGGATGCGATATTCTACTTCCTGCTCGCACCCGGAACGCTGTTGATCTTTTATCCGTCGGTTTACTCACTGCAGAGCGACGTCGATTCCAGAATGCTTGAAACGCTGTTTGGAATACCGAACTACCGTTACAAAGTCTGGCTGGCCAGAAGTGTCGTGCAGTATATCGTGATCGCACTGCTACTCACCGGGCTGGCTCTCTTCTCGAGATATGCACTCGCTGATTTTTCTGTCGTCTCGATGGTTCCGCACGTCATGTTCCCAATTCTCTTTCTAGGAAGTCTCGCATTCATGGTGTCGACCATGACCCGATCCGGCAACGGTGCAGCGGTTGTGATGGTTGTGATAGGGCTGTTCTTCTGGATTATGCAGGAGCCACTCGAGGGGAGCAAGTGGAATTTGTTCCTCAATCCTTTCGCACAGGTCGATCCGTACGAAATATTTGCATGGGCCGAAACAACATTGTACAACAGAATCTATCTGGTGATCGGCTCGATTGTGACTACGATGTACGGTTTGCTGCGACTCCAGAATAGAGAGAAGTTCATGTAAGCCGCCAGTCATTCCTTAATCGCATTCCGCACATGGTTCCTCCCCAGGTGCAACAATATAGTCGACCCGATAAGTCACATCATCGAGATCAACAAACCCGATCAATCAACACAGATGACAGGGCTAACAATCCGGGATGCCGTCGCCGTTCGGATCACACGGGAAATTGCCTCCCGTGAATATGAATGCGATCAGATAGACAACGTCGTCGATGTCAATCGCGCCCGAACAATCGACTTCCCCAGATGCAATTGGCACAGGCGGCGGACCTCCTGCAAAAATGTACGTTATCAGATAGACGACATCATCAATATCAACGCCTCCGCTGGCGTCGGCGTCACCACAGATATAGCTGCCGACACTCGGATTGACAATCCTATCGACAAAAATGTCCGAATTACCGGTTTGCATCAGGTCAGTGAAAACCGTGTACGCGAACGTATCGATGACGGATATTCCGATGTACTCGCCGACCCATTTCGTTACCGGTGGGACTTCCATATCCTGTATCGGGACTGATGCCGCAAAACTTGCAGCCGCATCAAAACTGACAGCCATGCGAGCTTGCGATGCGGGTGCCGGAGGCATCATCGGGCTTGACTGAAACTGGTAATATGCGATATCCACCAGGCCATTTGACTTAACGACCACCCACGGGAGGACGTCAGGATGTGATTCCGGATTGTCGCTCACGGTGACCGGTGATTGCCAAACTGTCCCGCCGTTTGTCGAACGAGCGCAAAACACATCTGCCTCGTCCGGACCACTTAGCCATGTCGCACCGTAGTCCGTCGAGTAGTTCGTGAAGATGTCCTGCTGTCCCATGCCCATGTATACACAGCGAGGGTCAGGCCAAACAACATTTACCCACCCGTTCCCCGCCGCCATGACCGGCATATTCAATTGCAGGCCAAACGGACTGGTACCGTTGTTCATCCTCGTTTCCCCAACCCACGTTGCACCGTTGTCAATTGATCTGTTGAAGAATATGGCTCCCATACCCGACCCCATCCGCTGGTCTAACCACGATGCGTAGACATTAGTGCCTTCAGACTTCACAACCACTCCCCCTGTCCACATGCCAATTGCACCTGGATCGAGCGGCCCAATGTCGGAATGCCAGGTGGCACCGAAGTCGGACGAGTAGTCAAAGAATACGTCCCCTATCCATCCTCCCGCCAGCCTGTCATCGTGCCAACCGATGTACACGTAGCTTCCCGTTATATCAAGCGAGGGCATCGTGCAATTGGCACTAATGTCGTTCAGTTGAACGCTCCCTGCCCAGCTTACCCCGCTGTTCACAGAGCGATTGAAATACACTTGCTCGGAGCCTGTGCGGTCATCGGTCCAGCAGGCATAGACATTATTCCCCGTGCACATCAAACCGCCCCGCGTCCCGAAGCTTGTAGATGTCGCAGTACCCGGGTTGAGCATGTATGATGTCGCCTGCCATGTGGCTCCGAGATTAGTAGAGTAGTTGAAATAGGGCTGCCAGTTACCCGCTCTCTGGTCAATCCACATGCAATAAACGTAAGATCCCGTACAAGCAATGCGTGGCGAAACAGAGTGAAAGGCGCCAGGAGTATCGCCATTGTCGATCCTTGTGACCCCCGCCCAGCTCACTCCGCCGTTGGTAGACCGATTGAAATATATGTCGTTCATTCCCGATCTCGTGTCGGTCCATGCTGTATAAACGTAGTTTCCTGTGCTCGATACGACCGGAGTGCTCGATGCTGCTGTGGGGCTCCCATCTATGTGCTGCTCTGTCTGCCATGCAACACCGTAGTCAGTGGAGCGATTGAAGTATACGTCGGCATTTCCACCCGTCGATCTGTAGTCCTCCCAGACAACATACACATTGCTTCCCAAGCTGCTGATCTTGGCCAAGAATGAATTGTTCGCACCGGGTGTATCCGTATTATCGAGGGGACCAGTGGACCATAGACCCCAGGTTTTGCCGTTGTCCGTCGATCGGTTGAAGTAGATGTCGCTCCCACCAAAGCCATTTCGATAGTCCTGCCACGCGACGTAGACGTAATTTCCCTCTCGCCTAATGTCCGGAAAATCGCTCGGAGATTGCCCCGGATCATCGCCGGTATCGATTCTGACATCCATGTATCCATCCGGATCGGAAATGTAGGTGATGTATAACTTAGATGGATCATACGGATCACCGGCTGCGGATGGGAAGCACTTCGCCTTGAAGGCAGTGCAATCGCTCGAGTACAGCGGAGGTGCAAGGAAATTCGTGACTTTGATATCCGTGCCGAATGTCTGACCGCCATTTGTCGAGATATCGACCCACAGCGATCCCGCAACGCCCCCCTTGAAGTAACAGTCGTACCATGTCATGTAAACGGTTCCATCTGCACTAACAAATGGAAATGCGCCCTCAGCCCAGGCAGTCTGCGGTGGACTGTCATTAATCTGTATCGGTGACGTGAAATTTAGGCCACCGTCGGTCGAGCGAGAGAAGAAGACATCGGAGTTTGAGCCGTTGGTGTCATCTCGCTGCCAGCCGACATAGACATTGCCAACATACGGACTCGACATATTCGTATCGACCGTCATGAAGCACTTGTCGGCAAACCTGACCGGAGCACCGCTTACGTACTTGAGCTGGTCCACAGTCGAGGGTGTCCCCCACGTGCGACCGCCATCAGTCGTCTTGCAGACATAGATGCCACTTACACCGTAAAACCAGGGACCTTCATACGAGAGAAAGCAGGCATAGGCATCTCCCATGGGATCGCAGGCTACCGATGGATCACCTGTGTTTGTCCAGACGTAAGGCAGATTCACATCTGTCCAGGACGTTCCTCCATTGGAACTGTAGCTTACTCCAAGAGTGTTGCCAATGTCATTGTACGCGACTAAGACATTCAGCGGATCGCCCGTGAAATAGTGATTGACGATGATACTCGGTTCGTTTTGAATGTCAGTACCGGTATCCTGATTGACTTTAACATCAGTCCAGGCTGTAGCGCTTCCACACATCAGAAACGCCATGACAGCCAGCGCATAACAGAGAGGCCTCTTGGGACACATAACTCACCTCGTTCTTCAATTAGTTAGACTTATATAAGTATCGGATCAAACCGTAATAATCTGGATTACCTACTACCATTCTAGACAAGATTGCCCGGAATGCAAGAACTATTTTTCCAAACCGAAACCGCCAATCAGAGATAGCGGTTACAATCAAGAATGAAAAAGATGATAATTGATTGAATAGCAATTCCGTCAGGCCACGCTCACGGGTATCCATGAGCATGACCTGATATTCAGACTACGAGCGCGACTGCACAGTGCAGCGATTACAAGCAGGAATCGAACCACTCGAAGCAGGCCGCGCGTGGGCCGGGACCGCCTGTGAAGATGTATGCTATCAGATAGACGACATCATCAATGTCTGTCGCCCCAGAACAATCGGCATCTCCTGCTGCGAGATGTGGTTCAGGAGGAGGCCCACCTGTGAATATATATGCTATCAGATAGACAACGTCATCGATGTCGATCTCACCTGTGTTATTCGGATCGCCTCCCGCGACCGTGATCATCGCCTTATACGCATTCACCCGTCCATATCCGTATTGCGCATCCCAGCAGGGTGTGTTGTCACTGCCGACCATATCATCCGCAGAGCCGGTCAGCACAGTACGAATGTAGTCGAACGTGCGACCATAAGCTCCCGGCTGATCCCATGTTCCGCCTTTCGCCTCAGGTGCGCGCGCAAGCACGCGCGCGGCAATCCCGGCAGCAATTGCACAGGAGGCGGAGGTACCAGTGAAATCGCAGTGGTAGCTGTTCATGCCTGGATAGCAGGAGTACGGAATAGGTACTGCA
>Ga0180009_10003804_pt1 | contig 16966 bp, 13 predicted proteins | sample OS_PC_MetaG_FD_123537 | JGI IMG/M metagenome (GOLD analysis project Ga0180009, IMG submission 123537) | Groundwater microbial communities from the Aspo Hard Rock Laboratory (HRL) deep subsurface site, Sweden - OS_PC_MetaG | ecosystem: Environmental > Aquatic > Deep subsurface > Groundwater...
GTGACGGCGACCATCACCTCGCGGGGCGTGAAGTCCTCGGCGAGCTGGCGCACGATGCCCAGCCACTGCTCGGTGGACAGCTCGCTGCGCGCGGCCTCGGCCGAGCAGTCGCTACCGCAGTAGGTGCACTTGAGGTTACAGCGACGGGTGATCTCGAGGAACAGATAGCGCAGGGGATGCGTCCTGGCGAGCTGCTCCATCTCGCGCGTGTTCCGCCGCCATCTCAGGTATCGCTTGATCGACTTGCGCAAGGGAGAGCGGAGGGTCTACTTCTTCAGGCACAGCGGCCAGACCACCTTGTTGCCGCAACCGTCGTCGTAGGAGTTGGTCTTGTCGCAGTACCACCCCGCGCCGTTCCACTGCACGCAGTCGGTGTCGGTGTTGCAGGGGGGCGGGCCGTAGAGCGCCGCGGGGAAACAGGGGCCGTCGGGCAGGCCGGCGTCCGTGGCCGTCGACTGGCGGCAGATCGGCCAGCTCGACGTCCCGCCGCAGCCGTTGCCAAAGACGTTGTCCTTGTCGCAGTACCAGCCCGCGCCGTACTGGGTCTCGCAGTCCGTGTTTGAAGCACAGGGCTGGGGCCCGTAGAGCATGGCTGGGATGCACCCGTCGGTGATCCCGCCGTCCGGCGCGACCGTCTGCTTGCACGCCGCCCAAGGCGTGGTGTCGCCGCAGCCGTTGTCGTAGGCGTTGGCCTTGTCGCAGTACCAGCCCGTGCCGAGCCACTTCTCGCAGTCGGTGTCGGTGTCGCAGGGGGGGGGGCCGTACAGCGCGACCGGCTGGCACGGCGTCTTGTCGTCGTCGCTGCAGCCCACCAGGGTCAGCAGCAGCAGCAGGCCCATCACCAGCAGACCGCGGATGGCCACCGCCAGCCTGTGGAAGGTCCACTCCGTTCTCTCCATTTCCCTTCCCCTTTCAAGACGGACGGCAGGATTATAGCCTGGCGCGGGCTCTGCGGGCAACGACAAAACAGGCCATCAGGCCCCACAGGGCGCATGCCGGGCTGTTGGGGGGATGCCCCACGGCGCAGCCACAACCGTCGCTCTCACCTGCCGCGTCCGAATGGTATGCGCCCGCCTCGTGACCCGGCCCCAGATCGTGGGTTGACGGGTGGTCCGGGGCCGGCGCGTCGGGCGGTCCACCGCCATCGCGTGGGCCGGCGTCCGGCTTGGCCGGGATGACGTAGTTTTGCGGGTCGTGGGCCGCGGCGATGAAGTCCTGGCGGGCGATCGCCATCTTGCCCTGCCCGGCTTCGAGGGAGAAGGGCGCCCAGGGGGCCTGGTTGCGGTCCACGAACCAGCACAGAGCCAGGACCTGGGGGTAGGCCGGATCACTGGCCGTCGTGCTGTTGTAGTCGCGGATATCTGCGTAGGCCTTGGGGAACCAGCCGTCGGGATAGTTGTCCTGCGGGTCGGGCGAGAGGCCGAGGCCGTTGGTGTCGGTGTTGGTCTCCGTGAGGTAGACGGGCCGGTTGGGCCACTTCTTGCGGGTGACCTCGATCTGATCGCGGTAGTTGCGAAAGCCGTCGTCGCCGGGCCATGACGCGACCTTCTCGCAGGGGGTGCCCGGGTCCGGCCCGCACTCGCCCGGCGCGTGGTAGGTGTGCAGCGCGAAACCGTCGACGTCGGCCAGCGCCGCGGACATGTCGTCCAGCCAGGTCAGGCCGTCGACCCAGGGGCAGCAGTGGAAGTTGGGGCCGGCGGCCAGCAGCCGGGTGCCGGCCGGCATCTCGCTCTTGCGGGCGTGGAGCTGGTTGAAGGCAGCGACGTACTGCGCGGCGCTGATCTGGCCGCCGAGGGGCGGCTCGTTCCCCACGACAAACAGGGTCGTGACGCCGGCCAGGTCGTTCGTGCGCTGGATGAAGGCGTCTGCCCACTGCTTGTGCTCCGAGGAGGACTTGGGGACGGTGTCGGTGGCGTTGTAGTCGATGCGCATGATCACCTGGAGGCCGGCCGCCTTGGCGGCCAGCGAGGCGCTCTTGGTGGCGTCGAAGGTCCAGCTGCCGGGGCCGTCGTTGACGTCCAGGATGGTCTCGACGTCCCAGCCGCGCTGGCCCATGGGCCGGGAGGAGTCGACGAGATCAGCCTTCGCGGTGTGCCAGTGCAGGCAGACCAGCCCGTTGGCGCGGGCCGCTCCCGCGCCGCCGAGCACGCAGATCGAGAACGCCGTCCACCGGAATCGGACAGACATCACGGCTCCGCCAGCGGGCAGCGGGTGGCATCCACGGACGGCTGGCCCAGGCTGACCCGCTGGAACAGCAGGTTCATGTGCCGGTGGTTTGTCCCGACCAGCATGCCGAGACCGTACACCCTGTCGCTTGGCAGAGGTGGATCGTCGACCCAGGCGGCGTAGGGGCCGAGCTGCCCACAGGCGATGTAGCCGCTGCCAGTCATGGTGAAGTCCCCGTGGCCTTCCGGCTTGACCGTCAGCGGCACGTTGTTGGCGCTGCAGCCGAGGGTGCCCGCCGAGTCGACGCAGGGGTAGCAGACGTTGACCTTGGTGTTCGGCAGCAGCTTGCCGTCCTGGTCCACGACCCAGATCTCGATCGCCACCGGGCCCTCGCGCTCGGCGAGTTCCACCAGCCGGTAGACCGCCCCGGCCTGGCTCACCTCGGCGGCCGAGGCCCGCGTGAAGCGGATGCCGTAGATGTCCTGGAGCCAGGTCAGCGAGTGCTGCTGGCAGGGCTTGGTGGCGGGAGGGTGGATCTGCTGACACACGGGGTTGCCCACGTGCTCGTAGGAGCCGTAGACCACCGGGTCGGCTGGAGCCGCCACCGCGTCGGGGGCGGCGCTGTCTGCCGCGGCGTCGTGCAGCTGAAGGTCGGCCGCGGCGTCGGGCAGAGTGAGATCCCGGCGTGTGACATCGACCCCGGCAACCGCGTCGATCGCGGGTTCTTCGTCGTCGTCGCAGCCCGTCGCCACGAAGGCGACGACAATCAGACAGGCCGCGGCGCACGATGAGCGCATGGCGCATGCTACCACGCCAGCGCGAGGAGTGTCGCCGGCGGGGTCGCGCACTCTGTGAAAGGCGTGACAGCGTGACGGCGTGACAGCGTGACAGAGCGTGACAGGACGGGACTGTGTTTTCTTCCCGTTCACCGCTACAATGCCGACCAGTGCTCACCCCACAGGCCAGACGCGTCCTCCGGTCGCTCCAGCTGCGGCTCTCCTCGAGCATTCCGATCGCACTGCAGGAGGGCGTGGATCGCAACGACAGCGTGACCTGGGCCGCGCTGACCATGCTCGAGATGCGGATGTTGCTCGCGCGCGGACAGGTGCACCAGGCGCGCCAGATCGCCGAGATCTTGCCGGTTGCCGGCGAAGCGGGGCTTCCGGTCGAGTCGTACGAGCGCCGAGAGATCCAGCAGCTGATCAATGCGATCGACTCGGCCCTGGCGGGTCGCAACTACCTGGCCCTGCAGCAGCTCGAGCAGGTGGCACAGTCGCCAAAGCAGACCATCCAGTGGGCGACCCAGATGTGGCGTTCACGTGTCCTGGCAGCCGAGGGCAACCTGGCCAACGCCCGCCAGGCGGCGGTGCAATCGATCGAGCTTGCCCACCGAATCGGGGCTGACGCAGCCCACTGGGCCAGCTGTTTCGCGGCAGAGGTGTGGGCCAAGGCTGGGGACGCCCCGGAGGCGGAGCGGCGTGTCCTACAGGTCGTGTCGCAGTTCGTCGAGTGGGGCGAGGTGCGGGGGGTGTCGATGGCCTACCTCTCCCTGGCGAGGGTTCACCGGCTTGCCGGGGCCGAGGAGGACAGCGACGCGGCGGCCGCGCTGTCCTACGAGACCGACGGCAGCTGGACAGGTCCGGTGATCTGGCTGGCGTGGCGCGCGCTCGCAGCGGGCGACGTCGCGCAGGCGAACGATCTGCTGCGTTCGATTCCGAGCCCCACGACGGATGCCTACAACCTGGTGCAGGCGCTGGCGTTGATCGAGGCACGGCAGATCCCGCTCGAGGCGGTGACCTGGACTCTCGAGGCAGCTGCCAGGCCTCCGAATGGCGAGACCGTTGATGAGCTGCGGCAGGTTCTGGCGAGCCATCCGGCCTACTTGCCGGCACGCGAGGCGCTGGTCTGGAAGCTGCTATCGGTCGGACGATTGGATGAGGCGAAGGGGCAGCTGGAGGCGATGGTGGAGGGCTCGGCCGATGTCCAGTCCATCGCCGCAGTGCGCCTTGGCCTGCAGATGTTCTCGGAGGAGCAGATCTTCGACCAGCTGTTCGCGGATTTCTCGAGGTCCCAGAGCGTCGGGGAGGACTACGGGGAGGAGTCGACCCACCCCGGCTCCCCGTCTCCGTCCGACGCGCCCGCGCCCACGCCTGCACCGCAAGCTGACTCCGAGGCCATCCCAGCCGGAGCGGAGGACAAGCCGACGGGCTTTGTCGGTCAGCTCTCGCTCTTCAGCGTCCCGGATCTCCTGCAGTTCTTCTGCAACAGCCGGCGGACAGGCCTGCTTGCCTTCTCCAGCCAGTGCGGAGAGGCCAGGATCCGATTGCACGAGGGCTCGCTGTGCTGGGCGCTGTCACCGACGCATCCGAGCCTCGGCGAGTTCCTGTTGCACCAGAAAACGATCGGTGCGGAGCACCTGCAGCTGGCTGCAGATCCCGAGCAGGTTGGTGGCCTGTACGGTCAGGAGGGCGTGGATGGGGGCAGGGTCCGCGATGGCGTGCGGGAGATGCTCCACCTGACGTTGAAGGAGCTGGTCGACTGGACTGACGGCTGGTTCGTGTTTGACGGGATCCGTGACACGACCGAGCCTCCAGCCGAGCTGCAGTTCAATGCGCAGGGGATCCTGCTGGACGTGCTGCGCGAAATCGACGAGGAGCGACGCGACGCCGGCTAGTCACGGGCCGCCGCGGAACGAGGCAAAGAACCGGTGCGCATCCTGCACCAGGGTGCCGAATGACGGCGCCTGGCTGTCGGTCTCCGTGGCAAGCACGAACAGCACTCCGTCGACGACGCAGATCCGCACCTCGTGGACCCGTCGTTGTGGGTCCACCAGCGTACCCTCAAGCGCCACGCGACCCCCCGCGAACCGGGTCCAGTTGCGGCTCAGCACCTCGGCGCCGTCCCGGCGCCTCAGGCCCGTGAATGCCCGCTCCATCGCGTCGCTCGCGGACGAGCCCTTTGTCAGCTTGTGGTGCGCCACCCAGTAGCTGCGGATAGATCCCTTGTGCCGTCTCCCCCTGAGGTGCATTGGACCGAGTGTGACGCTGAAGGGCGTCGTGTTCTGCGGCAGGCTCACCGCGAACGGTGGCGATTGACTGCCGTACTTCTTCCATCGCGCCAACCGGGCCGTGGGCGTCTTCCTGCCTGGTTCCCTGTTGTGCGGCCGTCGCGTGGATGGCCTGGTGGCTCGTGGCGTCGTTCGCCCCTTTGTGTGGGAGGGGGCAGTTGAGGCGGCGACAGGCGCTGGGCTGGGCGAGGGCGCGGCGGAGGCAGGCGCGGCGCTTTTTTTGGCCGAGAGCTGCGCGCCGCTCGCGATCTTCGTGTCGGATGTCTTTCGTTTCCTGATCGCCGTGAACCACAGCACGCCCACGCCGACGGCCAGCAGCAGGGTCAACAGGTAGACCACGAGGTTCTTGCGAGGGGCGGCGATTGCGAGCTCGGGCTCTGTCAGCGGTTCTCGCAGGTCAGAGCCGCAGTGGCGGCACTTGAGCGCCCGTGCCTTGATGGTCTCGAGGCAGTAGGGACACTCCTTGTCCGCCATCGGAACTGCTTCCAGCCTCTGTGCCGGCTTGGGCATGGTATCATCGGTTCTGGCACGATGGGCGCCAGGTCACATATGTAGAACGGCGGAGGGAGGCAGATCCTAAGCCAGCCAGATCAAGGGCCTGGGTACTGCCTGGAAGAACTGGGCCTTCTTACTACGGGTTGCGAAGATTGTGCCGATGTAGCTAGCTAGGGTAGGGATAGCTTGATGGGACCCAGACTAACAACGTCCATATATGCAGGCCTGCTCCTGACGCTGTGGGTAGCCGGAGCCACGGCCCAGGACCGCAGTCATCACTTTGATCTCCAGACGTTCCATCCGGCGGCCACCACCGGAGGCCTGCTGACCCTGGAGGGGACTGGCATCGGGACCCACCTGCGCCCCCGTGGGGGGATCCAGCTGTCCTACATGCACGATCCCCTGATCTACGAGCGGCTGGGACAGGCAGAGGACATCGAGGCCGTGGCGGCAAGGGTCAGCGCCGAGATCTCTGTCAGCGTGGGGCTGTTCAACCGGGCGGAGGTCGGACTCTCCCTGCCGGTCGTGCTGTATCAGGGCGGGGAGGAGAGCCCGGTGGAGCAGGAGCCGAGCAGCAGCGGCATCGGCGACCTGCGCCTGGTGCCCAAGGTGCGTCTGTTCGGCAACAGCCTGGCCGGTCTGTCGCTCTCGGTCCTGGGAGGGCTGCGGTTTCCCACCGCGCAGGAGGAGTCGCTGGCCGGGGCGGGCTGGGCCTTCGAGCCCCAGGGGGTGCTGGCCTACCGCCACGGCAAGCTGTCGCTCCAGGCCGCCCTGGGCTACCGCGTGCAGCAGGAGCGTCGGCTGTTCTCCCTGGTGGTGGACGACCAGATCTTGCTGGGCGCCGGCGCCCGCTATCGCTTCGGTCCCTTCGCCGCGCTGGCCGAGGTCAGCGTGGGCACAGCGGCGGACGCGCCGTTCGGATCGACCCAGCGCACCCCGACGCTGGCCACCGCCGCGCTGAGCTACACCCGCTCGCGGGTGACCGTGACGGTGGGAGGGGGCCCGGGGCTGGTGCCAGGACACGGCTCTCCCACGGCCCAGGTGCTCGTCGCGGTGGGCTATGCGCCGTGGGGCATCGACAGCGACGGGGACCGGGTCCCGGACGACGAGGACGGCTGCCCGCTGGAGCCGGAGGACCGGGACGGGTTCGCCGACCACGACGGATGTCCCGAGCTGGACAACGATCGCGACGGGATCGCCGACGCCGACGACAAGTGCCCCGACGAGCCGGAGGACCGGGACGGGTTCGCCGACAAGGACGGCTGTCCCGACCCGGACAACGACAAGGACGGCGTGCTGGACAAGGACGACAAGTGCCCCAACCAGCCGGAGGACCGGGACGGGTTTGCCGACCACGACGGATGCCCTGACGAGGACAACGACCTCGACGGGATCCTGGACAAGGACGACAAGTGCCCCAACGAGCCGGAGACCGTCAACGGTGTGGACGACGACGACGGCTGTCCCGAGGCCGACCGGGACAAGGACGGGATCCTGGACAAGGACGACAAGTGTCCGGACGCTCCCGAGGACAAGAACGGCATCCAGGACGACGACGGTTGCCCCGAGGATCCGGACAAGGACGGCATCCCCAACGACAAGGACCGATGCCCGATGGAGCCGGAGACGTTCAACAACTACCACGACGACGATGGCTGTCCGGACGAGAAGACCCCGCGGGTCGTGATCAAGCGTGACTTCATCTGGACCTCGGAGGCGATCCACTTCGACTCGGACAAGTGGTTGATCAAGTTGCGCTTCAAGCGCTTGCTGGACAAGATGGCCCAGGCGATCGTCGCGAACCGCCGCATCAAGGTGGTCTACGTCGAGGGCCACGCCGACGAGCGCGGGTCGGACAACTACAACCAGTGGCTCAGCTTCTATCGCGCAGAGGAGGTGCTGCTGTACCTCAGGAAGCAGGGAGTCCCGCGCACCAGGCTGCGCGCCATGGGCTGGGGCGAGCAGCGGCCGTCCGACTCCAACTCGACCATACGGGGCATGGCCCGCAATCGGCGTGTGATCTTCCACGTGGTCTACCACCAGCCGCGCCTGAAGCTGTCGCCGGGGGCAGGAGGGGCCGATGACTAGCGCGTGGTGGAGGCGACTGACGTGGCTGCCGGTGCTGGCCCTGCTGCTCTATCCCTGTACGCCAGCGCACGCGGCCCCGACCGACACCGACGGCGACAGCATCGCGGACATCGACGAGGGCGCACCGTCGAAGGACACGGACGGGGACCAGACCCCGGACTACCTCGACCCGGAGAGCGACGGGGACGGGATCTCGGACAGCATCGAGGCCGGCGACTCCGATCCGGCCACCCCGCCGGTGGACACCGACAACGACAAGATCCCGGACTTTCAGGACGTCGACTCCGACAACGACAAGGTCCCCGACGCCGTGGAGGACGCCAACGGCAACGGCAAGGTGGACCTGGGCGAGACCGACGCCAAGCAGGGGGACAGCGACGGGGACGGCCTGCCGGACGGCGTCGAGGACGCGAACTTCGACGGGGAGGTCGACCCGGGCGAGTGCAATCCGCTGCGGCCGGACACCGACGGCGACACGATCCCGGACAACAAGGACAAGTGCTGCGACTCCGCCGAGGACTTCGACGGGCTGCAGGACGCCGATGGCTGCCCCGAGGCCGACGCCGACGGCGACGGCGTCATGGACAGCGTGGAGCAGGGCCACAAGTGCCTCGACCCTCTGGACGCCGACAGCGACGATGACGGTCTGTCCGACGGGGCAGAGGACAAGGACCACGACGGCAAGGTGGACGCGGGGGAGACGGATCCCTGCAACAAGGACACCGACGGTGACGGCATCCTGGACGGCCATGACAAGTGCCCGCTCGTGCCCGAGGACTTCGATGGTTTCGAGGACCGGGATGGCTGCCCGGAGCCGGGGAAGGGAGACGCCGGGGTCGAGACCGACGGCAGCATCGTCAAGCCGACGGACAGCGACGGCGACGGCCTGCCCGACAGCCTCGAGCTTTCAGCCGCGAGCTGCACCGACTGGCAGAACCCCGACTCGGACGGCGACGGCGGCCAGGACGGAGCAGAGGACGCCAACCACAACGGGGTCGTGGATCCCGGCGAGACCGATCCCTGCTACTCCGACCTCAGGCCGATGGGGGGGGCCGGCTGCGAGGTGGGAGCGGGCGTCGACCCCATCTGGCCGCTGTTGCTCTGCTGCCTGCCCCTGTTGTTGTGGCTGGGGTGGCCCCGGCACCAGGACTCAGAACACCGGCCAGCGTCGGGGCAGTAGCAGCTCTTCGTGCAGCCGCAGGGCGTAGCGGTCGGTCATCGAGGCGATGAAGTCCGCCACCGCCCGCTCGATGGTCTCATCGCCTGGCACGCCGTCGGGCCAGTAGCGGTCGCGGAAGGCGTCGGGCGCCTCGTCGACGAAGTGGTGCCACAGCGCCTCCAGCACACGCTCTGCCTTCTGCAGGTCGCCATGGACCGTCGGGTTGTCGTAGACCCGCTCGTAGAGGAAGGCGCGCAGGGTGTCGAGGGCTCCCTGGCCCGTGGGGCTGAGCCGGATCAGCCGCTCCCGCGACAGATCGGTAGCGCCGAGCACATCGCCGACCATCGCGCTGATCCGTTCCGAGTGGCCGCGGCCCACCCGGTCGAGGATCGTGGCCGGCACGTCGCTGAGGTCCAGGATGTCGGCGCGGATGGCGTCGTCCAGGTCGTGGTTGAGGTAGGCGATGATGTCGGCCACCCGCACGACCTGGGCCTCGAGCGTTGAGGAGCCCGGGTCGCGAGCGAGGATGGCGCCCTTGCCCTTGGAGTGGTGTTCGATGCCCTCTCGCACCTCGACGGTCAGGTTGAGCCCCTGGCCGTCCTTCTCCAGCAGATCCACCACCCGCAGGCTCTGTCGGACGTGGTGGAAGCCTCCGGGCAGCAGCCGGTCGAGTACAGCCTCGCCGGTGTGGCCGAAGGGGGTGTGGCCCAGATCGTGGGCCAGGGCGATCGCCTCGGTGAGGTCCTCGTTGAGCAGCAGGCCACGTGCGATGGTGCGCGCGATCTGGGACACCTCGAGGGTATGCGTGATACGGGTGCGGTAGTGGTCGCCCGCCGGGCTGAGGAAGACCTGTGTCTTGCGCGCCAGGCGGCGGAAGGACTTGCAGTGTAGCACCCGGTCGCGGTCGCGCTGGAAACATGTGCGCACCGGGTCCTCGGGCTCGGGCCGCATGCGCCCCCCGGACTGGCTTGCGCGGCAGGCGTGCGGCGAGAGCACCTGCTCCTGCAGCCGCTCGTAAGTCATGCGAGGGGTCTCACCGGTCATGGTCACCTCCGGGAGCGCCGGCCGCCACCTTCCCGCCGTCGATGTGGCCGCCGCTCGCGCCGGTCGTGCCCGCCGGCCTGGCGCTGCTGCCGCCGCACGTCGGGGACGTAGCCCGGGTCGTCCTCGTGGTGCCCCTCGCCGGGCACCGGCGCCAGATCGATCTGCCGCCGGCGGACGCTGGTGTCGGTCACCCGTACCAGCACCCGATCGCCGAGGGAGAAGACCTGCCGCTGTCCGTCCGGCGTGCGGGTCACCAGCCTGAGCTGCCACGGGTCGAACTCCGCCGCAGCGGGCAGGCGATCGCAGCGGACCAGCCCCTCGACGAAGGGGTGGTCCAGCGTGACGAAGAAGCCGAAGCTGTTGACGCCGGTGACGGTGCCCCATCCCTCGTCGCCGATGCAATCACGCATCAGGCTCGAGGCGTAGACGCGCTGCACCTCCCGCTCCACCTCGATCGCCCGGCGTTCCCGCGCCGAGGCCTCGGCGGCCAGCTCGGCGAGCGCGTGCCGGTCCTCGCACCCCTGACGGGGTGCTGCGGGATGATGCAGCGGCACGCCCTCGCTCGCCGCGCGCACCTTCACCTTGCGGCCGGCGGGCCGGCCCTGAGCGCGCAGCATCTGCTTGACCAGGCGGTGGACGTGGAGGTCGGGGTAGCGCCGGATCGGGGAGGTGAAGTGCAGGTAGGCCGGGCTCGCAAGGCCGAAGTGGCCGATGTTGTTCACGCCGTAGATCGCCTGCTTGAGCGTGCGCAGCACCAGGAAGGACAACGGCCGGGCGGCGCGGTGCCCGACCAGCTGTTGCACCAGCCGCGACAGCATCTTGCCGTCGGGTGGGCCCGACGCCAGCAGCAACCCGTAGCTCGACATCCAGCTCCGCAGGGTCTCCACTGCCTCGGGCCGCGGGGTACCGTGGATGCGCCAGATGGCGGGCCGGTCCGCACGCTGGAACAGCCGTCCCACCACCTCGTTGGCCGCCACCATCAGCTCCTCGATCAGGTTGTAGGCGCGCTTGACCGGAGCCTCGGGGCGGCTCTGCACCACGTCCCTGACCCGGTTGGGGTCGTCCTGGTCCAGCTGGACCTCCGCCTCCGGCAGATCCAGCTCCAGGCTGCCTCGCCGCAGCCGCTGCCGGTGCAGCGCGGAGGCCACCAGCTGCAGGCAGTCGAGGAGATCGGCGTGATCGCGGTACGCCTCTCGCCGGCCGGCGAACTCGCCCTGCAGGGCGGCCGCCACCCCGTTGTAGTCGAGCTGCCCGCGGCTGTGGATCACGGCGGCGACGCAGGCCTCGTCCACGACCTTGCCGTCCTCGGTGATATCGAGGCGCACGGTCATCGCCAGCCGGTCCCTGTCGGGGACCAGCGAGCAGATGCCGGAGGAGAGGAGGGGAGGAAGCATCGGGATCGCACGGTCTGGCAGGTAGATGCTGCAGCCACGCCCGCGTGCGGTGACGTCGAGCACCGACCCCTCGGCCACGTAGTGGCTGACGTCGGCGACCGCAACCCAGACGCGCATCGTGCCTGCGGGTCCGTGCTCCACAGCGACGGCGTCGTCGAAGTCGCGAGCCGTGAGGGGGTCGATGGTGACGAAGTGCAGATGCCTGAGGTCGAGGCGCTCGTGCAGATCCTCGGGCTGCACCTCGGACGGCATGGCTGCAGCGTCCTCTTGCGCGCGGGGGGAGAAGCTCTCCTCCACTCCGCCCCCGGCAACGCACTTCTCCACCTCGGTGAGCAGCAGCCCCGGTTCGCCCAGCCGCCGGTCGATCCTGACCCGGATCGGATCGGTCAGCTCCGACGGGTAGACCACGATGCGAGCCAGCACGGCGTCTCCGGCGCGCGGTGCATCATCTGCGCGATTCTCGGGCGGCAGCGTGGGCTCGACCTCAACCCTGGCCAGGATGCGAGTGTCGTCGGGGGAGAGCAGCGGGGGCTCGAGGATGCCGGTGAGCCGCACTCGACCGCGGGCGGTGACACGCACCACGCGTCCGGTCTGTCGTCGGCTCCGCGGCGAGTCCCGTAGCTCCACCGCAACGGTGTCGCCGTCGAGGGCCCCGCCCCGCTGGCGCGGCGGGATCAGCACGTCCTCGTGGGCCTCACCCCGCGAGACGAACGCGCGGCCCGAGGGGTGCTGCTGCAGCACACCGACGATGTCCGACGGCGGTCGGTCAGCGGACTCGTCCTGCTGCACCGGTGCGTCCTGGTGTGCTCCCGTCGGCTCCGATCGGTCGGGGAGCAGGTAACACCCTCCCCGGCGCTGGACCAGCCCATCGCGAGCCATCTTCCGCAGCTGGTCCCGCACCCAGCGACGGCGGTCCTCGGCCAGCCCCAGCGCGCGCACGATCTCGTGCACCTGCATCCCCGTCGCCGGCCCCTGATCGAGGATGAGTCGGATCCGCTCCTGGTAGGCCTGACCTAGGATCGATCGCTTGATGGTCATTGTCTGCTTCCACCGCCCACCCAACCGGACTGCATCAGCGCAGGCCGTAGAGGTTGCCGTCGTCGGCGCCGACGAAGATCATGCCGTCGGGCGCCACCGTCGCGGAGGAGTCGATCTCGCCACCCAGGCGGACCTTCCACAGCAGCTTGCCCCCGCGCTCCAGGGCATAGAGCCAGCCATCCTGGGAGCCGAAGAGCACGACGCCGTCGGGGTCCACCGTGGGCGAGGATCGGATCGGGCCGTTGGTTTCGAACGACCACAGTGGTGTTCCGCTGTCTGCCGCCAGCGCCCAGAGCCGGCCGCTGTCCGAGCCGACCAGCACCTGCTCCTGGTACAGCGCCGCCGAGCTGCGCACGGGTCGCCGGGTGTTGAAGGTCCAGCGCTGCGAGCCATCCGCTCTCGAGAGGGCGTAGAGCAGGCCGTCATCAGCGCCGACAACCACGGCCGTGTCCAGCAGCAGCGGTGTGGTGTCCACATCCGCCCGGGCGGAGATCTCCCACCGCTTCTTGCCGTCTGCCGTCACCGCGACCACGGTGTTGGCCTGTGTCCCGACGTACAGGGTGCCGTCCTGGTCCATGGCGGGCGAGGAGAAGATGTGACCGCCCAGCTCCGTGCGCCAGCGGAGCTTGCCATCGGAGGTCAGGGAGTAGAGCGCGTCGCCGCCGACATGGATGTTGCCCTGTGGTCCGACCACCGGCGACGAGTCCGCGTCGCACTGCACCGTGTCCGGGCCGAGCCCCGGACCGGTGTCGCAGGGTCCGAGGCGGTGGCTCCACTGCAGCTTGCCCGACACGCGGCTCAGCATCACGACAGTGTCGTCGTCCGAGCCCACCACCACACCCCCCTGCACCAGCGCCGGGGACGTGAACACCCGCTGTCCGAGCCGGGTCCGCCAGCGTAGCTTGCCGAGAGAGGTAAGGCTGATCACCGTTCCGTCCAGCGATCCAACGTAGAGGTGCCCATCGGAGTCGAGCGCAGGGCTGGAGAAGACGGCACGATCGGTGGAGTGGCGCCAAAGGATCGACGGGGTCTGTCGTGGGACGCGATGAGGAGTCTGTCCCAGGCGCCGCAGCCCCCCACGAAACATGGGCTGGGGGTCTGTGCGCAGGGCGGGAGCTGTAGTATTCTTCTTCAATTCTATTGGCTTGGAGCTTTGCACCGACGTGGTAGACGAAGTATGCCTGGCCTCGGGCGGCTGTTTGGGGCAGGCGGCACACCCAGAAGACAGGACCATCACACCCACCGATCCCATCCACCAAGCCCTGCGCCTAGCCATGCCCACCAGTAGCACAATAGGTTGACATCGTAAAGCTTTTGGCCCGGAGGTCGGTCTGATCGTTGACAACAGGCCACTGAACATGATAAGCGCTCCAAATTCTTGGGCAAACATTGCAGCTCGGTGGGGCAGGTGGGTGGAGCGGATGAATAGAATCGGGAATCGGCTCGAAGCGTCAGACTCGACGCAGAACTGCTAGGAGGCCGCTTGATGTCCGAGGCCAACCATGTGGAGACGAGGGACCTGAGGCAGGGTGACATGAACATGCGTGTGATCATCAACCACGTTCATGGGCACATGCGGGTGATGGACTATCGGGTCGGGAACTACGAAGAAAAGCGACAGCGCCTGGACCGGCTGGCCCTGGATGGTGGGCTGAGAAAGGCATTCATCCTGGTGGAGAAACAGGACAGCCACAACTGGAGGAGCGTGGGTTTCACCCGTGAAGGGGTCTTCCCCACCTTCTTTCGCACGGCGGACGGCTACGTCATGAGTCGCCTGTACGACCGATCGGGAACGCCGATAACAGAGGTCGGACCGCTCAAGCCCAGTGCCACGGAGAAGACCTCGTTTCCGGCCCGCAAGCTTCGAAAGCCGGACGGCCTCAAGCTCGAGCTGATACGAGACGAGCGGTCCCGTCGAGCCCTCTTGTCGGGCTTGAACGGTGAGCTGCGGGCGCTGCCCTTCGGACGGGCCGAGGCGCCAGACCTCGTGCTGCACGCCAGGACGCGCAAGCGCGAGGGGTGGGCCCTGGCCGAGATAGACGACTCCTTCGGGCACGCGACGGTGGGTGTCGCGCCTCCCCCATCACACGAAGAGGAGCTCGTGCTCGGCGCCTTTGCCTGCAATTCACTGGTGGATGCCCTGACCCGCAAGCAGGTCAGCAACCTGTTCGGCCTCTCACCTGCCACGGACGAGTGGAGCAACGAGCTGTACGCTGGCCTCGGTTTCAAGGTCACCGGCCGCCTGGCCACCCATCTGCTGGTGGGGGGGCGGCACACCACCGCCTTGATCTGGCACCGACGTCTCAGTGGTGCTGCTTCCGGAACCGCGCACCCTTGAAGTTTCGCCACCGACGGGTAGACTGTCCGCCTAGATGGTGGACACATGCCTGCCAAGATCGATGTGCCTCTTCTGCGCAAGGCAGTCCGTGCCGGTCCACCTGTGCGCGTTCATCGCCTGCTGGAGAAGCTCGAGCCGATAGAGCTGGCGCGGCTGCTGGGTGAGCTCTCCCCGGCCGAGCTCCGGGTGGTGGTGCGCATCCTGATCGAGACCCGCCGACTGGCCGACACGCTGGACCAGATCCCAGACGAGCTCCTGCCAGACGTGCTGCAGAACCTCGATGACAGCAGCCTGGCCAATATCCTCGAGCGCCTGGATCCCGATGACGCTACGCGCCTCGCGCACCGGGTCGAGGAGGAGCGCAGGGGGCGTGTGCTGGCGCTGGTGAAGTCGGAGCGGGCCGAGCTGATCCTGCGGTTGATGAGCTACTCGCAGGACAGCGCGGGCGGCCGCATGATCCCGAGCTTCGTCGCGGTGACGCTCGAGACGACCGTTGGCGAGGCGATCCGCAACATCCGGCAGGCCGGGGCCGACGCGCCGCTGTTCTATCTCTACGTCGTTGATCGGGAGCGCAGACTGGTGGGTGTCACCTCGCTCAGCCAGCTGGTCAAGGCCAGCGACGAGACGCAGGTCAATGATCTGATCGTCACCGACCTGGTCACCGTCGGCCCCGACGCCGACCAGGAGGAGGTGGCACGGGTCGTGGCCCAGAAGCACCTGCTGGCGGTGCCGGTGGTCTCCGAGGGCGGTCAACTGCTGGGGCTGGTCACCATCGACGATGTGATCGACGTGCTGGAGCAGGAGGCCACCGAGGACATGTACCGCATGGCCGGGCTGAGCGAGGGGGACCGGGTCTTCTCCCCGCCGCACCGGTCCCTGGTCAAGCGGCTGCCCTGGAACGCGGTCAACCTGTTCACCTCGATGGCAGCGGCGACGGTGGTCAGCCTGTTCGAGGACACCATCGCCAGGTTGGTGGCGCTGGCCACCTTCATGCCGGTCGTGGCCGGCATCGGCGGCAACACCGGCAACCAGACCCTGACCGTGATCATCCGCGGCATCGCGCTGGGCGAGCTGGAGTTCTCGTCGGGGCTCAAGGCGGTCATCAAGGAGCTGACGGTGGGAGTGGTGATCGGCGTGATCATGGGGTGCACCGTCGGGCTGGTCGCCCTGCTCTGGAAGGGCAACGTGATGCTCGGGGTTGTGATCGCCATGGCCATGGTGGCCAACCTGTTCATCGCGGCCCTGGCGGCCACGACGATCCCTCTGACGCTCAAGCGCCTGGGCCTGGACCCGGCCATGGGCAGCACGATCCTGGTCACCATGTGCACCGACGTCTTCGGCTTCCTCTCCTTCCTGGGCCTCGCCACCCTGCTCATGAGCTGGCTGATGTAGCCCACTTCTGGGTAGAATCGGCGGCTGGAGGCGACAATGCGAATCCTCGGTCTCTTGCTCGCTCTCGGGATCTTGCTGGGCGGCTGCAGCTGGACGATGAGCCGGGACCGCCAGCAGCGCATCTCGGACTGCCTCAGCCGGTGCGAGGCGGCGCAGGGCCCCGCCGCACCGGCAGCGGGCAGCTACAACGATCCCGGCCACAACCTGCGCGACCAGCGCTCGCAGTGCGAGCGGGAGTGCCACCAGCGCTAGGTATCTGGCAGCAGGCGGATCAGAGTCGCTTGGACCAGATGACCTTGTCGTCGACCTTCATGATCAGGTTCTCGAAGCGCTTGGAACGCAGGATCTCGAGGAAGCCCCGGGCGTTCTGTAGCTGCTCCATGTGGACGCGGTCGTGGTTCTGCCGGGTCCAGCTCACCACCAGGTCGCGGCCCATCTCCCCGGCCGTGCTGATCGAGCAGGTCTGCCCCTTGGCGCGCAGCTTGCCGTGCAGCTCGCGTGCGTAGGCCACCCTCGGGTTGAGCCTGTCGCGGTTGCGGATGCCCCGCACGAGCTCCGCCCGGGAGGACGGGATGCGCGTCACCTTGATGGCGCCGGGTGGCCGGGGCGTGGCCGCGGTCTCCTCGTCCGCCCGAGCGGCGGGAGAGCGGTGCACGAACAGGGCGATGGCGACGCCGAGCGCGGCGATGATCAGGATGGCGAGGTAGGTCGCCTTGCGGACCTCTTGCTGACTTTCGTGGGAATCGTGCTGGCTGCTCATGATGCTCTTATACCGCAGGATCGGA
>Ga0180009_10003805_pt1 | contig 16961 bp, 13 predicted proteins | sample OS_PC_MetaG_FD_123537 | JGI IMG/M metagenome (GOLD analysis project Ga0180009, IMG submission 123537) | Groundwater microbial communities from the Aspo Hard Rock Laboratory (HRL) deep subsurface site, Sweden - OS_PC_MetaG | ecosystem: Environmental > Aquatic > Deep subsurface > Groundwater...
AGATCGACGGCACGATGAACACCAACGCGGTGGCCGGCGTGATCCGGCGTGGCATGGGAGCCGTCCGCACCTGCTACCAGCGCGCCCTCAAGCGCAACCCGCAGCTGGCGGGCAAGATCACCATCCGCATGTCGATCAACACCATGGGCAAGGTCACCAGCGTGGCGAACAGCAGCTGAGCGCTGTCGAGGGCCACGTCTGCCCGCCAGGTGCCGCGGTGGCGTTTGTCCTCGGGAGGCGTGAGGGTGATGCCCTGGGGGAACAAGGCCCTGACCTCGGCGCTGACCCGGTTAGGCCGGTCCTTGAGCGCCGCCAGGAAGCTCCTGATGTGGGGTCTGAGCGTCTCTGGGAGCACCCGCACGGTCTGGCTCTCCACGATGGCGAGCTTGCGCAGCTCCGCCTCAAGCTGCTTGCGGGTCCGCTCCCTTTCCCGCAGTTCCTTGGCCACGGACTCGGACTCGTTGCCTTGACGATGAACTTCACCAGGTTGGCGATCTCCTTGTCTACCCGGTTCAGGTCTCGCTTGATCAGCTCCCGGCTTCGGGGAGCGTCCTTCTGGGTCTTGTGGAGCCAGTGGTTGATTCGATCGGCGAGCCCGTCGAGGTACTTGGGCTTGCCGAGTACGAACTCGATGCTTGCCAGGATGGCATCCTCGAGGCGGGTGCGCTTGATGCTGGCCTTGTTGGTGCAGCCGTTGTTGGCGATGTAGGCGCCGCGGCAGCCGTAGTAACCTCCCGCCTTGCCTGACGCCAGGACCATGTTCGAGCCGCAGGCATGGCACCTGAACATCCCCGAGAGGAGGTAGTCCGGGGCCGACTTGCCCAGCCTGGAACCGACGATCTAAAACTGATCCACTTTCACCGACATAAGGTAGTCCAGGCCGTTGGGCGGGCGAGCGGCTTGAAGGACCGGGCAGACGAATACCTGCGATGGGGGGCGAGGAGGCGAGCATCTACAGGACGGCCGCTATCCTGGCCACGAGTCACCGCGGTTGAGGCGTCCCCGGGTTGAAGTGGTCCGAGTGGGTGTCGGATCAGGGCTCTGTGATCCGGGGAGCGCTTCTCTGCTACTTCGAGTCGAGCCCTGGTCGATGTGTCTGCCGATAGCTCTCCTTTCCTTCGAGGTAGAAAATCTCTGCTCGTTCGGTGAGCCGGTCCACGATCGCGTGAGCCGTGCTGCGGACCGGAAGTCCAGTCATGGTGGTGCAGACCATCGAGGATGCCGGTCAGACCAGGACCTTCGAGATCTGCGCCTCGCCCCTCCTCGACGAAGATGGCGAGATCTGTCAGGTGGTCAAGTCCTACCGCGACATCACGGTGCGAAGACAGGAGGATCTCGAGAGCCTTCGTCGCGAGAAGCTGGAAGGGGTGGTCGAGATGGCCGGTGCGGCGTGCCACGAGCTCGGGCAACCGCTCCAGGCGCTGGCGCTCCTGGCGCACATGATGAAGAAGGAAGGGTCAAGTAATGAAAGGAAGGTGGCGGAGGAAGTGGACCGGCTCGGACAGATCATCGACAAGATCATGCGGATCACGAGGTACGCGACCCGTGAGTATGTTGGGGGGGCCACCATCATTGACATCGACGAAGCGTCGAAGCCCCTGACGAATGAGTGATCCTATGGTGCGGCCTGCAACGGCCAGAACACCGGCACGGTCCCGGCCACGATCAGCAGCACGACCACCGCGAGCGGCACGCCGAGCTTGACGTAGTCGACAAACCTGTAGCCGCCGAGTCCCATCACCAGCACGTTGGCCGGATGAGAGATCGGGCTGGTGAAGCTCGCCGACGCCGCCATCGCGATGGCCATCATGGGGCCCTGGGGCGCGATCCGGAGCTCGGCGCTGCTTCGCAGCACTATCGGTGACATCAGCACGACGAGCGCCGCCGTCGGGATCACCGTCGTGCCGAGGGCCGTCAGGAGGTACAGGCCCAGGATCAGCGGCCACGGGCCGAGGGGGCCCAGCAGACCGGTCACCCCCTCGGCGAGGAAGTTGGCGGTCCCCGAGCTCTGCATCGCCGTTCCCAGCGGGAGCATCCCCGCGATCAGGAAGATCGAGCGCCAGTCGATGGCACGGTAGGCATCTCCCATGCTCAGGCACCCTGACAGCACTATCGCGATCACGCCCACCACCGCAGAGATGTAGATCGGCAGCCAGCCCAGGAGCACCGGCACGATCACGGCGAGCATGATCAGGGCGGCGACGGGGGCCAGCCGCGTCTTGGGCGGCTCCTGAACCTCCCCGGTCAGGACCAGGAAGTCGGGTTGCCGCGCCAGGAACGCGAGCTTCTCCCGGCGACCCAGTAGCAGCAGCGCGTCACCGAACCGGAGCGCCATGTTGCGAAGATCCGAGCGGTGCGCCGTTCCTTCGCGCCAGATGGCCAGCACCTGCAGGCTGTAGTTCTTGCGGAACTCCAGCTCCGGGAGCGTGCAGCCGACGAGCGAGGAGCGGGGCGACAGCACCACCTCGACCATGCTGACCTCGGACGACTCGAGATCCCTGAGGTCTGGCGTCTCGCGTTCGATCTCCAGCTGCTGCAACCCCCGAAGCACGTCGAGGCTCGCGCGTCTCCCCTCGAGGAGCAACCGGTCGTCCGCCGCGAGCACGTCCCCGGGTTCGGGCAGCAGCTGAAGCTGCTGCTCGCGGAAGATCCCCAGCACGCGCAATCCAAACGCGTCCCCGAGCCGGCTGTCGGCCAGCGACTCCCCGACGAGGACCGAATCGTGTGGGACGCACACGATGAAGAGCCGTGCGTCCAGCTGGTAGATCTCACTGATCCGGTCGAGCGGCGTGGGCTGAACATCGCCGACCTCCGCCGTCTCGGCCAGCGCTCGCAGCTGCTCTGTGCGCCCCTGAAGCAGGAGCTGGTCGCCATCGCCCAGCGCGAAGGAGCCGAGCTGCGTCCGACACAGCGTCTCGCCCCGCCGGACGGCGAGGACGTTCACGCCGAACCTCCGGTGGAGGCCCGCCTGCGTCAGCGTCCTGCCGGCCAGCACCGAGCCCGCGGGGATGCGGGTCTCGCGGAGCTCGATCTGGTCCGACACCAGCGAGCGCAGGTCCAGCGCGGAATCGTCGATCCGCAGCTCGCGCCAGCCGCGGATCTCGTTGAACCGATCGAGGCGCCCCTCCACCAGCAGGCGGGATTCCTCTCGCAGGGGCTGCGTCGGATCGGGCGCCGGACTGAGGCGTCCATCGTGGATCACACCGATCACGTTCAGACCGGCGGCCGAGCCCAGGTAGCTCTCGGCGAGTGTCTTGCCGGCCAGCAGGGAGCCTTTGGGCACCCGGATCACGAAGGACCTCTCGTGCAGCGCGTACTGCTCCCTCAGCTCCTTGTCATCGCCTCGCGCCATGTCCCGCGCGGCGTCGCGCACCGGGAGCAGGCGCCGCCCCAGCAGCGCGACGAAGACCGTGCCGCCCAGCATCACCGACAGGCCGACCGGAGTGAAGTCGAACAGGCCAAAAGGCGCGAATCCAGCCTCGCGAAGCGCTCCGCTGACGAGCAGGTTGGGCGGGGTGCCGATCAAGGTCGTCAGTCCGCCGAGCAGGGTGGAGTAGGCCAGCGGCATCAGGAGCCGCGAGGGCGCGATCCCCGTCTGGCGTGCGATGTCCATCACGACCGGCAGCATCAGCGCGGCCACGCCGATGTTGTTCATCAGTGCCGAAAGCACCCCTGCTGTCAGCATGATCACGATCACCAGACGGGCCTCGCCGGTGCCGGCCACGCGCATGACCTGCCGCCCGATGACAGCGGCGATCCCCGTGCGCGTCAGCCCTTCGCTGAGGATGAACATGGCCCAGACGGTGACCACCGCCGGGTTGCTGAAGCCCGAAAGCGCATCGGTCGGGGTGACCAGCCCGGAGAGCGCGAGCGCGCCCAGCACCATCAGGGCCACCACGTCCATGGGGATCCACTCGGTGACGAAGAACACCAGGGAGACGAGGAGGATCGCCAGCACGCCCAGGATCTGTGGATTCAGGTCGAACATGGCCTCGAGCAATAGTCTGGGCCCTGCCGGCCGTCAAGTAATGTCACCACGACGTTGTTTTATCACAGCGTACACATATCGGAGTTTCTGAAGTTTCGGCCGTAGTTGCCCTCCGAGCTCGCCTACCAGGTGGCCTCGAAGCTCAACTCCACGCCGTAGCCAGAAGAGCCGGTCGAGGCGGCGGTCGGTGCCGAGAGCGCGATCGAGGAGGGTGTGAAGGAGGTCTCGGGGCTCGGGGACCATCTGCAGTAGGGTGTCGCGGCATTCTTCGAGGTCGACGAGGAGCCGGTCTCGGGCGGCGAGGCGCTCGCGCAGGAGTGCGTCGCTGATGCGCAGACCTTCATCCTGCTGGGCGATGTTGTGGACGATGCCCAGCAAGTAGCGCCCATCGACACCGTCGGGGAGAGAGCCGGTGAGTTGCCTTGCCTCGAAGGTGGCGATACCGGCGAGGACAGCGTCAAGCGGGTAGCGGGCGATCACACTGCGGATGTTTCCAGTGGGGTCAGCGAGCTGGAGGCGGTCGAAGGCGTCGTCGAGGACCTGGCGGACGACAGGATCCTGTCGCGCCTGGAGGGTCGCCTGAGCCTGCTCCTGCTTGCGACGACGCTCTTCGAGGGCGGCCCGCGCTTGTTCGACCTGCTCCGGGGTCGGGGAGTCGGCAGCGTAGAGCTGAGCACGGGAGCGGCCGCCAGGCGCTCTCCGCCGGGGAGCCCCGCGGTGATCTGCGAAGACGAGCCTGTTGGAGTCTACACGGCCCGACTCGCGGTCGTCACTGCGGGGTGTGTCGGACGGTTACTCACAGATCTTCGCATCGGGCACGCTGGCCATGGCTGCCCTAAGTGCTTGAAAGTGCACGTTATGACGCGCGGAATAATGACGCACGCCATCTGCGGGCCGGAAGCGAGGCACTTGTCGCCTTCGTAGGTAGCCGTTTTCAACCCAATCTTCCAGAAGTTACCTCAACTCCTCCTGTGCTCCGACGGCGATCCAGACCCCAAGCCAGGAATGTCTGCTGGCTACTACATCGGAGATTCCGCGTGGGTCATCGAGCGTCACAAACAACACAGGACCCGTCAGGCCGAGCAGTGTTGCAGCCCCGTCCTCCACAACACGAGTTGAGTATCAGAGATCGTCCCTCAAGCGCAGCGCCCTGACCGCCTCGACGGACACCGCGCAGATGAGTAGCAGGGGTGGAGCAGAACGACCCCGATCTCGCGCCGCGGGCGGTCAAGTGCCTCAAGCGCCTGAACCCTACAGCGCCTTGATCACCAGCAGGTAGTCGAAGCAGCCTGGCGTATCTGTTCGCCATCCGCCCCTTTCCGTCGGCCCCACGAGTGCTACCCTTGCGCTCGACTCACAGATATCAAACAAGGAGGTCGACCGATGAGAAAACTGTTGCCGCTATTGCTGGCCCTGGCACTCCTGGGCTGCAAGAAGGAGCAGGCTGGCGGCGGTGCGTCCGAGCCAACACCTACCGCCGCGCCCAACACCCCGACCGAAACACCCGCGCCAAAGGGCAGGGGCTCCGGCGCGGAGGGCAAGGTGACCAACCCGCTCCAGGCCATGGCCCAGCTCGCCAAGGCGGGCGAGGCGCTGAGCAAGGCTTCGGGGCAGCCGCTGGGCGACGTGGTCAACTGGCGGCAGCTGGCCCCCTTCGCTCCCGACAAGCTGGGCGAGTTCGTCGCCGAGGGCGACCTCGACGGATCCACCGGCGGCATGGGCAAGATGCAGGTCTCGCGGGTCAAGCGGCGCTACAAGGCCGGTGACCGGACGCTGCGCCTGGAGATCTCCGACACGTCCCTGGTGCCGATGCTGCGCGCCGGCTTCGCCATGGCGACGCAGGTCCACGAGGACTCCACCAAGGGGATCAAGAAGGGCGTCAAGGTGGACGGCAACCCGGGCCTGGTCGAATGGCGCAAGGCCAGACAGCGCGCCAAGCTGGGCCTGCTGGTGGGCGGCCGCTACCTGGTGCAGCTCAGGCTCCGCCCCACCGACAGCCCGGACCCGCTGATGGACCTGATCAAACAGATCGATACGGGGAAGCTGGCTGGCCTCAAGGCCGAGAAGAAGTAGCGCGGCTCAGTCCCCTCGCGCGCTGGCGAAGGTGCGGTCCGGATCGAGATCGCTCTCTCGACCCTCAAGTACCCTGGATCGTCGGCCATGCCAGGCGGGAGCCCGCCACCTGCTACTGCTTTCGGAATGCGATCACCCAGAGATTCCGCCGAAGAGCTCCTATTTCCATCTGCCGATGGCGAAGTAGTGGATGTCTCTGTTCTCGACCGACCAGGAGCCCCAGGTCAGGGCCTGCAGGCTCGCCGTCGAGCTGTCGACGGCGTTGACCATGGCTGTCCCAGCCCACGAGCCAGACAGAGAAGCCGTGGCAACGATGTTGTACGACGACAGGTTCAAAAACGGCGCAGGGTAGGTCACTGTAACATAGCCGCCTCCGCCCGCCGGCGTCTTCGCCACGCCCCACACCATCTGCACGTCACCCATCCTGATGTAGTTGGAGCTCGAATGGTCGCCACCCCATTTCAAGCTGTTATCTCCCCCAGCCACGTTCAGCTTCCACGTCCCCGGAGTGGCCGTTCCGATGCCGACGTTGCCGTTGTCGAAGATGGAGCCCTGGGCCAGAGCGCTTCCATTCCACTTGGGCACGTAGTTCGTCGCGTTGGTTCCCACCTGCGGGTCGGTCTCGGTGTAGCTCTTCAGATACCCGGCACTGGCGTGGTTTCCCCAGCCATACGCCGCGTCCCAGTTCGAGATCTTGGCGGTGGTGACGCTCCCTGCGGGGCTGGAGCTGCTCAGGTAGCCCGCGCTGGCGTGGTTGCCCCAGCTGTAGGCCGCGTCCCAGTTCGTCATCTTGGCACTGGTGACGTTCTTCGCGGCGTGCGCGTTGAACACCGGGTCGCTCTCGCTGGTCAATGCGCTGTCCCAGCTTGTCATCTTGGTGGTGGTGACACCGGCCGCCGCGCTGGCCTTGAACACGGGGTCGGACTCCTTGGCCTCGACCGCGTACGGCACCGCCCCGATCTTGGTCCGGGGAAGGGGAGCGCTGTCGACCACGACCTCGACCCACAGGTCTGGCTCCTGCTGGATTGCGGTCACGCACTGCGAGCTGAGCGCGACGCGGAATCTTCCGTTGGTGACGTTGACGTTCCCCAGAGTGGTCTTGCACTCCGCCGTGGTCGCCGTCTGGGTCTTGTACAGGCCAATCTCCAGGTTGTGATTGCCGGTGGTCGGCTGTCCCGTCGTGGCGTCCTCCAGCAGCCCGGCGTAGAACAGCGGATTGGTCGCCGGTATGCCCGTGGCCTGCGCTGTTCTGGTGGTTGTGCCCAGGATGGCGCTCACCAGTGTCGCAGCCAGGACGATCACTGCCGCGAGCAGAGCTATCGTGCCCGGGTCTTTTCGTGTCTTCTTCATGGTGTGACTCCTCCAGTAACGCAGTACGCTGTACCGCAGACTCTCTCTTCGCTTTCGAATCCACCCTCGACGAGCTTGAATGGCGCGGTGCTCGTGCCCGCCGGGCCCATGGTGCTCACGGCCCCCTGAACCAGCTTGACGTTCGTGTCCGGCACGATCGTATCTGGAGTGCTGTCTGAACTCCCGTCCGCCTGGATGCTGTCTGGCTTCCCTGCATCGGGCCTGTCCTTGGTCGGTCCGTCACGGATCTCCAGAGTATCCTTGTCGATGCTGCCGTCCTCGGCGCTCTGGGGGTTGAAGCAGGCGCCAAGGAGGCCGCACGCGGCGATCAGCACCACCCTCTTCGCCATCGGTCCCTCCCGTTGTGGGAAACTACTGCAATGGTCTCTGTGATCCTGCTACTTGGATATCTTGGTGGGGGTATGTCGGTCCATGTTTGTCGCGTCGCCGATCTGCCCATCCTTGTTCGATCCCCAGCACCACAGGCTCCCGTCGCCCTGTGTGCCGCAAGTGTAGTCTCGGCCCGCGGAGACCGAGCTCCAATTTGTTGCAGTTCCCACTCGTGTCGGTGAAAGCCTTTTCGCAGTAGTGCCATCACCGAGCCCTCCGTTGGTGTTGGCGCCCCTCACGGGGACACCCGTGCCCCGTAGATGTCGAAGGTGGACCCGTTGCGCTTGTCGTCCCAGACCACGAGGTAGTTTGTCCCGTCAAAGGCCAGCTGTGGGTACGTCTGGTCGCTGGCAGCCGTGGAGATGGCGATGCCGGAGGTGTCCAGGACGGCGCCGTTCGGGCTCACCCGTGCACCGTAGATGTCGAGATTGGTCCCGCTTCGATTGTCCCCCCAAACCACGAAGTAGTTTGCGCCGTCAAAGGCCACTCTGGTTGGTTGTTGATCACCGGAGGCGTTGGAGATGACGAAGCCGGAGGCGTCCAGCACGGCTCCGCTCTTGCTGACCCGTGCTCCGTAGATGTCGTAGCTCGTGCCGCCGCGTTTGTCCGTCCACACGACGAGGTAGTTGGTGCTGCCAAACGCCACGGATGAACCGGCCTGGTCGTTTGCGGCGGTGCTGATCGGGATGGCGGTGGTGTCCAGCACGGTTCCGCTCGGGGTGACTCGTGCTCCGTAGACGTTGCGATTGGGAGATTGCGCTTCGTCTGTCCAAACCACGAGGTGGTTGGTGCCGTCAAAGGCCACCTTGGGGCTCACCTGGTGGCCGGGGACCGTGGTCACGGCAATGCCTGTCGCATCCAGGACAGCTCCGCCAGAGGTTATCCGTCGGGCGTAGATGTCGTACGTGTTGCCGGTTCCGCTCTTCTGCATACACACCCCCAGGTAGTTGGTGCCGTCGAAAGACAGATCGAGCGCATACTGCGGGTTCCCCGTGTACGGCCACAGGGCGAGGGGTGGGGAGGAGTCCAGGACGACGCCGCCAGGGTTCAACCGTGCACCCCTGAGCGAGAAGGTATCCGACCAGCCGACCAGGTAGTTGGTGCCATCAGAGCCCACGGTTGCCCACTTCTCGTCGCTTGTCGAGGTGTAGATGGCGATGCCAGAGGTGTCGAGAACGCCTCCGCTCTTGTTCACCCGCGATCCGTAGACGTCGAAGGTCGTGCCGCCACGCTTGTCGGACCACGCGACGAGGAAGTTGGTCCCGTTGAAGGCCACTCCAGCTCCCAGCTGGTCGTTTGCAGCCGTGGAGATGGCGATCCCCGAAGGATCCAGCACCTTGGGTTTGACCGCTGGCATATCGTGAGGCTGGAGATCGGCCACCGACATATCGTGAGGCTGGAGATCCCCGGTTCCGACATCGCCAGTCCCGACGTCGCCAGTCCCAACATCCGCGGCATCCGAGGTCGTGCTGCCGTCCTCGGCGCTTTGGGGGTTGAAGCACCCGCCCAGCACGCACGCCGCGATCAATACCGCCTTCTTCGCCATGATTATTCCCTCCAGGACCGTGCCATCACCACCGATTCTCCCGGCCGCGGTTTATGGCATCGATCGAGCGCAACGGAAGCCCAGAATCGAGTACTTGCTCACGTGGTCTACTTCTTCGCGGAAGGCCGCCCGCAAGCCGACCGTCATGGTGCTGCCCCACGACCCGCCATGTCGTACCCGCTGGGTTCCGGTCGCGGAACCCCAGGGATCCGTCACTGCCGAGGAGCCAAGGTTGCCCTGATACCAGTCGTGGCACCACTCATAGACGTTGCCGGCCATGTCGTAGAGGCCCCAGGAGGCATTGGGCTGCTTTTTGCCTACGGGGTGAGGGCCGATGCAGGTTGATGCCTTGCAGAGGCTACTTGACCCGTCAATGCAACCCGAGTAGGTGACCGACGCGTTGACTTGATACCAGGCGATTTTCTCCGCATTCGGGTCATTGCACGCGCATGACGTAGTATTGCCGTTGTAAAGCGCCGTTGTTGTCCCCGCCCGGTAGGCGTACTCCCACTCGGCCTCGGTCGGCAGGCGGTAGCCGGGGCAGGTGAATACCTGCTGTCCGCTGTAGGCCGGCGCTTCCTGACAGATGACGTTTTCGCCACTTCCTGTACAGGAGTAGCAGCTGGCCAGGCCCTTGGGTACGGACAGTGCGTTGCAGTAGGCCGCGGCCTCGTGCCAGTTCACCTGCTCCACCGGACAGTCGCTCCCGCAGTAGGCAAAGTAAGACGGCTTGTAGCCCATGAGCGCCTGGAACTCTCCCTGGGTGGTCTCATGGACCGATATCTCGAACCTGTTGGTCAGCGTGACCTGATGCTCAGTCTCGTTCGTTTTGCGGCAGGGATCGCTCGTCGGGGATCCCATCGTGAACGTCCCCTTCTGGATCGCGACGAAGCCCTGGGTGGTGCCTGTCGGCTTGTCGGGCTGTGCGTCCTTCAACGGTAGATCGCGAGGTCGGAGATCATCGATTCCCGAATCGGCGAACGGGACATCGCCGGTCCCGACGTCGGCGATGTCCGACGTCGTGCTGCCGTCCTCCGCGCTCTGGGGGCTGAAGCACCCCGCGAGCAGGCCGATGGCCACGATCAACCCGATCTTGCTCCACATCGCCAGCCTCCTTGGATTCAGAATCGAATCACACCCGTCATCGCCGCGCCGCCCCTGGTCGGCAGCACCGCCGCCGCCGCCCTCGGTGCCTCCTGTTGGCCCCCGCCGCTGCGGGCCCACAGGATCCAGCTCACGACCGACGCCGCGGCGAGAGTGCCGCCCACCACGTAGCCGGCCAGCGAGATGTTGCGCTGCTGGTCATACTCGTCCGAGCCCTCGCGCTGGTCGTTGGCCTTGAGGTTGAAGGCCACGCCCAGAGCCATGCTCCCGACGGCCAGGGCGCCGGTGGCGATGCCGGTCGCGAGCCAGAAGGTGCTCCGCCCGGCCGGCCGGCTGAGCGTGACATCGACCCTGGGCTGCTCGCCGGCCGAGGCGTTGACCGTCCTGGTCCAGGGTAGGAACCCGGTGGCCTCGACGCGCACCTGGTGCTCACCGGGCTCCAGCTCGATCGGCGCGGCGAGGGGCGCCCGGGCCCGCAAGACGCCGCCGACGAGGACCCTCGCCCCGTCGGGCAGCCCCGCGAGGTGCAGCCGGGCCCTGGCCGGCGGAGCCGCCACCGATGGCGTGGGTGTCGCTCGCTTGGACTCCTCGATCATGCCGGTGAGCTGGTCGATGTGCCGCTTGACCTCGGAGAAGTTGGGCGGCTTGGCGTTGTCCCGGGCCCAGTCCGACAGATACAGCTTGTAGAAGAACAGCGCCTTGTCGGGCTTGCTCATCTGCCGGTAGCACTGGGCGATGTTGTAGATGATGCTCGGGTGCCGGCGCAGCTTGAGGGCGGCCTCGTAGTTCGTCAGGGCCTGGGCGAAGTTGCCGAGCCGGTACTGGGTCTCTGCCTTTTCGAAGAGATCCTTGGCCTTGTCCGCGCTGGCCGGGGTTGCGCCCAGGACTGCGATCAGGGCGAGGGCGGCTCCACCTGAGATCATGCTCCTCTGCATCTCGTCCCATCTCCTTTGCGGCTCTGCTTCGACACGTCCTACTACTTTTTCTTCGGGTCCTCCCGGTCGGGCAAGGGGATCGTGCCCTCGCCAACCTCCGAGGGGACGACCGCCTTCTTTCCCTGCTTGGGCGCGGGTGGCTTGGCTGCCTTTTTCGTCTTGTCGAACGGGTCCTGCCAGTCCGGCGGCTCCACTCGCGGAGCAGCTGCTTTGACCTTCGTCTCTGGCTTGGTGGCCGGGGTCGGCTGTGCCTTCTTCTCGGCCGGCTTCACCGGAGGCGTCGGCCTCGCGACCTTTGGAGGCGCCGGCCTTTCGGTGGCTTTCTTGGTCGCGGGCTCGGGCCGAGCCTCGCTCGCGAGCACGATCCGCCGGGCCTGCTTGAGCAGCCTGAGCTCGAAGTCACGGTCCTGGCTCAGCCCCCACCGGGTGGAATAGGGCCTGAACCCCTGGCGGATGACCTCGAGCTGGATCTGTTGCCCGGCACGGGCCTCGAATCTGCAGGGGACGGGCCGGATCTGAGGATCGTCGCTCCCGACGCGCAGCCGGCAAGTCGCCTTGCCGTCGGCGCTCACGGTGATGGTGTGAAGCCTCGGCGTCGGAGTCGGGGGCGCCTCGATGGTCTTGGCGGCGGCTGCCTTCATGTCCGGGGCAGAGGCGCTTGCCTGCTCTGCCGGGCTCGTGGGAGTACCGCTGCCCTGAAGGACCACGAACGCCGTGAGGCCCAGCACCGCCAGCCCGCCGGCCGCCAGGGCGATCCACCGGCTGCGGGAGCGGCGACCGAGCTGGCCGCTGATGCCCAGCGTCACCTCTCCGACCGAGGCGCCGAGGGTTGTCTGCCCCACCGGAACTGACACCGGGGCCCGCTCCTGGCCGGGGGCCCTGGCAATCAGATCGGTGCTCGCGCCATCGACCGGATTGAGCAGATCCGGCTCCGTGTCCTCGATGAGTGCCGCGGCGTATGCCCGCGCGATCGTCATGGCGGTCGCGGGCCGGCGCGAGGGCTCCTTCTCCAGGCACTGCTCCACCAGCCGGGCGACTGCCGGGGGGACCGACGGCTCGAGGTCGCGCAGGGGAGGCGGGGGATCGAGGATGTGCTTGCCCAGCAAGAGCGCGATCGTGTCGTCCATGAAGGGCGGCCGTCCGGCCAGCATCCAGTAGACGATCACCCCCAGCGAGTAGAGGTCCGTTCGCGGGCAAATCATGTCCGGCTTGCCCGCAGCCTGCTCGGGCGCGATGACCAGCGGCGTCCCCATCACCATGCCGGTGGCGGTCAGCGACGCCCCTCCCTGCGTGGTCTCGAGCAGCTTGGCGATGCCGAAGTCCAGGATCTTCAGCGCCAGGGGCTGCCGGTCGAGGACGAAGATGTTCTCGGGCTTGAGGTCGCGGTGGACGATGCCCTTGTCGTGGGCCGCCTGGAGCGCGGCGCAGATCTGCTCCAGGTAGGGCAGCACCTCGGCGGCGGCCATCTTTTCCTTCTCGCGCATCACCGCGAGGAGCTCGCGCCCCTTGAGCTTCTCCATCACGTAGTACAGGCGGCCATCCTCCAGACGGCCGAAGTCGTAGATGTCGATGATGTTGGGATGATCGATACGGGTCACGGCCTTGGCCTCGGAGACGAAGCGCTCGGCCGCCGTCTGGTTCTGAATCAGGTGCGACGCCAGGACCTTGATCGCGACCTGCCGGCCGATCTCGGGGTGCTCCGCCAGGTAGACCGCGCCCATTCCCCCCTCGCCGAGGACATCGGTCACCACGTAGTTGCCGACCTGCCGGCCCACGAGCCCGGTCCGGCTCCCCGGGCTGTCCGCTGTGGCCCGCACCTGCTGATAACGGCTCTGGTCGTAGTTGATCGCGGCGGCGAACTCCCGCCAGAACTCATCCATCGAGCCGAATCGGTCCCCTGGCCGCTTGCTCAGCGCCTGCTGGATGACCGCGTCGACCGGCAGCGGAACATCTGGCTGCAGGGTCTGTAGCGGCGCCGGCTCCTGCTGCACGATCCTGTAGAGTAGCGCCGGGATCGAGTCCCCGGTGAACGGCGGCCGGCCGGCCAGCAGCTCGTACACGATCGTCGCCATGGCGTACATATCGGTGCGGAAGTCCACCTCGGCGGCTCTCTCCTCCGCCTGCTCGGGGGCCATGTAGAATGGGGTCCCGAGCAGGGCGTGCGTCCTGGTCAATGGGCTCTGGGAGCCGAGGATCTTGGAGACGCCGAAGTCGACCACCTTGACGAAGTCATCCCTGCCTTGCGAGTTGCAGAGGAAGATGTTCTGGGGCTTGAGGTCCCGGTGCACGATGCCGTTGTCATGCACCGCCTGCAGGGCGGAGGCAGCCTGCTTGAAGATGGATGCCACCTGATGCAGCCCGAGGCGCCCGAGGCGCTTCTTTCTCGTCGCCAGATCCTCCCCATCCAGCAGCTCCATGATGATGTAGGGGGCTCCGTCCGGCGTGTGGTTGAAGTCGATCACGTCGAGGATGTTCGGGTGACCCAGGCCGCTCGTTATCTCGGCCTCCCGCCTGAAGCGCTCGAGCGCCTCCGCGTTTTCGGCCACGTCCGGGTTGAGCATCTTGACCGCGAAGCCACGGGAGAGCCGCTGGTGGGAGGCCTCGTAGACCGCGCCCATGCCCCCCATGCCGATCAGTCGCTCCAGACGATAGGTGTCCTGCAGAATCTGACCAATGGCCGGGCCCGTCACACCCATCCCACGACCTCTCGATCGACCGAGATTGCTTCTGAACGCGGCGCCAATATTGCCTCCACTACCCGACCCCGGCCAGCTCAAAGAGGTGTTCCAGCCCCGGATCGGCTGCCATGGCGCGGACTTGCTGCAGCAGCTCGACGAGCCTCGCCTCGTGCTCCGCCAGCTCGCCGCGGGGCTGTTCCAGTGCGCGTCGCTGCCCGTCGATCTCTGCCTGCCTGGTTGCCACCTCCTGCTCCATCTGGCGCGGGATGCGCTGGATCAGCGCGGTGTGCTGCTCCAGCGCGTCGGCGAGCCAGGCCAGGTTGCTGCGCAGCTCCTCTGCCGGAGCCGTGCTGCCCCACAGCAGCGTCCTGCTCGGGTCCTGCTGGTGGAAGGCCGCCAGCTGCGTGGTCTGCTCGTGCTCCAGCTGGACCAGCGCGCGCATCAGCCGCAGCTCGCGTTCGCGGGCGGCCATCTCGATCTCGACGATCTCGAGCTCGAGCAGTCGCATCCGCGCCTCGATCTCGAGCACGCGGTCCTCTGCCACGAGCTTTCGAGCGAGCGTCTGGCTGATCTCGAGCGAGCCGAGGCCGCGATCGCGGACGGAGCAGGCCAGCTCCTCCAGCACCTGCGCCTGGTGGACTCGTCCGGAGCGCTCGTCCAGCATCGTGCCATGGAGATCGCAGGCCGGCGCACCGGACAACCGCGTCTCTGACAGCAGGGTGACCGCATCTCGCGGGATGTTGCCTGTTCCCTCCACCAGATACAGACCCGTGGTCCTGCGCAGCGGTCGCGTCTCCCGCCCCCGGACCTCGGCGGCGAGCGCGTCCGCGTCCTGGTAGCGGGCATCCGGGCTCTTGGCCAGGCAGCGCAGGATCAAGGCGTCCACGGCCGGACCGATCTCGCTCCGCCCGGAGGCCGCCGAGGGAGCCGGCGGCTGCTGGCCGACGTGCGCCATGACCTGCTGCATCATCGATCCCTGAAACGGCACCTCGCCCACCAGCAGCTCGAAGGCCAGGATGCCGAAGCTGTAGATGTCCGAGCGGTGGTCGACGTCATCGCCGGTGCACTGCTCGGGAGACATGTACTCCGGCGTGCAGAACGGGACGCCCCTGATGGACAGCCCATCGGTGCTGCCCATGCCGATGATCTTGGCCACCCCGAAGTCGAGGATCTTCACGAAGTCGGGCTGGCCCCGGTGGGCGGTGAGGAGGATGTTCTCCGGCTTGAGGTCGCGGTGGATCACCTGGGACGCATGCGCCGCGGCGAGCGCGTCCGCGACCTGCGCCAGGATGTGCAGGGCCCGCTCCAGGGGGAGCGGCCCTTCCCGGGCCAGCAGGTCGGCGAGGTCGATCCCCTCGACGTGCTCCATCACGAGGTAGGGCCGTCCCTCCTCGGTGTAGCCGAAATCGACGACCGAGGTGATGTGAGGATGCTCGACCCGACTGGCGGCCCTGGCCTCCCGCCTGAACCTCGCCGCGATGTCGAGGTCGGTGATCAGGCTCTCGCGGATCACCTTGACGGCGAACAGGCGCTGCAGCACGACGTGGCGGGCCAGGTAGACCGCGCCCATGCCCCCCTTGCCCAGCAGGGACTCGATCTGGAACCGATCGGCCAGCCGTGTCCCTACCAGGCTCTCTTCGTCCATCGCCATCCCACCTGTTCCAGCGTCGAGCGCGCATGTTACTGCATGATTCACTGTACAAGCCACCCTTGCCGGTCAGTCATACTGGTTCTGGCAGTAGGAGCAGGCGGCATTGAACTGCTGGGCATAGCCGGGAGGGGTGTAGCAGCACGGCTGGCAGTTGGTCGGAGGGTCGTCGGCGGTGCAGCACGTCGTCTCTCGCGGGGGATCCGGCAGCCGCTGGTGAAGGCACTGGTAGAAGCCGTTGCTGCACGTGGCGGCACCGATCATGGCGCTCGTGCACGACGCACACGATCCGACGCTGGGCTTCCCGGCGCAGCCGACGCAGGTCAGCAGGTCGAGGACGGACAGGAAGTCGCAGGGGGAGGCACAGGATGGGGGGTTGCAGAAGAACGCATCGGCGGGTGGGGTCCAGCCCGTGCCGCCACCGCCAGCGCTACCCGGCTCGTCCGAGGGCGGGGTGGGCTCCGGGCCCATGACGATCGGTGGACCCGGATCTCCGCCCGGATCAGCAGGGAGGAGGGACGAGCCGCCGCCCGTCACGGCCTGCTCGATCGCCTCCAGGTCCTTGTCCATCGCCATGTCCCCACAGCCCAGCGTGAGGAAGGGGACGCAGAGAAGCAGAGCCGACAGCCCGATTGTGTTCTTGCTCATGATGTCATCTCCTGTGTGGTCTCCTCTCGCCTGAGCACAGGCTGTGCCATCGCGCTGCTCGCAGCCAACACCGCGAAAACCGAGCAGCTCTGGGTGATCTGGTGGAGGGCCGGGCGCGAGGCGGATGCGAAAAGCTCGCACCCTTTCGCACGAGGCGTGCGAACGTCAGCTGCGAAAGTGCCCCACCCGGATTCCGAGCTTCGGCCACTTGACCAGGCGCTGGTCGAAGAGTGCATGGCCATGGGGAATCGGTGTCGGGGACGGCCCTGCCACAAGTCGGGTGGGACCTGAGACCCATGCCGAGAAATGGCAGGGTGAAGTAGCGAAAACCTGCCACTTCCCGCCACAGACCTCGGGTCTGTAGGCACTTATGGCAGGAAAACCTGCCATAAGTCGGGTGGGACCTGAGACCCATGCCGAGAAATGGCAGGGCACGATGGTGCTGCTCGGACACCGGCAACCGACTACGGCGAACAGGCACCGCCGGCCTGCGGTACCAGGGCACCGGATGCGAACGTCAGCTGCGGAAGCGTCCCACCCGGATGCCGAGCTTCTTGGCCCGGCGGTAGAGCTGGCTCTGGCTGATCCCGAGCTCCGCCGC